>WNGR01000061.1_pt1 | contig 104738 bp, 138 predicted proteins | sample 5407581 | NCBI WGS metagenome assembly WNGR01 (sample SAMN13153383, study PRJNA577476) | soil metagenome | isolation source: 80 cm soil or saprolite under Garry oak tree replicate 2 | place: USA:California | collected 2016-06-15
ACGCAGTATTTTCGGTGCCGTCTTCCCAGTGAGCATGGATCCCATTACTTCCTTGACTGTTTAACCTTGACACCTCCCAGCTCTTTGCACGACAGATGTTCGAGTCCTTGAACCCTCGGTGGGCGTCGACCCTTCTAGGATTTATTGCCCTTGCAATGATTCCCATTCCTATTGTCCTTCGACGGTACGGGTCGTATCTGCGGTCCAGGTCCAGGTTCGCGCCGAGCGGGCTCCCTGCCAGAGCAGCAACCTCCTCTGTATAACTTTGCCAATCGGAACGCATTATAATCGGTTTTTTATAGCGGTGGTTACAGTAACACCGCACAGACTCCCACATATGCCACATGCCACGAATTTTGTGATCGCCTGATACTTATACTATACATGGTCATTCTCGCTCACTTGCGGCCATATCATAACTTTGTTTTGGATCAAATATTGTTGCGCCCTTAATCTAAAATCTGTCACTGTTACTCCGCGCGTGTGAGTCATCGGAAAAACCGATCTCACCGAGTTTACTGGTTCTGATAAGAATATGATTTTGACTGGTTTAGTCAAGCCGAGTTGTGTACGCGGCCCGGTTAGGTTGATGCTCTACCTCCCGGTTCTTTCTCAGGTGGCCATGTGTAGAGGCCGACGAATACCCACGGATGATGTCGGATACAATACATATCGTATAAGTGTGGACAGACGTAGATGTCCTTCTCTGTCGTTTATCATGACCACGTCCTCTACAGTAAAGGTTGACTGGTCTAAGGTCGATAATCCCGAGCTTATCCTCCAGCGATTCCCGAGTCGGCGATCTGTTGTGTATGGAACAAAAGGCGTTGTTTCTTCATCCCAGCCATTGGCCACGGAGGCGGGGCTAGAGATACTGAGAAAGGGTGGAAATGCCGGTATGGACACGTATTCTGCCATATGCAGCGCCACTGGATCGCCACACGTTGGGAGACTGACGACAACGTCCAGCGGATGCCGCAGTCGCAACTGCCGGGGCGTTGAATGTGACCGAACCGAGTTCCTGCGGAATCGGAGGGTGCGTACGGAAATGCTAAAACCGTCGCCGTAGCAAAAGCTTGCTATGCACCGAAATTTTTTTTATAGTGATGCCTTCTGTCTTTTTTACGACGCCACGACGCGAAGTGTTAAGGCGCTGAACGGCTCCGGTCGCGCGCCTGAGAAGCTGGGTATCGAATATCTTCGTTCGCGCGGCATCACCGGGGAAATCCCACCGACGGACCTCAATTCTGTGACAGTACCGGGTTCGTGGATCCTAAGGCAGTGATATACAGCCTTCAAAGTGCTGATGTGCAGGTGCCGCCGCTGCGTGGGTCGACACCGTGGAGGTTTTTGGAAGCGGGAAGCTAAGCGTGGCGGAAGTCTTGGAGCCAGCGATCCGTCTCGCCGAAGAAGGGTACTTACATCCGTGTTATCATCTTCCAAAAAAGGTCGCCAAGCTGACCCGGCATTAAAAATAGCGTCCCCGTGTCGGAGGTTCACAGTTATTCGGTTCGAATTCCATACAAGGCCCCACACCGACGCTACTGAATCACGGACACAGTGGCAACGCTCCGAAGATCTCATCAAGAATGCCTCGCCCAACGGACATGAGATGCTTCTCGACGGGAAGGCCCCCCTCCCCGGCCAAATCATGAAGTTCCCAAATCTAGCGAAGACCTTTCGCGCACTTGCAGAGCACGGCAAGGACGGATTCTACAAGGGCCGAGTTGCTGAAGCCATCGTAGAGGTGATCAAGAGCAAAGGTGGCGTTATGGAGCTTGAAGACCTCGAAAAGCACACCAGCACGTTCGTTGAACCCATCAAATACACGTATGGTGGAGAGGTGACGGTGTATGAGGTGACCCTTGCATGTCTGTCCAAGTATCTAGTAGTTCTAAAAAATACTGTCTTCTAGTGCCCACCCAATGGACAAGGTAGCACAGGAAATAGGCAGCAATGCAGAGCATATTAACCTTCCTCGGACAGGGATCACCGCACTCATAGCGCTGGGAATCTTGGAGAGCATCCAAGAGCAAGGCCTTGTCGGGGACCTGCTAAAAATGGACCACAATTCAGCGGAGTACCTTCACACACTGGTGGAAGCTTTGAGGTTAACCTTATGCGCTTCTCTGCATGCGGTTTGGCTAATTCCAAAGCCACAGACTCGCCTTTGCAGGTGATTCTCCATCATGATATCGGATGGTTCCAATTAAGACTTTGTGATCGTAGATAGCCAATACTACGTCGCTGACCCGGATGTCCAGCACGTTCCAGTCAAGGAACTCTTGAGTAGGGTGCGATTGTTACCCTCAGGCTATCACGACGGGTCTTATATCTTAAATCCTTGTAGGACTATCTCGCGTCCAGAGCGGCTCTGTTTAACCCGGAGAAGACTGATCCCCGGGTCATTCATGTAGGCTCTCACTCTAAGTAATACCCGCTCCTATTTGAGCGTCCTGTAAAGGGTAACCCGGTCCAGTCGTCGGACACGGTCTATTTCTCTGGTAGGTGTTGGGGTGTTCATCCAGAGAGAAATAGCTCACTCTTGTGTAGTCACGGATCAGTGGGGGAATGCATGCAGTTTCATCCAGAGTAATTATCATGGTGCGTCTGCTGGCCCGTGCGCAGGCTGATTGTGCTGACTACATTCGTCAGGTTTTGGGACTGGAGGTACGGTTCCAGAGTGATCTATGCTGGAAAGGCTCTGAAATACCCCAAAAGCGGTACCGAAGGGTTGTAGCTTCACCCTGCAGAATCGTGGCGCAGGGTTTGTGTTGAAGGAAGGACATCCAAATGCTCTCAAGGTACATTAGCTCATTCTGTTCCTCAGCTCGGCTGACCTTCTTCAGGGGGGCAAACGCCCATACCATACAATAATACCTGCCCTTGCAACCCGCGGCGATGACCTTTTCATGTCGTATGGTGTGATGGGAGGCTTCATGCAGGTAAATATACTGCTGCTGAGTCCCCAAATCCAAGAGGCTGACGGGGCGTCACAGCCTCAAGGGCATGTTCAAGTGCTCCTGAACATGTTGCGAGGCTTCAGCCCGCAAGCAGCTGTCGACGCACCTCGGTTCTGCATATCTACGGAAACTCCAGATGCCGTTGTAAGGAATGAAGGTCAAACTGGCGAGATAAATAGTGAAGTGTATTTCGAAGAGGGAATATCCCCAGACGCTGTGGAGAAACTTAGAGGTAAGCGACTTTGGGATGAACGTTTAAATTGTGCCTAATGTCACATGCGATTATCAGCCATGGGGCACCATGTTCGCATTCTTTCAGGATTCGCAAGGGGTATGTTCGGGCGTGGACAGGTGATTCAAAAGATCAAAGACAAATCTGGTAGAACGGTGTGGGCAGCTGGGTCCGATCCCCGTGCAGACGGGCATGCGGCCGCACAGATCTAGTTTGAGTGCTACTGCACAAGAGGTTAATTATGGAAACTCCATGTTAACAGTAAGGTCGACGGAATATTGGTTCCGATCAATCCCTCGACACGTGACCTGTAAGAGTATCAGATTCGAAACTACATCCTTTTCTGGCGCTCTGCACCGACTGCGAGGAATTAAATCAGAATAGCCACCTTGTTGCACAACGAAATTTACGAACTCATCTGGCTCGACCGGTATTCCCGAAGCTTTTTTGTCCGATCATGACCACTGATCTGGCCCCATCCGCTAAAGGGCAGCACAATCGCCGTCATATTATCCGAACTACCCATCTCCTCGGCGAACGATAGTATGCGCTTCGCGGCATGCTTGGGGTTCATTGCTCCACGAGCGAGATCCACTATTTCTTGGTCTGACACAACGGACGAGATGCCGTCGGAGACCAGAACCATGAAGGCCCAATTAGAACCTGTGACTCGATGTCAGAAATTATTGGGATTAGGGTGAGGTTTACACATGCACTAACCCTCAACAAGTTTAGTTTTAACCTCGGGCTCCGCCGTAACTCCCCAGGGCTTCCACTTCAAGTCTCCCAAGCTAAACAATCGGCGACGTCAAGAATGTGGACTAAGGGGGCGAAACGCACCTCCGTGTATTTTCAAGAGCACCCATCCACCTTTACATTGATAAACCTCAGGTATTTCAGAGAAGACTGAGTGGCGCACCGAGCATCTCCAAAGGAGTCGGTGATTACACCCGTACCCATCATTCGCCGTAAACGGGTTGACTCGACCCGCCCTTCTGCACGATGGTTCTCGGTCATTGGATGGGCCAAACCACCATGTGTCGAACACAGCAAAACGCGGGTATCGCTTTCAAGTTGCCGTTCTAAGTCCTTGGGTCACAAGAAAATACAAAGTAGGCGCACCCAACATGCACGACAGTCAAGGCAATCTTCTGCGCAGAGAAGAAGGGAGTTGAGGGAGCATCCAAGGAGTGAAGGATAGCAATGGAGGCTGTGGATCCGCATACTTTAGCAGCAGCTTCTGCCTCGAGGTTTCTGTCCACCTATTGCGGCGAGTCTCTCTCTGTTTTTTGAGAGGGAATACTCATGAGGTAGCGCGTACCTCGAAAAAAGTGAGAGTAGCCCTCGCGTGGAGATCCATTTCGCCTGCATTTTCCGGAGATGGGTTAATCCAGGGGGAGAGCAGACCGCCACTGAAGCGTTTGAAATATCCTCCGAACTCTTTGACGTATGCATACATTTCGGGGATATGAGACTTGTTAGCTGACTCTAGGAGGCCGTGCAATTCTTGGCGTAGGTATTGCGACACAGTTGAACCACCGTGCCTACAGTTCGTGAGCGATGAACGTGCGTTACTGGGTGCACAACTCACCCATCGTATATGCCTGCAAATACAGCTTGCCTGGAGAACGGATGGCCGACGCTTTCTGGATCCCAGTCGATGCCAAGATGTTTGGAAACGGTCAGGCGTAGTTCCTGAGGATCCAAGGATAATGTTGCAAAGGAATGGAAGTCCTCTTGGTAGCTAGTAGCCAACAGTCAGTATTTGAAATGTTGACGAGTGGATTAAGGGCTCACGCTCGCTCCCCACGGGAGTTTGCTACACCGATCACTTTGGGAGAAGATAATGGGACGCGTACGGTGCCACCTGGAATACCAATACCGAATTGAGCCACCAAAACATTTGCCGAGCAATGTCGGTCACCTGGGGTCGCATAGCGCACATAGTCATGATACAACGCATGGCGGGGGAGCACACCAGACGCGCTCGGACGACGCCAAGTGCGAAAGATTCGATAGGCCATTCAAGCACGCCTTTTCATCACTGTCCGAGGAAGTGACAAGGACGAAGACGCTAAACCGAAATGCAGTGGGGCGACAACGTACGCGTGGTTCCTGGGACAATTACACACAATGACAGCGGGTTCCCATCAACAAAGTTCCGCGTTCCTGGGACATACAGCGCCGAAAACTCAACCAGTTCAAGGCGATGCACTGTACCTGCTTTCGCTGGGAAATATCCATCATCCATCGATCATGGAAAAGGACAAACTCTGGCAGCACTAGAGTACCCCAAGTTGAGCGTCTATAAAATGACATATAAACTCTCTCCTCGTCTTTAGCGCGCTGCTGGCCTGTCTATCCCCCCCCTCCCACTCCTATGTCGACTGCCAGCGAATCGCTCACGTTTGGGGACCGCATTGGCGATTTCATTCTCGCTGAGATCTCCGCAGTTTCAGCTTCTGCAGTCACCATCCTTTTGGCCTATATTGCGGTACGCTTCCCCCGAGTCTGGCCTCCGATAGGCAACAAATCTTGACTTGCCTTCCGCCCGACAGTACAGCACAGTCAGCATCCGCTCGGGCTCAACGCGTAGATGGAGAATAGAATCCCCGGTCCATCTTTTTCTTCTCAACCAGTTAGTCTGTGACCTAATTCAGGCTCTTGGTAAGCGATGCTCTGTTTTATGAGAAAGCGTCTCTGATGGGCACAGGTGGGCTGATGAACATGAAGTGGGCGTTTGATGGGGTGAGTGACTATACCCCACACCTCCACGCACGTATGCACTAAGGTCCCAACTATTACACTCAGAGCGTGCACCAGGGGTCATTCTGTACAGCACAAGGTATGTAATTCAATCATAGTATATCGGTGCACAAACACGTACAAATGTAGGCCTCATCAAACAACTCGCTGATGTGGGAACTGCTCTCTCGTGAGTGACTGCGCAGTAGAAAATTCTTCTGACCTGACATTCAGCATTACATCAGGGCAGGGGTAAGTGCGCTTGACCTGATCTACTCTTTTGGAAGATCGACATGCGGACATATAGACCGTCGCCATCCACACGTTCAGCACCCTCATATTTCGATTGAAGCCCGATACCAACATGTTTCGCGCTTTACTTATAGTGGCTGGCATATGGATTTCAATCATCCTTAATGTGGCCATCAATGTCGGTATTAACGGGGCTTCACGCTTTTACGGACCAACTGGACATTGTGGGTTCCTTCTCCAGACCCGCAGAGGCAGAGTGTGACATTTTTTTAAGGGTGCTGGATAGTGGAGGAGTTTCATGTCCAGAGGACAGTTGCCGATTTCCTGTGGATGTGGATCTCGGCCTTCTCGAGCTTGCTGGCCTATCTAGCCGTCTTTCTCGTACTGAAGGGATATATTTCGGTGGAGGGATGGCGTGTTCGGTGGACATATGGACAAAAATCAAAATCTCCAGACATCACCCAATCTCATATCCTGGCCTACAAAATGCTAGCGTGAGAATCACACATAGAGCTTGGACACTGTTGCAATTGCTGATATCCTCCCTCAGTTATCCAGTTATTTACATCATTACGGTAGGCTTCCTCACAGTTCATGTTTTTGAGTTGCTCACTTCGGCCATTCAGGTCCTCCCTTTGGCTGCTGCACGTTACAGCGACTTTTCCGGGCATGAACCGGCTTTCGCTGTCACTGTAATCGCAGACGGTTTCTATCTGTCATCCGGCTTACTCAACGTCCTTTTATACGCGTATACGCGCCCCTATCTACTGCCCCACAGCAGCGACACTCCGGACAATCAGTCAATCTCAATTCGTTCCGAATTTACGCAGACCCGAGGCGATCTCCCGGGTCCCACCATCCTTGACAATACCCACGTTGTCGACAGGGACCCTTTACCTATTGAGTCCAGGTCAGCTGACCCAAGATACGACACTCTGGAACCGGCACACCGTCAGCCCGGGACTCTTCCGACAACAACACACGCTGGCGGTCGCAATATTAGTCACAGCTATGAGAGCTCGGGGGAGACATTGGTTCGAAGGGGGCTTCCCATTGTGAATATATACGACGAAGTATAACCCAGTCTTTTGTTTTGTGACTTCGCTACTATATCTATATTATACTTAGTAATCTAATATTTATTTATTTATTTGGAAAGCGCTGCTTTTATTTTTAGTAAGTTGCCACTTATCTAAGTGCTAGATAGCAGAGATTTACTCTAGCGTGCGTGTCGCCGGGCCGGGGACCGGGTATCTACTATTTCTGTGGTCACTTCTTCAGCTTCAGTCACTTCACTTTGAGATACATGGGCGGGAGTCAGTCCACACCCAAAATTACAGCTCAGGATCGTGCAATTCTTGAGTGAGCTCTCCACTCACTTTTCATTTCACGCCGTCTCCTCAGTTAATTCAAGTCTGAAGCTCCAACGCGACAAACTGAAGCAATACCAGAAGAAAGTCCGGAATTGCCCTTCTTCGTCGACACATTGGGGAACTTATTCGCCCTAATTTCCTAGATTCAAATCGTCCTGGACCGTGAACACGAAATTGCCAAGCACCAGCTAGCTGCAGGTCACAAAGATCGAGCTCTTATCGCCCTTAGGAGGCGTAAGTACCAGGAGGGACTGCTTGTGAAAACAGATGGCCAGCTGGAGAGCTTGGAGCAACTGGTTTGTACTCCGGCTCTAGGCCTCCAACCCGCTTACTCATCCGCGAATTGCGCAGGTCTCCACAATCGAGTTCTCGCTCGTGGAAGTCTCAGTGTTACATGGCCTCAAACAGGGTAATGCGGTTCTCAAAGAAATTCACAAGGAGTTGAACGTGGAGAGTGTCGAGAGGTTGCTGGAGGAAACTGCGGAAGCGAGGGAATATCAAAGGGTGAGTTCTCTTCGCCCCGGCTTCTAGTTATGCTCTTTTGAAGGTGTTGGTCATAATATAGGAAATCGACAACATGCTCATAAACAACCTATCCTTGGATGAAGAGGATGCGGTTCAAGCAGAGCTGAAGGAACTACAGCAGGAAACTGTGAGCTCCCTTACTTTAGAAGAATCGCTTGGATCGCTCATCATAACATCGCGATTAGTTACATGCTCAGCGCAACGAAGATACACCGCTCTCGCTCCCGGATGCTCCCACTACCGAACCCGTATCATCAGAACAGGGTATTTTACGTCTCATCTTGTCACTCGCATCGCTGACTTAACTATACGAAGAAGAGATCCGACAACCTCAAGAAGAGACGCGAACAGAGCGAGTTGCGATCCCTGCTTGACAGCAACGGGTGAGGATCGATCCCGTGTATCTTCAACACATATATATCATAGATGAGTGTAATTATACTTAGAGCTGGAATTCATGTGAAGCGAAGATATATACCCACTAGTTTTCAAATTCTCCAAAACCTAATTTCCTCTTCTTGACAGGCTCTGCGGTGGCAGCTGCGGCCTGTGTTGGCCTCTCCAGATTGAGGTATTTTCCAACTCCACCTCCGGATCTTCCCATGGTTGTGTCAAGGACACTCTCCGCGCCAAGCCTGACCCCAACCAGTTCATACCATCGCCGGCTTTTTCTCTGCAGTGGTTCGCTGCGTGCCGGCAGAGCTCTGAGCCTCTGCCTTCTTCGCGAGTTTCTAGAAACTCGCGGGCCTAACCTTGTGGTCTTGGAAAGGATCTCGGTAGATATATGGCCTTACAATAATGGACAATGCTCATACGAGTCAGGGACGTACATTACGACTTCGGTAAATTTGACCGGTTTGACCGGGTGGTCTGTCAGTGGTCTGTCCCATCTTTGCGTGGGAGTTTTTCAAGTGTGTCGAGGATACCACCTACCAGTTTGCCAAAAACCGTATGTATCTTGTCGAAGTGCGGCGCCGGCTCGAAAATTATATAGAACTGTGAACTATGAAGAACTGGTATGGCGGGACTTGCGCGAAAAGGCCGATGTCGCAAAATTGGGAAGGGGATTATAATCTTGACTGATTATAATTGGATTATAATGCAATTGTAATGCCCATTATTTAGTGATTAAATCAAATTACATCAAATTACATCGCTACGAATCGGTTATAATCATTATAATCTCCTTCCCGATTTTGCGACATGACACGAACCCTTTTTTTGAATCCACCATTGTGCACCTTGAAGTGACTAGAGGCTGACCAGTCCGTTGTGTTGACATGTTGACAAGTCTGTTGTGTTGACCAGTCCGCTGTGTTGTCCGAGACCTTCCCAGATAGTAGACTCGACGCTTCTCAGCCGTACCAGTCGATCTTCAGACTAGTCCGCGGCCAATCCCCCCGCCGGGCTGCAAGTCTCCTTACTCATCATCTAGCTGGACCAACTTGTCTTACAGTCTACTCAACGTACCAGTCCCTTCATCAGGAAAATGGAATGTTACTAGAGAGCACTAGCCGAGACTGGCAGCACTGGCAGCACTCAATTTTAGTGGGTGCTAGTTGCCCCTAGTAACGACAGGTCAGGTCCATTTTGCTGATGTTAACCCTTCGAACACGGCTGGATAACAGGTGCTGTGGTGGCCGCGTCGTTGAGACCAAACATCCGGTGTACATCGTACAGAAGAGGCGAGTGGCCCAACGTTTGACATCCACCTGAGATTTTACGTACCAGTCTGACTGTTCTATATTAAATTAGCATCTCCACCGTGTTTTGAACACCTTTAGCTTTGCACTGATATGACTGCTAGACACTTCGTTACGACTGCCCCTTAGTATAATTGGGTACGACGAGAACGCATGGTCTATAAGAGCGTCGACGTTCGCAATTCTGGCTCAAGGTACTACACCAATATAAAGATGCCCTTAATTGTTGTGCCGTGCTTGTCTTGCGCCAACACTAATCAAATATTGTCAGTCCACGCTCAATGAAAACCGCACTCTTACTTAACCCAACAGTCGATCAAATAGTTCTACATGTCAGAAAGCGCCTCTCGGTTTAGGAATGTCACTGTTCACTCGCGCTGATGAATCTTCCTTTTCAGTCACAGTACATCGTAGAGATGACGACGAGCTTCAGGACGGTGTATAGTTCATGTGCTTTAACGGTAGAGTAGAGACCAGTCTTGTTGTCGATCGTGTGCTTGTTTTAGTCAAAAACCCAGAGTGGAGGACTGGGCTCGTTGACGGTGTATAGAAAAAGTGCGTATGTCAATGTTAGTTTACTAACTATCAAATCTTACATGAATTTTGCAGTATGAAATGAACAACAATGGCTCTTCTCGTCTCGAAAGGCAGATGAGTAGAATAAGTCTCGTGTCCGACGTTCAGCCTACCGTTTCGAGACATTTCTCCCTCCTGTTCGTGAATGAGCTCCTAGGTCGGATACTTACTGGCGACTACAATGCTTTATCGTTTGATCAGCACCGGGATAGAAGAACAAATTCGATAAGTTCCTCCTCACTTTGATTCCAGCGTTGCAATAGCTCTAGCACCAACGACTCTCGTCGAACCGTCCAAAGCAACATAACACGACCTCCGACACCGTGATAGAGTCAACATCAAGGTGGAAGCTGGACGTGGGGAGAACCTTGACGAAAACCGAAGGCTGCGAAGTGCAAATGGGGGATGCGGCGCAAATATGTTATCATGCTCGGCATCCAAGTTGAACAAAGTAAGTCGACGGATTAAGTTAGTCATCTTCTAATTGGCCCTATGACACCATCTTCGAAACGTCTCACCCCCTACTTCAGGGATTCTGACTCAGCGACAGACATGGGTCGGACAGCGATACGGGCTACCCTATCCGTGTCGTTGAGTTCTCCAGTGCCTAGGATCTTCCGGGTTGTGCTAAGGCAGCCGATCTCGAGTGAATCATTAAATAAAGAGAAACTACGACTTGAGTCGAGAACGCCGGGTTGATGAGACACGAATGAGGTCCTATGCGGGGAGATGTTATTAGTGTGATCCGATTTCTTGTAGGCTAGACGACTGGACCCACAGTTATTAGACATTTAGATAACCGACTTCTCGAACGTCAGGTAAGTTGAACCTAGTTGCAATGATGAATGATAGTGACTTTACACTCGTAAAGCTTTATTAAAGCGCTTGAGCTGTGAGCATCGAGCTTTACCGATATCTATTTTGCGTCAGCCACCACAGAAAACGAGAGCACATACTGTATGCATAAAATTGTCGTGGAGATTTGAAGAGAACAACAGGTGGTTGACCATGACGTGAAACGCGCTAGTCCCCCAAAACGGGATATTTCTGAGCGTCAGTGGTACCGACTAATCCCTAAGCGGTAGCATTACTGAACGTAGTGTAGCCTCGCAGAGGACGTCACCGTTAGAACGAGCTCCTACCAAGTCAATTCGTAACGTCAAAAGATGGCTGTGGCACCATCACCGTCTGTGAGAAAACACTCGATACGTCCGAAATCACCAGGTCGTTCATAGTCATTGTGAGAACATCGTGTTTAACGAAGGTGACGAACACAACGTTGAACTCGAAGGAACGCACTCTCGTGTCGACATCGTCTGTAGCACGGTTTCACGACGTGTATCTTGGTCTATGACGATGTTGCTGAGACCTACGGAGGCAACAGTTGTCAACGTTGTCATTCGAACACAGGCAGACGATGGTGCGTACATCGGAGTAAAGTCGAAAGTCCCAAGTCGTGGGAGCGAAGTTCTAAGAAGAAGTCGTTAGAGAAAGTCGATTCGTGGAGTTTCAAAGGCGCCAACGAGAAGAAACTGAAATGCTTCGCGACGTCGGAGGTCCAAATGCTTAACTCAACCGTTACCTAGCCATCGAAATTCCAGCTTACTTATCACGCGCGGTTTAAAACAACATCAACGATGATGTCCATTTGGAAGCAAGTAGTAACAATTTGTGGGGATGGATGAGTGGGGATAGACGATATACGAGGGGATAGGTGAGCGAGTGGGGATAGACGAGCGACGGGGAAAGACAAGGGTAAACATACAAGTGGGGAGGGGACTAATAAATAGTACACGGGGAGGTTGCGAGTGTCCGATAGCCACAGTAAACGACGCGACGAATCCATGAGTCCGAGGCCTAAACCGTCGACAAGAGCTATTAGCTGCACGGATCGAGAAACGGCAAGAGGACAAGACATACCGGAACGACGGGTCCATGAATCCAGGGCCTAGACGTCAAGGTCGTTAGTTATAAGTACGAAACGAGGTATGGGGGAGAAACGAACCAAGGCAGCGATTCACCGGTCAAGGCACCCATCATCACCGGCAACCAACCGATAGATAAAGAACGCAGAGAGCCGAGACGAAGTCGAAGGAACAAACGAAGCGTGCAGGTTCGCTTAAGACCTAGACGTCAAGATTGTCAGTTCTCAGCATGAAAGGATAAGACGGAAGAAAGGGACGAACGTGAACAGCGAATCAACGGTAGAAACACGCGTCTGAACCAACAACCAGGGAGTAGATAACAGGCAGTCAAAAGAAACGAGGAGAAAACGCAGTCGGGGAGGGGGGAGACGTCACATACAGGGAAGGGGGATAAGTCCAAGAAACGAGAACAATCGCAGAAAGCAAAAGTAGGGGGCATAGTGGAAGGTAGGACGTCGTAGAAGAAGACGCTGTGGAACGGCTCGCCAATGCACAGGCTTCGACGTCGTCGGCTATGCGTACGAAAGGATGAGGCGGAAGAAGAGACGAACCTTTGAGTTTACCAGGTGATGCGGTAGAAGTCGGCGTGCGGGAAGTGCTTCTTGATCTGGGCCAGGAGGTACCAGCCAGGGGTGCAGTAAGTAATGTGGTTACTGGTCGAGCCGCCTTTGTTTTCTCCAGAGTGGAGTTGCCCAACGATGTAAGCTTTGTCGTCCTTGGTATGCCAGACGTGGGAGCCCGAGTCTCCCTTAGCCGAGAAGACTTCGGCATTCTTGAGACCCGAGTTGTAGATACCGAGCTCGACAGACACGACACCGACCTCGTTGAGAGTGAATGACACTAGGCCGGCGTAGCGTCCGACGGTTAAGTCGGTGGTGTTGCCGTCTTTACCGACGATAAAGCAGCGATCGCCTTCGCTATCGAACTCTGTGGGGTTAGCGAGGTCCTCCTTCGTAGCGCAACCCACGATCCTAAGCTTTCTGCCCCGAGGAAACTTGAACGTGGTCGCACCACCACCCCGAGGATAGAACATCGCCACAAGATCTTCAGGAGAATATTTCGATCCTAAATAAGGTTGTTTTCGTTAGACGAGGCAAATATGAGAAAGATCGAAACGCACCTAGGTCGACGACGTTGCCCTCAAACTGATCCTTGACCTTCGTCTCAGCGGCCAAGAACGCACCCCAGTCCGATGTATATCGTGTTCCGCCTTCGACGTCAACCTTGATGGCTTCAGCGTGTTGGACATAGCCAATGTCACGGTGGAGCTTAATGTCGAACCAGTACTTGGTGACTTCGTCGTACAGGGCCTCGAGCTGGCGGATGGCCTCGTTCTCGCCATCCAAGTTGCGTCGATTCCCGGCAATCTCGCTCACGACCTCCTCGTCCGGATTCTCCGTCGCCTCCAGTCCATCGATCTCTCGGGTGTAAAAGTCGGCGCGAATGCCGTGGTCACTGATATGCTTCTTGATCTCATCGAGGCCCCGCTGGAATCGACGGACTCCGCAAACTCGAACGAAGTTCTTGGGTGCGCCGGCTTTGTGCTCGTAGTGGATGGTGGTGTTCTTGCGAAGGACGTGGCAGTTGCTAACTCCGTAAACCTTGTAGCTGGGATCGCCATTCTTGTCTTTGTTCTCGTGGAACCAAAGGGTGAGAGTGCCCTGGGAATCTTCCGCCTCCATCCCTGGAGTCGCAAGAGGAATGCCGAGAAGAGCAGTGAGGAACCGACGGACGTGGTGGGTGGGATTGGTGCTGCCGACATGGCGCATAAGGGCTGGACCTGCCAGTCTCTGCAGGACGGCCTCACGCCATTCCACGACAGCATCTTTGACTCCATGCTCTCGGAGAAGCGTAAGGATCTCTTGGGAGACCTCGTGGGCGGTATCAGAGGAGGTGGACCCAGGAATGACACCCAGCCATATGACAACAGGACCGAGACTCCCCTTCTCCTCCTCTCCCGGCGTTGCGTGGGTGAAGAAGCGGGCTGGGTCGACTGAGGAGCAGTTAATCTTCCGAGTCGTGATCAGTTCAACAATCTTGGGACCGACAGATTCCCAGACAGCATTGAGCGGGGTGTCATAGACTCCACGGAGAGACTTGACAGGGATATGGGCGTATCTGCCGACGGGCTTGGGGAAGGGTGTAGTGAGGAAATCCGACCTGTAGACGAGTTCCGGGTGGTGGCCGTCCCCGGTGATGCCGTTGTAGTATGTAGTCCTCTTACTCGGTGGGGGTGTGCTGGGAGACAACGGTGGTATCGCTGGCGAAGGTGAGGGCGGGAGACACCGCAGACACTGGGCTTAGAGTCGGGGAGCCCTTCTCTTGGCGGGCCACGATGTCCATGCACTGCAGAGCCAAAATGGAAAGTTCTAAACGGAAGGTGATAAGTGTGGTATAGATGCAGAAAGAAATTAAGGGACTCGCTCAACAGGTCCGGGCGGCTTCTCATGGTCTGAAGCGCCTGCGCGGCGACGTCAGAAAGGTCTACAAGGGAGATGGTAAGTGTGGCATAGACGCGCAAAACGACTAAGGGACTCGCCGTCGCTCAAGAGACCGGCATCTTTCAGTTGAGCTTCCGTGAATGCAAAATCTTCAAAAAGTCAATGTGGAACAGACGAGGGAAAAGACGGCAGCACTCACTCGTAGAATCCATGTTATGTTGACATAGGGAGACGAGATGGTGCAAAAACGATTGCAGATAGAGATGAGACGTAGAGTGATTTGGGGGATGAGGAAGCGTGAAGAGCCTCCTCTTATATTCTGGAACACTTCACTTTGAGAAACATGGGCGGAAGTGAGTCAACGCCCAAAATTACAGCTCAGGATCGTGCAATTCTCTCGTCTTATAGAGATAGATGTAATCCCCGATGGATGGGGATGTTAGCGCAGCTGGTGGTTATCATGCAGCAGCGTACTCTCCTATTTTGGATGCCCGACCGGACCGTATATACGTTACATCATCAGCCACATGTCTCCTTAGTTAACTTAAGTCTGAAGCTCCAGCGCGACAAACTTAAGCAATACCAGAAGGAAGTCCGGAATTGCCCTTCTTCGTCGACACATTGGGGAACTTATTCGCCCTAATTTCCTATATTCAAATCGTCCTGGACCGTGAACACGAAATTGCCAAGCAGCAGCTAGCTGCAGGTCACAAAGATCGAGCTCTTATCGCTCTTAGGAGGCGTAAGTATCAAGAGGGACTATTTATGAAAACATATGGCCAGCTGGAGAGCTTGGAGCAACTGGTTTGTACTCCGGCTCTAGGCCTCCAACCCGCCTACTCACCCGTGAATTGCGCAGGTCTCCACAATCGAGTTCTCGCTCGTGGAAGTCTCAGTGTTACATGGCCTCAAACAGGGTAACGCGGTTCTCAAAGAAATCATGGATGAGTGTAACTATACCTAGAGCTGGAATCGAAGGAGCGAAGATATATACCCACTAGAAGTTCTCGAATTCTCCAAAACCTAATTTCCTCTTCTTGACAGGCTCTGCGGTGGCAGGCTGTGTTGGCCTCTTCAGATTGAGGTATTTTCCAACTCCACCTGCTCCGGATCTTCCCGTGGTTGTGTCAAGGGCACTCTCCGCACCAAGCTTGACCCCAAACCAGTTCATACCATCGCCGGCTTTCTTCTCTGCAGTTGCCTGCTGCGTGCCGGCAGAGCTCTGAGCCTCTGCCTTCTTCGCGAGTTTCTTCGCGAGCCTAACTTTGTAGTCTTGGAAAGGATCTTGGTAGCTATATGACCTTAATGAAGGACAATGCTTATACGAGTTAGGGACGTACATTACGACTTCGGTAATTTTGACCGGTTTGACCGGGCGATCTGTCCCATCTTTGCGCGGGAGTTTTTCAAGTGTATCGAGGACACCTTCACCTCCTACTAGTTTGCCGAAGACCGTATGTTTCTTGTCGAGGTGCGGCGCCGGCTTGAAAGTTATATAGAACTGTGATCTATGGAGAATTGGTATGGCGGGACCTTTGCACGAAAAAACCGACACGAACCCGTTTGTATTTGCACCTCGATTAGCCATCGCGACAACACCAGCACTGTCGTGCCGCGCGGCCCCCTTTAGATCATACTCATCACGGAATGGTGTGCCCCAATAAGATTGACCACCTGAACCTGTACCAGTAGGGTCGCCTGTTTGCACCTAAACAACGTTCATCAGTAGATAAGTGGTTGGTCTGATACGGGAAGCAAGATTGCGTACCATGAAACCCGGGACCAGGCGATGGAAGAGACAATCGTTATATTTCCCTTCACGGGCGAGCATCAAGAAGTTATAGCAGGTCTTCGGTGCCTATGCACATAGTTGGTTCTGAGAACTCACGGATACGTTCATACCACGTACTTTTTCACAGAACAACTCCAAGTTTAAACTGCCCCCCAAACTGGTCACAACTCGAACATATGCTCGCCGTTTAACGACGTCCTTTTCTTTGCCTTTCCCTTTGACAGGGTTCTGAATACTTTCAAACATCATTTCCTCCTAAGTTGACAATGAGCCGAGCGACGACGAACGTGCAGACAGGCTCACGTACCTCATCCCAGACTAATCTTGACGTCGCAGTTTCCGGGTCAACGGACGTGGACGTCAGTGACGCACCGGGAGCACCGGAAGAGTAGGGAGATATGTTCCCTAAGCCATAGAAATTAGCTCGCGTGAAGGGAAAGGAGGATGAAACGAACAAGGCACCGCTTTCTGGGTAGCAGATACGGGTCCTGCCACCGCCGGTTTATCCGAAACTATCACTTTGCCCTTCTGGTTTTCCTGAACCTTTGTTGCAGCAACGGAGGGAGACGGAAATCCATGAGGGTTTTGGAGTGTGATGACATCTTCTCTGTGACCAATAAGACATAGGGTACAGCACATTCCTCAACAGAAGACGCACTTTTTAAAAGGTACGTCACCGACAAGATCAACACCGCCTTTGATGCTCTCCATCAAGAAAACGTTCCCAGTAGTTGCAATTGCAACGATATGAGAGTGCTCGTTGAATGGTTTGAAAGAAATGGGGTCATGGTATTCTCCTGATGCCTTTCGCTCGTAATTAAGCGGTATCAAGTCAGCTGGTGTCAGAGGTTCATTCGTGATCGGGTGAGTATTATTGTGTTGTCTGTTCCGGAATTAGCAGATAGAAAAGGCTTAAGAGTGCGGACTTGCTTCAACCAGGGAATGATGTTCGTGAGATCGAAGACAGTTCCCGTTCCATCTGCATTGCGAGCGCAGACTGGATGGGAGAATGGCTGAAAAGACAACGAGCAACAGTCAAAAGGTGTGACGGCAGCTGGATTAAGACCCTCTGGCTTGCTGAGACGCTTTGACTAAGAAAGGGTGAGATCGAAGAAGTTGACCACGCACGCTTTGAAGCCAGAAGATGAGGCTGTGTGCTGCCCGAATAAACCAGAGTGCTCTGCATGAGTTACATATAACTTGTTTGAGTTTCCATGACCCATGAGGAATAGTGGACGATGGACGATGGGCGTTGAACAGCAACCAGTACTGTGTTGAGCAAGTCACAGCCGCGTTGTCATTTCTAGCCAGACCCGTGAGTATACTTATGCCATCCTTTTTTCTTCCCTTCAATAACAACGCGGCCAGTTCTCCTTAATGTTGGCACGCCATGCCTTCAGGGCAGCAGAATTTGTCCCTGGCTCGCGTCGTGGGTCCAAGATTCCAGTCGAGAACATCCGCCTATTGTCCAACTACACCTCGAAATCATCCCAGAACACGCAGCACACCTCTTCTCCGACACCCAGGAAGAACCGGGATATCCGGCAAGGAAAACGCTCTTCGCCACCGATGCAGAACATTCAGAGCCTCAAAACGCCCATATACTCCAATGAATCTGTTCCACCCTTATGGTCAGGGTCTCCCAATTACATCCTAGACAAACTTCGTTCTTTCCAGGCCGGAGTAACTCAGCGCGATGCTCCAGCCGTGCTCCGTCTCTGGCACAGTTTCGAGAAAGACAGCCTCTTACATTTATTGGGACCGTCTGACCTCGAAAACTGCTCTCGGTTGGTCATCAGTCTTTGCCTCGTCGGGCAGAGTTCCACCTGGAGTGGTCCTTCAAGAGAGGCAGCCGAAGAACTTGCTCTAGGTCTTTCAACAAGGATATCCACTTCGGCTCTCAGAGCGTGCTTCACTGCGCTCATCGTCGCAAATGATCCTCAAGGTGTCCTCCGACTATACAACCGTTTTCTGTCCCAAATTGAGCACCAGGGTGTGTTTGGAGACCAAGACTCGTTAAGCAGCGAGGAATTTCAAGACGAGTTATCAACATTGCCGATCGTCCGCAATTCTGGCACTCTTATCGATAAGGAGTTGAGCATTTTTGCGATCATGGCTCACGCCATTCGAGACGACTTCCAATCTGCGATTCAGACTGGAGTACATGGCAATTGGAGTATCACCTCGATTCATGTAGCCGACACCCTTCTAGATGCATTCGCTCCCTCCCCTCAGTTTCGACAAAAGGTCCTGACATTTGTTCGGCATGCCGACGCGGCTAGACTACTCTCTCGACCGTCAATCTTCCACAAACACCTCAGCAACTTGGTGGGCACCTCCGCGACGCGATCTCTGCAGGGACTGTATGCGACGATGATCGAGGGGTTATCCGAGGACTATCCGTGGGCTATTGTAGATTCTGGTCCCTCCTCAGACAGACGGCCTGTAGTCATCTACGAGAGTACCTGGGCGGCGTTCATTTCTGCATTTCTGGATGTCCAAAAAATTGACTTGGCAGAATCAGTATGGGACGATATGGTCAAATATGGTCACAAGCCAGGGCCTGCCGTTTGGACCGTTCTCATCAGGGGCATGGGCAAGTTGAAAGACCCAAGGCACGCTCTTGCTCTTTGGCATTCCATGAAGGAGGCGTCTGTTGCTCCAGACAGCTCGTCGTATCAAGCTATCGTCCAAGTGATGGCGAATGCGAGGCAATGGAAAGAGGCAACGGAGCTCTTTGAGGAATCCAAGTCGGCCTCCCTTCTCCACTCGGACCCAGACAACGAACTGCTGCACAGCACTATGATCGGAGTCCACCTTGCTAGCTCCCACGAGTCTGATGCCATTCGCCTTCTGGAAGAAATGGCTACTAATGGTCCTCACCCCACCACTCACACCTTCAACAAATTCCTTACTTACTACCACAGCAATGAAGACATGAAGTCACTGTCGTCGATGTTGAAGAGAATGACCGCTTGCGGTGTATTTGGTGACGTTGCCACATTCTCGATACTTCTTTCTACACTTCTGCGTATCCTCGACCGAGGCAAGGCAATACAGCAGACATTGGCAATCATGGACCAGCATAAAATCAAGCCCAATGTTGCAACATACACGACCATCATGACCTCCCTGTTGCAGGAGAATGACAAGAACGCTCTGGAAGCTGCTCTTGACCTCCTCAGGACGATGGAAGAATCTGGAGACCCTTCGATAAAGCCGAATGTTGTCACTTACACCGCAATCCTGAACGGGATACACAGTTGGATTGGGAGAGACGACCAGCTCGTCCGGGATTGCACGGAACTCGTAGTACGGAAGATGGAGGCACGGCAAATCAAGTTCAACAAGGTTACGTATAACGTGCTTCTCAAGACGTGTTTAGAAAATCCATCGCCAGCCGGCATCCAGAAAGCACTACAATTCTACAGGCAGATGCGACGAGAGAAAATAGCCTTGACTGGGGATACGTGGCACATAATGCTGCACGGGCTGGCGAAAAGGAGGGAATGGGTCGTGGCTCATGAGATTCTCCGTGACATGGAGGGCTCGGGGATTACAATGACGGACTGGTTGGAGAATGCTGCCGAAGAGGTTGCACGAGGGTACGTGACATCTAGGCAGAGGTTAGCGTCGGCGTCAGGGAGGTAGTGATAGCACTGCTCGTACATGTCGTTCAGGAAGACAGAGTGGGTCTCTCTCCGAGGAAGAATGACTTGCCCAATCCGAGGCGGACGTAACGTGCATAAGCTAATGATTTCGCGTGAAAATGCGAGTTGAGTAGGATAGAAGAGGGAATATGCAGGTGTTCTCACCCCAATAACTCCAACGGCGTCCCAACCATTTGCCTAAGAAGGGCAAAAGTACAACCGACACTATTTGGGCGAGCTGCTCTAAGCTTTCCTCCCACTCCTGTTGTGCAAGTCGATGCTCTTCGTCATCTGAATCGTCTGAAGAAACAAAGGAATCGATGGAGACGACGGATTTTGGCATAACTGCAGTGGTTGTAGTCTTGAGTGTTCGGACCGTGGCTACCCGGCGTCAAGGTCATGCATCGGACTCGGGTCTGAGAGCTTTCCTACCACCACCACCTGCTTATCACCACCTGCTTATATGCAGCATGGCGCCCGTCTGTTTTGGCTCCTGGCCGCGTCTTGTCGGTCGGCCTCTCCTCTACTCTATATCCGCATTCGCGAGTCTTGGTGTGTTTTTGGTGAGCAATCTATTCCTACCCTCAACTCTTGCGCTGGCTTAGCCGTTTTAGTTCGGCTATGATCAAGGGTACCACGTCATCATTCGAGTCTCAAATCAGTCGCTGCTCACACTCCCTCAGTGTCATGTCAGGGATTATCACCGGCCCCCATTTTCGCAAGTACTTTAATTCGCCAAATTCTTTAGAAGTTGGCACCATGGTTGCTGTTCTTGAAATCGGTGCATTCAGTACGTCCTCAGTACTGGGAGTCTTTTATTGCGTATTATCTGACATAGCCCATAAGTAACATCTATCGCTGCGGGGCAGGTTGGTGACATTATTGGCAGAAGAGGCACTTTATTCGCTGGCGCCGTGGTTTTTGGCATTGGAGGAGCCGTGCAAACTCTTACCACGGGATTCAATGTCATGGTCGTCGGTCGCGTGATCAGTGGACTTGGAGTCGGTCTCCTATCGTAGGCCTTCTTTTTCCTGACCTGGTCAACAGCTGAGCATTTCGCTCCACAGTACAATTGTGCCAATCTATCAAAGTGAAATATCACCGCCAAATCACGTGAGCCATCTTCGTCTCGCTAACCAAGATAACTCACATTTCGTCACACCGTTTCCAGCGAGGGGCATTGGCATGTATGGAGTTCACCGGAAATGTTTTTGGTTACGCGTCTTCCGTGGTCAGCGTGGTATCGTAGTGCCTGAGTTCCCTAGTCAGCTAACCATCCTCCAGTGGTTGGATTACTTCTGCTCATTCATCGACTCGGACCTTTCGTGGCGCATTCCACTGTTTGTCCAGTGTGTCATTGGGGCAATCCTTGCAGCGGGCTCACTGGTCATTCCTGAGAGTCCTCGGTAAGTGTCGTACCTTATTCGTCGCGACCGTAGTTTATCACTTCGTAGTTGGCTCATCGACGTCGACCGCGACGAGGAAGGCATGCAGGTCATTGCAGACCTACACGGCGGTGATCCTGAAGACCTTACTGCCAAAACCGAATTCCGTGAAATCAAGGAGCGAGTCATTTCTGAGGTAATGTTCTTTGGCAGGTCGGTGACACAGTTACATACACTGAATTCCCTCAGCGTGAAAGCGGGGAGAGTCGAACGTACGAGGCAATGTGGAGGAAATACCAGCGAAGAATTCTTCTTGCAATGAGTTCACAAGCATTTGCCCAACTTGTATGCAAATTTTTCAGAATTTACACTGTCCGGTACTCACTCATATCTGGCATTCTTAGAACGGGATCAATGGTAGGCATTGACTCCGTAGAAAAATAGCCTACAACTAACCGGAGTCGCAGTTATTTCTTATTACGCTCGTATGTGCTATTTTCTTGAGCTACCGTCTCCAATTCACCACCTGTCTCGTTGATAGCGCGAGTCTTTGAAGGTGAGCACACCCCTTCGGCGCACAGAACGCGAGCGATAACGACGAGTTAATAGCTGCTGGCTGGCTTGGACGCGACGCAATACTGATGGCAGGCATTAACGCCATCATATACACACTGGCCACTCTACCTACGTGGGTTCCTTGCAAATTAATCACAGCCCAATCACAAAGTATTTCCCAGGTGGTACCTCGTGGACCGTTGGGGTCGACGCTCCATTCTCATGTCTGGGGCTGTTGTCGTATGTTTTTCCCCCGCGAACCTTTCCCTGATCTGATATGCGCCGACCCAGATGGCCATTGCCCTAGGTGCTACAGGCTGGTTCATGTACATTGATATTCCCCAGACACCTAAAGCAGTGGTGGTGTGTGTCATCATATACAACGCTTTCTTTGGTTACAGGTAAGTCACTATCTTACGCCGTGAAGTCCTTGAAATAGTGCTTTTGTACAGCTGGGGCCCGATTCCATGGCTGTATCCTCCGGAGGTATGCGTTCGATCCCATACTCGCTAAATTGAAGTATCTTACATATTCAAGATCCTTCCTCTCACTGTTCGGGCGAAAGGTGTCTCACTTTCCACTGCGACGAACTGGGCTTTCAACTTTTTGGTTGGAGAAGCCACGCCCTATTTGCAAGAAGTAATAACGTGGAGACTGTATCCAATGCATGGCTTTTTTTGTGTTTGTAGCTTTATCATCGGTAAGCATGGACACCCATTTGTTAACGTGAGGACGAGGCTAAAGCATTTCCGTTGTAGTCTACTTCCGTACGTCATCGGAGATCGGCCGAACCATGTGTCTGGTTTGCTAACAACTTATTTCGGTCAGTCTATCCGGAAACTAAGGGTGTGCCACTAGAGGAGATGGATAGAGTATTTGGAGAAGGTCAGCGACCTTTTTTTTCATCCCTAAACGGATTTGATTTACCCAAAGTTCTCAGACGAGCGGGAAGAGGCCTTGGAAAATGAGTCGGAGGTCACATCCCTCATACCCGATACCCCAAGGCGGGGAAGACAGTCTCTTAGCCCGTCGAGGAATGACAGAGCCCCACAGAGCCGGGGTTGGATAAACCGCGTAATCAGTGGTGCTAACACTCGGGCTCTCTACGAGCCTATTGCTAGTAGCGAAGAATAGGAACTCGCGAGGATGGGCGGTCAAGCACACAATGATGAAAGGGAAGACGAGCTCGATACCTGATTCCCAAGTCTCTGCACCGGACAAGACAAGACCGTTAATACAGATACAGCCCTCGTCTTATCTCTGTTCGTCCATCCTCATCACTCTTCAGGATATTATAGAAAAAAATCGATAACCACCTACCTAACTTGAGAATCATCGTGCACATCGCTGTATCATTTGTCGCACATTCTTGTCCTGTCCTGTTCTTTTTCACCTTTCGTCACCGCAAAAGTCGCTTGACTAGTCTTCGAGCACATACAACATACCGAAATCTAATTGTGTTTCCTCTGGCACGGCAACGTCTCAAGCATGTAAACCTAGCTGCGACACATCCGCGCTTGGGTTGTAACAGAGAATAAGTTCGGCTAGCACCAGCCCCGTGCCAAGACTCATGGAAATACCCCACGGCCCATGGCCTGCACTTACCCAGATGCCGCCGTGAAGACCGACACCTGTCTGTTGGGACGTCAATCTTGTAAGCAAAGGTGGCCCACTCCTGGAAACTGGACGGTGGCAGAATCCTGTCCCCAGAACATCGACTTCATCATCGCCGAGCAGATTGTGCGCAGTGCGCATCAGCACCTCGATCGAGGCAGGCTCTGGTTGCACTTCCGATGCGAGCTCGGGTATAGGGATGGCCGTCGTGTTCAGCCCCGCGAGGTAGATATCGCCACCGGCGCGGCTGAAGATCTCGGGCGAGAAGCGGGCGTCGTCGTCGGTGGTAAATATGGCGTGGCAGCCTGTTGTCACAGATACCCCTGGCTCTGGTGCTGTCCAACGCGGAGAGCGCAAGACGATGGAGTGGCCAGAAAGATGTGTAATTGGAAGCGAGACGGTTGCATTTGGGAAGAGCGCTTTGAACACGCGTGGAGTCCACACCCCTGCGGTTAGTAAGAGGGTGTCGCAGGGAAGCACAGTCGTGGAGCCAGCTGGAGAGCGAACGGTGAGCCCGGTGATGGTGTTGTCGGGCGATGTGATGACGTCGGTGACAGAGACGGGATGGTGGACGTGGACGTTGCGGGACAAACACTGGCCAAGCAGGAACTGACATAGCTGCAACGGATTCCTGCAATGCAACACATCTCAGGGATAAATGGTGCTCAGCGAGGTATCACGATGCAACGCACACTTGCGCGGTAGTCGCTCCCGAAGATATGGCATCGGCGGGAGGAGGAGCAACTTCTCTTCCTGCCGCAAGCCACGAGGGGAGAGCGGCGGGGCCATTGTATCCGCCGTCCACCACAGCAGATGTACTACGACTGACCCCCTCAAAAAGCCAGTCTTCGCCTTTCTTCCCACCGGGGGCTCGCCGAGCTTCAGGAAGTGAGGACGCCGTGCTGGGGCTGTACCCCCACAGTCGTGACCCGTCATGCTCTTCAGCGAGTCGCCTGTGTAGGTCAAAAGACAGTGCCCCGAGGGATGAAGTCGCAGGAGGGAACCAATCGCGAGCGAGAAAACCGGCGGCTTTTCCAGAGGCCGAGGCGAAGAGTGAGGAGGAAGAATCGAGAAGATGTATAGTCAAACCAGGCGAAAGCTGGGATAGATGGTATGCCGTGGCTACGCCAATGATGCCTTGCCACGGGTAAGTTAAAATCAAAATATCATATTTGTACTACCTGCTCCAACGATGAGAACATTGTTGACGGGAGCATCAGTTGACTGAGTAGTAGTCATCGTCTCGGATTCAGCCTGAGCTGGGGTAGCTTGTAACTCGGATCGGACCATTCTGATGCCTTCTTAAGAGTACAATAGAGGCCGAAGTCCTCCACCATTTGTAGTTTCTCGGCTCCTCGAAGGCCGCAGACCTTCAAGTTGGCCTCAAATCGGTGTTTCCAAGTTTTACACAAGCCCCCGCGATTCTCCGAGAGAAGAATGACATTCCCCAGGGAGATACCAGTACAGTGGTCGAAAGTGCGTATCATAGGACCATAAGGGACAATCCCCTCGTGTTGGGTTAAAATCTCACAATTGTCTCGGACTTTCCGCTTCGGAATTGACTTGAGCCTTGCTTAACAAGTACAGGGGATCAACCAGAAATTGATCTTTTCCCGTAGGACTGTTGCTTGTTCCCACTGCGAGCCTGCCCACCAATTCAGGTGTTGGATCTAGTTAATTATACCGGTGACCGCGTACTGAGGCCTGAGGCCTGAGGACCACCAGAATTCGGGGCAAATGGCTCTGGTTATCATTCGTGGTTCATGAGAGCCATTTCTCCATATGCTTGAACCCCGCAATAACCGACCGGACCGTCTCATTCTTCCACCGCGAACCATTTGGGGATTTTTTGAAGGACAGGTATGTCCGAGTCATGAACTTCCCAAATCTCGGCACAGTCATCGTCAATCACTTATAGCTATCCCAAAGGTTTCTAAATAACAAGAAACGAAAGCAAGCCGGAAGGAAAAGCTAAGATGAAACGACACTCCGCAGAAAACTTCTTGCTTAACCGAATTGCGCGAATTCACGCTTCCTGCGTCGTGTCAACTATTTTGAAACTCAAATCCGAGTAAGTTACTAGCCGCTGACCACGTTCTGAGCAACTGATCAGGGTTCTTCAATGCTGGCCTTGAATGAGACGTGTAACAGTAAGCCAGCTAGCCGAGGCTAAGTCACGCAAGCTCTTAGCAAGTATTTGAGAAACAAAGTTTGTGATCAGCACTCAGGCCCAACGGACCAGCCATGATCGAGAGAACCGCAGCTTGTCGTGAATAGTGCCATGACAACAATTGTGGCCGTTGTTAAGGTCCGCAGTGGGGACGCGTGTACAGTCAAGCTAGTCAAGCCACGAATCCGAAAAGGATGGGATTGGCGTCGTACGTCCAGGGAGAAAGGCTTCAACGCCACGCTCTTGCCTTCTCGTAAAATGACACTCCGTGGGTATGGTGGAGCAGTGGAATAGAAGCTGTTGCCATGGGAGGGCCACGAGTGACACGACGGTGAAGGGACTCACAAACTAGTGATGTAAGGGAGAGCCCGCGGGCGGAGGGTGATTGGGCAGTTTTCTACTCGCCATGTATTGAAGATGTTGTAAAGGTATCCAGTGGCGCTTTTCTTTCCGCTTCCACCATTGGCAAGCCGTAATGGAAGCGCGCAGTTGGAAAAAGTCAAGAGTTCCTTAACTATGTGGCGTGCCATCAGTCCGTCACTCAAAGAAAATAGTTTGTTGATCTATCGTTATCTAATATAGATATGATTTATTTTGTCCGCCTGTGGCGGCGGCGGTCACACGTCCGCTGAGCCGGCTTGACACGCGTCCAACCAAGAGGGACATTCCAATTCCAAACACGAAAAAGGTGAGAACAACTGACCTACTTGGGCCCGAGGGCTAGCCCAAGTCGACGGAACTTAGGATGCCAATATTAATTTTTATTTTAGATGAGATGAATCGAATCGAAATCGATCGAAATGAGGCGAAGTGCAACGAATTTCCCTCATGATCCCGGCTGTCAGTCAGTATTCCCTCCTCCCCACGGCCTTGTTGCCCCGCCTCGCACCGCCGAGTGCCCAGGTTTATTGCCGGTGGTGTACATTACGACCTTTGGCACGCACTCCCCACTCGTTCGACTCTACCCACCTGTCTTCCGTCGGGCCTCTTTCTTCCTTCATCCACCATCATGTCCCCTCCCCCGGGCTGTCGACCATGGCTTGCTCTGCTGTTCTCCAGCGCCGTCATCCCCTTCCTTCTGATCGCCTCCTTCGTCGTCTCAGTCTCGGCACAGTCCTCTAACTCTTCTGTGCCTTCTACAACCTCGCCCATTGTAACGGTTATCAGGGAGACATCGTCCTTCACCACCACCACCGTCACAAGTTCCGGGACCCAGACTCTCTCTATAGTCACAGTCCTGCCTACCGTTTTCAATGTCACTCTCACGATCGCAACTACTCCCACCTCCAGTGTCAATGCCTCCGCGTCTACATCTTCGCCATCTGCTTCCCCCGCAGTCCTTGCAACCAAAATCGATCCTGCTTTTGGCGTTCTCGGCACTGTTCTCATTCTGACTGGTCTCCCCAGCGCCTTCCTTGGACACAAGAACAGATGGTCAGCCCATCTTCCTCTCATATATTCTCATTACTGACCCCTCCCCCCCTTGGGGTTTCAGGACGTCTTTCTTCTTGATCGGGTTCTACACTCTATCCCTCATCTGCTTCGCCCTTATCGTCAAATTTGGCATCTTGCGTTCAGTAAATCCACCTAGTACCACTTTACGGGGAATGTTCGTCTTGTCATCCTTCGTTGCTGGGATCGCCGGTGGAGGCTTTTCCATCTTCTTCTGGAAAACAACAAAGTACTTTATTGGCGCTTGGGGCGGCTTTGCATTTGGCTTGTGGATCCAATGTTTCCGAGACGGAGGGCTCATCCGTCCCTTGGGTATCAGATGGCTTATGTTCATCGGTATGCGACTCACGTTTTGGTTGTTGACTCCATCTTATGCAAACCCCAGCGTGTTCTGTCATCGGGTTCGTCCTCTGTACCATTCCGAAGATTCATTACCAGGTCCTACTCGTTGCAACTGCCATTGTTGGTGCCAGTGTCGTCATGTTGGGTGCCGACTGCTTTTCAACAGCAGGGCTTAAAGAGGTATTTTCACTCACTTCCATTCCTAGCGTGTACGTTCTGATGTTCTCGTGTGTAGTTCTATGTTTGGAACATCGGATACCGGAAGCTATTCCCCAAGTACACCGACCATAATATTCAGTTTCCTGTTTCACAGGCCATGCAGATTGAACTTGGTCTGATCGCTGCAGTCACTCTTATGGGAATCGCAGTTCAGCTCCGCATCCTACATGTCCTACAGCGGAAACTCAAGGAGATAGCAGATGAGCACAGGCGCCGCGAACAACAAGACGACGCAAAGGCTGCGGAAAGGTTTTCTAAGCTCGAGGTCGAGAAGGCAGAGTGGGAAAAGGAGCATCCTAGTCTAGACAAGTACGACCGCAGGGACAGCCAATTTTCCGGTACCACTCTTCTAAGGGGCGGCGACAGTTCTTCGAATCCCAGAGACGATTCCAATCTCGGCACACGTCCGCGGCGCTCCTCTGGCCTGTCAGAGTTCCTTGCTGCTGGTACTCCCGAAGAGGAGCTCAAACGCGCTGTCATGCAAAGGCCCCAAAGTCCAGGTGTCCTTCCGGTGCTCGATCTGGGTAGTGACATAAAGGATGATGTCCCTCGTGCTTTTGTCTCTGGGGACATTGGGAAAAGCAAATTTTCGGGCGCCAAGATGGACGCCATCAAAGCCAGAGAAGACTTATTACAAGAGATCCAGACTATACGACGCTCCATCGACGTACTCAAAGCAGAAACCCCCCAGCCGTCTTCCGGATCTAGCTCTCGTCAGCCGTCTCTCACCACGTCACAACATCCGTCTTCTGGTTCCCATGCTAGATCCGTCAGCTACGATCTCAACGGCGCAGCCTTTGGCTCATCGCATCAACGACCCCCTCGGCAACCTGACCCACGGGCAAGGATTCAGTCAATGGAAAATTCTGCTTTCGGCGCTCACATCGGCCACACCATCGGACGACCGACTAGCGCGCCTCTGCGTGATGAGGATTGGGACTCGTACCTTCGTGACCGGAAGCTCCTCCAGCCCCCTTCTGGAGTATCCGCGCCTATTGCCACTACTCCCATACCAGTTGTCGTTCCGACCCCTCGCCTCTCTGTCCCGACAGCTGTTCAAGATGCCCTTATGCGTCGACAGATGCGAGAAGGCTTACTGGAGACTGGTGCCATCGAGGGGACTATGACCGATTCACGTACATCTGCAGCCAACCCTGACACGGCACCTGTTTCCCAGAGAGCTCATCACCGACGTACCGCTTCTTCCCCTCTTAGCAGTTCTTACATGCCCCCGACCATTTTACCACCAAGGAAGGTGACCCCGCCTCCGGCACTACAATCACGCACTGTTACCTACGAAGAACTGACAGAACGTCACCGCGAGAAATTGCATGAGCTGCAGGCCCCACTCACGAACGCAGAGAAGGAACAAGCCGAAGTCGCGACTGCCAAGGCTCGGTGGGAGCGCTCCATAGCGGCCGAACGTCAGGCAGTTACCAAGCGGCAAGCGGAAAGAGCTGCTGCGCAAGCAAAGGAATCACGCCGCCGTCGCTCTGAGGAAACCACACAAGATAGGGACAACACGAATAAGCAATCTCGCGACCCGGTTACCCGTCACACGCGCTCAAAAAGTGCAGACAAGCTAAGTACGATGCCCATTCCGACGGTTCGGCCATCGTCGGCGAGGTTGTCCATGCTCAAAGTAGAAGACTGGCAACGGCAGACGGCTCAGGGCCCGTCAGGTGCAACCCAGGCACGTCGCGACTCTGGGGTACCATTTCCGGACCCGAAGGGCCACGAACATCGATCGAATCGCCGCGCGACCGGTCTTCCGCGCGACCCCCCCAACTGATCCACCACCTCACCCCACCCGTAATGTACGGGCTTTTGGGCGTGTCAACGATTTTTTCACCGATATGTATATAATTATGGCATCCAACGCCGCGTTATTACGCTTTTCTATAACGGAGCCCATCCTTGGACTTTTGCAGGACATTTACTGTAACGACACGTACGCAATGATGCAATGACACCTAGCATATCACATAATCTTGCAGCTTGTAGCATATTCGACCATGGACCACATTGCACTTGCCCCCCCCTGGTACACACAAGTATATAAACAGACTTTGTCTTTTCCGCATAACGTAAACGGTACCCTCGAACTGTATATTTTCAGAAACCAAGCACAATCCGATTATTGTAGCACAGACCATACAAAACATCTACTGGGACCAAATCTTTCGCTGGTAGTCTAACATTATAGGGAGAAGATCAAACAGGCCCATGTCAGGCCAGAAAGTATCAATAAAATGAATCTGCGTGTTATCGGTGCACTGTCAGATGGGGTAAGCACCTGAGTGGTCCGGTCATCGAGGATCGGACTCACCTGCCAGAGTAGGAAGTCGCTCAGACGCCTGACACCACTAGTCCTTATTAGAATGTCTAGGGGAGGACTATTGACTTTCGTGGTCATCAGGTGGTCTTCGATGTCCTTTTCGGTGATCGGTCTGCACGTTCATCAGCATACACGCTACGTTGCATGCGTGCAAGACTCACTCGGTTCTTCCTTCAAGTAAGGCAACATGAATTGTTTCCTCTACAGCCGTGGCAATCTCGTCCCGCGAAGAATACGGCATGCACAAATTCAGTACTGCTCTGGAAAGATGTAATCGTGCAGCGGGTACAATGACGTCCACAGGCACGGGAACCCACCTATGGTTATCCTTGGTCAGTTCTTCGGCTTTAGCTAGAGCCGCTTGCACCTCAGGTGGGAAGAGGTTGGTTTTGCCGACGGTATTAAGTCGTACTCCGTGCTGAGCGAGCAAACCCCTAGAGCGTGAGAAGTTCAGTACCCCAGTACGTTTTCACCATGGGAAAAGTGGAGGAAATCACGCACCCACGTGTACAAAGGTCCAGGAGCGCATTTTCGGCCAAGTGCATTAGTCCATCGACCTCTTCTTTCGGGCGCTTGAAGTTGTCGATGGCAAAGGCATATACAGAGACGAATTTAATATCGAGGCTAGAACATATTTCCAGAACCTAGTTGTGAACGAACTGAGACTCTTTTTTCTTTCTCCGAAGGTGCCACGTATACGGCGTACCCTCCTCAACGCGACGAAGCCGTCGACGTGTCCTTGTATTACCTTCATGCCATTGATACGGGCATACCGTCTATTGCCATCCATGACGAAGGCAACATGCTGTGGTATCGGGCCTGCTCTGAGCACGGCGAGGCAGGCACGCCTGATGCGGTCAAAGGTTTGGTCGCGCAGCCAGTACGCGCAAGAGTACGCGGACGACAGGAAAGGCATGGTCACGGGAACGGTCCGCCCGTGTTGCATGCGGATGGATTCTTCACACAGTTGACGTGGCGTGCACACCTCCGAGTCAGTCCGAAACCTCGCGTCCAGCGTGCTTTTAGCTATTATATATTACCAGTCCAGTCGATGGGGTTCGGAAGGAGCTGCTGAATCGAATGTTCCCAACGTGTAAACCGAACAGGATGCGGCCATTGCACCCGACCCGAATTAACCAATACACAAAGCGGCTTAGTGGGTGGTGGCGCGGCGATGTTGGGCCGACTAGTATGGCTCGTCGATGTCTGTGCCTGCTTCGCCATAAGTCCTGTACTGTATCACTTATTTCATGTGAAAGTCCCTTATCAGACAGTATTTCGGCCACCGTGCCCCTTGCCACTTATCTAGGTTTTTTTCCAGGAGTTTGTACGTTGTGCTTACACACCAGAAGAGTGCATGACCTCACAAACCTCTGAAACTGAATGATAAGAGTCATAAGACTTCCCTAAAGTCAGTTATTGACCAAACCCGGTTCACGCCACTCCGAGCCCCTGAGGCCTGAGGTGTCAATCTAGACTCTATTGAGGCGAGGCGTTACGCTGATAATGCAATACAATACCGAAAGGAGGGAACAAATTCACGTCGGCCGAGATGAATTTGTGTAGTGTATTATTCTCGGTGGCGCCCCTTTGGAGAGGAGGTAATTCACACATCGCAATTCATTCGAAGACCGTGGACTTGCCTTCTACGGCAAGAAACTGCTCAGACACCTGGCGCTCCCAGTCTTATTAGAACATCCAGAAGAGGACCATTACCCATTTGGGTCATGAGGTGATGTTGACCTACGCGATGCATCTGAACAGCAGGCAGCCAGGACTCACTTCATATCACCCACAAGGAGGCTAACACGAACAGCGTCCTCGACGGCTGTCGTTATCCCATCCTGCAGAGAATAAGAACCACCAAAGTTGCATTCTGTAGGAAGTGGTCCTGCCGCGCCGCCGCATTCTTGTATTACATGGATGATGATCGATGAGCTCGCTCGTGGCCGTTTCTGGTTAGTTCTTTAGGTACCATTCGAGAAAGATGCCCCTAGCAATAAATTCTAGGTGTGAATGCACGGGGCTGCGTCCTCCTGTCTGCGTGACCCGGGAGCACTTTTCGGCTAGGCGCATGAAGTAGTGCAGAAGTTTAAGCGCCCATCCGGGTGTCAGGGCCCGTTAGGGTCCGGTAGGATTGGCAGATTTTTGTCAAAAGGCGCTAATTGGGCACTCATCTGGGTCCTGGACAGCCACCTAGCTAACGTGAAGATCACAACTCCATACCTCCCTTGAGCAGAAATCTGACCATCCATGTCATCACGACCAAGGGCAGCACCTCTATTGTGCCATCTTCCCCATTATCCGCCATGAATTCTCGCATGTAGCTCTATCCACATCTTCATGGTAGAGGACAATGCACCATTTGCACCATTGTCCACTACCTCGCAGTCACACTTTCCTGACAGGTGGTACCCCTCAAAACTGCCAGGGAATGATGCAGGTCACCATAACCCGCTACCTTCTTCTCTGCCATGCTCTAATGGGCATGGCCTGTCAATCCGGCCATTGACATCTATGCACGCAGCCAGCCTGGCGACACAGACACGGTGCGTGACGGTGCATGCGCATTGGCCTCTTCGGGTGTTTAGCTGCTTTTGCGAGAACTTGATGTCGAAGGAGCAACAAGGGTTTTCATTAAGCTCTATCCCATGGCCAGGGCCAACGAACTTTTGACCATTGAGTGTACTTCTCGAGACGGGCCCAAGAGGGAAATCGTAACAAATTTCTCGCCGTGGACATCGCCTCTAGATGCCTCGATGCCCACTGCGCCTGTTACCATCCGTAGAAAGTACTACGTCTCGTAGTATTGGGCAGGCTTTGAGCGCTGTAGCGGGAGTGCTAGAGTGCACATCAGTGTCCCGTTACTCACTACGCAGTACTCGGCCTTGAAGCTTGAAACCAAGAGCTGGAAACGGCTAAGACTCGATCGCATTACGTGCTCTGGGGATTGCCGTGTATATATAGGAGTGTGGTACGCGTTCGCGCGCTTACACGCAAGCGGTGTTCTCTACATTGAACAGTCATGGTCAAGCGCAAGCTCGCGCCCGACGCAGATGTCATCGACTTGACTGGACCGTCATGGTATGGTGCTGGTTCAGACTCTGCTGGCGCATCCGGTCCTTCGCAGCAGCAACAGCAGCAGGCACCTCAAACTTCGCCGTCAAAAGCAAAACGATTGCGCAAGGATCCCCAGAGCTCAGATGTCTCCCTACCAGAAAAACGCGGCGCCATGTTCAAAAAGTCGTGCCCCAAGAATATTCTTGATCGCGTGGCTCGCGTCATGTCACAGAGGTGAGAGAATCGACAAAATACTCGAATCTATCCGAATAACTCCCGAATAGGTTCTTTATGATTGACAGGAGACGCGAAGGTGACGAGCTTAGAGAAGAATTTAAAGTTCTTGGATCAACGGGAAATGTTCGTTGTCTCGGAAAATGGATTCGTCGATCTCTCAATTAGTGTTATTGGCAGGTGTACACCGTAACTATTGGCAAGTTGCCTTCATGCGACTGTGCGTCCGTCGTTCGTCCCTTTATGCCAGGGGGGTCTGCTAACCTCCCCAAGGCCCCGATGCCTCTCGTGGCAACCATTGCAAACACATAGTACGTCGTCTCGTAGCGCAACAGGCCAAATTTCTGAGCTGCAAGATTTTCATCGCAGTTGTTTATATTTTTGAAGGGTAAGTACTCTTCCAGACCAAAGTAACTTCAAACATACTCATCTATTTTGCGAAAACGTCGGACAGTCCTCCAGGTTCCACAGTCGTCTGGATTGTGGTACCAAAAGTGAGACGTGGCTCGCAACGCTTTCCCCCCATGCTGACTGGTTGGTACAGGGCGCTGCTCGCTGGCGAGCTCGAAAGTATATTTACGAATGCTCCACTGGCACCGACTGTCCTTGCTAACGACAGTGTGCGCAATGCTTATGCGAGCGCGACTGGTGAAAACCCAACGTCGGCATCATCGTCTACAAAGAGGCGCGTGCCAGGACCTGAGGATAGTTGCCCCATCTGTTATGAGAGCATGCATGGCGAGTCTGAGGGTATACTGACATTCTGCGAAGAATGCGGGAACGCGCTTCACTCAGGATGTTTTGAACAATGTTCGTTCTTTTTTTGTACCCATTCTTTTTGTCGGTGTTGACGTGGTTCTCACTTTCAGGGCGTCGGAGCGCAGCTGAGCTAACTTGTGTGTGGTGTCGCGCCAAGTGGCACAGGGGCGGCAAAAATGAATCAGATGCGAGCCCATCCTCTGGGAGATATGTCAATCTCGGCGGGGTTGCTGGCCTCAGCGGCAAGCGCGACACGAGTAGTTGTACGCGACTTTGTTTCATCTTGCGTGTAATTCAACCAGGGAATGACGCAATTTCTATTAGATCATCACAGTTGGCGGTGGGCGGGTCGTTCCTGAACTCGAAGCCTAAAAGGTCGCGGGTTTACTAAATAGGGTCAAAGGCTAGAGGTGCCTTCCAAAATTGGATAGGTTTTACGTCTGTCAAAGATTTTCAAATTCGACGTTGATTGAGAACCCATCCCTATCTGGTATCTGGACAAAACTCGTTGGGGATGAATTGTTCTCTGTCCGTTGGGGATACATTCACCCCTCTCCTACGTACCCTCAGGACGCCCTACATGCACTCAAGCCCTGCATCCAAAGCCATGCAACGGTCCCAGTCCACTCCAAACGTCGGTGTTCGACCTACAGCGTTGCAGCCTCATCAAGCACCCCGCCGCACCAAAACAAGCATCGACTTTCTAGTGGATGCACCACCGAGTGCGATATACAAAGAAAGATGCGAAGACCCTTTCGGCCTTGCAGGGTTCTTCCCACCAAGACCATGGTCATCTGATCAAGAACAGTCAGGCTGGTGGCGGGATGAGAGCCCAGAGCGTGATTCGGAGGAATCAAAGGAGATGACAAATGATGATGGCAGCGCGTTGGGTTTCCAACGCGCCCTCTTCAGTACTAGAGAGGAACGACAAGCAGAAACCATCATCGAGCATGAGGACAAGCTTGGAGTTCTAAGCATCTGTGCGCAATTTTTTTTTTCTGCTAATTGCTCAAACGGCTAGCATGTAACCCATGGCCCATGAGAGTAGTGACGGGGAAATGGCCGAATTGGGAGGATGACACTATAGAAGATCATCTCCACTCGCCATATACCAGCGATGAGACGTGTGACGACGAGGCAGTGCGTCTGGCCTACGAGAGACGGCGTGGCGGTGGTCATGGTCAACAATCGGACAGCGATGGTGGTAGACAAGCACCTGAGAGGACGAATAAGTTATTCTACGGGGGAGAGGAAGAGGAAGAAGCCTCGGGTTCTGGTTGGTTTGGTTCGGTGATGAGGAGATAGGGCGTGTATGTCGTAATCGGGGGACCCCGAGAAATCAAACGGGGTCCCGCGGGAGGAGTTTATAAACGTGGACGTATGCTCTCACGCCGCACACGTGGGACCTTGCTTTCTTCCCACTCTCTAATCGTTCTTCCCACACACCTTACCCCGCCTACAGACCGCGGGAAATCATGAGGACAGTCCATCCTCACCCTCTCGACACTATTCACCCTTCTCAGATGTCTACCTCTCCAACCGCCGAGGTTCAGAGTCATCATCGCTCCCAACAACAATTGCGTGATTTGTCCCGCGAGCCTTCTCCCACCTCTAATATCGCACAACTCGTTGTAAAGGCAATTTCAGGCCCACAAACCGCGTCGTCTTCCCCTCAGAACGCGTCCCAGGCTTCGAACCCCCCTCATTCTGCCCCCGGCACCCCACAACCCACTACTAACGCCTCTATTTCCCCTATAAACTCTTCCCAGACCCCCGCACTCCCACCCGTTGATCCAAACGTCTCTTTCCAGTGTATCTTGACTGCCTCTAAAGACACACCCCCAGCTAACGGCCAACACGCGCCTTGGACCGTCCCCCCTCCAATGCCCCCTTCTCAACAACTCCCCTCCCCTTCTGCGTCTCGAACAGTAAGCCGCCGACTGTACTTGCGCTCATCGCGACGTTCCTCTGATGGTCACGTGATTCCACTCATTAACAGGCGAATGGCAAACGCAAGCTTGACGATGGGGATGCCGACGACTCTCACCGCAAGATCCGTCGTGTTGTGCGCGACCATATATCCCAAGATCCTTCGCGTGCCACGCCTATGACTACTGTAGTGTGTATGCACGCCGCGGTCGCTCAAAAATCCTATGGCAGCGAGAAACGTTTTCTTTGTCCACCTCCTGTCGTACATATCGAAGGCCCTGTCTGGCATATGCGCCAACAGCAGATGTCCATGAGTGTGGTATCCGAGACAGGTGAACGCAGTTACGAGCAGAAGGCTCAACTGGATAACGATATGTCCGCAAGCTTCAAATTCTTGCACGTCAATGGCACAGCCAAAGCCAAGAGTTTCTTACTTACTCTGGATATTGCGGAACCCCCACCTCATGTGCCATCTTCTGATGGTGCTGACCCTCCTAACGGCCGTATCTGGGCGTCGTTTGACTCAGCTCCAGTCACTATCATATCAAAACCATCTAAAAAGACCGCGAAGACACGCAACATATCCTCGTGTATCCTCGCTGGCGGCCCTGTGTCTCTTTTTAATCGCATCAATTCCCAGACCGTACGGACAAAGTACATGACCATAGATCACACACAACTTTGTGCGAGTAACGTTTCCTGGTCGGCATTTAACGTTAATGTCGTCCGTCGATCGCAAGAAACACAGTCCCTAGGTGAGTATGACCTACTCTACTTCGCCATTCGTTCTCTGTGTCTATGGGCGTTTTTGATCGTTGACTTCGTAGTGCCTCAACCAGTTACATACGGGTCCGAAATTATTCTTATGGACACCCATTCCGGCATTTCCACGGCGCCCTTGATCATTCGCAAAGTTGACAAAGGCAAAATCGCCTCAGATGATGGCGGTCCCGTCAGCCAGATGCAAAAGATTGCGTTGCAAAGGATCAACCAGGATGGAACACGGCACTACCTTTCTGCAGCTGGCCCTATGCCAGGCACTGCGGGCACTATGTCACCTGCTCCTGGCCAAGCAGGTTCACACCCCCTGATCTTCCAATCGCCACGGGTTCGAGAAGATGTGAAAGATGGCGTTCGTACCGTCACAGACGAAGTTGATGACTATCTCTGCTGGACCATCGTCGGGATCTGTAAGCTACTCGTTGCATTTCCATGTCGCTCTATGACTAATGTTACTTGTAGCCAAATTTCAGTACACTTTTTTTGATGCGCTCGGACCAAGCAACACCATCCCCGAGCTACCCGTCACCCCTTTCCCCACTCTGTTCACTGCTCCTGTCTATCGCCCTGCTAACAATGCTCTTGAGCTGACCGTCTCAAATTTCTTCTACGAGAACCCAAAATCGCGGACACAAACACCCCTTGATGTGTACCTCGGTAGTATTGGCCCACTTCGCACGCGTATTTATCAGACCCCTCTCCCTGGTCCTCTTACAAATGTTTCACCGTTTGTTCAACCATTAACTCCACCTGTTGAAACTGGTGCACCAGGAGCAGTCGATGCCCAACCTTCTGCTAATGGGACTTCGACCTCATCTCCCCAAATCCCACCACGATACATATCCGCGGGCCCTTTACACACCATCGTTGTTGTCGAGATGCCTCCATTGGCGGATGTAATCAACGCGCTAAAGGAGGACGCGCTTGCACCCCCCAATGAGGGCGAAGACAGAACTGAGGGTGGGGGCAATACGTCCGAGTCGCGTGAAGCCGAAAGGGACTCGGGAATAACACCTGCGATCGTGCCACAACAGCTGGCGGGGCGCAGTCTCCCACTCCTCTTCATACGGTCATTAGATGGGGTAGGTTACCACTCGGGACGCACGATCGCATGCGAGAACGTGTTTGAAAACATGAGCCTGAACGTAATGAGCGGAGGACCGGGTGGCTCTCCTGGGGGGATTGACCAAGGTTGGTTGGCTGCTGCGCAGGCCGCTGCTGCCGTAGATGGTGGGTTGCACGGCTGGACTTTACGTGTTATGTAGGCATTGGGTGATTATCTGGTTTTTAGTCTTGTCTATTGATGATTGGTGATTACTGTGGCTATGCTTAGCCCTGATTTTTCGGACACTTTCTGTACTTGTGCTTATGCGATCTGTAGCGGTGGGTGTAACGTAGTATGTGGGGAATCGAAATCGTATCCGAGTGCGAGACCCGAGGAGTCGCGACGCGACCTGGGCACTCACGCATCCGAGCCTATTCGCGGGTATATCAGCCGCCACTGGCACTGCAATTCTAGAACCCCAACGTACTTTGCCCCCCTTCCTTGTCCGTCCGTGACTATAAAATCTACGTCTTTTGTCCCCAGTGATCAACTGCCTCTTTCATCCCCTCTTTCATCTCCCCCTCTACCTCCGCACCCCCAAATCGTGGTTATCTGCCCAATCATGACGTCCTTCTTTCCTACAGACGCCATTCGTTCTCGCCTTGAGTGGAATGCCACCCTTAACCCTGCAGCCGCTCCACAGACCACAGAGGAAACCAAGTATCAACGCAAGGTGAGAATTGCCCTGCACTTGGGTTATGCATTGCCTTATCTCGTTGCCAGACGTCGATCATCGCGACCATCGGTGAGCCTCAGAATGTACGGCGCATGTCCGATATGGTTCCTCAATTATATTTGTACAGGTCCGAAGGTCAACACAGTAGAGAAGCTAGCCGAGCTACAACGTGCCGGTGTTAATATCGGTAAGCACCGGCTAGGGTAGCTGATCCACTGATCTGTTCAATGTACATCAGTGCGCATGAACTTTTCGCATGGTGAATATGAGTATCATCAGAGCGTGATCGACAACACCCGAAAGATGGTCGCATGTACGCATATATGAGATTCCATATAGGTCGAGGTGTGAATCTGGTTTTTTTTTCAGCCGGTCCTACTGGGCGTCCGGTCGCGATCGCTCTCGACACAGTCGGTTTTGTTTTTCTTCCTTTAGTATGTGCACGGTCTAACCCAGTTCCTAGAAAGGGCCCGAGATCCGTACTGGTGTTATGCGGAATGGCCAAGACGTAGGGGCATGTACCTTTTGACGCACACTGGTATGGCTAACTGGGTTATAGATTCCCATCTCATCTGGTCATGAGTTCATTATCACGACCGATGCAAAATACAAGGATAGTTGCGATGATAAGTACCTGTATGTCGACTACGTAAGTGGAATACCGCCCAGTTTCATGGGAGTTGAGTAACACTTCTCCCGAAAAGGCAAACCTCCCCAAAGTCACTGCTCCTGGGAAACTCGTTTATGTTGACGACGGTGAGCAAGAGGCGGTGACATTTTATTGTGGAAGCTAATTACTGTCCTATATAGGCATATTATCTCTCCTCGTCCTCTCCATCGATCACACCTCTGTGCGCGTCCGTGCGATCAACAACGGTACACTCTCCTCCCGAAAAGGAGTCAACCTCCCCAAGACACCTGTCGATCTGCCTGCGCTGTCTGAAAAGGACAAACGTGACCTGCAATTTGGCGTGAAAAACGGTGTTGACATGATCTTCGCGTCTTTCATTCGTCGTGCGCAGGATGTTCGTGACATACGCGAGGTCCTAGGTCCTGATGGCGCTAGCATCAAAATCATAGTCAAAATAGAAAATGAACAAGGGGTCGCTAACTTCGACGAAATCCTGAAAGAAACAGATGGTGTGATGGTCGCCCGTGGTGATCTAGGCATAGAAATTCCCGCGAGCCAGGTGTTCCTTGCCCAAAAGATGATGATTGCCAAATGCAACATGGCCGGTAAGCCGGTCATCGTAGCCACTCAAATGCTGGAGGTGCGTTGTCTCATCACTGAATACACACGCACGTTTTGACGAGCCTTCCTGCAGTCTATGACAGTACGTGAATTGATGGATCCCGAAGTCGACCGTGCTCATGCAGTTTGCGCATAGTATAATCCTCGGCCTACGCGTGCCGAAGTAAGCGATGTCGCCAACGCTGTGCTTGATGGTGCCGATTGTGTCATGCTATCCGGGGAGACAGCGAAGGGTTCATACCCTATCCAGTCCGGTAGGCATTCCTCGATGATTGGTAATTCCTGTACTAAGTGTCTTCGCACCTCCAAGTGCTTTTGATGGCGGAAACCTGCATGCTCGCCGAAGCCGCGATTTGCTACCCGCCCCTATACGATGAGCTGCGCAACGTCACGGCTAGACCAACGGAGACCGTTGAGACAGTGGCTTTTGCCGCCGTGGCCGCTGCGTCTGAGCAAGGCGCAAGTGCGATCCTAGTATTATCCACGAGTGGCAACACAGCTCGTCTCGTCTCCAAGTATCGCCCCAGCGTGCCGATTATCACCGGTAGCCATTCAGTTTTTTCGCTGGTTATTTTGTGGTTGACTGGCCTTGTAGTGACGCGCAACGAGCAGACAGCCCGTCAGATACACCTCCACCGGGGAGTGTATCCTTTCTGGTACGCAGAGCCCAGAGGGATCACGAGCCAGCAGTGGCAAACTGATGTACGTGGAGCTGGCTGTATAGAGTTGTGATGAGATGGGAACAGGACTGATTGATGATTGTTCCAGGTGGACAATCGCATCCGATTTGGACTGCGCAGTGCGCTCGCCTTGAACTTGATCAGACCAGGCTCCACAATCATTGCTGTGCAAGGTTGGAAGGGTGGACTTGGACATACGAACACGCTGCGAATTTTATCCGTCCCGACTGACGCTGCTGACCTCGAAGCACAATCGCTGAGCGGGGCAACATAAAGAATTAGAGTGGGGAAAGAGAAGTGCATGTAGTAATATTACTAGGTAGTTTGACTCTCGGTGACGTGGTTGTATGTAATTTCTCACGGTGTTCGCGGTTGTGACGCGTGAAAAAAGACGCATATAGACACTGCTAATCACCTCCTCGTCCCTCGTAACCGAGACGTGCATGTACTCCTCCAATTCACGTCAAAATGGGTTTCGTGACCTGGCAAGGTCGCCCAACGGTCTCCCTATTTTCTCCTCTTCAATTCACGAGAAGAAACTCAGACATGCAAAGGCCACGTCCTGGACCGTCTCCATTTTCCTTCCCATTCCCGGCCTCCGAGGTCGACATCTCCGTCTCATCGTTCCCAACTTGTCTCTTTTACACCAATTCGCTTTCTCCCATTTCTCCCGTCGACGAGGCACACTCGTCCTGCTACTCGCTTGCGTGTCAATAGTATTCACTGTGTACGCTGTTGCTCGGAGGTTCGGAACAGAGGAGAAGCAGTGGCCGACTCCCTTATTCACCGGAGAGCCTCCAACACTCGTTTTCGGGCGCGAAGACCTGCAGAAAATATGGCAGTGGGAGATTCAAAGCGGTCACTACCCCAGTAGTCGAGACAGTACGTTTTTTTTTTTTTTTTGCTTTGGCGTTCGGGCTCTGGCGCTGGCGCTCACTTTCCTCCAGTCCCAAAAGCGATAGGCTTGACAGTGCCCCCACTCAATCCCGCTTTGCCTCCACGAAAGGTCGCCAAAATTCCTTCACGATTCCGGCCTCCTGGTGCTGCTGTCAGTGAGACTGTCGGCCATGGTCCCAAACGCATCTATTTAGATATTCAAGCTCGCTCACCTAATGTTGCATATCCTCCACGACCGATACCAGGCAGCGTTGCTGACCTAGATATTATCATGAACTTTTGCGATTATTCCACCGCCAAGGTAGTCCCTACTTCTTCCCTCCCTGTCCATCGTCGCTATTTCTGAATCGCATTTCCTACTATAGTTTGTCCGTGACTGTCTGGAAGTCCTACGGATAGGTGGTGGCCTTGATAACGGTGCGCGCTTGCGGCGGGGTAACGTGGATGATTGGCGGTATATCTATTTAGAAGACCAACTAGTTGAGAAGCCCGTGATACCCGTCACAACTCAGGCTGCCTTCGACCCAATCATCCGACCTTCAGCATCCATCGATCCTAACGCCGGTCTTCTTAAGAAGCCGCGGACGGAATGGGAGCTCCCTCTCCAACTTCCTCCCCCCCTGGAACACCGCCCGTACCACACGTTGCCTTCTACATGTGACCCTGACAACTCTCGTCTATTCCACATGTTCTGGACCGGGCCATTCACTGACAAGCCCTATCTCGCGCTTCTCTCCTTCCTATTCACACAGAATCTCAGATTGCATCTCCACGAAGACGAGCCCGACAATGTTGCGTGTCGCCCGCAGTTCTGGTTGTGGATAAATCCGGGTCCCGCCGCCGCCGTCCCGAATCCCAACGCCCTGCGTGACATGTTCGAGCAGCTCAAGTCCAACCCCTGGGCATCGCCCTTCCTCCATCCACGCTTTAAAGACGTGATCAAGTTCAAAATGTGGAATACAACAGAGCAATTGGATGGCATCCCAGAGATTAAGGATGAATGGAGAGTGCTCAAGGATACACTGTTCAATTCCGGTGGACACATCATCTCCGTTCATCATGACGATGACTCTGGTTCCGATTCTATGACTACCTCAGGCGATTCAGTAACTACTACTGTAAAGGGAAACGAAGACGAGATGATCAAACGTCTGGGCTCAAAGTCTGCGGATTCATATGACCGGTTGTCAGTCATCCTCTCTGACATGGCTCGCTTCGTTCTATGTCATCGTTTCGGTGGTGTGTACCTCGATGCAGATACCATCTTCTTGCGTGACTGGGAGGAGCTATGGGGGTGGAAAGGCGCTTTTGCCTACAGATGGTCTCGACTGGAAAAGTATAATACCGCGGTCTTACGCATGAACAAGGGTTCAGCACTTGGATCGTTCCTATTCAGGACTGCATTAAAAAATGGTCTGGATTTCCATCCGATGACAGTCTCGAAGTACACCAAGGACGCCTACCTTGAAGGCCTTCTCCTTCGGTTACCCGACGCGCTCTTTGATTCTGCTTGGCTAAACACGGAGTACTTCCAGCGCGACCGTCCTCCCCAGCCTTACTTTACCGAGTGAGCAGTTCCGTGTTCGCCTTCTCTGCTCAATAGCCCTTATAATTCTGGTTAGGTTTGCAGATTTCTTCGATACTCCCCCGCAGAATAGTGCCGCCCCGCAGGCACTCGGATTCGAGGGATTCTTCCGGGGCGCGTACTCGTATCACTTCCACAACTTCTGGTAAGCTACATGCCGCGTATACCTCGCATTTCCGCTTACGGTTTATAGGTGGAAACCATTTGACCCTTCACGAAATTTCCCGGACCTTGGTCCGCAGTTTGCTGAGGGCGAACGAATTGCACGTCTCAACGAGGAAACTTTGTTGAATGCCACTCATGCTGCCCAGGAAACATCGGAGAAAGTAACCGAAGACAAGCGTGACTTGGACTGGGCGACTGTGCTCAAGCGTACATTTGAGGCATACGTTCGCGGGGAGCAGCCCAACATGTATGGCGAATGGCTTCAGTGGTGAGGAGGCTCCGCGACTCGACAAGCAGTATCGCGTAGCCGCCTTGCAGATACAGATCATGGATGCCGTGGACTGCCATTCGACTAGCCGCCATGCTCCTCTCGTATACCCGTTCAACTATAGTGTAAAGTACACGTGCTCGCATCTGACCGGTTTTCGAAGTACATCTAGACTACACAACCTTCACACCACATAATTTCGCGTTTATCACACCATCTATAGTTCGCATCGTCGTTTGCGGTATACGGGTGCCGCGGGCGGGGACCATTGGCAACAATAAACTCAAAAATGGGGTTCCCATCACTACAATCACTCCCTCTTGGTATGGACAGAAAGTAACGCAAGGTTAAATCCCCGACTAACTTCCATGCCGTGATTGCGTACTACCATCATACTGTAACGATATCGGGAAGCGATTCGATTGACACCATTTGACGCCTGGAAAGGTTTTAGTTACGCGATCGTCTGGGACACAACCCATTAGGAAGTCCCGTATTTGGTCTTACTCACATCATTTCTGGTCAAATGGGGGACCTTAGATAAAGAATCATTACACTGTAGCTGGCTACGATCGGTCTGGGCTTGTGTCTATACTCCGGAATATAAATTGGTTATTCGATTGATGCTTGGGGTGGTGGGCCCAGGCGGTATTGAGATATAGGGTGGCAGTTACGTGTAAGATACAAATGGACCTGGATGAGCAGGGGTAGAGAGACACGAAAGGGTCGACGCTGCTAAAGTCAGGCTCGAAGGAGTTTCACTCGGCCGAAGTTCCGGCGCCGACCAGTGCTGACCAGTAAATATGGACACGACGATATCACTTTGTTGCACAAAAGGACTGTATCACTCAATTCTCGGTTGTTTGTCGTCATGATTAAACCTCGTTCAGCCTCAAATGACGGTAAAAAGGCGCCATGGTAGGAACATGAAGCGCCCAACCGAGTGGTCATACTGAGCAAGTTGTGGAGCACAAGGATATCGTGCAATCAAGTAAGGCAGTAGAACAGTTCATGCAACGTCGAATCTATCAATACCAGACTGACTGATGCCGTCCGTGGAGAGGATCAGCTTAATGTTTCGCAGAAACGCTTGCCTGAGCCGCATCAACGGTAGATCTGAGAATTGCGATGACTTGCTCGGGTTCGTTCGCACCGAAGATAGCAGTGCCGGCTACAATAACGTTACTTCCTGAGTAGATTTTTCAGGTAGGCCATTGCTAAGTGGCTGCTGAGCTACAATTAAAAATAGGACTTACCTGCTTGGGCACAGGCACCGATGGTGTTGGGACCTACGCCCCCATCCACTTCGATGTTTTTGTCAGGAAATCGTGCACGGAGCTCCGCGACCTTGGGAAGGCAGCGCTCGATGAACTTCTGTCCCCCACGGCCTGCGAATGTTCCTGACCGAATCCCAATGAGAGGTGAGAGAATTTACCAGGATACACAGTCATGACAACAAGCAGGTCGGTGAGCTCGCCGACCTCGTCCGATATTGCGGTTGAGGGCGTGTCTGGGGAAATAGCTACTCCTGCTTTCATATTTCTTGCGTGGATGGAGTGTATAAGGGAGACAGGATCCACTGAAACGAAAACAGTAAACATATAGGACCCAAAGCCGACAAGGGGGACCGACATGTAGCCTCGATGTGGAAGGTGATAAGGGATCCCCCAGCATCTGCAATTTCATCCACCCACTGATGGAGGATATTTGTGAGCTCAAAGAAAATGTACGTATCGCACACCTTCTCTGGTTGGGAAACCATCAAATGGCAATCCATAAAAATCCCAGGTACACCCCTAGAAACAGACGCAAGGACGGGAGGACCTAGAAAAAGGGGTCAAGGGAGGCTAGATGAATTGGATCGCGTGGTGTTACCAATGGTGATATTGGGGACAAAGTGACTGGAAGGTGATGATCAGACTAACCAAGTGGCAGCTCCATAACGCATTTACCCATCCATGATATCTTCGTGAACGAAAGCACTTAGCAAAAGCTATCTACCGGGTGTATCCACGCCCACTGAAACGCACCCATGTGTAGCCACTGAGCCCCGCCATTTATCATACGCTTACACTCAGCAGTGAGCTGGCCAAAGTCAGATGCAAGGACGGAAGGCGAGATAATAGCAGAAGGCATGATGATGGAGAATAGAATTGAATCAATTGGCAATCTCGGAAACTCGACTCAATCTGTGAATCATCACGTGATTCGGGAAGTAGTCAAATGAACATTTGTTTGTTAATTAGGTAGACACAAGTGTTCATCTAACAAATTCTAATCACTCATGTCCTTGTTAACCTGGGAAGGCTCAGGCATCAGCACAACTAGCCTTTGATAAGAAGCGTAGAGCGTACATGGGGGTTGAAGAAAAGACTGTTGGGTCCCCACGGGTATGGCTTAACACGCTTGTTGAGATAATCATACCCGGGTACCTCGGGCAAATGACCACCATTCTCCTTCTTGAGATGTTCTTGATGTTCGGCGTGTTCTGCTTCAACATTGCGTACCCATGCGAGGACGGCGAAGGCTGAAAGTGAAAGTCAGGTCAAATACGGACGACAATCATACCACGACGTACTGCCAGGGATACAGACAAAAAGACTGTCGACTAGCGATTAGCCTGAAGATTGAGACACTCGAACATCACGAACCTGATCCTGCGCCAGAGGGCAGTGGTACCTGCGGTCAGTTTAGGTCAATCGGACTTTCTATGCAAGTAGGGATATGTCCGGCTACCTGCGGCGTGGTGCTTAATAGCTTCACGCTTGGCAACCCACTCAGAGGAGGGTGCATCGACTACAATAGAGTAAAGTCGATTCTTCGGAATAATGCGCGCGACTGTGTGCGAGCTGCGAGCGACGAAAGACATATTGGAAAGACAACGGGAAAGCGTGTGACTCGGTGTCACGGAGCGATTTTGGGGCTGGTTGATTACATAAACGGCCAATATGCTTTCACGTGACTTATGGAGAAGGTGACGCGTCTCGACGCGCGAACTGTCTCTTCTTCCGCTCCCATTCCAGCTTCAAGTCTTCTCAAATGGTCCCTCGCCCACAGTCCTCGGCTGCTGGCGTTCTCTCTCTCTTGTTAGAGAAGGAACCTTTGTTGAAACAACATGCACTCAATACCCTGATATCTCTGGTACCTCAATTCTGGGCCGAGATCTCGGAGCACACTGCGCTCATGTGAGCACTCAGAGTTTCACCTAGCCTAGTATTTATCTCTCAACGAGGACACAGCGAATCGCTTTATGAGAGCTCAGATCTACCACTAGAGGCGCGCCACTCGGCAGCTCTTCTTGCTAGCAAAGTCTATTACTACCTCGAGGAATATGACGAAGCCCTGTCTTTCGCTCTTGGTGCAGGAACGGCCTTCCAGCAAGACAGTATCCTTCCTGGAGATGACGAATACGTGGAAACGTTGATTTGTGGGTAAACCGCTGAAAGACACAGACTTTTATTAAACTGCAATTGTAGCCAAGGCTATTGACAGATACATCGAGTCTCGGACGGAGGAGCAGTCGGGTGTTCAGTCCAAAGTTGATCCCCGTCTGCAAGATATAATCGAAAACATATTTTCGCGGTGCATCCAAAACGGAGAATATAAACAGGCCAGTATTCGTTGAGCGTGCGCGATACCCAAAACTAAGCACACGCGTAATAGGCCATCGGTATTGCCTTAGAATCTCGCCGACTGGATATCATCAAACAGCTATACGAGAAGACTCACGATAATAGTTTGCTTACTTATTCCATGGAAGCCGTTCTTGACAACCACTTTCCATTGTCTTATCGTGACCAAGTGCTCAATTTCCTTTATCCTCTATTTCCGTCGCCCACAATAGACTCCAAGTCTCCGTATATACATTCATTGACGCGTCTTCTGGTTACTCTAAGCAACCCCACACTCACGGTGTCTCTACTGGTATCCCTCGTACCCCAGGAGAAGCTTGTGGCGTACCAGCTAGCTTTTGATTTGGTAGAGGGTGGTGCGCAAGATTTCTTGGAAACCATACGGAATGACCTACCAGTGGGGAATGAGGTAGGCATACCATTTGCACACTTGCTTCGTGGTGTGAACGTGATAGGACTAGGACGTCAAACCTATCTTCGACACCTTGCGCAAGATTCTAGGTGGACGCGAGTCTGTGAAACTTTATCTCGAGTTTCTCAAGAAAAACAACAGGGCTGACCTCCTCATCTTGAAACACACGAAGGTGAGGTTCCACTCGCCGTGTTCTCCAGTGGTTCTCAACGCCCCCGCCTCTAGGACTTGCTGGAACCACGTTCATCAGTCTACCACAATGCGGTCACCTTCCAAAATGCCTTCATGCATGCAGGCACGACGTCCGACACTTTCCTACGGGAAAATCTTGACTGGCTCGGCTATGCTTCTAATTGGTCCAAGTTCACTGCCACAGCGGCGCTCGGCGTCATACATAAGGGCAATTTCGAGCAAGGCATGGTCATCTTAGGGCCTTATCTTCCCAATGAAAACGGTGGCGAAAGTAATCTTGCTGGTGCAGCCTATTCGGAGGGTGGTGCACTATTTGGGCTCGGCCTCATCAACGCGGGTGTCGGCGCCATCAGTTCGGGTGTAGGAGGTCGGACTGTTGAAGATTACCTCCGCAACATCCTCAAGGCTGCTCAAGGCGAAGTTGTCCAACACGGAGCTGCACTTGGACTGGGCATCGCGGGGATGGGTGGACGCAACGTAGACGCCTATGAAGACCTAAAGCAAACGCTTTTTACCGAGTCCGCTATTGGCGGTGAGGCTGCTGGCTATGCTATGGGACTCATCATGCTGGGTACCAGTGACGCAAATTGTGCAAATGAGATGCTTACCTATGCACGCGAGACCCGGCACGAAAAGATCATCCGTGGACTGGCCATCGGGTTGGCGTTTCTGAACTTTGGCCGTCAGGATCAGGCGGACGATATTGCGAAACAATTATTGGCAGAAAAGGTTGATCATCCCTTTGTGGCAATTCAACCGCTTACACCCTACACAGGATCCCATCCTTCGGTATGGTGGTGTCTACACTCTGGCGTTGGCATACGCCGGGACACCCAATAATGATGCTGTCCGTCGATTGCTGCACATTGCGGTTTCGGATACCTCGGATGATGTTCGCAGGGCCGCGGTCACTTCCCTCGCTTTCCTACTCTTCAAGAACCCTCGTCAAGTCCCTCGAATTGTACAACTCCTTAGTGAGAGCTACAATCCCCATGTTCGCTGCGGTGCAACTCTTGCTCTTGGGATCGCCTGTGCCGGCACTGGCCTCCAAGACGCTATCGAGATCCTCGAGCCCATGACGAAGGATAGTGTAGACTTCGTTCGGCAAGGCGCGCTTATCGCTCTCGGTATGATCCTGGTGCAACAGTCCGATGCTTCGTCCCCTTCCCTAGCTTCTACTCGGGCAACTTATGCCAAAATTGTGGGCGACAAACACGAGGACCCAATGGCTCGCTTCGGCGCTGCTATTGGCCAGAGCTTCATCGATGCGGGTGGCCGTAACGTGACCATCAGCTTGCAAAGCAGGGCGGGCACGAAGAATACCAGCGCTGTCGTTGGCATGGTTATGTTCTGCCAGTTCTGGTACTGGTATCCACTCGCCCATTGTGCGAGCCTAGCGTTCCAGCCAACTGGAATTATTGGCTTGACCGAGGACCTCAAGGCGCCTAAGTTTGATTTCATTTCGAACGCGCGGCCTAGCCTCTTTGCATACCCTTCCTCAATGAAACCCCCGAAAAAGGAAGCTACTACGAAACTCACAACGGCTGTTCTTTCCACCACCGCAAAGGTGAAAGCCAGAGAGAGGAAAAAGGCTGCTTCGGAAGACATACCCGAGAGTGTAAGATTGATAGTTCTGCCCACAAAGCCTTCTATGATCTAACCGTATGATTCAGGATAATAGAAAGGATGGTGATATCGAGATGAAGTCCGAGGAAGTCCCGTCAGCACGGCACGGTGACATTTCGCCTATCAATGACTCCATCTCCAACCTTCCAGAGGGCCAGTCCTCAGAAGCCAGAGGTCCCATCAAGCGTAAGGAGCCAAGCTGGGAGAGCCTCGCCAACTTCTCGCGTGTCACTCCGGCGCAATTCCAGTGCATCATTTTCCCGCCGAGTAGCCGCTATCAGCCGGTACGACCAGTGTCAGCCCGTGAACCAACAATCAAGGCAGGAAAAGGGACGACAAAGACGGTGCATCCGGAAAAGTATGCAGGAGGTGGAGGCATTTTGTTGCTGGTGGATGAGCGTCCGGGAGAACCAGAGGAATATATTGAGCTAGCCACGGCTCCCCCTCCAACTAGTCAAGCTGCGCCCTCCATTGAAGTCAGTATTACGACCCCGGGGGCACGACTGGATCGAAATATTTCTCTTGACCCGAATGCACCCGAGGCAGATATGCCCGCACCATTTGAGGTGAGTTAGTTCCTAACATAAAGACAAGTAAATACTGACGATTGAAAAAAAAAATCCAAGTACCCATTTGATAACGATGGGGAGTGAAAAATAAAATAAATAATTTAGGTTGTGTATTACATGAGCGTGACTAAATGTGACAAGATGAGATCCCCTTTGTGGTTGGCGCGTTTTCGTGTTTCGGGTCGTTTCGTTTCGATTTGTCTCTTGCTTGGCTTCAACCATCATTTACCCAATGGCAGACCGTACAAACGCTAATCGTAGAGAGCGTACGTTCTTCCAGATATACCATCTCTCCTTCCAAACATACCGACGCGTCAAATCATAGATTACAAGGCTAAAGCCCTCAAGCAAGATGAGCTCAGGAAACGTCGTGAAGAGCAGCAGGTCGAGATCCGGCGGCAGAAGAGGGAAGAAAACATTGCCAAAAGGCGCAACTTTGTTCCTGCCTCTGCCATCGACTCCGATGAAGAAGCTTCTTCTGGAACTTGGGAAAGTCCGGTTCGTGTTCTCTACCGTCTTCGTTCGTCATGACTCAATTGTCCCACAGCTCGACGAGGAGATGATCAGTGGCGTCTTCTCTGATGATTCTGAACGCCAACTTGATGCCACGACCAAATTTCGGAAGCTCCTCTCGAAAGAAAAGAATCCCCCCATTGAAAAAGTGATCGAATGTGGTGTCGTCCCCCGTTTTGTCCAGTTTCTGCGGGGCGGACATTCGATGCTTCAAGTGAGAATTCCACAATTCCTCGGCTTATTACTTTCTAGTGTCAGGTGTATTCTGAAGTACTTTTGGACAGTTCGAGGCCGCCTGGGCTTTGACAAATATTGCGTCTGGCACCCAGGAACACACTCAAGTGGTGATCAAGGCCCTTGCCGTACCCGAATTCATCAAGCTGTTATCCTCCCCTGTGTTGGATGTCAGCGAACAGGCTGTTTGGGCGTTGGGTAATATTGCGGGCGACAGCCCTCAATGTAGGGACTATGTCCTCCAACAAGGTGCTCTGAGGCCTTTGCTGAGCCTCTTGAGTGAAAACCACAAGATCAGTATGCTCCGTAATGCTACGTGGACGCTCAGCAATTTTTGCCGCGGAAAGTCTCCTCAACCCGACTGGGATCTGGTTTGTTTAGCCGCAAGTAATCTGATCCATTCTGACCATTAGTTCCTATAGATTGCCCCTGCCCTTAACGTCTTGACGAAACTTATATACTCGATGGACGATGAGATCCTCATTGACGCCTGTTGGGCAATATCCTATCTATCTGATGGCTCCAACGATAAGATCCAAGCAGTCATTGAATCTGGCGTGTGTCGTCGCCTCGTCGACCTTCTCATGCACCCCTCCACCTCTGTCCAGACTCCCGCTCTGCGCTCAGTTGGAAACATAGTAACGGGAGATGACCTGCAGACTCAGGTTGTCATCGCTTCCGGTGCGCTTCCGGCGCTCCTGTCATTGCTGTCCTCAGCGAAGGATGGCATCAGGAAGGAAGCTTGCTGGACGATCTCTAACATTACGGCTGGGTCACCTCCTCAAATCCAGGCTGTCATCGACGCCAATATCATCCCTCCTCTCATCAACATCCTCTCCAACGCAGATTTCAAAACTCGGAAAGAAGCATGCTGGGCCATATCCAATGCTACATCCGGCGGTTTGCAAGAGCCATCTCAGATCCGTTACCTAGTCTCACAAGGCTGTATCAAACCTCTTTGCGATCTGCTCACGATGATGGATAATAAAATTATCCAAGTTGCCCTTGATGGTTTAGACAATATCCTGAAAGTAGGGGAGAGCGACAGGCAAGCCGGGGGACCAGGCGCCATCAACAAGTACGCACAATACGTGGAGGAAGCTGGCGGCATGGTCACCATTCACAACCTCCAACAACACGACAACATCGACATCTATAAGAAGGCGTTTAATATCATGGACAAGTACTTCCCCGACGAAGAAGATATGGATGCTGGTGTTTCGGCGGCTAATGTCGACGCCAGTGGCGCGTTTTCCGTAAGTTCACTAAGGTTTATCTTTCCACCGTTGGTTTGATATGGGTGTCTCTCTAGTTCGACACTGCGAATAATGCACCGCAAGGTGGCTTCAGCTTCGGCCAGTGAGAACGTGCCTACTTGTATGACCTATGCTCTCCTCGCCATTACCTTACGGTCCCTGTGCCGCGAGCGCCAATACATCATTCTTGCCTGTCACTTGTTCTAGTTAGCTAACGGTTCCTGTGAATTACACTCCCAACAAATCCTTTTTTTTGGTGTTCTCCCTTCTGTCGGCCTGCAGCTTGCGCTTTCCTTTCGTTCCATTCTCACGACTTGATGACATTCCAAAACATTTTAGATATCTCATATGTTGGGTATACACAGTAGCAGAAAGAAAAGAGACAGCCATGTAGTGTTGGCGATTCACAAAGTCATCCGGCCCGAGCGGCAACTCCTGAGGCAACTTCATCCTGATTGTGTATGGCCTCGCAAATTTTACCCCTGGGTAGGTCCAACTTGGGTCTCTATCTGCACTGTTGCCAGTCAATTGACGCAGGGTTTGTCGGTAGAACTCATAGATAGGTGCATCGGCTCACGCATATGGGTGGTCATGAAAAATGACCGAGAGTTCACTGGAACGCTGCTAGGTTTCGATGACTTTGTCAGTTAAGTCGCTCGATCGTCTCTCTACCTACACTACAGTCGTCCTAATACCCCTCTTCTCTCCCCAGACATGGTTCTCGAAGACGTTACCGAGTAGTACGTCGTCGTCCACTCGTCCCCTTTCTTCACGAGCCAACCTATCAACTTTACTGCGATAAAGTGAAATAACACCCAAAGGTCGCAAGACGACGAAGCTTGCACAAACGCTTCTGAATGGAAATAACATATGCATGGTACGCGCACGTTCGTTCCATAGCTCCGTCCAATTTGCGATTACGGACGCTTTCTTTTTCTTAGTTGGTTCCTGGGAGCGACGGACCAGAGCAGACGTAGCCAGTAGCCAGTGGTAGTACCTAGCTAGCAACCTCCTTGTGAACCCATCGTACTTGACCCCATGGTCCTTGTATTATGCCCCATTAGTCGGCATAGACATCCATTAAAGCCTTTCCGTAATGTGCGAGAGTCAAAAATAAGTCCTCCGCTTGTGTTCGGATCACGTGAAGCACCACAGTGCTGCCACGCGCAATTGTGCGAGGACTTCACTACGCTACACTGAACTGAACGCGACCCGATGCCCGTCCGGCTTCGCTTGTCCTTGCACGGCCACAGAAATAACCGTATCTTCCATCTCGTCGCCACCGACCTCCGAAAACGCAGGGATGCGAAGCCCATAGAACTCCTTGGAATATACGACCCCCGCCTCGGCCTCGGCCAAGAGCACAAGACGATGCATTGGAGCGTGGACAGGATATTGTACTGGCTCGAAAAGGGTGGAGCTCAACCGAGCAAACCCGTGGTCAAGCTACTTGAAAAGGTGTGTGTGTACCTCTCTTTTGCTTTGTATACTGAGGGGTTTACACAGGGAGGCATCATTCCCCCAAACTCGAAATATCATCCTTCATCTAACCCTTCGGTTGATTCGAGCGAAGCCCCTTCACCCTCACAGCCCTCGCTTCCGTGACAGCCAGACAAATATCCGGTAGAGATAATTACTATACAACCAGATCGTATCACACGCTACATGATTCAGCGCAAACGGGCAAAAGGTACATTCTACAGACACACGTATCCCCCCCCCCTTAATCGATTTGTATACTTCCACCTCTCGAACGAACGCCCTGTATATACTCACGCGCGCTCGAGCAAGGCGACGATGTCGTGTTGTTGGGCGATCGTGGCCAGATCCGTAGCCGTATATCCATCCGTGTCCTGTGTTTGAGAGAAAAGAAAAGTCAACGAATGTCCACGCGTTCGTAACGACTGAAGGCAGCGCGCGCACTCACCTTGAGTGTCTTATCGGCGCCTTGCTTGAGTAGAAACTCGACCGTGGCGGCGTTTCCCCGATCGGCAGCGAGGTGGAGCGCCGTGTACCCCTGTTTTTTGTGGGGGATGACAACGGAGACGCACCAACGCGACACGAGACACGACATTGTCCGAAATTACCCCCCGCAGTCGCGCGCAATGAATGAGCTGTGTATAAATGAACTCACATATTCATCCCGGACATTGATGTCCGCGCCCTCATTTGCGCTGAGGAACGCAGAGACAGCGGCAACGTCGTCTTTCATGGCGTATCCGTGCAGCTCGGAGGAGTCCCCGACCTCGTTGAGTGTCGGCGGGGTGATGACGCTGACGGAAATCCCCATCCCCGTTCCACCACCACCGCCCCTCTCTTCCTGCCCTTCTTCTGTCTCGTCGTCCGCCGCTGCTGACGCTGACGCTGACGTTGCTGCGGAAGAACCCTCTTTCCAGCCTAGACTTCGCGCAACATCTAGATATCGGTGCTCGGCATCCGAGGGGTGTCCCTCGTAGGTTTGGGATGCAAGGTTCCATGCGTCCCACTTTGCACGGCCAGCAATGTCAAAGAACGATGGGCGGTACGTATTTGGCGACGTAGCCACGGTGAGCATCTTGAGGAGGCCATATAGCTGTGTGATACGAACGATCGAGTATAACAACTCTTGTCAGGATGCAGAGCTGGTTCAACGAATGCACAGAAGGACCTCCAATTTAACGGAATTAGACACCCGAGTCAACGAAGACGCATTTGATAGATACGCCACGGCTTCTTCGAATGCAGGCGATGGAAAGTACGGATCAGTGGTCATCTTAATTGTCCGAAGTGTGGTTTCAAGCCACCATCTTTTTCTAAGTGAATATCCTCTATTACATAACCGATAAGGGTTATCATTAACGAGCTATCAGTATCCAAGCTTCATGCTAGACCCGCAGCTCGGATTGCCTAGGTGAAACGTAGAGCAACAAATTAGAGGCAGCTATACACCCAAATCGAGGCCAACCCACCTTGAGCATCTCAGACCCGATTTGAGCCGGGCTCTCAGTCACGATGACACCGGCCTTTTGAAGGGCAGCGACCTTGTCCGTTGCGGCACCTGAAATAAAATTAACCTAGCTTAGTAGAACAGAGGGTGATACAGGATGGTGAAAATCACCTTTGCCGCCGGATATGATAGCGCCAGCATGACCCATACGACGACCGGGAGGGGCAGTGCGCCCAGCGACGAAACCGACGACAGGTTTTGGCTTAGCGCGGGTCAGGTTGTATTTCTCTAGGTATTCCGCAGCCTCCTCCTCCATGGTACCGCCAATCTCGCCAATAATGACGATACCTGGTCCAAAATTGAGTGTTTCGCGGAAAATGCATCGGTATTAAAAAAGGGATGATTTACCGTCTGTGTTGTCATCCTCGAGGAGAACCTTGACCACGTCAACGTGCTGCGTTCCGGGGAAAGGATCTCCTCCGATGCCGACGCAGAGAGATTGTCCCAGACCAGCATCAGTAGTCTGTGCGACCGCCTCGTACGTCAACGTCCCGGAACGGGAAACGATGCCTGCGTCGCAAGGTCAAAACTAGAACGGAACTTGGGAGGGCAACGTACCGATTCGGCCAGGCTTGTGGATGTGTCCAGGTTGGATGCCCATCTTGCACCCCAGAGGGTTGATGATGCCCGGGCAGTTAGGACCGACGAGGCGGGACTTGGACTGGCTCTTCAAGGCATTCGCGACCTATATTGCGCCATCGTCGTCAGCGGGTTGGTACGAGTAGGAGGACATTGACATACTCGGATTTCGTCAGCTTGGGGAATGCCCTCCGTAATGCACACAATGAGGCCAACCTCGTTCTCGATTGCTTCGATGATCGCGTCGGCAGCGTTCGGCGGCGGCACGTACAGGACCGTTGCGTCGGGTTGGGTCTCGCGAACGGCCTAATAATCAAAAAACGCATTTTAGCGGCTGTGTGACCTAGGTGCCGGAGATATGAAATACCTCCTTCACAGACCCGAACACTGGCAAGCCTAGGTGCGTCTGGCCAGCCTTCTTCGGGGAAACGCCGCCGACCATCTTGGTGCCATATGCCAGCGCTTCCTTCACGTGGAAAGTTCCCTGTTCTCACACCAAGAGGACCATGCGGACATTTGAATAAATAAATAAATAAAAGGACGAGGTAAACGTACAGTCTTTCCTGTGAAGCCCTGACAGAGGACTTTGGTGTCTTTGTGGATGAGGAGGTTTTGGATGGTACTTTCATAACTCCGTCGGGTGGCAGACTGGGAGAACGCCCGGCGTCCAGCTGGGAATCGGTGTCAGCACGGAAGCTCGCACGGACAGCGCTGGAAGCTCACCGCTTGTGGCGAGAGATTGGCTAACGCGGGATAGCATGTTCGAGGAGTAAAAGCAGGAGACGGACTAATGCGTGAATTGACTTGAAGCCAACCGACCCATCCCGAACGCCAGCCTGACAGCGTCAATTTATTATATAATGTCGTCGACTAACTGAATTTCATTCCATTTACGGACGATAAGTACAAACAAAACACTGATTAATTGTTATTTCAATCCAAAGACACAACTTTCCTGCGATCCCTTGCCTTGCGCGACGCCCGATGTATCCCGAGCACCGCATACTTGACTTTGTCATACTGCTTGACGCGGATGGCACTGTAAGTTCCGTGAGCATAATCTCTTTGACGTGGGTCCGTGTATCAGACGTACTCGTCAAGGTCCTTCATGAAACGTACTTTAGCTTCTTCGGGGACAGAACTTACGGGAAGGCGTTGCAAAATCACGGGTATCCATTGCTGTAACTGGATGGGCCATAATGATGCCAAAACACGCAAAAGGGTAACGATGGTTGATGCAGTTTCTTCAGGGAAGTCGCCAACGAGACCTGTCAGAAGGAGACTGGTAAACTCGAAGCCTTCTTTGTCGACGGCTTGGTGAATGGCATTGGCGTAGAGTGGGAACTTTGGCGGTAAAGGTTTGAGGGGAGCCGAATTAAGACTGTCATGCGTTAAGATCATACGGATAAGGTCCAGTGACGCGAATATGGTGTCCGTGTGAATGAGTGTCAACGCGGCGAGAGTAATGTGGAAAGCAGCGGGGAACGCCGAGGATTCGAAGAAGATATCAGGTGCAAATTCCACCATGTTCATGAGCATTCTGACATAGTCTTCCAGGACTGTGCGTGCCCAGCAGCTGATCAGTCACAATCTCGATCATGTAATGGAAAGAGGCTCACCATCGGGTAGTGTAGCTGCTGACTTTTCTTGCAACATAACCAATAGTTTTTGCGTGGAGCGCTCATAAACGTCCCTAACCGCGTCCCGTAGCAAAGGGTCCTCCTCGTTACCGAACCTGCTGTGAACCTTGCTCGCAATCCAGAGGTAGCAAGACATTCCTGATGATGCGAAAGAGGCAGACATTCTCCCAAGGACGTCTGCCGCGATCGTCAATACCGTCCTCCCAAAGAGATTGAGAGCATGGCGGAGGACTCGTGTGACATGCTCTGCGCTTTCATAATCCGAGCCGTGCTTAGCCAGGAACGCGTCAAAGACGGGCCACACCTCTTGACAGGTACCCTGACAGGAAGGTGGGAGATGTTCTCCAAACGACCCAACGACATGCAACATAACTTCTAGATTTGCTAGGCCATCTTTGAACGAATGGTACTGCTTCAGTGAAGAGTCGCGGGATACAGTAAGTGAACGCACTGCCAACTTCCTGTAGCTCTTGCTTGGTTGCGGCAGTTGGCTTGTTAGCTATCGCGAACACAGCCGCGAGAATGCTTGTCGCGAACGTCTTGAGCGATTGCGCCGCTTGGTCCATGGGCATGGCGGATATGACATAAGCGATGGCTTCATAAACAACCACCTTATCCTCTTGTCCAAGTTTCGCCCCAATGTTGACCGTGAAGGTATGTAACTCTGGAAGGAAAGGCACCAGGTGCTTCCAGTGCGAGATCAGCTATAGCCAGTGATATGCGATGCGTTCGGCATTACCTGTTTGCAGTCCTGGCAGAGGTATTTCAGAGCCTGTCCGGCAGCTCCAAGGACATCTTGATCCGTGTCCTCGAACCCCGCGGAAATATATTGTAGAGATGGGCTGATATGGCTGGGATGTGCGTTTATCCATTCTGTATACCTAGATATAATCAATAGGGCAGCATAACGTATCCGCGTGTGGGTTGGCAGTGTTGGGATGAGTTGCATGATGATAGGCACCGCACGCTCATCGTTTGGGTCGACTTCCGCACCCATCGACCTCATCGCGAACAGCGGAGCCTCGACGTCTTGCCAGGGAGAGTCAGGACCCCGCGCTAAAGCCGCCTGAACCAGCTTCAGAGTCTCCAACAAGCACTGCTCTGCGCCCAATACATAGCAACAATCTTTGAGGGTGTCACCCATAACGTGGCGGAATGACCGGAAACTTTCCATTTCTTGTCCGGTCAACGTAGAGGCATCCGGAGGAAAATGGAGGTGCTTGATCATGACCGTCACCAGTGACTCGTACGCACCGCTCAACAGCGGAGATATCGTTACTTTCTTGCCCATGCTTTGTGCCAGTCGCATCCAGAAAGTGAATGTGATGGGTACAATGTCCAGGTCGTGGTAATCCGAGCACAGCCCAATAGCCTCGACGATTGGGAAAAACGCCTCGGTGTGCTGCAAGATAAGCAAACGGTAGGTTTCGCCTGCTTCAGAGAACATGCGTGCATAGCCTTTCATCTTCTCTGGGTCATCTTTCACAGTCGCGAGAATAGCTTTGAGTACAGTGAGCTTGGGAACGATGCGCTTGATGACGGCCATGTTGTCGTCGATCTCTTGAGTTTCATGGATAAGGTCGCATATGGCGTTAGTGGCCGCGTCAAAAAGCTGGTCGGAAGCCAACGCTTGGAAGCAGAACTCGAAGATAGGAGAATCTGCAACGTCGGTCGCCGCCATTTCACCCGCTGTGAGCCAGCTTCGCAGGCATGCAAATACTTGGTTCTGGATAGCGTGAGTAACGCCTGTGAGAACGTCTAAGTAGAGGGTCGCTAGAGATGATATGCGAGGCTAGTTACTTACCGGGTGCCTGTAGATATATAGACAACATATCAAGGACCTGTTTCGAGCATGAACCCAATAATTGTGCACTCCTTTCTGCGTACTCTTGGTCCTTGAGGAGGAAGAGGAGGGATCAGTTTTGATACCCAGTAGACAGATCGCGACCGACCCACCGTTACCGGAATCTTCGTATTTGAATAGAGCTCCTCGGGAAGGACCGTTAAAAACTGCAGAAGGACTGGGACCATAGAGGGGTTCTGTCCGTAAGAGTCGATCAACCCTTCTACGGCGTTCGTCCATGTAGGTAGTTGCAGGGCGAGGCCTGAGAGAGCTAAACAAAGTTGTAATATGATGGCACGAGGGCCATCTTTGAAGTATTCGAGCGCAGCGATGATGGTGTCGCGCAGGGGGAAGAGTTGTGCAGGGTCTACTTGGGCTAGATCATAGGTAACCTGTCTGAAACGTGAAGTGGGTTTGGAGTGAGAACATGGGGCTGCAAACCTTGGTCCTGAACGTCTGTGCAGCAAATAATTTTGCAGCGAGTGGCGCATCTGACGATCGCAGAATGAGATTGCAGCTTGTCCATGCTTCAGACTATGAGAACGAGCGGACGGTGACGAGTTAGAGGTCGTAGTCGATGGGCCACTGGAGAAATTGTATTTACTGAGTGCTGAAAGTCCTGCAGCCAGGCATTTGCCTTCTCCAAGGAGGCTTTATCAGGGGCACGGGTAAAGACGTCCAAAGCTGCGAGAAGAGCCTGGATGTCGGCCATTTTTCTGTTGTTGTGGTTGCAAGGAAGGCGATGCAGCAGTTTGCGATCGGCCACAGTGGGTTTCCCTTGCTTACGGTACACATCTCACGCACAAGATAAGATCAGGAATTGGTATCATAAGATTGTCATCGAGAAAAAAAAGAAATCCCGTCAATGTCCTAGGCGACAAACGGGCGGACACGGTGCTCCTGCGAAAACAAGAATAAGAGAAACTGAGGCAAAACATGCCAGGGATATCCGTGTAAACGAGTGTGAGGAGTGCGGGGTGCACCAGAGCCGGAACACAATAGACAAACAAAGTAGAGAATGTAGGGTACCGGAGCTAGACAAGGTGGCGCAGAGAGCAGTAGACACGCCATGAAATAGAAGGCATGGATGAAAAGTGAATTTTGTCGGTAGAAAGAAAATACCCGTCCAACAATTCAGGGGCGGAGGAAACCTTTCCTTGTTTTCTGCTGCTGGAACAAATTTTTTAGTCATTCGCAGTGGCAGGACAGAAAAGTGAACTGTCTCTCACCGTCCCTTTCTCCGGCGTCAACGGCCTCCCGTTCTCGATCTTCCGCTTCTTCTCTTCGAGATCCAACCGTTGCTTCTCCAGTGACTCCTTCATTTCCCGGTGTCTCGCGTAGAGCTCCTCCTCTGACTGCTTCAGCTTGGCTTCCTTCTCTTGCACCTTCTGCTGGAACACCATCTTCATCTCGGCTTCCATCTTGGCAAGTTTGGCTTCGTGGAGCACACGCTCCTCTTGCATGCGCAAGGCGGGGCTAGCGTGAGAGTAATTAATTAGGAATAGCAGAGAGCCGAGAGATCAAGAAGTGCGTACTTGACTTCCTTGAATACACTGGAGTCTTGTGCCACGCCCATACTGAGTAACTTTTCCGTTCGCCAGTTTTCATAAAGGACGTCATTGGTGTACTCCCTGAGCTCCTCCATATACGTCCGTACAAGCATCTGGCGAAGCTTGACAAAGTCACAGTGTTCCTCATTGTCCACCTCGATGACACCCCACGGGTATGACCGTCCGCGAACTTCACGTCCGTCTGGTGCCACAACGACCTGGTCAGAGCCGACCACCGCGAAAGGGATCTTGCTGGCAATTTCTTCCGCTTCGTCCATAGTTTCCGCATCTTCCATTTCGTAGGTGGGCGCCTGGAAAATATGGATATTATGATAGGCAATGTCTGCGAGAATCTAACATTGGTGTATGGGTAGTCAGCATAAGAATCTAATGCAACATCACTGGCTTACCCTGGCTTTGAATTCCGCAACCTCGTCGTCCGTGAGAGTATCGGCCTTGGCAATGACGGGAATGAGGTTAACCTTGGTGTGAAGCCGACGCATAAACTCGATATCGAGAGGCTTCAACCTGGATAACGATTTCATGGCCAGCCCGAGCAGTAGACTATCAAGTGCACTCACGCATGACCGGTTGGCTGAATGAAATACAAACAAGCATGGACGCGGTTATCTACAATCTTTTGTCGGTTGACGCGGTTTTCCTGCTCCAGATATGAGTCGAATCGGGCCTCAATATTCTCAACGATGGGTTTCCAGCTAGAATGGAACGCTGTGTAAGTTGAGGGACAGCTGGTGTGCCTGTTCCACGTACCTGTCATCATTGTTGACAAAGTCACCGAAACCGGGTGTGTCAACGACGGTAAGGCGGAGACGGACACCATTCTCCTCAATGTCTAGATGATAAAAAGGGAAAAAGAAAAATGTGTTCAGTGTGGGTGTTGCAGCTACGTATAAACCAGGGATCATTACCAGCGCTTATACTCTGGATGGCGACAGTCTGGGACCGTTCAGCATCAGGAGCGGGGGGTTCTTTAGGGGGATAAAGAGTAGTATTGAAGAGCGTGTTGACTAAGGTCGACTTTCCCAAGCCGGACTCGCCTAGGGAGGATGGCGTGAGAGAAGAGGCCAGGGGAGTAAGGATAAGGACGGGACGTACCCACGACCATTGTAGTGAACTGGAAGCCCTTTCTCACACTTTTACGGTGCACCTGGTTGGGGAGATTGGCAAAACCGACGTAGCCCATGAGTTTCTTGCGAATGATGGGGGTGATGCCAGGAGCGTTGCCAGGAAGTGAAGGACTTGAACCATTCTGAACTGTGCCGTTGGTGTTTGGAGAATGGTCGCTATTGTGGGAGGAGATGTAGGAGTCTGTCATCTAGAAGAGGAGTCGGGAATGAGGAGAAAAATAAGAAAAGGAAGAAAAAAATGGACAATACTTTTGAGTGGTCAAGGACGACTGGAGGGAGAAAGGAAGCGACCGAAGATGGGCGTTGGCTTTGTTTATGTTTTCTATTCGTGGTTAACCGCGGCTTGGGCAGCAATAAACTCAGTCGTCCGAGTCCGTTAGGCGATTCTCTATTCATGTTTGATTGATTTCTCGCTCGTCCAATCTTTCGCGCTCTCCGTCTTTTTTATCGCCCTGTTCCACGCCTTGCCTCTTCCGCGCGGCCAACGTTTTTGGTGACTCCGTTGCTATCCACACCGGCTAATTCCCCCCGCACGCCTCTGCGTTGATATACATGTCAAAGTACCTGTCCGCGTGAGCCATATCTTCCATCTCCTCTTTCACACACACCGGCCCCGTGCCACTTATCCCCTCCCTACCGTCTCCCCTTGTCAATGTCAACGATCCCATCTCTCCCATCCCTTTCCTGGCTAGCACATGCCGGCTCTCTGCCTCTCGCCGCGCGATCTCTATCCCCACTTCAATCACCGCAAGCTGCTGCGCAGTTAAGCCTCCTTGTGACCTCTTCGGCGCTGGGGAGTTTGGCAATCCGTTGCCGTTGCACCTTTGTCTCCTGTTTGCTCGGCTCGACTCTCCCACACCATAGATCGTCCTTCCAATGCGCCCCAGACCCGGCCCTCCCATGCTTGTTCTTTTCGCATGCATGTATTCATCGGCATCACTTCTCCGCCGCCGGTGTGGTGGCTTTTTGAGGGTCTTCACCAACATTTTAGTTGTCGTTGAATTTTTGGCGTACATCCTCCGGTATGGCGGCGGGCGCTCCGCGGCCTTTAGCTTCTTTCCTGCTTTTGGTGTGTCGGATAGAGTAAGAAAAGACGAGCGTTGGGACATGTACACCGTCATCAGTGCAGCTCTGGCATCGGAAGGCTCGCGTGGCATGTCGAAAGGGTGTAGGTTGCTGGTAAGAACGGGAACTATCCGCTGAGTGGGTCTTTGTACTAGTACTTTCTTGCCGACATACCCGCAATTTTATATAGTTAAAATCTTTCAATTGTGGATACACCAAACGCCTTGTTTCGCCCTCCGATCAATTGCCTCGAGGCGCTTGTGCATCACCACAGGGACAAGGTGGTCAAGTGACAAAGTGGTCGATCTTTGTGTCGAGAATCGTGAAGTGACTAGCTGTGGCCGACCATGCCATCCTAATTTTCGTGGCTATCAATGCGAAGATTGTACTCGAACAAGTTCAGGCGCTTCCACGGTTTCAATCACAGTTGACGTTAATGTACTTGTGCTTGACACACCCCCCAACGGTGAAGTCCCCCCGCTTAGGCCCTATTCTTCCTTTCGCACCATATTCTATCTGTTATCTTGTGTCGTGGCACACCGGCACTCGCGGCTTAAAGACTACGCATACCGCGGAGTGTAGCCACGCTCAGGTTAGAAAGTGCAGTTCTCTCTTCTGGCGTCTGCACGTAATAACATCGAAGGTTTCCTGCTTTCAGCATCAGAATATTTTCTCCGTCCATAGCGAGCCACCACCGCACCGCGGTGCGTGGCAGCCACGAAGAGGCCTCCAGATGCGCATCAACGGCCCCGCGCCTTCCTTCCGGAGGGTGAGACGGCCTGGATATAACAGTGACCAGAATCAGGTGATGAAATGAAATGCCTCTCATGATCTATGTCCAAAAGCATATCCCGTCCTGCCGTTCAGTTGCTCGGGGCACAATGGTGACAACATTCACTGGACTCCTTTCTCTTTTCAATCAGGTCGATCTCCACGTTCCAACAAACGTGGCCAATAGCGGGTGTGGGTACTGCCTAGACAATGGCTGGACCATATGCCATATTCGGAAAAATGAAGAGGACAAAGACGTTCCTCTCGGTCATCATAGCAGAAGACTAGTAGTCGTACCACATAATCTTAGGAGGGAAGGATGCAAAAGATGAATGTCTCTATTGGCTGGCTAGTGATGCAGTTGTTTCAGTAGTGGCAGGTTTTTGAGATCCGTTAGAAGGTCGGGGGAGCCATGATTTGGGGAAATCTTTGATAGAAGGCGGGGAACTGTAGCGGCCAATGCCCCCCGCGAGGTCCCGCTTGAGCTTCCCGCTCTTGGCCTTTGCCAACCTGGCCTCCAAGTGCCTCCGGTCCACAGGAATGTCCTTGAAGCGGTCATTCTCATTCTGAGAACCAAGAGTGAGGCTATCGTTTGGAAATATTAGGAGAGACGTACATTGGCCTCGTTGGTCAGGTCGTCGAGTCTGTCGCTGACCCATTTGAGATTCATTGCCGGCTCCGGAAAGTCTTCACAGGAGATCTTAACGTAACCATGCTCTGCGTTCTCTCCGAGTCTGATTCCCGAGTCCTTGGGAGGGGTAGGTGTCCACCGGGGACCGGCCAACAAGCGGAATTTGTAGATGGCATGTTTATTCTTCAGCGCGAGCTGAGAGACGGCGACTGTGACAGCACGCTTCACAGTGACGGGGTGCTCTTCCCCACCATAAGACATAGATCGGACAACGAGGGGGGTTTCTGAGGTTGGAGGAACGAATGGCTTGCGAAAGGCTGATACGGGGTGTCAGACCGTCCACAGACGCGCCAACCAAGCAAGGGAGAACTCACCGACGAGTTTGGGCATTTCGTGTTCGATTAAGCGGAGATAATGTAAATTTTGACGCTGCTGGAGAAGGTATAGATGGCCAGCGGAGGAAGCATCGTTTTCGTTTTCAACGAGGTCGTCCACAGACCACTGAGCTCTTATCCCGGGCTGGACCTCGCTGAAGTCGTCTAGGGTTATGCCTTCTGCTGCGGCAGCATCCCTGATAGGTAGTGGTATCTCGACATCATTCTGAGCAGGGGCTCCTGCAGGGGTATGACGAGGGAATGCACGGGGAGCGGAGGTGCAAAAAGGCCTAGCTATAGCGAAGGTTCGGTGCATGACCCGTAAGATGACTGTCTACGGTCAAGTCAGCAGCAGCAGAGACGGACAATACACGGACAAACAAGATCCGATCCCCAATACCACAGCGATGGTGGTAAGTACCAGTACTTTGCAATAGTACGCTCTGCTCCTCTCCTCTTATCTCTCTCTCCTTCTAGCGTCTTCTTCTCTCCATCAAAGCTGATCTTGAAAACGTCACAAATCTCGTTCCGGCTTCAGACGACCATGAGTACTTCTTCGGTGTCGGTCTATTCCTTCTCTCCTCATCCATTCCTCAAATGTATGCGCTGTTCACAGGTGAAATGCACTAGCTGCCACGAGCTCCACCCAAAGATCGTATCTCTCAATCGGACAGTGGGTGTTCCTAGCATGTCAATGAACCGCGTCCTACATTGTGTCCAACCAGGAGGAGCACCCCGTCAGCGCAGGCAAGGACAACACTGCTCACTTCGTTTGGAGGTGCGGATTTTGCAAGCGCGAGAGTTCCGCAAAGTTTGAACGGTCGAGCCCGCCACAACCCTACTCTGCCGACGCTAGCGGACAATTATCCCCTTTCATCACGATCGACTGCAGGGGTCTTGAATTTACAAGTTTTGATCCTAGGGTGAGCAGCCTATCTTCTACAAGTAGGAATCTATAATTTGCTTCCCTATACCCAAGGGAACTTGGAAATGTGTTGGCGTCGAAAAGGGAACGCCTTTCACAGAAGTCAATTTCGAGGACGGTGAATGGGTGGATTATGATGAGAAGGTACGTGTATCTGCAACGAATTATCGTGAACGTATGGTCTGAGAGGCGTATACCACGATATTTGAAGGCAAAGGTTCCCGTGGGCATTTCGAATATCGAGAGTGAGTGGAGCAGGGCATAGCAGTGCTGCAGCATTGTAGATTGTACGTTATCTTCGGCGGGGGTCGCTCTGACCTCCTCTGAGCGCTGTTAATCACAACACGAGGAAGAAGCACCCGATCAGATCGTAATTCACTGTATTGGCCAAAGTTTTCCGCTACATCATCCTTCTGCTGGAAAATTGACATCATACCATACTTGGATCCGTCTCCCTTTGGTGCATCACTTGTAGTCTTATCAAGTAATTTCCCAAACTTTTCTGTGGTGTTTCAAATCGTGGGCTATTCGCAACGACTCTCTTTTCCCAGCAACATGCCTAGCCTCTGAGTCATCCAGGCAATGGACACTCACAACTGTACCTTGAACTGCAGGTACAGCATCTTCGTAACGTGGTTGTTACCCTTGGACGATTATTATGGCCGAGATTCAGCTCGCAGAGCTTGTTACGCGCCAAGTTCTTCGGGATCTAGAACACCAACTAACTCTCAGAGGTGCTATACTTCGGCCATTTACCGCTTCCTACCCGTCGTGTCCTCAAGCTGTTTCGTATCGTGAATCTTGCTCTCGACTTCGTCATGAATTAGCACGTCAGGTGACACGGAACCTATTGTGACATTCCTGGTCTGGCGTCCAGACCCACGTCATCGCGGGTTGGAGATTCCGCATCGTTGGTGTTCCATGATACGGGTTTATTGCACCGCCGACTTGCCTGAGTTACAGATCGGGGGGTCGCGCCACGGTCACTCCTTCATTGATGGTTGTTTAGGGGATTGGATGCCGAGCGAGCTGGATGGGTACATGTGAAGACGGTTGCGATGACATCTGGTGTAGTTGTGTTAATAAGATCGACCTACCCGAGTAACACTTCATTAGCTTCATTGTTCTTGCTCCACAGAAGCGTCAGATCGGCTCAGTTTTGACAGCAGTTGTCGATGTGGGGAGGAACAGTCACACGCGTCTCCGCCTGTCGTGGCGATGGTTTGGGAATTATTACCTCAATCCGACCTGTAATTAGACTATGCAGAAATACACCGTTCTATACGAATGTGAACGAGGTGGACTAATGTAACAAAAATGTGTGCAGCAAGCGGAAGATGCGTGTCAAATGTAGCAGAAATGGTCAACATCGATGTACTGGGGTGTGAATGGGAAGGAGTTAAACACGCGGTGCCTGGGAATGTTTGGAGTAAAAAAAAATGCAAGCTATCAGAGCAGTGTTCGCGTGATATCATCAGTAATCGTCGGAATCTTCCTCCTTAGCAATCTCATGACTGCCGCTGAGGCCGCTGAACGCCCAGCCTGGAGGACGTTGCAAATAATGGTGCTTCCGCAGATCGGCCGCGGACGGACGTTCGTCAGGATTGCTGTCGTCGTTTCAGTTAGGAGGGTAGAGAGGAATCAACAAAAGGAAAGGACACACATTGCGAAGCACTTCGTCCTGAAATCGTCGGCAGAATCAGATAGTACTATGCCCGATGGGATCGGAGGAGCTTGCTTAGAAGAGTACAGCTACAAAGAGGATGACATTGGTGTCAGAAATTCACATGAAGAAAAGTTGTCCGCACCTTCACAATCACGGCCATGGCTTCCTCTTTACGCCAAGGACGTTCTCCAGCCCACATCTCCAGGACTACACAACCAACGCTCCAGATGTCGACCTTTGCATTGTAACCACGCTTTCCCGTGTTGACAACCTCCGGTGCCATCCAGAAAACTGTACCCTGCATGGCGGTGAGGACATTTTGTTCGTTTATGTCGTCTGTCCGTTTCGAGATGCCAAAGTCAGAAATCTTGCAAATACCAGTCTTCTCAACCAAGATATTATCAGCTTTAAGATCCTGTCATGTACAACATCAGCGATGCAGGGTAAATGCAAGTCCACGCGCGACTTACTCTGTGCAAGATACCCTTCGAGTGCAGGTATTCTAGTCCAGAAAGAATTTGCTCGGTAAAATACTTAGTCACATTCTGTTCAAAGCGACCATATTTACGCAGGCAACTCCCTACGGAGCCACCGGGAACATATTCCAGGAAACTAGCCGAAAATCAGGTGGGAACACTTGAGAAAGAAACTAGCTCACATGCTCAAGAAATTTGGTGTTTCCTCAAACCCAAGGTACTGAACGATGTTCGAATGATCGAGATCCTTGAGGGTCTCGCTCTCCAGCTTCAGTGCTTCTACGACTGTGACTTGTCGCGAGTCGTTCTTGTCACTCGCCGTTCTCGGAATCTCAACCTGCTTTACAGCGATCATTTCCCCAGTCGTGGCATTCAACGCAAGATAGACGCGTCCAAAATTGCCCTTCCCTATGAGCTCACCCCGAACCCATTTGAAGATGGCTGTGAGGATGTTAGATGAGGGACAATGCTAGTAAAAAATGAACCTACGTTTAGGAGCAGTTGTGCCCGGTCCTGACACCGACGGCGAGTCTGGTATCGATGGCATTCCGGATGTTATCTGCCCTGGGGTGACCTCCTCGACCCGACTATCCCAGAGCTTCGTACTCCGTTTCCTGAAAACGTTTGCAGCGGAACTCGACTGCAACCGGGAAGTCCTGTCCTGCCTCAAGTTATGTTCTTCTGCGACTACTCGAATCGACTTCTTGTGCCTCGCCCGCTTATCCGCAGCCCTGCCATTGTATGGCAGCGGGGCTGGGGGATACTCTACAGCAGTGGGAGACGTCCCGCCAGAGCTCGCTTCGATGACGGGCTTGTCAACGTCGTGGTCTGGGAAGAAGACTTCTAGCCTATCGAGTACTTCCTCGGGGTTGGGACGGGATGCCCATGAAGAGTCCTGGAATGTGCTCTCAGACTTGGACGGCCTCCTGTTTGGCTGCCGAGCCGTCGGCGTGCGTGCGCCCCGTTGCGGGAGAGGTGGAGACGGTGGCGGATGCTTAGGTGGCGGAGGGAATTTGTTAGGGATGATCGTTAGCCCACCGCCGCTACTGCCCGAGCTCTTCATCTGTGATGCCTGCATTGGCAACCCACTAGATTGTTCGTCGATCTTGACAGTGAGGGGTGGTCCACGACTGGTGGACTTCAATCGGTCAGCTAGAGAATCGTCTTCGATCATCGGCTTCTGCCAGAGGGTTCCAGCCTCGCTGTCAGACCCATCTTGGTCGGAAGGCTGGCTATCGGGCGATAAAGGAGTGTGAGGGGAGTAAATGTTTGACAAGGTATGAGTAACAGGGAACGGAACAGGCGGCGGCTTCGGCAGAGGCGGCGGCGGCGGTACATAGCCGATTTTGCGAAGCGTTTGCGCTTGAAGCGGAGGCGGCGGTGGGATGGGGGGGAGAACAAACGGTTTCGGCTTCACCATCGTGGCTTCATCCGAGCTACTCTGGCCGTCCAGTAGATGCTGGAGGGCTTTCCAGGTATTATCGTCCCGCATGACGGTCTGCTCTGCAGGCTTGTTGAAGTCAATGAGATCGCGACTCTGACTCGGACCCCAAGGAATATCTGCCGGGAATGTTTTGATAGAAACGGCAGTAGAAAGGTCAGGACGAGAACACATACGCTCCCGGGGGTCTAGCAAAGGATTTCTCGGGCTGATGGGGCTACGTGGAGGAGTACGGCTAGCAGGAGCAGGATTCCCATCAGTTAGAGAACTCGGTCGAATGTCTGGGGATCGATCGTCCATCGCAGGAGCCCCTCCAGGAATAGGCAGGATCCTAGTGGCGGGTTGAGGACCAGAATCCTCCCTTGAGACAGGTGGTGGTAACTGTCGCGGGAAGCGTGACGTGTTCGAGGGTGGTAAAGGCGATCGCAACGGGTCTGACTCTTGCAACGGCTCGGAAAACACTGACGAGTCGACAGGCCGTTGTAATCTCAGTGGGAGCGGCGGTTGAGACATCGACTCTTCGTCGAGCACCGAGCGAGGTCGAGGAATGGGATCCGGTTGTGTAGGGAGTGTGCCCTGAGTTGAATTGGTCGGCGTCGACAAGCCAGCCGGAGGAGACAGAGGAAAAGGCGGCTGAGGTGGAGCAGCGGTGACTGCGACCTCGGGGAGAGGTTGTCCCGGAGCTTTCTGGGGTAGAGGGCGGATCGGACGTGAGTTGGTGGGAGACACGCGTATAAGTGGTCGAGAAGGCTCTGCCTGGGCCTTTGGTGGGTCGTTGAGTACTGGCAAACTCGCTTCACGTTCCGAAGAGGGTCCAACGACATCCCCAGTAACAGTCAGGGACGTGGGTGTCCCGTCTTTTGTTGGTGTTGGAAGGCCTGGAGACATAATTAAAGGTAGTGGAGGGACGGGGCCAGCGGGACGAGTTTTGGCCGAAGTCAACGATGAGGCCATACTTTTGTCTCGTAAGCTGCCCATGCTCTTCGCCATCTTCAAGTTAAATGGTGGGCTTGGACTAGAGGGGTCACCACTGGCCGGTTTCCATTGAACGGCCCAGCCAGGAGGAACAGCTTGTCGTCCGGAACTCCGTGGTTCTCTATCACCACCTGGAGGGGGAGGAGGTTGCTGTCTCGGGATGTGAGGGATGCCAGGAGGACGCGACAGAGTAGAATTAGACGTTTGGTAGTGAGGAGAGGACTTCGGCTCGCGCCCTACTCGTGGAAGTCGGGAGCCTTCCTGTCCTATAATGACCCAAGATGGCTCTCTGTTCAACTTACTAGACTCCAGATCTTTCTTACTTGCACCAACCCTCCGCTTCCCCGGCATTCGTTCGTCCGAGCGCGGGATATCTCCAAGAATCTCAGATCTCTCCCGTTCAGCGGCAGGATCAGAACCAGAGCGACCATGAGGCGATGTGCCGGGGCCGCCATTAAACGCTCTGTCGTCACACACGGGGTGTGAACGCTCAGGAGAAGGTCGGCCAGGACGTAGTTGTTGTGGTGGGAGCGTGGTGTACGGACTGGGGCGGCCGCGACGGGGATCAGGACTGTGTGGACCCGAACGGTCTGGCGACAGGAACGGTGAATGTGCGCGTGCATTGGATCGCGCAGGAGACCCATTACGAGGCTCGCTCGGTTTCCGAGAACCTCGCGGAGAGGGAGGCACGAGGTTCTGGCTTGACACGGCATATAGCTTCGGTGGCGGGCGTAAGGTAGATCTATGACTCTCAGCATCGGCACCGTTCTGATCGTCAGAAAGGGAAATATCGAAGCCATTAATCATCTCGAGGCGTTCGCTAGCAGAAGATACACTCCCATGTCGGGAACGCGAGCGCTGCCGGGGATGTGGACGGCTGTACATAGAGTTGCCGGAAGGGATGAGCACGGGAGGTTGTATGCTACTGACAGTAGGTGACGCGACAGGCAAAGGTTGGTTTCGTTCATGAACAACTGCAGAAGAGTTGGCGACGAGGAACTTGAGAGAGCCCTTGGCGTCTCCATGATCACGACAGAGTTCGTAGAGTTGCTCGTCGGGGACTGCATCGCCGATGGCATAAGCGCCGATTTCTGTACGATAGATGGAATACCGCGTTTGTTCCTCGTCTTCGATCCGTAGCTAAGGGGATAACGTCAGCACGAAACCCGGGCTAGAAGTTAAAGGCAGTCATACTTTCGAGAAGATGAGCTCCTTGATGAAAGCGGCATTCCTGAATCCCGTTATGTCGACGGTATAATATTGGTCAGAATCTCCGGTAACAAAGATCCGGGTCAAGGATTTGTCGACTGGAGGGGAGCGCCCATCGTTTATGACGCGGTTACCATCCGGTTCGGAGGGGGTGGTGGTAGTCGGAGACTGGATGGATTCGTCAGCCTGGGGCACTGGGGGCAGCTACGGAGGAGAATGAAGAACGTACAGAAGTTGGTCGAGAACTGTTGGAGAGACGGCGATCGTGGTGCATGCGGGGGATGTGAGCCTTTATTTTTCCGAGTAAATGGCTCGCGGAGCCGGTATGAAGGGGGACGTGTTGCTGCTGCACGAGGGCATCTGAGGAGTTGCTCGGGCCGAAAGAAAAATCGAGTTTGGTGGGCGCATCTGGAACCAAGTCACTGGGAGGGAGTGACTGACCTGGAGTGCTGGGGGGTGGCGAACTTGTCCCTGATGGTGAAGAAAGAGCAGGATTTGACTGAGAAGCAGGATGCTGACGAAAATGTGAAGAGGGAAGATTTGTAGTGGTTAATGGGCCAGGTTCACGAGATGAGACGAGTTGGGCGTGGAGAGACTTGTCGATGGAGGGAGACGGTGGAGTTGGGCTAGGAGGGGCATTCCGACCATGAAGATGACCGTCAGAGCGCTGTAAAGAGCGTTCGTTGGTGCTGTCGCTGTCCGAGTCCGGGCTGGGATTGGCAACGACAAGGATTGGACGGTGTGGTCTTCGTCGGGGAGCAAGAGACCTTGCGTCGTCTGCCATCGAAGTTGGCACGATAGCAAAAACTAGAAAAGAAACAAAACGTCGCTCGCTCGATTCACTTCCTGACTGCCAGAGGGGGTGTATGCGTCGTGCTTTGAGCGACGAGCGAGGGAACGAGCGATTGAGCGATTGTGCAAATGGGCGACCGTCGAGCCAGGCCAGGCCAAGCGACCACAAAAACAACTACAAATTCTTATTTTATTTATTTATTTACGTGTTATTGTTTATTAATCGATTTAAAAACGATGGTTCAGGTCAACCTGTCGTTCAAGTTATTGTACAGTCCAGTCAAATGGACATTCGCAACCAACTCGTACCTTGGGGAATTCAGCGCGTTCCTCTAGCAAACTCTCCCCCCACTGTAACAGCTTGAGCAACACGACCAACTTGGATTCTCTACCTTGGCTCAAACTCTCTAATATCGCTGCGTTCACCTCGCCTGCAGTCTTCATCCGCTGTCCTGGAGACAGCAAATCTGAAATTGCGGGTGGTACCGTGCTAGATGATTCAAAAGCTAGAAGTGCCATGGTTCGCTCGAGCTCCGCCAGAAATTCCGGACTCTCTTCTCCGCGAGGTGCTAGTTCCTCCTGTGCAAACCGTAATGCCTCCGTGATCTTTCCCTGGCGAATATACTCGATGAGCTTTTGCTGCTGTAGGTGAAAGTACAAAGCAGGGTTGGTGTCCAGTATCTATTTTCACGGAAATCAGCAACCGTCGCCGAAACAGCAATGCCCATAAACGAGAAAGGAAAGTGTGATCATTTTGAAGACTGAAGGTTTAGCACGATCATCACCGCCCAGAGGCTGAGAGTGGTGCATGCAACGTTTAATCCTGAAAAAAGATGTGAATGCAGAGAGCAGTTTACCTCGGGATTCAAGTCGTTGACCCGCGTGATCGCCCCCTGGACGTCACCGCGATTAAGAGCATCGCGGATGTCCCCCCGGCTCTCTATGCTTGCAAAGTCGACGGCGGGCTGAACCCCCGCTTCAATGCTAAATTCCTCTGCAGCAGATTTATATCCCTCAATGACGAGATAATCCATGACGAGGCGATTGAGGTCTCTAATGACAAAGAATATTAGCTTTATCTATCCGCATCCCATGAACGAGGAAAACATTTAGTTCAGATAATACATGCAAAGTTTTTTTATCTCGTCAGCGATGATTCTCGGCGAGATTCCCAAAATATGTTCATCATAACCATGCCAACATTGGTTTTGAGAAGAGTGCGAACAATATATATACTCACGCTTTAGAAACTACCACCTCTTCAAGTCGCCTGTCCCATTCATCTTTTGAGACGATTGCTTTCGACGATGACTAGGAAAACACTCTGAGGGGTGTGTCAATGAAAGAGAAGATGCATAAACGAACCATGAGTTGGGTGGATGAGGACGAATTTATGGCGACAAGACGCGACACCTTACTTAAGGGTAGGCCTAGTCTGGTCTCCAGGCGCTGCTCGACTAACAGCAATATACATTGGACTAAATCTAAGAGTATGCGAAGCATCCTACGTTTTGGACACCACTCCCCCAGAGCGAATCATCTCCATAAAGTTGTCCTTGTCCAAAGCTGGGGTCTAACGATCAATCAAATGGCACAACGGAACATCGCACACTCGCTTACGCATGTCCCTGTTCTTTGTTTTCGATTTCTTGTCAAAGGACGGTGCGGGTAATGTGGGCTTGCCAGACCCCCGCGTGCTTTTCAGTTCTTTTTCTGCGACAACTGCACTGGTTTGAGATTGCTGGATGGCATTGAAGAGTTTGACCACTGTTTTCCTTTCAATAACTATACACTAACAGATGACGAGGACAACTCACCACCCCTCTGCGCTACCTTACGCAGTGTCCTCTCGCTCTCACCGCCCCAGCCGCCGATGACATCTTTTATTCGACCTACTTCTTCCTTGCTCTTCTTCTCACCCTTGAGCAACTTCCTTGCCTTGAGCTCAAGTTTCTCATCATTTCGCTTTCTCACAACCGATGGCTTGAGAGAGAGAGGTAATTCCGACGGCGTATCGGTCTTGAGCAGCGATTGTAGAGTCGCACCAAAGTTAGTTGCGTCCGTAGCACGATGCTTTCGTTTGAGAGTCTTTTTGGACTTGGCAAGCCTTGCTTGGGCAATTTCGTCCTCGGTGTCGGGTGACTGGTGGGACGATGACTCCGACCTTGCTTGACCATCAGATTGGTAACTTTCAGCCGTAGCATCCGAGAGAGACGCTTCACTGGTCATATCGTATGAGTGTCGTGATGGAGATTGAGAGCTTGTCGGAGTATATTATAATTAATTGTATCTGTGTCCTGTCCAAGTAGCGCGGATGACATCTTCACAACCTTCAATCGACTTCATCCCTGAGCCCGACCTACACCCAATATGTCCTAGCCCCTCCACCCTTGCTCCGCTCCTCGAACTTTCTTCTGGTCTCGACCCAACGCAGAGGGCGGAACTCGTCTCTCACTCCCTCAGTCGCGCGTGTCTCTTCGGCGACCTCCCCTTGTTGTCTTTCCTCTTCTCAGATCCCCAAGCGCAGGCGTTTATTGATCTTGGTATATGTGATGAAGATGGCCACGGTCTAATCAGTCTCACTATTTTCGGCTTTGGTTCCGAGTCTGACCGCGACGTGGAAAGGGAGGAATGTGTCCGCCTATTGGTCTCAGAGGGCGCCGACGCCAGTCATCAAGACAATGGTGCGTTGCAGTGATAGTTTTTCGGTCGCGCTGACATCTAGCTAGCTGGCTGGACTGCGCTACATCATGCGGCTTTGATATCTCCACCGACGCTCGTTTCGTTCCTCCTAACACATCGCTGCTCGCCCTTCTCTCAAACGCTGCGGGGGCTCACACCCTTGGACATTGTCACAGCACACTCTACGATGCCAGGGAGACAGGATGTCGCTCTACTTCTAGGTGAAGCCATGCGCGGCGAGGGTTGGACGGGAGGCAGGATGGAAGAGCAGCGTCGGCGGTCAGAACGAATAATAGCACGAAAGCGCGGGCGAGAACGCGTTCGCGAGGATATTGGGAAAGTCTTGTCGATTGCACTGCAATGGTGGGGAGACGATGAGTTGGAGGCTGTCACCTCAGAGTCGGATGAGGACGAAAGTGAAGGGGAAGAGGCCCTCCTGGTGAGTGATACTTCTTACGTTCATATCGGCTGTCTTGTTGACCATTAGAAAGACCCCGTCATTTCAATATATGAGCATGCTCGTATTTTCTCCACGTACACTCCCGGATATCTTCCGGTCACTAATAATCGACTTCACACCATCCATGCGAAATACAGAGCCTGCCAACGCGCTGTATATGCTAGCGCGATTTGCTTGTCTCACGTGCGACAGCTCCTGGCTTGAGGACCTCATAATCGGTGCCACAGATGCAATAGAAGAGACGTTTTTCGTATGGATGTTCCTGCCACCCAAATTTCCAAAGCTAAAACTTGATCAGAGTCGATCGGAAGATTTTCCGTGCCTTGTATTTTGGCTATGCAATACGACTGTGTGGCTCCATCTCATGCGCTGTGATAATTCCATCAACGAAGCCTGTGAGTTGCTCGGGTCATTCGTTCTCGTTGAGGAGGTCATCAACTCCGTCTTTGGTACGCACCCTGAGCTTTGCAAACGTCACTGTCCCTTACTTGTTCGAGCATTCCGCAGTTTTCGTTATTCGCTACGTGGAAAGGAAAACCGATCAACTTCTCAATGCCGCTATTCTGGATCATTCTCCACTACCCTCTGAGTTTGACGGAATCCAATTCGAGTCCGAATGGTCGTTCTTGCGTTCGTTGACTCCGAAAAGAAAGCCCGTTCCTGGACCCACAATTCCACAATTGGTCAAGAACGGAATCCCTAACTCACCAAGCTTTCCAAGCCGGTCGTCATCACCAGTTCCATCATCACCTCCACCCAGTCATCGTGGTTTCGCGTCTTTGAAGCAAAGTTTTTCGAGAAGTCGTGGCGGTTCGTCTGGTACTCCGATACAGGCGTTGTTCCAAGACGTACAACTGTCACCGTCAAGGCCGAATCCTAGCGATTTTACCTCGGTTTTTGATGCGCTGCAGACGTTTTTAATACTTTCAGGAACCAACCCGGCTCTTATTACCCAGATGTGGTCTCAGGTGTTCTACTGGATAGCCTGTGAGGTCTTCTCTATAATTTTTGGTTGCTTTACCGAAGATAGTTGTCTAGGTGAAGTATTCAACCGGGTGCTCACTCGCAAGAAGTACCTGTGTCGGTGCGCAGGGATCAACTACTTTAGCGTAGTCCTAGCTGATGTGACACACAGATCTCGCGCTGTTCAAATTGGAATGAACCTGAGCGCATTGGAGGAGTGGGTAGAAACGGCAAACCTCCCTCGCAGTGTCCTGTCCCACCTGACTCCCCTGCGAGACCTGCTAAACTGGCTGCAGGTTAGCTGCCTGAAAATGACATCGCCGTTGCCATGCTTTTAACGCAACTCCCGTAACAGTGCCTATCCTCTATCACCGAGTTTTCAAATCTTGTAGCCACGATTCAGACCTTGAAACATTTGAACCCTTTGCAGGTAAGTTCTCGTTTGCAGACCTTAAAAAGTCTTCGCCAATGGTGTCCCGAGTAGATGAGACGTGCCGTGAAAGACTATAAGTACGAAGTCAACGAGGGTCATATGACAGAAGAATGTAGCCAATATCTTGCACAGCTTCAGAAAGATTGGGAGCGCCACAGAGTAAAATTAGGGGTGGAAGCGCTAAGAAAGGAGGTAAGGTTCTTGCTTTGCTACAACCCGGTCACACACCAACTTGCTGATCTACCGTTTTAGATGGAAGATCATGAGCGTGATGACGCTTCTATCTTGAATGACAATGTCAGCGCCCATGCGGCCTCCTTCGTGTCTTCTGGTTCCACGGAGGCATCAGCTGCACAGCACAACATAGACCTCCTCTTCGATCAAGATGCAGCTTCTTGGGAGCCCGTCAGGCCGCCAGAAGTCCTGGGAGAATTCTTAGATTCTCGATATATGCTTCCCCTCCTTCTACCATCAGATCCGGTATTACTCTCCGCCACACCAAAGCTGCCGGCGTTATGGCAGAATGAGAACGTCGCGAACGGAATCTTGGATGGCCGAAGTGTCAGCCGGGCCAGTAAACGTGGCTTCGGAAGCATACCCTGGCGAATAACGACCAAACGCCTCCGAGAAACCAGTCTGGATATCCTGCAGTGGGTAGACGGCGTGGGATCTCACGCCAGATGGACCCGTCCCGTCCATATGGAGGGGCGTGAAGAAGATGAGTACGATAGTGAAATGTTCCCACCTAATCCTATAGGCTCCGGCGATGAACAAGAGAGCGAGATTGCCGCTGAAGTTCACCGGACCACTCCCCTTACTCGGAGGCCTTCGATTAGAACGAAGGGTAGAGCAAGCAGTTGACGGCCTCTTAGTCCGGTGCGGTGCACTACGCGAGTTACCATTTGTTATCCTTCCCCTAGCATGTACCCACTCTCATGGACTGCTTATTATAGTAACACGCATACATAGATAGGAACGCGATTGTATCTAGTTTCTTTTCCACCCCTAAAAGGATTCCGCGCCACCCCTCGTGGATTTCATGGGAATGGCGGCAGTATCTCCTCTCCACCTCCCGTCGAACAAGCCCCAAAGCCCCAAAGACTATATAGTTCTGCATCCTTCCGCATATCGTTACTCGCCCCATATTCGTACGGTTCATGAAATGTATCGTCAATCTTCTGTCGCATCCGTGACACACGCCCCGGTCCTGGTCATCTTCATCGATGAGAAGCAGGGTGGATGGTGCCAGCAGGCAAGTCACGAAATGTCGTTTCTTTTGAGTCAGGTAATAGCTCGACTTGTCGTGTCAGTTCTCCGAAGAGGGATATGCCGTTGTGCAGGTTGCCCGTCCTCGTGATACGGATGCCGAGCAAGACCGCAACACATTTGCGCGCGAGACACTCAGGGTTGTTCGTGAACTAGGAAGCAGCTGGGCCCTCATAACGTATGGCGTCACTCAGGAGGACGCTGTCTTTCTCTCGAGTTTCCTGGATGCCTCACACCGGGCCCCAAACTTGAAAGCGTGCATACATTTCGCTATCTCGTGCGAAAGTCCAGCAGCTTTTATTCCCCGAACTTCTGCGGGTCAAGTCCTGCCGTGAGTGTATTCATTCAGTGAATCGAAACGTGCCAAGGTTTTTGATGTGGTCGTGTGTCAAGTACGATAGTTCATATGTCCTCCTCACAGGAGGAAACGCATGCGGTTTTCCAGCTACTCGCGGATTCAGAATCTTCTCAGCTTCGATCTGCCAGCGAGTATCCACCGATAACGGTGTACACATATCCCAGGGTTCCCTTCGACCCTCCGTTCCCATTCAAAACAAAGGCTCCCGCTCTAGTGCAAGCGGGGGAATCGAGCTCCGTGGATCCATACATTCGTTCCGCGACGAATTTATCGTACAGTCGAACACTAGCGCTTCTCCGAAGAGAACTGGGCCCTCATTTCGACCTCGAGAAGCTTTGGGAGAGACACACCTACTATGTACGAACTTTCACTTTGGAAAAGCCGGAAAGTCAGTCAACTTGAATGCACTACAGGAGTTCGTCGAAAGAGACGCGCTCAGTGAGTGGTCTAGGCTGTCGTTGTTGTCTTGGCAGAGAGTCATCCACTCACCTCGGATCGTAGAAACCATGTCCACGATGGTCACCCATTCCTCCACCTCTTGCATGGCCTCCTGACATCTAGTCAATTACAGGTCAAGGTTCCCTACGTCAATCACGTAGCCACTTTGACAGGTGGCGTCGGATATGATGACCTCGCTCGGTTTTACAAAGTACGCACCACCTTCCTCCGCCTTTCCGGTATAGTCTCTGATCTTCTATTCGAAGTATCACTTCACGGGAACCAATGTATGTACTCCTAGTGGTCCTCGTGCACAGAACTAACGATAAATCAGGTTACTCCACCAGATACAGAGCTTATCGTAGTTTCACGGACTGTCGGGGCGGATAGAATCATAGACGAGATGATCTTCAAGGCAACTCACACCACGGCAAGACTTTTTTTCGCATCGACACACCTCGGTGCTAAATCGTGTGCCAGGAAATCGACTATTTCCTCCCTGGGATCAAACCAACGGGAAAGCCCTTCCAGATTGCACTAGTCGGTGTTATCGCATTCCGGGGAGACAAGTTGACGTTCGAGTATGCACCCTCAATATTGACACATCTGGAAAGAATCGCTCACGTTTTGCGATAACAGACATATGTAATCACCGCGCTTGTATTTCAAACGCCCCACTACTGATAATTACCGTTCACAGTTACTGGGATCAAGCGTCCGTGCTCGTCCAGGTGAGTGGTGGACTCGATCGCCTTTCACGTACGCTGGGTCAGTGCGAACCTCGAATCCCAGCTAGGGCTTTTGGACCCATCTGAATTTCCGGTGGCGGGCGTTGAAACCGCTCAGAAAGTTCTTGACCCGTTCGCAATCCCGAGTAATACGTTGATGAAGAGGTGGAAAGAGAGCGAAGGCCTCAGTATCGACTGAAGTTGGCGTCATGATCCGCATCCCTGGACGTGCTCCAGCCAGGGTTCCTGGGTAGTGCTTCACGAATAAGGAAAAGTCACGGAGTTCAAGTCACTGATAGCTATCGAGGGTAAATAGTAACACAACAGCAGTCCGATATGTATGTAGTCCATGGTGCATTATAGTCCGAATCAAGCTTGACAATAGCACAAGATGTGCCGTACATATTTATATCGCAGATCCACCAGTAGTATTGACGCCACTGACAGTGGTGATTCCAGTTCTGTCGATTCGGTGACAAATAAATACGCGAACAACCCGAAGCGAAAACGATGCATACCCTTTGCAGTGATTGTTGGCAGATGTTGGGAGACATGACAAGTATCGACAGCCAGAGCACGCTGGGAGTCACAGTCACCGAGACATCAGAGTCACTGAAATGTGGAATGCTCACCAGCGTAAGGATCCGAGGTATAAAAGTTTCGAATCAGTAAAATATACAAAATGATGGCGATGGGTATGGCAGCGAGACGGAATCCCCAAACGATCAACTTATGTCGCTTAGTTGTGCTGATGACAGGATAGAAGGTTGTGCCGATAAAAAGTCCCATCACGAAACCACCGATATGCGCTATCCAACGTTCTTTGTTAGCACTGCATACTGTTTTCAGGAATCACGTCCTGACCAAAATTGTCCACATCTGTAAAAGATCAGTCTGCGTTCATACGAGAGCATTCGACCAACTCACAAGGGATGTAGCCGATAGCCACGCCAATGATGAGCTCGACTAGCATCCAGAAGAACTAGACGAAGGTTAATTGGCAATTCCTTCAATCTTCGAAGAGAGTCGCATACCCTTCGCACTGGTCTGTCAAGAATCTTCCAGTGCGCAAAAAGATCTACCCATGTAACCTAGAACGAATGAGCCATTGAATATCCATGAGTAGAATTCCGTCTCACAGCCAACGTCCCGAAGATTGCACCGCTAGCGCCAACAGATGGCACACCCACGAGGGAGAAGTTCCCGCCGAGGACATTGCTGAGAAACAGTAAGCGCATATAGGGTGACCAGGTAGATTCATTTACCCAAATATCCCAGCTGCGAAATACAATATGAAAAAGCCACCAGATCCCATCTCTCTTTCAATCTGGAAGTACATAATCAGTCAATGTACTGGTATGTTCGGGTGAGCCCTTACTTCTGCCGCCGCCGTAAGCTGAGCCAGCATGTTTAGTGCGATATGTATGAAACCAGCGTGCAAAAAGATGGGGGTAATAAACCTATAGGTGACGGTTAAAGGCCGAACGTCGAAGCAAGGTGTATACTCGCCTCCACCATTGGTTGGGCTCCTTACCGTTGAAGCCCCCGTGTCCACAAAGATCCTCGATAGTGCAAAGCCGATCAGGTGGGTTGGCGGTATCGTTAAGGCCTTGCAAGCGCCAAGGGGGTGAGATGGGCCATGTAGGAGATGTGGAGGATGACTCACATGGCATTTGTAGTGTCACAGGAACGGACGGAACAGTTTTCATGCATGGCGGAAAGCGAGCGCCCACCCGGATCAACGCACTTCCAGACGGTCCTAGCATCGGATTGACAGTGGGCTACACTCAGATCAGGACAGCGAACGCGGGCATCGGGAAGTTGGCCCACATGAAACGAAACAGGGCTACCCTGTGCCTGGGCATTGACCACCAATTCGTAAATGAAAACGGCGACCATGGTAATAGTCAATGCCCAGACTAGTACGAAATCGTCACTTTCGAGTATAAATGCACGAATTTTCGGTTCCACGGACCTACGACTGGATACCTCTGGCGACCGATGCCACGTCTCTTATCCTCAATTCGCTGTTGCAACGGATACCTCCCCGGGTCGAACCACCGAGCGAGTAACGGCCTTTTATCACTCATAAGAGGTCCGCGTGTTGAAGGAAAGTCTGTCGGTTCATCTGTGAGGATTCGTGAGGCCAATATTCGCCACGGAGCTAGTCAAGTCACTTGCCCAGTTCTTTTGAATCGTAGCTAAGACTGGGCTTGTGCATAACATCCGAGTCCGTTGCAGACTCCGCAAAGGCCGTGTTACCCCAGGGTTTTCCCGGTGTGTCGGCGTAGGGATCGTATGCCTCTTCTGCATATGACAAGGTGTTCTTTCGTGCAGGTGAACTATCAAAGTCGTCAGTGTATTCCCTCGGTGATCTGTGTTGGTTATAGGTCTGGAGGGGGACAGAGGACGTCATTCCGTTATCTTCGTCAGGGCCACCTGTGGTGGTTGTGAATGAAGCTGGTTGACAACCTCCAGGCCCTTTTGCCGCAAGGCGGGAATGCAGTGCAGCGACCAGTAAGGCGCTTATGGCATGCTGTGGTTCCAGGGCCGAGGGCCGTGGGATTACTTACTCGACTTACATGAGATATGTAACCCGGCCACGATTTACACAAGCCTTGCCCGCTAAGCCTATCCTGCCCTACTGAAGTGGTTAACACGGTTCCCAGAACAGTAAGCCGTATGACGAAACTCTGTACAGAGTGATCGCACGACCCTGTTTGGCTATTTCTGGATCACGCTAGTGTCAGGGCAGGCTATTCTTTCCGTCCATGCTAGAAACGATTCCGGATTCTCTAGGTCCGTGCTTTGATATGGGCAGGCAATTTGTCGTGGTCATGTCACCCACCCTTCACTTCTTCAGCGGGGTTTTTTTTTTCATCGCTCTAGGTCAGCTGCGTAGCCATCGCGGGAAATTTGAGCATATATGGCCGATGTCTGTCCTTGCCGCCGAGAAGTCAACGGTGACCAAAAAAATTTGAATTCCTATGGCCAGATCCGAGGACTATGAAGCCCTGCACTCTTAGGGACACGACGACAGAGCCCGCGTAAGCACCAGCTGATACATGTGATGTCGTGGTGTAGCGTAAACTTGTGGTAATTGAGATTCGCCCTTGATACAAGTGCTCCGGGTTTTTCAGTGAAAACATTGATTTATCCCTCATTACGCGTTACGGCTCGAGAAGAGCCTGATGACAAAAGAAAAATGGTAACGAAACTGAGCTGTTGACACTGTATGGGTGTCGGTCTGGGAATAGCCCTCAATGTCTACGCACTGGCAGGACAATTAAGAGCACACAGGTCGTGAACGCAAAGGTGATTTCCAGTAGAGAGCACACCGCAGCAATAATCATATCAAGGTTGACCATAATGGCACTGCGAGTCCACACTATCTAGGCGAAAGCAACAATAAGTGGAGCGCATTGTGCACCTCGGGGGCCGTTGCAGCCACTGGCGGGATAGCGGACACAGTTCCGGTCGTGCCACGTGCGAGTCGCGTGGCCCGGATGGCACCTGTCTTTGATCGAACGGTGCCAAGCGAGTGGGAGACTTGGAAAAAGGAAAAGTCGTCCGGACGGTGACCACGACGCACCTTTGACAATGGCCAACGTAGTTCAACCCCACCCACAAATAGATTTTCACGCAAGCTCACTTGGCCACCCACCTCAAATTGGCCTTGGTCTTAGTCTATCCATGCCATCTTCTCTCGTTGGCTGGTCCCCTCATCCTCCTCCTCCCAGCTCCGTCCTCTCACCTTCCTCCACCGCCAATCAACCTCCACTTAGGACCCTCAAACGACGTTTTGAACAAGATGAAGAACAGGCAGACCAATTGTCCGGCCATGGCCCTGGTGCAAAGGATGTCGCGATGGAAAGGAGCCCAACACCCGAACGCCCAAAGCGGGCTACGCCAAAACGTGCACGAAATGGTTTAGTGTTTGCTCAGGAACACAAAGAAGGGAGATCGACCAAGGAATCCCACAACCCAAGCATAGGCAACCAGGATGTGGATGTTGGAGTCCTACTAGGTTAGTCAAATGGCTGCTAGATAGGTCTGCATAACTAACTGTCTGCTAAGCGAGTCTACCAAGTCAATCCTTACTCCCCCTCCTCAACTCGTTGATACAATCTCAACCCTCATTGAAACCTGTCATCCTTTCTTTAATTCCACGCCCTTCCCTAGAGACTGCTTTGCAAGCCCTCACGCAGTCCGCCAAGAGACTCCGCGACGCATATCCATACTCAAATCACCCACCGTCCCAGATATCGCTGACCACAGCTCTCGGCTTTGGGTTTGGGTCTAGCCATCCTAGCAAGCCTACATCTTGTTCGACTTCTTCCCTCGGTTTTGGTAGCCATGTTCCTCAATCATCATTTGGTGTCAGCTCGTTTGCCATCTCCGATACTACCAGCGGGATGCGAGAAGAATATGTCGTATCTAGACTACGGCCTCACGTCAACGATTTTGTTTCATCGTTCCAGTCATACCTTCCTTATTTCTCGCAAAGGGCTTCCAACACAAATCCTCATTCTTCGGAAACCTCCCAACCTCCACGCCGTGATCGGTGTCCTCCGACTGAAACGTTCTTCTTTTTGCAATCCCTTACTTCGCACATTCTCGCTCAGCCACCCCTAACGCAAGCCACACTCGTTCCATTGATTCTCTCGCGGCTACTAGAAGAATGGAAGGCATGGGTAGAACACGTGGATGACGTGGTGAATAGACATGCCGGTATGTTTGGCGAGGAAACGGTGCGTGGTTGGGAGCGTGTTCTCGATGAATTTGCCGACGTCAAGGGGAACGGGCATGAGGCCCTGCGGGAGATAAGGGATAGCTGGATAGCGAAAGTTGGGTGGATGGTCGGTCGGGTTGGTCACACGATGATGGAGGACTGAGGCCTGAGGGCTGGTTGCGAGCCAGGTTTGAACGTCGGGCGAACGTGGTCTTACATTTGTTATTCGTTCCAGCTGCATTCACGGATTATACCGCACAGTCTCCCTTGATATCTACTACTTCATGACGACTAGGTTCCTCCTACCCGACTGTTTTGATTACGACGCGGATTGTGTATTGATAGTCGACAGCATTACAGCATTCTTTATTTGTGTGACATGGTGTGACCAACTCTGTGCATGATCCACCATGTTGCTCCACCTCGAGCATATTCATCCCTCACTTCACTCATCCCGCGGCCAAGCACGGAAGGCTATGCCCCAATAAACCTTATGCGGTGCGCAACTGACATAGTCCGTCGACATGATAGTTTCTCATCGTTTCCGTTCAGGCTTCGCAGGTCTTCAACCTCGCGCCTATGTAGCGAATCCACAGTGCAGCGCACATTCTTGCGGCGCTACTCGTCGCGAGCGCCGGCTGTCCCTACACCCGTTCTCCCTGTTTTCAATGACACCCCTTTCCGCCGCTCTAGGGGGGCTGTCATGAAACACCCCCTCTCCAACCTGAAAAATCTACCACTTCGGTCACCACGCAATGTCCCAATACAGACCGCCACCACCCGCTGTCACCCCGTTAACTCTCCGGATCGGGCTCTCCCCCCGTCGACACTCCTCGAGGACCACCCAGCGCCGTACTCACCGAACTCGTTCACCTACCCCGATAGCTTGAAGAAACGCCGAGCGGTGATATCAAGCGCACGCTGCGAAGATTCGTTATCCAAACGGCTACTTCATTTTTACATGTCTTCCCCTCATACCCCTATTCAGTCCCTCGTGGAATACCATAGCTCACTTCCAGACATGCAATCGACGCGATCTTACAACTTGCTTCTGCGGCTGGCCATTCGGCATTCGGCATTTGGCACCGCTCATACTTTATTACAATTAATGCGTACGTCCCGTGTAACAGAAGATCTTACAACATGGAAACTCTACGTGCGGCTCCTTGTCCGCGAAGGACGATGGTCCGATGCTTACAATCTTGTCACCGACCTACCAAAGGACCCCTCACGTGCCCCATTTGCTTCCGATGGCGTCCCGGTCTCCGTTTGGGCTGAGCTCCTGGGCACCACCAAGCGCAGAGCGTTCCGAGGTGCTACACACCTACGGGACCCGGGAATGTGCAACCTTACGCGGTACCATCACGTGATGCGCCAGTTGCCCAAACTGGGGATACCAGCGGAGGACACTCCGCCGCCGCAGGTTGTATACGCCTCCGTGGCGGCGCTATTACGGATGCAACAGCGAGAAGCCGCTCGGCAAGTGACTGCTCAGTTCCTCAGCGTAGATCCAAGAGGTCTGGGCTTGCGGCTCGTACATCTGCACGTGGCGGCGGAGCCAAGAAGACGCACTCTCATGACGTTTTATCGGGCATTTCGGGATTTACAAGGCTTCCGCGTCGTGTGTCCCGAGTTAAAGCCCAACGGCACCACACTTTTCCTCCTACTGGGCCACCTGAAAGGAGTGAAACAGTGTGGTGTAATTGGGCACAAGCTCGTAGGATGGTTTCGGCGCCGATGGGGCAATTCAGTTGTCAGTCCTGGAGTAGAAAGACGATCATTAGCCCTAGCGGTGAAGGAGAAGCGGGTGCACCTGATCAGATACTGGTTGACTTGTGTGAAGACAAGTCAGAAGATTAGGTGGATGTGGAGTCTGGAGCGCGAAGTGGTCGATGGGGAGATACATAGACGGCGAAGTCTTTCACGGCGTCCGGACCTGAGGCCAGGAAAGGCTGGGACGGAGCGTTTGTGTACGGATCGGCTACTAGGTCGAGCATCGAGGATGTTAGATCGCTACACTGACCGAGGAAGCCGAGATTAGATATAGAAGGGTGACCGATTGCCGATCTTAATATGAATACTGTAGTTTCAGTGGGATTGATCAACTCCGAGTCTCTCTCATACACCTGAATCTCCCGGTCGTCTAGGCGCCGTTCGTTTCTGTTACTTCCGTCTACACTACAGAACCGACAGACACCTCATCCGCTGTCGTTTTGGGCTGTCTCCGTGTGTCTTACCGCCAACACTGGCCCGGGGTTCTCAAATGTCCGCTAATAGAAGATACAGCATAGTTTGAATCTTCTTCCCTCCCTGTAGATCCCTCATGACGCGTCAATAATCCCCAAGCCCCCAGATTTATTGGTTTTGATCTCCACTTTAAATCGATTGACCCCCACCAGCCGAGCTACAGAATGCCGTTCGTTGTTCCTCTCCGTCGTGTTGCTTGGCTCCTTATCGCAAATCTGGAAGCTAATGTCAAAAAAAAAAAAAGGAAATAAACCAGATATCCTGTAATCTGCGCCATCCACTTCTTAGCTGGATGATCTGTTGTCAATGATTTCCATGACCACGCTCTCCACCGTCACTTCGTTGGTTCTCGGGACCTCGTCTTACTGCTCTGAAGTGCCGGGCGGCCCATGCCCTGACAATTTAATATTTTCGTCTCTTTGTCCACAGGCGGCGATGTCCCCCAAACACGCCGCAACAAGAAGTTTTCTCGAGGTCGCGGATCGGAATCTACATATAGTTCCACTCCATAAATGCTCGCGCACGAGGCAGATGGCTCACTCACCTCGTCTCCTTTCTTTTGGAACCTTTTTCCCAAATGGCTCCTCACTACGGTTCTCCTATTGCTGATCAATTGCTCGCGTTATGCTGCACTGTTGTTGGCGTCGGTCCAGGCGGCAATACGTCCATGGTCGCGTAAGTCCTCACTCTGCATCCCGCGGCCTTGTAGCAGAAGGTATTGAGAACGGGCCAAACAGCCGCGTCGCAATTTGCAATTTCAGGGGCGCCACTTTGTTAGAATGCTACGTTGTTCCAACTATGACCGTGACCGATTACCGCACATCAACAACCGGCATCACTCCCGCGCACCTTAGTTCCCGTAAGTCTACTGTGGCTATCACCTTACCCACAGACTCACCCGCTCTTGCAAAGCTACTGCTATGAAGTTCAATGATGTTCAGCGACACGTCGCTGACTTGATCAAAGACAAAGTTATCGTTGGGCACAGCCTATGGAACGATCTTTCCGGTCCGTAGCTTTGGCATCACGTTTCAGGAAACAATTGCAGCCGAGCTTAACCGTCGCTTCGCTGATCTAGTGCTAGGGATTCCACATCCCGCCGTCAACACGCGTGACGTCGCGTTGTATCAGCCATTCCGGAACGCACTTCGATCACCCAACCAGCTCGTTCGGCTACCAACTCTAACGTTTCATCTTATGGGAAGGAGGTGTCAGGAGGGCCAACAGAATCCTGTGCGTTATCCCTCGAATGCTGAAAGAGCGGGCACTTACGTTTGCATTGGTGGCTTTGTTATTGTTGCGCCGACCAGTTGGAAAATGCGCGCGCGGCTCTGGACCTGTACCGCTCGCATGCCAACGAATGGGAGAATGCAATTCGTGAGGGCCAATGGCCATCGGCGCTGCCGCCCAGCACGTTTTCGCGCTGCTACCTGTGAAACTGTGAAGAGATTGTGTGCGTTTGAGTGGGCGCTACTTATTTTTTTTTAAGCAAAAAAGGCTGTGGACTCTTTATTTTTTTTTATATAATAGAATAGAGTAGTTTACTTTAGCGCCATATTTTAGGCACCTTCATTTTACGAGCCTTGTTAAGTAGCAGCGCTTCGATAGGTCAAAAGCTTAATTGTCAGTTCCCTTCATCATCGCATGTTCCCTTTGTCCATCTTTGGGAACCCCTGAGCGCTTCCTAATCTAGCTTAGCTCAGCCGTCGTCACGGCGGTCACGCCAAACAACAAGCACACACACACACATACTCACACGCGCATATATTCCGTACTAGATGGGTGATCATCATCATCCCGCCGTGGCGCAGGTACCCAATGACGACCAGCACGATCGGCCACAATGTAGGATATGCCTTGATGGGCCTGACCCTTCCCTGGGCCGCCTCATTCGGCCCTGTTTGTGCAGCGGAACCGTCAGCGTAGGGCATGCCCCCCTTCTCTGGTAATCAATTGCAACTAACCTGCGCTCAATTCAAATCCCTATCGATTAGCACGTACACCTCGCCTGCCTCCAGCGCTGGAGGAAAACCTCTTCAAACGCTTCCGCCTTTTTTGTTTGTCCGCAGTGCCACTACCACTACCGCTTCGCCCGCACCAAGATAGTCGGCCTCGCCACTAACCCAGGTAGGTTCGCCGCGTCCTGTACCTCGCTCGTGACCCCAATTTCATCCGCTCTAGTCGCAATTGCAACCTTATCTACGGTTATCTTCACGGCCATAGTTTTTGCGTCGTCTTTCCTGACGACCACCTTTATTTCTCGGTTGGACGAGCCTTCGTATGTCTCGTACGGCTCTTCGACCATCTACATCACGGGTGGGGGCTACTGGACTTGGACGAACCCGTATTCCGTTGGGCGCGATCTCGTTCGGGCCGCCTTGCGCATCATTCAAGATGAAACCGGTGGTCTCTTTGACCCTGATGCTTTCTCATCCTCCACCGCGCCTGAAAGTGCGGAGACCTTGTCCGACCCTGGTATTGTGTGGCGCTTTGTTCGCCGTTTTATCTTGGGTTTACCGGTAGTGGGCGCGGCATCTATAATCCATATGTTATTGTCGTTGCCACTTCTTGGTCCTCTCCAGTGGATTGCCCGTTCCAGGGGAAACCGGGGAAGGCGTGGTAGCCGTTCAGGTGACACGGCTGCATTTGTTATAATGTTTCTCCTTGCGGTTGGGGCGCTACGGTAGGTCCCTTTTCAACCCTGTTGTCGCGTGTCTGTTAAGCGTGGACCTTAACAGGGTTGTCTACCAAGTTTACAAATTTACGGAGTCGGTAACCAAACGTATTCTGCTCCGCGCCGAAGAGAGCATCCTCGAAGTCAATGCGTAATTTACTCGCACGTAGGCACTTGTTTGTAATTGCTCCCTTACAACAGGACCCACTTTATATCAGTGCTCTGCTACCAGATAGTCTAGCCCCTGCGGATACGTGTGTGTTGCCCTCACAACATGAGGCTACCAAAATCGTCGAAGCTCCCGGCGGACGCGCTCGTAACCCTCACGTGTGGTCTTCTGTGCATCACCGGCCTCCAACTCTCGGAGATACTGCTCCACAGCAGAGTCAATACGATCTGCTGGGAAATATTCGCTAGGAGAATGCCTCTCGGCTTCTAGCCAATCCTGGAAAAGTACGCAGATAGCAGCTGAGAGCGTTTGAATGCTTGACTGTTGGCAGAATGGAGGAACCTAAGCAAAAAGGACATTGAGAACCAGCTTTTTTCTTTAATGATTTTGGGACCACGACGACATACTTGAGACTCATACATCTGGTGGAACACGTCCCATATCTCCATATATGCTATGCCACACCGAGCCAAAAGTCGGACAGCCCAGCCCGTTGGCGCAACGTCGGCATTCGCTAACTGGAACTCGACCAAAAGACGGGCTAGATACCCTATCGTGACCGGTCATCAGAATACTATTAGGCTACCAGAGAGGCACCGATACGAACTGAAAGGAAAACTTGAATCAGAGCCATGGAAACGCTGACCAAGTGGGACCAGTTTTCCCTGGATACGGTCCAGTGCTTCTGCGGGTGGAACACCCTGAACGGCTATTCCGACATGTCATCGCGACGCCGGATCATATAAATGAGACTGACGAACTTTCGTGGATCACGCGATTCCAAATGTCTTTGACGAGCGCTTCGTCTTGGTGTTGTGACACGTGGAGGACCAGCAATTTAATTGTCAGAAGGTCGTATGGGTCGGCATACACTTGATAGAGCTAAGTAACACCAATGAGCCAACGGGCGCCGCAGAATGCATCCGAGCACGTACTTCTGTGATATTGAACAACCCTCTTTCGAGTAGCTCAACTTTCTCTGCTAGATCGGGGTCGGGCGGCTGCTGCTGAAGGCGAGGCGACAAGGTGTGGTATATCTCAAGTTGCACTTGTGAGACGTCCAATTTCTCCTCGAGATCCGTGAGAAAGGCGATGGCAGACTCGTGTTTACCACCAGCTGATACGGGATGGGACTTGGCGTTGCCAACAGCGAGCGTCAAGTACTCTATCCGTTGGGACAATGACAATGAAAATCTAAGAAGAATTGAGAGGCATCACCAAATGAGCTCTCGAGGATACATACTCGGATGATTCCGCCAGGGTAGCGAGCACTTCGGCCGCACGGAGAGGCTGGCCGTCTTTGACATAGAACTGCCAAAGGAGCTGGAACTTGTCTAGTGTTCCCGGCTCGCGTTGGAGGTAGGCTTGAAGGTAGGCAGGGCGCATCTGTATGACGTCGGAGTTTAGCAGTTAAACAACCCCGGGGGACCGACTCGGACATGCCTCAAGTAACTCGTCGGCGAGACCTCTCGAGATCAGCCACTCGTACAATCGCGAATGGAAAATCTCGTCGGTGCTCGCAAACGCCAACTCATAGGCGTGGGCCCGCACTCGTTCGGCCGCGTCTCCACCAGCTGCTATCTTATTTTCGAAAGCCTCGAGCGAGTCGAGAATTAAGTCATAGCAATTTGAGCGCTGCTCCCAGGCGGTTCTTCGAGGGTCGGTTGTCGCGTTGGTACCACTCCCTTGCCCTCCGAGCGAGTTCAAAGGTTCCGTTGAAGGGACCGTTTGCCAGTACTCCTTCCCGATGCCGTCGCTGTCTAGTGCGTCGGCACAGTGCAGTGGAAGCTCAATGGCACCTTTTGCAAAATCCAGTTGCTGGTAATCACCGATAATTTCGCGTAGCTTATCGAACGCCATCATGCGTGCGCCTTTCATGAATAGCCTGATCACTTGGTCAGTTTCGAAAGGTGGCATCCAGCCAAGAGATGCACCTCAGTGATTCACCAAGATAGCCTTGTCGTTCTTGAGGGTTGCGGCTCTCTACGGCTCTCCGTACACTCTCTTTGGCCTGTAGAAACACAATCAGCAGTCGCCAACGAAAGTGCAAGACACACAAACCTTGTATAGCATCACATCGCCCGTACTGCAAAATGAGCCGCAGCGAGTTTGCAGGATGTCGCTGATGGTGTCGACCTAGCACACACATGAGCAGAGCCGCCATAGTTGTGTTGTATTACTCACGGCGATCTGTTGGCCGATCTGTTGATCGATGATAACGTTCACGAGTGCTCTCGAGACAACTACGCCATTTTGTCCAGTGATGAGCTCTTCAAATGTCATAGAGCTGATAAGTTTCTGAGTAACGTCATCCGTTCTGGTAAATTCATCAGTAGTGTGGATATTGTAGACAGAGGATATACCCACTGGCCAATGAGTTCACCAATACGGTGGTCAATGAGCAGAAGGAAAAATGAAACCCCTTCAATTGTTCGTGCAAGTAGGGCTTGCAATTCTGCCACCGACTTTTGTTCCGCCTGTAACGATAGTGACGTGTCAATTATGGAACAGAACGGAAGAAAATGTCGCGACCTTCCATGCTTCCTGATCACTGGCAGGTGCTGCGCGAGCACCTGAATAATCCCCTGTGGTGGAATGGAAGAGGTGGGGATTCCCTTCTAAGAAACTATGAAGAGCAATAAGGTTTCTTTGAACCATAAGCAAGATTTCTTCAGGTATATTGGAGTGCGGCCCTGATGTGCTTGAAAGGTGTTTGCGTGATATCACAACGAGAACGGTGAACACATACCCCGGCTTAATCAACCTGCTCTTCCACATTGGCCGCACAAGTCTTGCGAAATAGATCGCGAAACCTTCCCTCCTTCCACTGAATAGGGCAGTCCCCGAACCATCACCTGTATGTATTCAATTGCCTGGTGGCGTCGCAACCCGGAAAGCACCCACTAGCGCCGTATGTCATACGCTCAGCCCACATTGGGCGTTCGCCGCAATCGTAGAAAGCTTGCTTCGCAACATTGGTGAGTTCAGGTGCGAGGTTTATAATTGATCCGCTGATGGACTGTTCGCCAAACTCAAGGGACGTATTTCCGCTGGCCAAAGCTAGAAGCATTGCACAGGTCTGATCTCGGCCAAAACTAGACATGTGTCAGTGCAACAGCCGAACCCAAATTGGAGGGTAATGACCTGTCTCGGAAGTCGATTATAGGCTGCACATTTCCCTCGGCTTGCACCTCTTCGATGGCATCGCGCAGCCAATCCAACGCACGTCGTTTCGCCAACACGGTGATTCCAACATTGGTAAGGACTAGAAATTGTCTTGGGGGCTCCAAAAATTGGTATGCAAGTTCATTTGTTACGACCGGCATCGAAATGCCCGAATCCTGGCCGACAAGAGGGACCGTGTTCTTGCGTCGGGGAAGGGCAGCCATACCCCATGTTCGCCCCGGAATCGCAAGCAAAGCCGCTCTCTCGGTCAGAGGCGGACGTTGAGGACCAGAACCAGCACCGAAGGAGGTTCCTGTAAGCTGCGACGATTGTGGGTGTGTCTGACCCAGAGTACCAATGCGCGTTAAATCGGGCGACGTGCAAAGAAGAAAATCGGTGCCATCTGTATCCCCAGGATGTGCTGCAATAGTCAGGCCAGCACTGTACACCGAGTGTTCCAGCTCAGATAGGACAAATGGACGCGAAGTTGGTGGGGATTGTGGGTGACGAGACGCGTAAGTCGCGCCACTTGAAAAGTAAGGGTTGGACTGTTCATCAGGATGGAGCAGATTGGCGGGAGGGAGACGAACGTGGACCAATTGCAAGGAACGTTGGATGCGTGTCGCGTCACTGGCAGGGTAGGAGTGATACGGGGAAGTAGATGAAGAAAAATACAGGCGAATGCCGTTCACAGTGATGGCCATCAATTGTAAACCAGATCGGGTCTCCTCTTGAGTAATAACATGCAAAGCAATGACATGGAAATGCTTTGGCGTGATAGTAGGCGATCCAGGCGCCTTCTCTTGAGCCAGTTTGTACAGGTTTTGAATAGTCTGCGAAAGCTGAACAGACTTGCTACTGGTTGGGTAGTACACAGAGATGATGCTATTCGCGGTCAGCGTGTAGAAGAGGTTTCTGCTCGGGTCTGATACCACAGAGACAACTCGATCTTAGAAAAGAGGGGCGGGGCTCTTTCAGGGAAATGGTTGAACAATGCAATGATCGAGCATACCTTCTCCTCGAGTAGCAGTGAAGCGGGGGAAAAAGCTCTGAACACTACCCACGGAATGATTGATCAACTGAACGCGTCGACCAAACCAACCCTCTCTTTCTTGGTAATGTAGTTCGTAAAGGTGCCCATCCTGAGAGCCCGCCATGAATATTCGACCGTCAGCGGTTCCTGCTACGGAAACCATCTCCACGTCACACGGCATGGACATGTCCAAGTCAAACAGTTTGATCTCTTTGCGAGTCCTGTGATTGGGTCCAAGGACGTCTGTAGCAGAAACCCCCAAAAGTATGACAGTTAATGGTGTGCACAGAACGAGTAGGTGATTGATCTCGTCGACGAAGACGCCAGGTTTCGGGTTCACGATGGCAACGTGGGTGATAACGTCTGGCTGGTCCACGAAGGAGCTCAAGTCTTGGCTGCAACCAATAATTAAACTGGTGTGTTCAGTAGGGAACAGGATGAGACACACCCTTCCATGTAATCCCAGAGAAACAATTTGTGGTCTATCGCAACCCAGACCCTCTCTATCTCCGAGAGGAGACCCATATGTGAGACGACATCCGTGGCTGTGGGATGGAATGGGAATGGGTAAGCGTAAAATCATAGGAAGTATAGGAAGACGTGCTGTTGTAGAATTGGAACAAGCCCTCAGGAATGCCGATTAACCTCCTCTTTTGAAATGGGACACGATAATCATCGGGAAAAACAGAATAAGAGGCCGAGGACTGTGCACCGGCTAGCAAGTGAAGTTGAGTTTCGACCACTGCGAGCGTGGTTGAACGGACCTACGAAGGACAAGCAGGTCGCCAATGTCAGGAATGATTTGGGAATCCTTGACGAAATAATCCTGGAGGACTTGACTTGCGCCCTGGAGGGAGGGTAGGTCCAAGGACGGAGGAGTGGGTCGTGATAGACCGGTGGACGTGCTGGGCATGATTAGGGGATGGTGTGTTGTGCGTCAATTCGCGTTCGCGTTCAAAGAACGACCACGTGCAAGGGTCAACTCTCTTCATGGCACCAAGCAAGCAAGCAAGTGTTCGCCAGTCCATCACTCTCAAAGGTTCCACAGAACTCGTCACAGAATTCTTCAAGTATGCTGTAAATACGTATGTGTCTGCAACAACCGTAACTCGCTCTCGGGCCAAAGGGGGTTTTACAGAATATTATTTCAACGCGGGGTGTACCCGGCGGATGACTTTCATATGGTCAAGAAATACGGTCAAACCGTGTTGATTACACAGGATCTGGCTTTGGAGAATTATCTCGAGAAGTACTTGCTGTCACTGCTACAGCGCGGATAAATCTCAATCTATTTCCTAGGATCTTGAAGCAAGTGGGCTGTAAGTGATTGGCCATCACCCTGACTGGAAACCGTCCAACTCGATACGTAGCGTGGTTGCTTACAGGAGCGGTGACGCAGCTCGTCGTGGCGATTATTACCAAGGATTCTAGGACTCCTCTTGAGCGGTGGGTTTTTGACATCAATCTTGTCGAGCAACCGTCACAAGAGGCTGTAAAGCAGTACGTCTGTTGATCAAAGTAATTGACATACATCAGATGTTAACTGTGACAGGGCGCAAACGAGTAAACCGGAAGCAGAGATCCAAGCTGAAATCCGGTCGATCCTCAAACAAATTGTGTCAACGGTGACATTCTTGCCCGTCATCGATGAACCGACCGTGTTCAACATCCTCGTGTATACACACGAGTCTGCCAATGTGCCTGCAGGCGAGTGGGTGGATACAGATCCATTGGCCATCGAAGCCAGTAAGAGCCAGCAAGTGAAGCTGCGAAACTTCAGCACGGATGTGCATAGGATTGAGGCGATGGTTTCATATCGTTATGAGGGTGACAGTTGATAGATGGTGGCTATGTACATCGTGGCTATGTACTACTGTGCCCGTGCGGCCGTCGCTATGGTAATTGTTGGACAGATACGGGCGGGCCGCAATGACAGAGACCCATTTGTTCCCTCTTGATCCCTCGGTCCTCAGTTCCTGTCCTCCCCCTCCTTTCGCTTGGCTGGCTCTAGCTCTTTTATTCTCTTCCTTTTCTTTCATACCATTTCCCCGTTCTTTGTTCTGGCTGGCCGGACGTCACTCTCTAATCTCCTCACAGACTTAAAGTAGATATTTACTCATGGGAGAAAGCTGGTTTCATCGCGAGCTCCTCACCCCGAGGAGGCTTTTATTTAACGTCCTTTTCTATGGATCCCACCTCTTCTTTTTTGCTTACGGTTGGCACAGTCAGGTATGCTCCCAGCTGATTCTCTTTCACGTTCCATTCACTCCCTCCTTCACCAGTACACAAACCAGAAACTCGCCGCTCTGAATGGTCTCGGGTTCTCCGTCTGGACTTCTCGTGGTGCTGGCCTCGTTCTCGCCTACGATGGTGGTCTCATCCTCCTCCCGATGCTTCGCAACATCATTCGTATTATTCGTCCCAAGCTTGCGTGGTTGTTCCCTGCCGATGAAAACATCTGGTTCCATAGACAAGTGGCATACTCCATGGCATTTTGGGCGATGGTGCATACCACTGCTCACTACGTCAACTTCATCAACGTCGAGCGTAGTCGTACGTTTCGCCTCTAATCTCATTCGAGTGCCTCTCTAACTCGCCTCCCAGAGGTCCGTCCGCAGCTAGCGCTTCAAATCCACTACATGCAGGCCGGTGGCATCTCAGGCCATTTCATGCTACTCATCATGGTCCTGATGTACACAACCGCCCACCACAAGATTCGCAATCAATGTTTCGAAGCCTTCTGGTACACACACCACCTTGCGTTCTTTTTCATGATAGGTTTGTATGCTCATGCGACCGGCTGCTTCGTTCGTGATTCGGCGAACCCGGATTATATTTCAACCTTCCCCTTCTATTCCACGGAGCACTGCCTTGGTTATGAGAGTTGGAGGTTCATAATATGGCCTGGTATCATCTATTTCGGCGAGAGGGTTTATCGTGAGATCCGTGCCAGAAGAGCAACGAAGTTGTCCAAGCTTCTTGTCCACCCAAGCGGTACGTCTAGTGACGAGCTATTCCGTATGTTTGCCGATGCCTAGCCATGACAGGCGCAATGGAGCTTCGTATCGTCAAGCCTAGCTTTAAATACACTGCGGGCCAATGGCTGTTCATCCAGGTTCCCGATGTCTCTCGTTGGCAGTGGCATCCGGTTAGTATTGTCAACCATCTCATGTGATGGTGCAGGAGCTCAAATGGACCACCCAGTTCACCATCACATCGGCGCCAGAGGATCCATATGTCTCGGTTCACATCCGTCAGGTCGGCGATTGGACTCAAGCTCTTGGCGAGCGCGTCGGCGCTGGGCCATCTGTTGTGGCTGCTCTCACGCAAGCCGCGATGAAAGGTGGGGAAAAGGACGAGAAAGATAATGGTTTTGCGGCGTCCCGCGGGGATTTTGTTGAGCTCGATCCCGGCAGCGCTCAGCGTCCTCTCCCTGTCGTGCGAATCGATGGACCGTATGGTGCCCCAGCCGAGGACGTTTTCAACGTGGAGATCGCCGTTCTGGTTGGCGCTGGTATCGGTATGTTAACGCCGTCTACTTTCTGACTCGTCTCATGTTTGAATAAGGCGTTACTCCTTTCGCCTCAATCCTGAAACACATATGGTATCGCCAACGAAGCGGAAGACTTGGAAGCTTGCGCAGGGTGGAATTCTTCTGGATTTGTCGTGACACTCCTTCGTTTGGTTGGTTCCAGAGCTTGCTACAAGAAGTCGAAGCCGCTCAGGCTGATCGTAAGTCCCGAAACTTTACCATAATTGGTTTTAGTAAATTCATTCTTTCTCCCAGCGAACTTCCTTCGTATCAACATCTATCTGACGCAGAAGATTGCTGACGACATGCTCTGGAACATCGCCGTTAACGATGCTGGAGCAGATTACGACCCTCTGACCTTGCTTCGTTCTCGTACGATGTTCGGTCGCCCCGATTGGAAGTCCATTTACGGCCGCATGCGTCAGGCGATTGAATCTGGACAGTACATTCCGGGAACCAACTCGCAGCTTAAGACCACCGTCGGAGTACGTTGCGTGCTGACGTTTATGACCATTCGGCTGACCCTGAGTGATACCAGACATACTTCTGTGGCCCTACTCCGATTGCAAAGGCGATCAAGGAAGCGACGGTGGAAAATTCGTCGTCTTCTGTCGACTTCACTTTCGCCAAGGTGAGTGTTCCTAGTTCCATTTGAGATGGTTACCATACTGATATTTGTACAGGAGCACTTCTGAGCTGCAGCGCTGTGTTCGGTATACATCTGAGGTGTTATTGCACGGACAGTTTTTGAGTAGAAACCGCGTAGCTATACTGTGAATATCAAATGTGACGGTCCGTGTGGTGTGGTCCACGGACCAGTTATTCTCACGCACGTCTTGTACGTGTGAACGTGAGGCGTGAACGTGAGGCGCGCGTCGGTCGACGGTGTTCGTTCGCCATGTCAGCTGCCACACCCACCGCTTCTACTCCAGATGCTTCAACTCCTGCGCCAATACCAACAGAGACGGGTCAGGGAACGCTTGCCGCAGATCGCCTGGTCTTGGATTACCTTCGGGCAAGAGGTCACAAATCTGCAGAGCAGGCACTCACAGATACTCTTGGTTCCTCCGAGGACAAGGGAAAATCCCCAGTCACTATATCAGGGGATGAACTTGTAAAGAAACTCACCGTCTTTGCTGAAAAACCTGCTCAGCCTGGAGAAAACACGCTCAAGACAACCCTAGGGGTGCAGAAGGAGTTGGCATCGGCGGTCAACTCGTCCAACTTACAAAATTTGATCGCCAGCATAGGGCCTGTGGGTGCTGAGGAGATACTGTCCCTTGACCCCAATGACAAGCAAGAAGGTTTCAGGGAGCTGGAGGCTTGGGTGGAGGGGTCGTTAGACATCTACCGCGTATGCCCTGCGTATCCAGTTACTTTGTGTGTGGTCTTCACAGCGTGATTTAGCCTGAATTCCGACCCATTATCTTCCCAATATTCTGTCACTTTTATCTGGATCTCGTTCAATTCGGGTTTAAAGACGCTGGTGAGCATCGTATGCTGCTGGTGTCACCGCATCGTAACTGTTCAGGTGCTAGCTCAGGAGTTTTTCGAGACGTTTTCACCGTCACTAGAGCCTTCGCATAGCACCATTATCCATCGTCTCTCCACGCTTCGCCTGCCATCCCACATTCAGAGCGATGAGACCGCGCAACAGTTCAGGAACGAAAAGTACACTATCCAGATGTCTCGCTCTGGTTTCGCGTTATTGTTGGGCTGGCTTACGGAGGGCATCGGGGGAGAAGCCCCCGGTGCAGGAGATGGGTTCTTTGGCGAAAAGGGTAGGAGAGGGAGAGCGGCGGTGATGCGAGTCGTCAACAATCACCTCAAGTTTGATGGTGAGTTTGGTCCGCGCTTTGGTTGGTGGTGTGGTGTTGAAACAGTTCCAACTCGTCGCAGTCTCCCCGACCAACGCGTCCAAGTCCACTACATCTTACGAACATAGCACTGGTCTACTGTCTTCTCTCATACCTCAATCCAATGGGGTATCGACTTCTTTCACAAACCCTCAAGCGTTCAATGACGCAGCCGGTGAACTGAAGCTAGGGCCGGCTCCCATCTCAGACGAACTCTGTACAGAAACTGAGAAATCTCTACGAGAGCAAGCGATGATGGACAGAGACCCTCCCACCCAGTACGACAACCATCTCGTCCGTGCCGGTACGACGGCAGGAATGGTATCCCCTACAACCGCAGATCTATTACCACATCCCCCGACTTTCAAGATATTCGACGTTAGACGAGAGGTGGAGAAGGTGAGGGATGCTAGAAAGCGGATACGTCTTGACCCGAGCGCACATTCTTCTACCGATGGCAACACTCCTCAAGGGGTCGCAGCACGGCAACGCAGCCTACCTAGTATATGCGCGTATACTTTACACGACGTACACGAAGGGTTTGCGTTAGCTCAAGTCTCTTCAGCTTGTCACTGATTCTTCATGCCTAGCTCTCCTTGTTGTGCTTTCTCTCAAGACACGTCTCTCATGGCTGCGGGTTTCGAAGAGAGCTACATTCGTTTATGGAACCTGAAGGGCGAGCCACTCAACGGGTTGCAGAGCGAATTTCAGCTCAACAATATTCGGGACTGTACGCTTGCCATCAGTTTTTTTGCAAGTCGCTCTTTGACAGTTTATTTGTAGCCGCTTCTCTAAACACTCTCCGAGAAAAAGGTGGAGCACCCACCCGCAAACTTATCGGACATAGTGGGCCAGTCTATTCCCTGACGTTCGATCCGGTTAGCGGTTCTGCCGCACCACCCAAATATCTTCTGTCTGGCTCGGCCGATGCGACGGCAAGATTATGGTCTATGGATACCATGACAAACGTGGTTGCGTACAGAGGACATCAAAATCCAATCTGGGATGTTGACTGGAGTCCCATGGGCATCTATTTCACAACGGCCAGTCGAGATCGTACTGCTCGGCTTTGGTCAACGGACAGGACTTCTACCCTGCGAATCTACGCAGGTCACTCGAGTGATGTCGATGTAAGCGCTCGAATGTCGCGAGAGTGTCATTTAACTCATGAGCAAGCAGTGTGTCCGATTCCACCCCAACTCCTTATACATAGCCACGGGTTCGAGCGACTGGAGTGCCCGGTTGTGGGACGTTCAACGGGGGACCTCTGTTCGCGTGTTCATTGGTCACCAGGGCGTAATCTCCACCCTTGCCTTCAGCCCAGATGGTCGGTATTTGGCTACTGCGGGTGAGTCCATATCTTTATCACTAGGGGCTCTCACCCAACGGGTTATTACTAGGCGAAGATCTGGCCGTAAATATTTGGGACCTTGGATCTGGACGTCGAGTTAAAAAGATGACGGGTCATACAGCTTCCATATATTCACTCGCTTTCAGCGCAGAGTCTACCGTGCTTGTGAGTGGTGGGGCAGATTGGACCGTCAGGTGCTGGGATGTCAAGAGTGCGGGGGGACCACCCGAGACAACTCGAACGAATGGCGCCGCAAATGGTACTACTGGCTCACATAATTCGAAAGATCTGGGTCCGGATGTGATCGAAACGTGCGTAGCGTGCAGCTCCGGTGCATCCTCCTCCTCATAGAATTACAGAACCGACCTCCTCTCCACGTTCCCAACCAAGCGAACCCCTATCACTACCGTGCATTTCACGCCGCGAAACTTGTGCCTTGTAGCAGGACCGCACCTTTCCATGACGCCGCGGTGATGAAGTCGGTCGATTAGGGTCCTGGGGGTGTTAGCTGCATCTTATTCATTCCGATCGAATGTAGTTGTTGCGAGTACAACAGAGTTACGACTGGCGTGTAGTGCGCACTCACCTGACCCCTTTAAACTTGAATTGTTGGCACGTGTGGGTTCACGTGCCCTTGAGTGCTTTATCCTTCCCTCGTCATTGCGCACAATTTGCGAACTCCTTCCTCCTTCTCTCCATCGTCCGGTCTGGTTGACCGACTGTAATATAGAAATGGCGGCCAGTATGGACGTCGACCGAACACCTTTGGACCACCAAGTCACTCTGCACGAACTACCACAAGTGCAGGAACCCCCATTTGTTGCGCATACGGCACCACCATTGTCGAACGGTACGCGTGGCTTTCCATTATTTGGCCCACAGGGACTCATACACTGCTCGTACGGCCACTCTCCCCCCCCTTCAACACTCAGGCGCCGCCCAGCCTCGCGAGCCCTTCAGAGAAATCCCCGTCAAAGTGCATATTAGGAGGCCCGATAGAGACGCTTGGGTGTACATTGGTCGCGCCACCGTCTCGTTGGACACCACAGGACACCAAGTCGGTGAGCCATCGCTCTCTACTCCTCTCCTCTCCTCTCCTCTCCTACCCACCTTCGAGAGAGAACCCTGAACAAAGTTTCCGCAGTTGTTCGTGCAGCATCAACGGACAAGATATTGACCGTCTTCAACGAAGTAAGCTTCTTTGTGTCAGTCTTTCGACGGACATTCCCCCGCTTACTCACAGGGAACACAGAGCAGCGAACTTCAGGCCGAAAAGCGTGGCAACTTTGTCGTTGTTGGATGCCTCGACGGGTCCAAGGTTGTCTCGTGGTCATTGAACGTGAGCGTCTTCGGCGCTGTTGGAATTGAATTCCTGACCGAAGCCCCCTCTTGCCACAGGCTCTCAATTCCTCTGAAACGCTCCGGCTGCTGGCCTGTATAGAGCTGACGTGCTACAGGTGCAAGCAAGCAGTTGCAGATCCTCGGTTACATCACAGGTCTCGCCGTCGCATTGAACGCGTCATCAAGGACGACAGACGGAGGAGGCACAAGCGTCGCCAAGACCAGGACACCATGATTGACCTATTCTCCAAACAGGATCTCAACGCACCTGACGACACTTAGCGCATCGCGGTACGGGATATATAAGATATTGCAGCGACAGGATTCATGGAGGAAGCGGGCATTGTACACGATCTATTTTTCGTTTTGACACGAAAACCCTAACGGCATCTCATCCATCATATATCGACCAGAGCTGTCCATTCCACTCTTCTGTATTCCGGCAAACGCGTAAACCCTGTCCACTGCCGCTACAAACTCTCACCCACTCCTCTATATCGGCCTTTGGCTTATACCGGAATTGCTCATTCTCCACAAAACTGTCCATTCTCCTCTATGTTGTCTATCTTGCTCTGCTTGTACACCTATATATATCGGGCTTTTCTAACTTCAATGAGAGCGTGTTCCAGCTGAAGCTGACGTAGCGTTCGACGGTCTTCAGAATTTAAGAACAACAGAATAGGTATGGATGCAAATGACGGTAGGTAGATCGTAAAAGAAAGTATAAAATACATCCCAATTGCAGGGTCCTAGGGAGCCCAAGCTCGGTATCTGTACGATAAATGTAGGGGACAGGGTATACCATAAATCCCAAGTGAAGCAGTCGTACAGTATCAAGGGGTGTGCGAAAATTGACTCGATGGCCGGACTTCACTCCAGGAGGATGACCCGTAAGGAGCCAGCGGTCGCCGGTTCTCGCTATATTGTGGCGGTAATTCTATGAAACCGTCTTCATCGGGTGTGATTTCTTCGGCATCTGTGTGGAGAATAAACCGCGCTGGCTCATACCGCATGATATTTGTCTTTCTTGAGCTGGCGGAAGGGGGTTGCACGGGTGGTGGTGGGGGCGGATCGATGGTCGCTCCGGGAGCTGGATGAGGTATGAGACTAGCAGCTGAGTTCTCCATACGTGCCATCTCGTATGGTGGGCCGACAGCAGCAGGAGGTGTAGGAAAGGGATCCACCTCATGGTGCGCGGGTATAAGTGATGGCGAGTCATGATAACCACCTGCGCTAGCGTTAACACTGGTCAAGGGACATTTTCCAAAGCTTACCATCGACGTCAAAGTTGGTTCTTTGCCGACGAAACGAATTTTTACGACAGCGGCGGAAAAGAAACACGCCTAGCGCTGCAAGAACTCCGAGAAAGACCAAGGCGCCGGCAATTACGGCGATTAAGGTCGTGCCAGAAATACCACCGGAACTCGGCGAAGCTGATGCTTTTGCACTGGAAGCCGTTGGACGCGCGCGTGAGGCCGAAGAAGAAGAGGACGTTCGAGTCGAAGGAGTTGATTGCCGGGTAACAGATGGTGAGTTTGCGTTTAAACACGAGGTATCATCGGTGGAGCCCGCAATCTTGATGTCTGAGGTGCCACCCGTGTGGTTCTGCGCGTCGCTCATGACAAAGACGATTGAAGTGCCGGCTGCTATGCTCGCTGGGTTCCATACGTACTGGGTAGCGTTATTTGGAGCATTCAACACAACTGCTGTTCCTCCGGGCACCAGTCCCTGAAACGAGAATTAGTCTAGACCCGTACTAGGAGTAGGAAGGAAGTTGTAAGCACATAGATTGTCACAGGCAGGACGGCCTTGGGGTATTGCGAAAATGTGTATGGTCTGAATATCTCTTCGTGTCAACCAGACAGGCACCACACCAGTCAATTAACTTGGGCTGACTCACCGGCATTGCTGCAAGGCGACATCGAGGGAAAAGAAAAATTGAGGGCCAGCGTCAACAGTGTTACAACTAGAGCTCTGAGGGGTTTGCGCCTGTACAGTGAGCAGCGGAGATATTCCCCCAGTGGCGAAGCCAGTAGCGTCCGACATGGTTACTAAAAATTGTTGCTCCTGCAAAAGTTGCAACACGGTGGAGTATGATCCGACGCCATTGTTGAAGGCGGACGCGGGGATATTGAAGACCTGTTGTGTTCCCTGAACCTGGAAACACGCGTGAATCCAAGGAGGAGGCGATAGACGTAGTAATACAACGCTTACAGGGGAAATTTCCAGCACAAATGGTGGTTGACCGCCTAGAGGAGAAAACACTTGATAAAACAAGGCGGTTGCAGGTTGCAGAGAAATCACGTACCGGTCCAGTTGATGGTAAACGTCCCACACTGGGTAGCGGTGGAAGTTGTGACGGTGAAAGCGCGGACACCGAGGAACGCGTTCAAGAGAAGGAATGGAATGTGTGGCCGCATGCAGTGGGACTAGAAAGTGGAAAGTGATACTAGAACGAGCGTGGGTGCAAGTGCAATGCAACTTGAATGTAAGCCATATCAGCCGTATCCATGGGAAAGTGACGCCCACACAAAGTTGGCCAAAGCTGGCGCGTTAGACTTGGATCACGTGGATCACTCACCTAAACCCAGTCAAGGTCAGTAGCTCTATCTTCCTTTGCTGAGCGCGGCGCTTACCCGTGCTGAGCACCCTCAGTCCTTCGCAGATGTCCCCATTACTGACGCAGGCGTTGACACCCTCGCCTTCTTGAGGATTCTGAAGGCCTTGTTGGCCTTTTCGGTGTATTTCTTTCTCGTATCCCGTCTGCATCTCGTGGCGAGAGAGTAATCGGTCCGCACGAGATCCCCTTGACTCCACCGCATTCGGCGTCGTCCAGTCCGATCGGAGGGGCAATATCACGGTGAGAACGAGGTCATGAACGCCCGATTACAGCACGTCCTTACCTCCCCGTGTGCTTCCACCCTTCGCAGAAAGTCCGCGTGCGATACGACGAAATGCCGACGATGTCCGACACCCTCGAAAAGCTGGTGGAAAAAGAGAAGGGTGAGAAGAGGAGGAAGGCGACTGAGGGACTTCGGCTCCTTCGCGACCATTTCTCTGCCTGCAAGGTGCTCTAGAACGCCAAGGCGAATGCGTCGGAGCTCGCAGCGGCGTTCGGCAAAGCCTACGACGTTACCCTGGAGACCTTCCACAATTTCGTGGT
>WNGR01000062.1_pt1 | contig 104430 bp, 90 predicted proteins | sample 5407581 | NCBI WGS metagenome assembly WNGR01 (sample SAMN13153383, study PRJNA577476) | soil metagenome | isolation source: 80 cm soil or saprolite under Garry oak tree replicate 2 | place: USA:California | collected 2016-06-15
GAATCAGTGGAGTATTGCAGAGAGCGGAGGAATTGAGCGATGATGTGGCTGCTGCCATCGAGGGGGCGCTCTAACCGAGCGCCGCGCGTCACATCGGCGCGTACAAACTCGGCCACAAATCACGAGATAATCTATCGAAGACGTAGACAGCCCGGAAACCAATCAACGTAGGTGCGGGCTTGGCGTTGTCGTCCTGCGCTTGGTTCCGGTCGGCGTCGTCCTTCCTGCGCCGATAACCGACCATCGGGGCGAGAATCTGGACGCCCTTCTCGCCCTTCTTGACGAACCGGCCTAGCTCCTTCCATGCGCCGTACCCTGCTACGCGCGTGGCCGTCGGGCGCTGCCTGGCGATGGCGAGAATGTTCCCAAAAGAATAAGAATGGAAGCGGGCCATTGCGCTGAGATAAGCCGCAAGGGTTTCGCTGTGTCCTGCCTCAAGCTGCTGCATGAGGAAGTCCACGGCCTGCTTGATGAGTTGTTGCGTGGGGTTGTCGCGCTGCGTGGTGCGCTGTTGATAGGGTGACTGGCTGCGCAGCGCCGCATTTTCACTGTGCGGCGCGGTGGTGGTGCTGCTGTTGGTGTAAGGCATACTGTTCGTTCTCCTGTGCTGCCCGCGTGGGGCGGAATTTGAAGGAGGGCGTCTGCCTCAACCAAATTTTTTTCGTTGAGTGCCCCCGCTTCATGTCTTGTGCGGCGGGCAGAGGCGAGGCGGGTTCCGTCAAGGGCGCGGCTTTTCGCGTTCATCGCAGCGCAGCGGAGACCCTTGACGGGTTCCGACCGACTCTGCCATAAAGCCGCATGAAGCGGGGGTACTTAACGAAGAAAGAAATTGGGTCTTCTTCCGAATGGCTGTACGCTTGAACGCACGTGAGGGTCGGCGTTGCGGGCAGGAACAGGCCCGCATGGTTGGGGAGCTGCGAACGCCGGCAAGATCGGCGTTCGCAGCGAGGGAAGGGCCACGCATCCTTCCCACCGAAGGAGCAAGCGTTTTTACGTTTTTCTATACGGAGTCAAAAACATCTCAAAGCTCCGAAGCATGTAGAGCACAAACAAGCGTGATTGTTCTATGGAAACCATATTTGTCGTATTGCCTTCTCTTTCCCGGAACACGGGAGTTAGCGCAGGAGATACGGCTGCTATTTAGCAGCCCGCTGATGAATTCGGCTCATGCGATGTACTGCTTGCTGGAAGTAAACAGGATCGAGTTCAAAGCCGAGATACTTGCGACCGCAGAGAGTGGCTGCAACACAAGTGCTTCCACTGCCAGCGAAGGGGTCAAGAACCACTTCGCCTGGGAGAGAAAAGCTGCGAATCAGTGGCACGAGAGCCGGTACAGGTTTTTGCGTCGGATGCAGTTTATTGCCGCTGTACGGCATATCGATGACATCAGCGACAGGGCGTGACGGCAACGGCGGCCTGCCCTTGGCGAGTAGGTAGGCTTGCTCGTGCTGATAGCCCAGGAAGCGTGTTTGGGAAGAGTACGATTTGCGAAACACGATGTGTCCGACAGGACGAAAGCCAGCATCCTTCCAAGCGGCAAAGAACGCATCCACCTTCGGCCAGCCGTAAAACATGACGGCTACTCGATCCTGTTTGAGAACCCGATATGCTTCCCGCATTGCGGGCCGGAGCCAGTCGCTGTTGGCATCGTTCTGGATGGAGCGGCCGTCACGGCTGCGGTAATTCGCCAGATAAGGCGGATCGGTGAGGATGAAGTCGATGCTGTTCGCAGGCAATTCGCGCATCTTCTCGATGCAGTTGCCGTGGACGATGGTATTGGTGGGAACCTGCTGCTGGATCGTATTCGTGTTCATGTGGATCACTCCGTTTTGTGTGGTCTCCCGATGGGTCGGGGCACACTGCGCGAAGCGACGCGAGTGGGTCAGGCTTCCAAGGCCAAGGGACGCTTTTCGGGAGGGACCCGAAGAAAGTCATTCGTATCTTTTTGCGAAGGGAGTTTGTTGGGCGAGGAACCGGAAAAGCAGAGGCCCGCCGTGCTGCAGGACGACGGTAAAGCCCCGAGCGCGTGCCCGACTCAGAGAAGATCACAGTCAGGAGTGGATTGAACACACATCCTGCAGCGGCCTTCAATACATAATCAGGCAAATGCAGGCAATGGATCTGATGCGCGCGAAACTAACAGATAAGGCACCGTTGAAGGTTAAGCAAGACCGCCGGTGAAACTCGTTACGTGATAAGTGAATGCCCCGGTAGAGAGGAACACTATCGAGGAAGACAGTAACGCTATTGCATGGCCTGTTGCACGGCTACGGAGCCAGCCGGCTAACCTCTTCCGCTTGCTCGCCGGAAGTTAATTACAGTCTCTAGGGAATCACGCGCTTTGCTCGCAGAAGATCGAACAGGTCAAAGAAACTTTCGTCAGTGGCCCTATACTCCAGGAATCCTAGCTTCCGGCTCTTCGACATGTCCGTCACCACTTCGACCGGCCGGCCCAGATCGGCGTCGGTATGCCACGGAGAGGCGAGCACGTTCAGGTCCCGCTCGATCAAGCCATACTTCGTCGCAATCCTGCTCCAGATTGGTACGGCGTCGGCAAGTTGCGTTTCGAGCGGGATGCCCTCGCTCTGGAAAGGTACGGGCTCAAGCTCAAACCAGCGCGCAAGCCGACTCCACATCCACTTCCAGCGGAACACATCGCCGTTGACTACGTTGGAAGCTTGATTCCGTGCTGCGGGTGTGGTGGATGCCCATTCGAGATGGTGCGCAAGGAGCCGGGCATCCGTCATGTCCGTAAGACTATTCCATTGAACCGCCGAGCCGGGAAACTGGAATGGCCTACCCGTTTCGCGGCAGATGCTGGCATAGACTGCGAGTGTAATGCCCATATTCATTGCATTACCTAACGCGTATCCGATGATCGTGTGAGGACGATGTACGCTCCAGCTGAACCCTTCACGCTTCGCCGCCGCAAAGACCTCGTCTTCCTGCGCGTAGTAAAAGTTCTCGACATCCAGGCGGCCCTGATCCTCCCGAAACGGAGTCGTCGGCAGCTTGCCTTTGCCGTACGCATCGAAGGGTCCGAGATAATGCTTGAGCCCTGTAACGAGCGCAACATGTTCGACCGATTTCGATTCTGAAACCACGTCGAGGAGATTGCGAACCATCCCGCCGTTCACGCGGATATTTTCTGCTTCCGTTGGCTGACGCAACCATGTAGTGAGAAACACATGAGTTGGGGCCATGCCCACGAGGGCCGCGCGGATCGATTCGGCACTCTGCAGATCGGCGGCTACCGGAAGAATTCCATCGCTGGCGGCTGGCCTGCGGGAGAGTCCGTAGACGGTCCAGTTCTCCCTCAGGAGCAGATATTCAGCGAGATTTCGCCCGACAATTCCAGTTGCGCCGATAATCAGTGCACACAATTTCCCCATCGGTTTCCCCTTCGTCAGGAGAAGCGGTTGCGAACTCCGCTCACGCTTCTCCATGGTTTCAGCATCAACAGCATTAGCCTAAAGCCCTACAATCATTCAAACAAACAATTTTAATAACAGATTCTTGGCCAACGCACGCTTGCGACGGACAGAGTATCCGCCAGTGGTCACGGCATTTTCGATGCCAGCTTGATTCTCTTGCCATCGACGATGAACTCGCCGTAGCCGTGATGGTGGATCGTCTTCGGGGTTTTCTGCGTCGGATCGATCCAGGCTTTGACCACTTCGAGGACGAACAGGTTGTACTCGCCGACAAGCCGCGTATTGATAACCTTGCGTTCGAGGTTGGCAAAGCATTCGGCGATGAGAGGCGCGGCAATGTGCTTGGCCGGAACTGCCGTCAAACCGAATCGCTTAAACTTGTCCATATCCTCGCCGGAGCAGTTGCCGACACCCACAACCTTGTGCGCCAGTTTGCGCGACGGAATCGCGATGACGCACTCTTTGGTGAAGCGCAGGGCCGCAAAACTGTAATCGGCATTGCTAACAATGCAGGCGACCAGTGGGGGCATGAATTCAGCCATCATGTGCCAGGACATGGCCATGACATTCGCGTGGCCTTTGGAAGCCGTAGTCAACAGAACCACCGGCCCCGGCTCAGGCAGTTGGTAAACCTTCGACAACGGTAAGTTTCTCATGACGTAGTCCATTGTAATCAGCCAACGGAAAGACCAGCGGGAATCTCCAGCGCCGAGGTCTTGGTAACGGCATGACTGAGGCTGGCGGTCAACGAAGCCGCATCGTTGGTGAAAATTTGCGCATCGTGTGAAGCTCGCGAGACGGAGACGTAGGCGAAGCGGTCATTGATGAGTTCGGGGTGAACATTGGTGTCCATGTTGACAAGAACGCGCTCGGAAGTGAGGCCCTGAGAGCTGTGTGAGGTCACGGCATAACCGTGGTCGAAGTGCCGCATCTGCTCCGGATCGAAGGTGACCATTTTGTCCTTGCCACCATCCATACGCACGGCCATCTCTCCGTTCTCGGCGATTTTCTGAACAGTTCCAAGATCACGGTTGGCAACGCCCAACTTCCGGTTCGGCGCGGTAAAACTTAGCCGATCGCCAACGGCGAACTCACGCTCGATTTCCCGGTATGCAGAGATGCCGCGCAGCCGCGACGGATCGTAGGTGACCTCCTGCCCATCCGGTTTCTCGACGGTCAGAAGATTGGATTTGGGATCGGTGGAGACTACCCGCGCGTAACTGAGCTGCTCGATACCGAGAACTGTGCTGCCGCGCTGGTAGTGGAGCACGTCGCCCACCGCGTATCGTGCCGCCCAGGCCCGGTCCGCGCCGGTCATCTCGGAGCGCGGCGCGAGTACGCGCATGGCGTGATTCTCGGATTCGACGATGCCGCGTTCCTGCAGCTCCGTGCGGACGGCTTGATTGATCTCACGGCGGGAAGCGTTGTCGGGAGAGACGATGATGGTGCTGTCAGGACTGTCGGCATAGTTCCGGGCAATCGAAGCGATGCGTTTCTGCGGGTCGGTGATTTCGGTGACCCGGCCCTGTTGTTCGAGAAGTGCGATGCCTTCCGCCACTTCACCGCGCGACAGATGCTCGACGGCGCGCAGCAGTTCGGGGTCTTTCTGGCGCACGATCTGATCCAGCTTGGCGGTCTTCATACCGGCGTTGAGCAACTGCTCGAAGGGCTTCCCCGCTTCCACGCCCTGGTGCTGCCGCGTGTCGCCAATGAAGAGCACCCGGTCGCCCGGATCGAGCTTCAAAAGGAAATCGCGTACTTGCCTGGTGCTGGCAAGGCTCGACTCGTCCACCATATATAGGTGGCGCTCCGGCGTCGGCTGTTTCGACTTGGCAAGGAAGCCTTGCAGCGTGTCGGCGGAGATACCGGCATCGCGGAGCTGGTGCGCGGCGCGGGAAGTCGGGGCAAAACCTTCGACAATATAGCCATGCTGCTCGGCGGCCTCGCGCACGGTTTTCAGGGCTGACGTCTTGCCAACACCGGCGCTCCCTTGCAAGCCCTGAACCCTGTCGCGCGAGGTCAGAATCTCTTCCGCCGCCGCCCGCTGCGCGGTATTGAGATCGGGATACAGGGCGGTGTGCGCCACGGCCTGCTGTACGGGCATGATCTGCTCGGCGCGTCCCTGTCCCTGCCGCATTCGCTGTAAAACTTCCCTTTCGGTTTTGATCGTCTCCGCGGTGGTGAACTGCCGCGCGGTATCGTGCTTCTGCCCTGATACAAGCTGGAACTCCCTTGAGGCCAGACGTGCTTCCACGCTGGCGCGGATCTGGCCGTAAGTCGTCTCGCCCATGCCACGCCGCAACGCATCGCGGAAGAGAGCGCGTTCGTCGGTGACAGCCTCGCGCTCGAAGCTGCGCTCGCGGGCAAAGGTCACGGCTTCCTGCGCGGCCCGTTGTGTCTTCTCCGGGGTGCGTTCAGTCGATTTTCCCTGGCTGCGTTGCCGCGCCTCGGCCACCACATGATCGGGCTGGTTGCCAAATTCAGAGGCAAGACGGCGATGTGCCGCCAGAACTTCGGCTGGCGATTGAATCTGTTTCTTGTCGCGCGTGGCGTGGGCGGAAATCTCCGCCGCTTCGTATCCGGCAAGGCCGTTCTGCTTCATGTGTTCGAGGATCTGGTTCTGGCGCTGGCTAGAGGCATCCAGATATTCCTGCGAGTATCCCCTGATCTCGGGTGCGCCGCTTCTGCCCGGCTCGATCTCATAGCCCAACTGTCGGAGCCGGAAGGTCAGTTCCGATTGATAGACGGCAGTGGCGAACTGCTGCGACTCGAAAAACCCGCGCTCTTGCAGGGCGCGCGTGGTTCCATCCGCCCGTTCGGTGACATTGAAGATGACAGCGTGAGTGTGAAGCTGCGGGGCTGCGTAGCCATCCACCGGCCGCGCCGTGTCGTGCTCAAACTTGGCAACGATGAACTCCCCAGTGGCTTCGGCGGGCCGGTTGCCGCCGATGCGGGCCTGGGTATACCGTTCCAGTTCATTCAAGGCAACACCGACAGCTTCGCGGTGAGCCGCGCGAACGCGGTCATCGCTGCCGACAAGCGCGGTCAGCGAAACGGATTTGGGCGCGGAAAAAGTAGCATCCCACCCGGCACGGTGTTCAACCGATTTGACTGTTTTCCCATTGGCATTCTGGTACTCGAAGGACTGGCGATGCTGGACAAGTTGCTCGCCGGTGTGCGGGTGCTGGCCCTCCGAGAGCCGATGAAATTCCTCGGCTCCGACGGCGCCGGCGAGTCCATACTTCTCGGCAAGCCGCCCTTGCCAGTCGCCCTTTACGGTCTGCCCCTGGCTCCAATAACTCTGATCCGGAGACGTGAATTCTTGGCGGTGATAGTTTTCAAGTTTGCCCGCCGAAAGAGCTTTCGAGATTTTCAGCATGGCTCAGTCTCCCAAGGAAAATCCGCTCTGGATGGACTCGGCGTCCTCTTCGGTTGTCTCCGGCTCCGCGGGCTTTTTCGCCAGCGTCTTCGGATCGAAACCGAGGTCGTCGTCTTCGAGCGGACGCGGCACAAAGGCGGGCTGGGTCGCCGGGATGTCGTGAAAGGCAAACGAGAAATACGCGACGTAGTTGCCGAGTTTCAAAAAGGCATGGCGATCAGGCAAGCCGGAGATTTCTGAATCCAACACCAACGGCTCAACCTGGCGGTCCAACGTGAAGTTCTTGCCAGTGCGGCTGCCGTCGAAATGGGTCTGCCGCAGCCTCTCAATTTCTACCTTGCCGATAGCGCTCGAAACCCACTCGGCGGCCTTGGGTTCCGTGGTCTTTAGAAAGATTTTCGTGGCAGGCTGCGAGAGCATCACCTCGGCCATGTGGCCGTAAATCACTTCGAGCTGCGCCTTACCCTGGAAGCCCAACACGAGCGGATTTTTCGACTTCCTATTTTCGGTTATCGCAGTGTGGAGTTGCGGCAGACGTTGCAAGCTGGCAAGTTCATCCAGAACAAACCAGACCGGGTGCTGGCCTTCTTTCGGCTCATTCAGAAGCCGCAGAACCAACAAGTCGATCCACAGGCTATGCAGCGGACGCAGCGCCTCGCGCTCGCTGGGCTTCGAGGTCAAAAAGATCCAGCCGCGCCGATTCTCGGCCCATTCGGTTGCGTTCCAATAATTCGTCGTCTTGTCCTTTCTCGGCAACATCCGCAAGCTGTCGGCAATCAGGCCGAGCGACGCCAGAACGCCGTTGCGCTGCTGCTGAGCGCCTTTGGCGATCATGGTCGCCATCTCGGTATTCTGGACGCGGCGGTCGATCTCATCGGGGTTCGCCATCCACTCGACAAGCTCCTGCGGCGTGGGACCGAAGGTCAGCAGATGAGCAAAGATTTTCTGCGGCGTCTCCGTGAAGAACTCGCCTTTCTTGTCTGTAGTCGGCTGGTATAAGGATGCTGCAATGGCCTTGGCCTCGGCCCTGCGGCGCAACTCTTCCGATGGTCCCCAGTACGGGCAACGATCATCCAGAGGATTGAGTATGATGTCGCCGCGGTTGCTGTCGTAAAATCGTTGGACAAACTCGCAAGCCGGGTCGTAGACGATGGCCGAGTGGCCGCGCTCTTTAATTTGTAGAAGTAGCTGCATGATGAGCCGCGTTTTCCCCGCTCCTGTATCGCCCATCAGCTCGATATGCTGCCCTTCGGCGAGCCGTGGAATGCGCATGAGTTGCTTCGATTCGATGGTTTTGAAGCCGACTCCATCGCCCTTCACGGCACGGTTGAAAGCCTTCGGCGTAACACGCACCGGCCCCTTGAGTAACCGGCCATACTTCATTTCCTTGAACCGTTCCATGTCTTTCCGTGCCGCAAACGGGAGCAGGATCAGAAGCGTTGCCATGCCAGCCAGCAGCGGCCAGCGGAAGACCCCGGCAACGGTGTGTCCGCCATAGACAAACTGTTGCAGGTAGGCATGGAGTGGTCCATTCCTGTAGCTCGTCTTTTTGCCGCGATAGAGATAGACCATGCCAGCAGCGCGGGTGCTGGCGTTCAACCGAAGCGGCAACGGCCTACCGTACACCTGGACTGTTATGCCCGACTCCACGTCTGCCGCAACAGCAGGCCGGGTATGGAGATGACTGTCCGAGACAGAGAGAAGCTGATATTGATCGGTCTGCCGGAACCCGGCCACCGCACCCGATTGAAGATACGGCCCGAGGTCGAGCCGTTCGAGGGGAGGCATAAACGAGCCAATATAGATGCGCAGAAAAACGCCGGTTAGTAGCAGTGCCAAAATGATGGCCGCATAGCTATAGACGGGAGCCTGCGGCGGCGTGACAATCGTTTCCTTGCGTCCCCAATGAATCGTATTCATAGCTGTTCCGTAATCCTTTCCGTATAGTTGGCGAGCGCGTCTTCCGCCGCTTTACGCTTGTTTGCTTTCACGTAGCGAAGCATTTCCTTGAACTGTTCCGCGGTCATCTTGTCTCCGCGCAAGAGGGGTTCGAGCGTATTGATGAGCAATAAGCGCAGGCTTGTAACCTCTCCCATCAAAGCGAGGTGCCCGGTATCATTGCGTACGTCGCGCAGCACCAAGCCGCGCAGCCATTCTCCGAAGTCGAGTCCAAGCGATTCACAGTGGCGTTCGACCTCTGCATACTCCGTTCGGGTCAGCTTCGTATTCAGCGTGATGTTGCGTTTTTCACGTCCACGCACCCGGCGTGTGCCGGGTTGCAATTCAGAAGAAAGAAGCGACATAAAAACCAACTTTCTGTCGGAAACGCGGAAACTCGTAAGTTTCCCGAATTCGCGTATCTTCAATTCCATCCGTCAGTAACTCAGGAGTTTCTCAGGCAACTCCTGAGTTCCCTCCGAGGGATGGAGTATCGAGATTCTTCCGGTGCGAAGCACCGTAGTGGCTTTGCCACCCTTGTAGGCGCGGGATCATGCCTTCGATCCCGCTACGATTGCCGGTGTTTGGGCTGCCGATGATGCGGCGGAAACCGGCTTCTTTGCGGACGGTTCGGCGGCATCATTGGCGGCTGCTCTACGCACGCGAAGCGTGGGCGTAATCCGCCGCGCTTCGGGCGACTTGATGAACTCCTGAAAGTCGCGATCCTTGGCGAAGACATAGGCGAGCGCGTGTTCCATGACTTCATCCGCGGATGCGTGGATGAATGCGGCATACTGATCGAGCTGCAATGCGGTCGTATCCGTGAGCCGAATGGAGGCGCTGACGTAACGGGTTTGGGTGACTTCAAGCAGTGGCATATTGACTCTCCTTTGGGCTGCGGAATCATGCCGTCTTGCGACGGGAAATCATGTGCTGCGCGGTGGCCGCAATCTCCCGCGCACGAGCGGAGCAAAGTGCAGCGGGAATCTCGAAGCGGCGACGGACTTCTAGCATGGTGATCACGTCGTCGATGGGAATACCATCGGCCAGCCAAAGCCGAGCCGAGGCAATATCGACGGTACGCTGCGCGTAGTAGAGGGGATCGGGTTTATCAGCGCGGTGCGAAGCGAGTTCGTGCGTCAACTTCGCGGCGTCCCGGCCGTGGGCAAGCTGGCTGCAAACCCAGGCCCAATCGTTTTCCGAATGGGAGTGCTTATACGACGGCGATTTGCGCGCGTTCCCGCGTAGCGGCAGAACGCAAGAGCCGACAGTATTATCAAGCCGGAAATCGGCGGGACCGTAGGTGGCGTCCGCCGGGTATTCGACCGTGACAGGATGAGCGGGAGAATACTTCCGGTTCAAGAAACCGGGGACGCGCAACACCCGGTTCCGGTCGGTGCAAGCCGGATCGCCGCCGAAAGTTTGGGCGAGCAGTTTGAGCGTCTGTTCCTGACGCTCGAAGTCGAAGCCCGCGACCCTCCAAAGCGTCTGATATTTGCCCGGTGATGTCGAGAGAATCGCAGTCGGCGCGGGGGCCAGATCGGACGCCCGCAGCGTAGCGAGCCGGACGTCGCCATCGGTATCAATATCTATATAGATGTGGCGAACGGAAGCGATGGACTCTTTGGTCCGTTTACGACTGCCGGGGCGGAGCGGATTGGCGGAGACATAGATGTTCGCGCCGTGCTCGTTCTCGAAGGCGAGCCAAGCCATATAACGCGGCGCGAGAATTTGTTCGAGCGTGACCACGCGCTGCTGTGGCCGGAGCGCATCTTCCCGGCGCAGCAGGAGCGCAATCGTCTCACAGGAGGCGAAACAATGGGTGAGAAAGTTGGCGGCAACTCGATTCATCCTTGACCTCGTTCGGGAACGCGATTCCACGGGCCGGTTAGCAGAGGGGAAGCCCGGCAAAGCCGGGCTCCCGTGAAGGGCAAAGACGAAGCCTTACGCGGCCTCGTCCTCGACAGGAATCTCCTCCTCGAAGACTTCCTCGGCGGCCTTTTCGGCGCGGTCGAGCTTGAGGATGGAGGTAACGCGGATGCTGTCGGTTCGCAGCGGCTTTTTGGACTTCTTGGGCGTGTACTCGGTGTGGCGAATCTCACCCTCGACCTGTACGTGCGCGCCCTTCTTGAGCGTGGCTGCGAATTCACCGAACTTGCCGAAGACGATGCAGCGATGCCATTCGGTATGCGAGATGTATTCGCCAGCCTCTTTGTCCTTGTACGAGGTCTTGGTGGCGATGGAGAAAGTGGTGAAGTTCTGGTTGTTCTTGCCGGTGCGAACTTCGGCGTCGTTGCCGAGATAGCCAATGAGAGTTGCGCGATTCAGATACATGATTGAGTCTCCGTTTTTGAATTCCCGATCTGCTCGGGTCACACCTGGGCGAAGCCATGCGAGTGGGCGCGACTCCCAAGGCCGAAGCTCTGCATTTGCGGAGGGTCCGTCGTAAATCTTTTCGGTGTTCTTCCCGAACACGATTTCGATGGAAACCGTAAAAGCAGAAGAGCGAGCTTGCCGCCGGGCGTCGCAATGGCCCCGAAGCAGTGACCGAGCAAGAGACGGAATGGAACCGGGGAGACTCACATCTGAACGCAATCTCTCTGCTTTCCGGCGATGCCATCAACCGGCAAACCAGATCCACGTTCCTCGCCGGACCGCGGGACAAAAGAGTGCCGCATCTTGCACCCGATGCTGCTGTCTTCACGTTCGGTGCGACCCCGCTCAAGTGCGCACAGGATGGGCGGGATTATGTCTGCGACACCGTGCTCAAGAAGGCTGTTCATGGCCGCGTCTCCGACTCGCGTTTCCATTCGCTCGATCACGCCGCGACCGCAGAGGAAGCGCGATAGAGTTCCTCGGTCTCGAAGGACTGGTCCGCGTGGCTGTAGCCCTTCACGGTGACGAGTTCGCGCACCCGGCGACGGCCCGTGGAATCGCGTTGGCAGTAGAGAACGAAATCGACTGCCTTTCCGGTCTGCGACCGGATGAATTGCTGATCGAGATTGGTCCTGGCGCTGAGCGCCATATCCGCCAACCTGTCGAGAGCATCGACAGCCGAATCGGCGTGCAATGTTGAGAGCGTTCCGCCGTGGCCGGTGTTCATCGCTTGCAAGAGGTCGTAGCCGCATTCATCGCGGATTTCGCCCATGATGATGCGGTCGGGACGATGCCGCAGAGCGGCGGCGACAAGCTGGCTCGGCGTGACGGCAACCTGGCCGGGAATGGCGGCGACGGCCTCCCAACGAACAGCATTCGGATGGGCAATCTTCAACTCAGCCGGTTGCTCGATCACAATTAACCGCTCTGTGATGGGAATATGATCGAGCAAGGCTTTCATCAGGGTCGTCTTCCCTGAGCCTGTTCCACCCGCGATAATGCCGTTCTTTCGTTCGCTGATAAGCCGCACGACGGTATCCCGAACGCGGTTCGGAAAACTGCCCGATGCAACAAGCTCATCCGAGGTAAACCAGTGATTGAATTTGCGGACAGTGAGCGTCGGTCCATAGACCGACGACGGCGGACCGACAACGGCCACGCGCGAGCCGTCCGGCAAGCGCGTATTGAGGATGGGATTCTGGCCGGTGAGGTCCTGGCCGAGAATGCGCGCCACGCGCTCGATGGCCGCTTGAAGCCGCTCGTTGGTGTACGGTGCGCGCAGTTCAATGCGCTCAATGACACCGTTGCGATCCGCGAACACGCCGGTCGTCCCGTTAATCATCAAGTCGGAGATCGACGGGTCAAGTAGCAACTCGCGCAGTTCTTCGGGAAAGAACGGCAGAATCAGGTCGAAACTCATCTTGCCGCTCCCGTGGTTTTTGCCGCGCTTGTTCCGGGCGTAACCATGTCCACAGAGACGCGGTTTTCGTGGAACTCAGTGATAGTCAATCCCAGCGGATTGATGAACTCGTACTGCGGAAAAACGCGCGATTGGTCGCTGACCTGTTTGGGATTCAGATAGTAGGTGATACTCAATAGCCAATGCTCGGTCCTGGGCTCGTGAGAGTTCTGCGGAGAGTAGAACCTGTCGAGCGTCATCAGGGCCGTTCCGCGAGCGATGCGCGTGCCCTGCACCATTTCTTCGGACATGGTGGTGATGGTCACGTTCTGGACCTGCACATCGCTCGATTCGATCTGGCCTGCCGTGACCTGCGAGGCCAGGTGATTTGCGTTATCGTCGGCCATCAACTTGGAGGCGAGAGCCTGCGAAAGAAAGTAGTAATTGAGCGGATACTTCTTGGCGATTACGTCGCGGTTTACGGTGTAACGGTAGTTTGCCCAATCGGTCAGATAGGTGCGGACTTCGCCCTCACGCGGGCTGTAATTCAAGTCCGAATACTGGATCGCCTGTGCCCGTCCCATCTCGTCGATGCGAATGTAACGATTGGCAATCGGTCGGTGCGCCAATGATAGGTTCATCCCCAGCGAACAGAGCAGCAGCACCGTGCCGCAACCGATGATGAAGCGATGGGTTTTCCGCTCTGCGTAATGCGAGGCATAGACCTCGTTGCCGATCTGATCGGCGAGCAAGACTTGCTCCGGAGTCAACTGTGCTTTAGTGTGTGCTGTGCGTGTGAACATGATGGGGACTTGTCCTTTGTTCAAGAGTCAGAAACAGGTTCAGCGTGTAAAAGAAAACGACAACGGACAGAATGCCGAGAACGGACAAGAACAGATAACGCAATGGCGTTGTCAGCCCGAGCCGGCGAAGCAACAGGATTCCGAGAAGGTATTGCCACATGGCTTTACAAACCCCCAGTCATGGCAATGGCTGAGGCGGCAACGCCGACGGCCTGCGTAATGTTGCTCGCCATTCCAGCGGCCCCGCCAAAGATTGCCTGGGTCATGCTCGGGATAAAGAGCATGTTGATGATGAAGGCGATGAACACCATCGTGCAGGGAATGAGATTGGCGAGCCACATTTCCATCGAATAATTCCCATTGAATGTTTGCTGGATAAAGGCGTTCATAAAGCCGCCCCAAACAAAGATGAACGCCGCGGCCACGGCGCGGATCATGGCAAAGCCGATCAGCACGTCGAGGAAGTGAAAGAACTTCGCCCGGAACGTCCTGGTCATCAACAGCGGAATGAAGACCGGGCCGAACAAGGCCGTGACGCCGTACAGGATGAACGAAGAACAGTTGATGAGGAACAGAATCGCCGATGCCAGCCCCAAGAGTCCCTGCACAATGAAGTAGCAAAGGATCTGCATCGGAGCCATGAGCGACGGCATGGCAGTGTTATCTCCGGCAGTTTTCAAAAGCTGAAGCAGATTGTCGAGCGAATTCTGGTCGAAGGCCGCAACCATTGCCTGTGCGATATACGAAAAGAAATGGTTGACCCCGAAGCTCGCTCCGGGGAATGGATTCACCCAATAATTGATGAGCAGGCAGCAGATGATAAGCCGTAGCAGAAAGTGGGTCAGATCGCCGGCACGGACCGGGTGCGTGTGAAAGCGCAGCGTCATCCCCGACGTGTTCCAATTCACGACCATGCTGATGAGCGTGAACAGGGCGATGCAACTAAGTTCGGTCAATCCAAGCTGCGTCAAAGCGCCGCCGTTCTGCGTGGTCAGATTCGTCAAGTTGTTGGTGAACTGGTAGAGCCAGTCCACGCCGGAACTCGCACCCGGTAGTGCCTGCGCCAATAGAGCCGGGGAAATCATCATGTCTGCCTTCCATCCAGATCAGGGAATGTAAGACCGCCAGGTGTTGCCTTCTTTGCCTGCTGCGGAGTTGTGTTGCTTCTTGTTCTGCTCGACCTGCCTGCGGAATTGTTCGCGCAGGACAGCCGCTTTGTGCGCTTCGTAGCGTTGGTAAATCGCGGCGCTGGCGAGAACGGCCAGCGCCGCAAGGATGGCAATCAGAATCTTCGTTTGAAGGAGTCTCAGCATGGGGTTGTCCTTCAGGGAAGATAGGTCTGCCAGGTATTGCCTTCGCGGGCCGCGTTGACGTTGTTCGACGCCCGCTGCTGTTGGACAAAGGCCGCGGTATTGAGGTCGATCGCTGCCGCATTTCGCTGCTGCATGTTGGCGACAGCCATCTGCGCGGCAAAACACGATTGCAAAGTGCCCTGCGTTTGCATCTCGGCCATCTTCTGCGCCTCGGCTGCGTTGAGGAGATTCAACTGTTGGACTTCGCTGTTAGTTGCGCTCGATCCATCGAGTTCATCGGTGGCAAGCGTGTTCGCAGCGGTTGTGTTCTGTGTCCGCGCTGCCCGGTACTGGCCTACGGCAGTGAGGCAATCGGGCGAGATGGCGTCCGATGCCTCGATCATGGCAAGCTGCGAGAGCTGCGCGCTGCCCGGCGTCTGCCCCTGTAAGTAAGTGGTCGTGTTGCCCGACACCGGGACGGTCCCTGCCGTCCACGCGGTTGAAGATGCAGATGGTGAGTTGGTGTTGAGAGCCGTGGTCATTCCATTGGTCTCGCCGAATAGGTTTTTCACGTTGGTGTTCTTCAACTTGGTTAATACAGCCTGCCACTGCTGCTTGGCCGAGAAGTGGGTGAGGTTGTTTTTGATCGCGTTGTACTGCATCTGGAGCGTGGTGAGTTGTTGAACCAGGCTCCCGTAGCTGGTCGGATCGAAAACGATGTCCCCGAGACCGAACAGGGCGAAGCCCGGCGTGGCAGTTACGAGTACAGCCGCACCGACGATCAGCCATTTGCGAGGTTTCTTTAGTTTGAGCTGCATAGTGCCTCCTGCGGTTGAGCGTTCATAGGCATTGCGGGCAGGTCGGATCGAACCTGTCCAGGGTGAAACAGTGGTCGTGGTCCAGAAGCGTGCATGGAAAATGCAACGCTCTTTCGGTGATCTCAGTGAATTCGTCCAATGCAAATGCGAGTACGTTTTGCGTGGCGGGCATTGCGAGGACGAGAAGCGCCAGTGCGACCAACCCGGCCTTGACGAAGAACCTGCGGCGATTCATTAAATGCGGCATCATGCGTCTTCCTCGTTAGCAAGCTGGCGTGCAACCTGCGGGATCATGGCAACCCATTCCTGGCCGGCCCGCTCGATGGCTTCCGCGATGGTGTAGTCGTATTCGGCCAGCCAGTCGGCACGATTGAGCACAAGCGCGACGGCGACCTTTTCGCCGGTGGACTGCACGGCCCAAGCACCGCGACCGCCACGTTTGGCACTCCTGGCCTTACTGAGCAAGTGGTTGTAGCGATCATTTGATATGTCCATCGCCTTGTTCCTCTCACAACGTTGGGTCCATACGGTGTTCCGCATAAGACGGAATGAGGATGTCGCGGCCCACGTACACGCGGGCCCGCGACCCTTCCTTAAGCGTGATAACCGGCAGGCGGTTGAGAAAGTGGTTCAACACTTGTTCTCCCTCCGCGGCCGTCTGCTCCGAGATGCCATTGCGAATCTGCGTCGAAGGATCAAGGATGCTGCTGTTGTTGCCGATCTGGGCCAAGCCGCCAAGGCCGCCGATGGCCGCTGCCGCGCCAAAGGCCAACAGATACCCGTGATTGACCTTCGTGGCGAGTCCTGTTGTGCCCAATGGATCGAGACCGATGTACTTGTCGAAGTCGAGCGAAAAACCATCTGGGCATACTGCGCGGTGGAAGGTGACGAACATCTTGCGCTGCTCAGCGTTGCCCACGCTCTGCACGGTGCCGATAAGCCGCGTACCCTGCGGCATCAAGAGTTGCTGGTGGTCATGCGAGTAATAATCGGTCGTGAGCATGACCAGGATCGGCCCGCTGAACCCGCCGTTAATGTGGTTGGTAACAATACCCTCAAAAACCGTGCCCTCGAAGATCCGGTAGAGACGGCCTTGATACTGGTCGAAGTCATACGGACCCATCGGGTCTGCCTTGGCTGTAGCTTGCGTCTGTGCTGGAGCTGGCTGGCCCGGCGCTACGCTCTCGGTCATCTTTGCTGTGGCCGGACCCTGCGGAGCTTCTGTAGCCGCTGCCGACGGGACCACAGCGGGGGGAACGGGAGGCGCGCTCGAATGTCCAAAATCAATCGCCACCGTCCCGCTGTTGATGGCATCCTGTTTCTGCTTCTCCCGCGCCAAGGCTTTTTGTTTGGCTTCGGCCTGGGCTTCCGAAACAGAGGAGGTGCGCTGCGGCGCATTCGGGCTGCCGCCGTAGATCGCGTCCCGCTGCGCCGTGGTCATCGGCGAGGCACTGGCATACTCAGGACCGGGCGCACCCTCGGCAGCTTGAAGCTGCTGCATGGCTGCCGCCAACTGCTGTTGGCGTTGCCGCTCTTCGGCATCCTGCTTTGCCTGCAACTGTTGCTGGGTCTCGAAGCTCGATACCTGCTGCGCGTTCGGCGACACCGGGCGCATGGGTAGAGCGCTCACGGGAGCCGTCTTTTTGCTGCCGCGCAGCAGACTCGTCACGTTGGCGATACCGAGAATGCCGAGGATCGCCACAAGCGCGAAGACCACAGGCATTCCCTTGCGCAGCGGCGGCTTGGCCTCCGGCTGTTCGGGGACAGTTATGGGAGTGTTCTGATTCGGCTCGGTCATGGCTACTTCGCGCCTCCCGTGCGATGGAATTCGACCTTCTGCTTGCCAATGGCGAGATACCCGTGCTCCAACTGCTTGGGCACGGTATAAAGGCCGCTGTTGAAATCGAAGTTGATGAGCGAGCCTTTCTTGTCCTTCAGTTCGTAAAGCGCGGGCGTCTCCTGGAATTGACCACGCAGGTAAGTGAACTTGTCGTCCCGCCAGATTTGTTGCAATCCGAGTTCTTTGCCTTTTTTCTCATCCCACGTGTAATCAAAGTGGAGCGTTCCGGGGTATTCGCTGCGGTACTGCTCGGCCTTGGTCTGTTCGGTTTTGAGTTCCGTGGCCTGAGCGGCTTTCGCGGCAGCAGCTTCCTGTTTTGCTTTATCCAGTTCCGCCGCAGGCACAAATACCGGAAGCTGTGCCAGACGATCTTTTGCAGTCTGGTCGCCTGGGTTAATGAAAACCTTGGAATCGAAATGTGCGTCGGGGTCATTCGATACCTCATGCAACTCAAGCGTGTATTCGTTGCCGTGGTCGGAGACGATGTGAATGTCCGTCGCCGTGTTCGCTGTCTTGGGTTTCACACTGATAAAGCGCGAAGCGACATGGCCGCCGTCGAAGATCCAGTTCACCGTGTCGCCGGCGAAGACGTTCGCGACCTTCTCTTCGGCGGGCAATACGATGAGCGTCGATTGCAGCAGTCCAGCGCGCACTTCGGGCGGAGTGGCCGCTTCCGAAACAACGACCGTGCGCGGTGCATTAGGTTGTAGGGGGTGGGGATCGGTCGCGGCGTGAAGCGAGCCGGAGGCCAGCATCAGGCCCAGGCCGATAGCGGCAGGAAAAGGGGGTCTCATGGCGTTCGTGTCCTTTCTGTGGTGGGTTTGGTTATGCGGTCTCGCCCTGGGCAAAGCGTGCGATGCCCTCGGTGAGCCCGTACTTGGCGATTAGCTTCGAGCGGCGCACGCGGTCTTTCGGTTTGGTCGAAAAGATTGCGTAGCTGCGGCTGTCAAGATTGAGCCGGACAACTTTGGTCAGTCCGTCCCGACGCATGTAGAGACCTTCGCGGTCCTGCAAGCTCTCGAAGAGAGCGAGCTGTTGCTCGTTCATCTTGAACAGCTCTGCATATCGTTTCCGGTTGAAGGTGGCGTCCTTCAAGAACAGAAACGATGTACAGGAATTCACAATCGAATCGGCGTTTGCGCCCAGGTCCTCGGCGGACTGGCCGATCATGGTCACGCCGCCCAGATTCTTGCGCACCGTCTTGATCGAGGCCAGCGCGCCTTCGAGCAACTGTCGGTTCTTCATTGAAGAGAAGATTTCTTCGATGAGGATGTGTTTGGGAACGCCGAGATTGGCGGGATTGTAAAGAACGTCATTGATGCGGCGCAGAAGCCAGACCATGACTGGCTCGATCAGGTCGGCATACTGCTCGTTGTTCACACCTTGGAAGTCGAAGCACTGCAAACGTGACAACGAGAGGCTGTCTTTCACGTTGTCGAAAACCGCGTGATAGACACCGTTGCCAACCCATTTCGAGAGATACCGGTCGAGTTTCTTGGGCAGGAAGAGATTGGACAGTCGTCGATTCTCTTGGTCGAGCAGGTACATATCCCGCACGGCCTTGTGGATCACGTCGTCGTCTTCCGGCTCCAGCTCCGCGCCACCGTTGACAAGCAACAACTTGATGAACGAATAGAGAAAGGTGATGTTGCTTTCCGTCGGCTCCAGTGCAAAGGGATTCACGCGCGGCCCGTCTTTGCCGATGCGGTCTACTTGTCCGCCATAGAGTTCGACCACACTCTCGTAGCTGCCGCCAATGTCAAAGATGTAGGTGAACCCGGCATACTTCTGCTCGTGGGCGACGGCCAGGTTTCCATGAACCGACTTGCCCGCGCCCGGTGGCCCGATAATGAGCATGACGCGCACGCCGTCTACATATACGTCTTGGAAGAACGGCGTCCGCGTGCGCGTCTCGAAGATGTTCAGGTATTCGTTGTCCAGATCCTCCGAAGACGGATGTCCCAGGTTCGGTGCGAAGATCGAAGCCAGGCGCGCGTGATGGTTTTCGGACAGCCACAAGGGGAAGACGTTGAACTTTCCATTGCCGGGGAACATGGCATAGAACGCCGACAGGTTGCCCAGCGTCTCTTCCATCACCTGCGCCCGCGCATCGACGAAAACGCGATGCACGGCGGGCGCAATACCGCGCAGTTCCTCCGCACTGCGCGCGGCCACAAGGAACCGAAGGGAGAACTCGCCCTGCGCTTTCTTGTCGAGCGAGCGGATTACCTCGCCTAAGTCATCGACCTGGGTATTGGCGGCGCGCGCTCCGGCTCCGGTTTCGAGCGAAGCGAAGTCCCGTCCGCTCATCACCCGCGTCAGCACGCCGACTTTAAAAAAGGAAATGAACCTTTCCTGGGCGTCGATCTCGCTGCGCGCAGCGGCCGTGGACTTCGGCCGCCAGGTCGAGCAAAGGATGCTATCGCAATCAAGCGTCGTGAAGCCGGAAAATAGGCAGGGCCGCGACGCCTCCGGCGTAGTCTTAAGCGAGAACATCTGCACGTATCGCCTGCCGATGGTGAGATGGTCGCTGTGCCACTCGATAGGACTTTTTACGATCTGTCGGTCCACGCCGTCATCGGCGCTCAGGCTGTCTGCGGAAGCCCACTCTTCAAGGTTGAAGAGATAACTGAAAAATTGATAGACAGCGTTCTTTTCGAGCAGCCGTAGTCCGATTGAGCCTCCGAGATGGCCTTCAAGCAGCGTCGCCGTCTTTTCAAGATCGGCCAGCATCCGCGTCGTATCGGCGACATGCTCCCTGGGCTTGTGCGCAAAGGCCGTTGCTTTGGGTGGTTCCAGCGTCAGGCACCAATGAAGATCGATGCGCCTGAAGCCGGCCGTCTTTGCGAGAAAGTCCAATCTTTCGTCCACGAAAACCTGTGTGACTGGGTTGGTGTAACTCGCTTTTCGCGGTAAATCGAAACCGGACATGACACGGGTGTACTGATATAGGCACGATCCCTCGGGTAACCCGCGCAGCGCGCCTTCAATCGACCGCATCTCGGCTTCAAGTTCCTGGTCGGTCATGCCTTCCTCGTCAATGCCGGCGAGCGAGAACAAGCAGCCGTAACCGCCGCCCTTGAGCGCGAAAATCCGGTCGTTGATGAAGCGTGCAATCGGGATAATGCTGCACGCGGCCCCGGCTTTGGCGAACCACGGCGTGTATTTTTGCTGCTCAGTGTTTACGCGGGTCATAGTAGGACCTCTGGCTCAGGCTCAATCCCCAAAGTTCGAACATCTTCGGATGTTTGCGGACGATCAGCCATGCACCCACGGCAAGCGACGGGAAAGCGATCATCGCCACCATGCGGAACCCAACGAGGAAAACCGTTACGCAGACGAATACGATAGCCATCCATGCTGTGAGGTCGAGTCCGAGTTTGGCTCTCGGTCGATTCAGCGCCTGGTTGATTGGTAACGGTTCTCCCCGCCTGGTCATGACCGCCACCTACTGCATCGTCTGGCCGGTCAAACTGCCGATCCATCCGGCTCCCCAGCCCAGCACTCCGGCGCCGAAGAGAGCGCCGAAAAGTCCTGGAATAGCGTCCTGGAACCTTCCCGACATCATGCGAATTCCGGCGAAGATCAGGCCGCCGAAGCAGATGATCGCGCCCGCATAGATGGCGAAGGTCTTGAAGGTTGTCATGAGCGTGGTCGCCCCGGAAAAGTCCATCGTCCCCTGGGCGTGGGCAACGCTCGTGAGCGAGAGCGCAAGAAGGGTGGGAGCCATCGTGCGAATGGCCGGGAAGAGGGTGTCTTTCAGAAAGGGATGTGCCCGGCGAATACCGGGCGGAACAGGTAACCGATCGCTGCTCGCATCGGATCGGAAGAAACGACGGAATCGATTCACTTTGCACCTCCACTGACCGTGTGGGTCAGCCATGGCGCAAAGTTAGGGCGGAATGGATACCGCGTCCAATGAATTCCGTGCAGCGCGTTATGCGTTTTAGGAATAACGCGCCGCTTTTCGGTGCCTGGACAGGCTCAGAATTCGTGGCTGAAAAGAATTTCGGGAGTTCCGATACCCCCTCTATATAAGGAGGCGTTCACTTCGGGCTTGACGCTCAAAACACAGGAAAAGCTGGTGCCATCGGTAAGCTGAATTTCGACATTTGTTCCATCTCCGATATCCCGGTGGATACGGAACGCCTGGATCGTCTTGCCCGCAAGCTGCGGGCACTCGATATAGTTGTCCTGCATGGACTCATCCTCGATTCTTTAGATTCTCGCCCGAGGTCAATGGCTGTCAGACCGGTAATTCCGCAATTTTACCCTGTCGCCGTGAACCTGGCTCCCGGGGCGTGACGATCTATTCTTGGAGACAATATCACACGCATCGTGTGTAGACTCATAGTGGTCTAAGCTTAAGCATAGGAGTGTGGCGACACGCTCCGTTAAGTCTCGATTTGGCTTCAGGTTACGGCAACTCCGTGACAAGCAGGGTTATTCCCAGGAGGAGTTGGCCGAACGAGCCGGGCTGCATCGCAACTACGTCGGCGGTATTGAGCGCGGCGAACGGAACGTTGCGTTGGAAAATATCGTCAAGTTGGCAAAAGCGCTTTCGGTCACGCCTGCTGACCTGTTTGCAGATTTCTCTTGATGTTTCTTAGGATGGCGGGAAACCTAGAACCCGTAAACGCACATGCGGCTCCATCACACTTTATGCACGCTAACCTGGCAAATGTTATCGTGCGTTTCAATGGTTATATGGAACATCGTCAAGCCGACGCAAGCGTTTTTGTTCAAGCCAAGCGACCTGCTCATTGTTTTCCTTGGGAAGTGATTCGCGGCGCACTCGTTGAAACTGGAGATCACCCCACCAGTTGGGCGTTATCCTATCGCATTGATTTCATTTTCAAGAGCTTGCAGAGCGTCCAGTATCTCGCCAAATGTGGGTGGTTCCTTATAGAACATATCGCGCATGGCCCGGTAGTCCCGTTCCAAAGCGTCTCGTTGCTTTTCCGGGGGAAGCAGCCGGAACGAGCCCAGTCGCGCCTCATCGTAGTGTGCCCACGAAGAGTAGTAAAACCGTTCCTTGAATTCGACCACGGCCTGAAGAAGATCTCGATTGGCTAAAGCTGCATCCTTGATGGGACTCCCCGCCAGTTTGTAAAGGTCGTAGTAATGCCGCGAGTAGCGGGCTGGGACAGTACCAGGCCGATGTGCTTCTTGATGGAGAATCGTCGCTTTTTCCCAGAAGGTGCGTTCTGCATCGATTGCAATTACGGCAAAATCAGGCTCGACAAATGCTTTGGGAAACGAGTCGGCCGCATAGGGGCGAATCGTCTGAGCACTGGAAGGAACCCATGAGGCAAGCGGCCCTATCTCCAGCCGGACCTCGGGACGAATGTAGGACGCACTGAAGGCTGCGGGAAATCGAACGTTCACCGTATGCGGATCGGATTCGTCGATACTGGCGCGTAGTTCGCCAACAGGGGAAAAGATGTGATTCAACTGGGCAAGCAGCGTTTCGCGAATATACTCTGCGGCTCTGGCATTCATTTCTTGGTTGTACCGGCTCTGCTTCGTTTTTGACTGGATGGACTGGTAGGGATCGTTGCCTTGCGCTATGCCATATCCGAGTAGCCGCCAGTCAAGAATCAGGTCGATGTCTTCAGAAAATCTCTCGATCAAGTGGAAGACCTTGGACAGACTGGTTCCACCCTTGAAAACTATCTGCTCCCTGAGTGACGGTTCCCCGAAGAGGTGCTTGAGAATCCAACAGACCCAGAAATCTTTTTCGACAATGGCGGGATTCATCCCGAGCCGACTTGCTGATTCCCCAAACAAATCCCGCCTGTCTGTTGCCGATCCGGCAGCGATCTTGTCCATGTCAATCCTCTCCGGCAATCTGCTGGATCGTGTTGTAGACCCACCCCGTCACCGTCTTTGTATCGGCCAGAACCTTGGAGCGTAGCGGCTTGGGTAGCCACTCCCGAATCTTGGCGATGGTTTCTGGAGTGATTTGCTCCGGACCGAGGGATTTGAGCGCTTGCACGATCAAGCCGCTTTCCTTCAGCTTAGTCCCCGATTCCTTGAGAGCAGTGTGCTCAAAAACCAGCGGTGTGTTGCCCACTTGGTAGAGGCGGTCGGGACCATCGGAAAGGTAAACGGCGCGCGCCGGAACCTGAGTCGAGAGTCCCAAAAAATTCAGCGCCGTGGCGCCGCTGGGCTGAATGCGCCAGCGGAACTTTCGTGCCAGAGCCCTGGCGACTTGGTCGAGATCGGGGCTGAGCTGCTGGTCCAGCATCTTGCTGAAGCGCGGATAATCGTAGATCCCCCGAATGACCCGGCGGATGCTGCCTTTCCGCTCCAGCCGGTGCAAAGCAGAATCGACAGTCGAACGATTGCCGAGGTCCAGAAAATCGCGCGGAGAGAATGCCCACCCTCCTCCCGATCCACGGATGCGATATGTGATCGTATTTTCAATCGCTTGAGCCATACAAAGTCACTACCTTTTGCAAGAAAAAATACCATAATTTTCTTGCAAATACAAACTTCATTTGAGTGACAGGGATAGAAGTGGCGGTCATACGTAGGGAGATGGAACACAGCGATGCCCTCTGGTCAGAAAGCTGATGAAGCACTGGGGAGGAAATCGGGCTGATTCCACACGATCAGCCCTTGGCCACTTGGTGAGATTTTGCCCGCATTTTGCCCGCAAATAGTGCCCATTGGGCCGTTTTTGCCGGTTGTGCCGGTTCGTAAGTATTGTGCCGTCTATAACTTAGGTTTGGAGGCGCTCCATGGCATGGAAGAGGTCGTCGGTTCGATCCCGACCAGGTCCACCAAATCTCCTGAACAACAGATTATCTTCCCCGCGGGTGAGATCACTTCTCATCCTTCAGACATGATCTTCATCGCCCGCGCACGGCACTCCAGAATGCCCAGTTGTTTTTGGTCGCACCGCTAGCAATGCGAGGTAGAGGCCATTGCATCCTGCCGCGCCTCGGGCGCAACATTCCAGCTCTCAATACTCATAGTGTGCTATTCACGAGCGCGGCCACTCTGTCTGCCCATCCATGTTCCGTCTCTCGAAAGCATCCAGGGTCGTTCATTCCTGATCTTTGCGCAGTTCATCCTCGAGCGAACTGATAATCTCGTCCCGCTGTGGGCCATGCAATCGTTCGCTGAGCCGCTCCAATGCCATACCAACAATGTGATAGTGGTGCAGCGAAGCAAGTTCCTGCGTGTCACTCAACTCCAGCCAGAGTTTGTGCAGGAGTTCCAAGTCCTGTTCGCGCAGGTTCGGCGTGTGTGGCCCCAGGTAGTACTCCTGCACGGTATGGTCAGGCGCATGGATCTCCATCGAGATGTTTGGCTTAGGTTCGGGCAAACGCTCCCACGCGTCGCCAGTCAATTTTCCCTGCTCATCGATGGTCAGCCGATTCGAGAGGCCGCAGACAATCCGCACCGATTCCAACCGAGCCGCCGTCTGCACAATGGCGTCGAAGACATCGCCAGACGGCACCACCATCAGCGAAACATGCTTGCCCTGTTTTTCCGCGACCTCAACAACCTTGGTGAACAACTGCTGCTCATACTGTTCAAACAATTCTCCGCTGTCATAGCTTTCGCCGGCGCTAAAGGTGGGTTCGCGGTGGTAGATGCGCGCCGTCATTACAACAACATCCTGTTTCGTCGTATCGGTTTTTCGCAGCAATTCATTCAGGTAATACAAATTGCGCGGATCACGAATCGCAACCAGCACATTTCCGGGCCGAACCTGCATCTCCTCGCGGTCCACAAGCGGCTGCTCTGCAACTCGAAATTCCTCTTTCATCTCGTGATCCGCACCGCGTTGCTTGTGCGTAATCTTTTCAGAAACCATGAACACCACATACAAGAAGACAGAGAACGCAATGCCGGCCTGAGTCGCCAACGGCTTTGTCATCAAGTTGATCAGCGCCACGGCAAACAGCAGCAGCGTAATCAGAGACAAGCCAATCGGAATCTCGACGCCCGCGATGTGAATATTGCCGGGAACGCGAAAGTCGCGATGTCCGGGCGCGATGAATCGAAGCACGAGGACGGCAAGCGACTTGAAGGCGAAGCTCCAGATCACGCCAAAAGCGTAGAGCGCCGCCAACAGATAAACATTGCCGCGGCTCATCACAATGGTGAGACATTGCAGAATTGCTATCGTGTTGATCAACCGGTGCGAAGTCCCGTACTTGTTGTGAGGCTTGCGAAACCACGGCGTCAGTACGCCGTCTTCACTAATGCGATTAAGCACTCCGTTCGCGCCCACAATCGCCGTGTTGACTGCACCGGAAAGAATCAACACCCCCACCAGTACGACGAATCCCTGGAAGATCAGCTTCAGGTTGTAAGGGCCAGCCATGTACATCGCCAGGCCGCTGATCAGGTTCGCAAAATACTCCGGACGCTTGTTATCCGGAATGATCATCACGGCAAAGAACGACACCAGAGAAGTGAAGAGCAGGCTGTAGAGGAAGATGACAGCTCCGGCCTTCTCCAGGTTCTTCAGCTTCGGATGTTCAATCTCGCGATTGACCTGCGCAAGTGATTCCTCGCCACTCATGGCCAGGACTGAGTGACCAAAGCCTACGAGCATCAGCACCCATGGCAACATGGTGAGAAATGGCAGATGTGTCAACCAGCCGAGTGTGTCGCCGTGCGAAGCTTGATTGGCAGCCATGATCGACGAATGGGCAGGCAAAGGCGGCAGATGGCGCGTCTCGGGGTGCAAGACTATGGTGATAAGGCACCAGACGATCAGCATCACCACCATCACCGTGGTGACCTGCATGATGCGCAGCGCCTTCTCGCTGGATTCGTGCATGCCCTGAATGTTTTTCCACCAGAAGTACGCAGTGACCAGAATGCCGAACCCGGCCGCAAAATAATCTCCGTGCCAGCCGCTCAGATCTACCGGGTGACCGATGCGTGCGGAGAGCGCTGACACAAAGCCCGCCAAATACTGTCCGGCGGAAACCGCGCTGATCGGGCCGGTCAGAACATAGTCAAACAGCAGAGCTGAGACGGAAAGCTTCGCCAGCGAGCCTCCCATCGCTTCCTTCACAACGCGATAGACACCGCCGCGCACGAACATCGTGCTCGACTCGATGTACAGCGAACGCACAGCATAGCTGAACAGCATCACTGCCAGCACAAACCAGGGAGCGCTCTTCCCGATCACGTTTTCAGCATCGCCGCCAACGTAGTAGGCCGAGGATGCCAAGTCGCTGAGCACAATGGCAGCTGCACGCCAGAAGCTGATAAAACTCAGCATTACCGTTGTGGCAACAAACACCTTGATTGCAGGGCGTGAGCCGGGTGTGGCCGTCACTGAATTCAGATTTCCAGAGGTCATCGCCATCTTCTCAGGGTGAGATTTTCCTTCTCTGTCGCCGCGGACATAGCTCATTCCCCGTTTTTAGACTTGAATTTGAAATCGTTCAGGCGAAAGCACACTACGGCGGGCCAGAGCAGACCGAGAGCTGCTGCTGAATAAACAACTGACGAGAACCGCCTGTACAATGAACGCCCCCAGGCTACACGGGCCAGAAACCGGGCGCGCATAAACCGCCTGTTCTATTGGACAATGCTGCGGCTAAAGCAAAGCTAAAGATTACCTAAAAAGTTTCTAAAGATGTGGTTGCGGATGCGACTTGCGGCCATGGCGATTGCATTCCAGGACCGAATTCTACTGCTCCGTCGCCTTCTGCATCGGGAACTTCGAATCCAAGTCCAGGTTCAGTTCAAGCACGTTCACGCGCGCTTCTCCCAGGAATTTAAGCTGCCGATCTAGCGTGTGTTGGCCCACCAGTGCGAGCACCTGCTGCTCGGCGATGCCACGCGCCTTTGCTACGCGCAATGCCTGAAACTCGGCATTTGCCGGCGTGATCTCCGGGTCGAGTCCCGAGGCAGAGGTTGTCACATAATCCACGGGAACCGGGTGCGAGGGATTCTCGGCTTGCGCCGCGGCGACGTCTTGCTTCACGCGATCGATCAGCTTCTGATTAGTCGGCCCGTAGTTCGTTCCGCCTGAGTTGGCCGCGTCGTAGCCGTTTCCTGCCGCAGATGGCCGCGGATGAAAGTACCCAGCGCCAGTGAAAGGCTGTGCCAGGATGCGCGAGCCAATTACTTTGCCGTCGCGCACAATCAACTGTCCGTTTGCTTTCTCCGGGAAGATGAGCTGAGCGAGCGCAGTCACTGCCAACGGATAAATCACTCCGCACAGAATCGTTGTCACGACGGTCATCAGGATTGCGGTAATCAGATTGCGTTTCATTTTCATCTCTCTCCTACACAAGCCCAGCAGCAGTGATCAGAATGTCGATCAGCTTGATTCCAATAAACGGCGCAACAATTCCGCCCACTCCGTAGATGAGGAGGTTGCGCCTCAGCAATGCCGCTGCATTCATCGGCCGGTAGCGGATTCCGCGGAGCGCAAGAGGAATCAACATGATGATGATGATTGCGTTGAAGATCACCGCCGAGAGAATGGCGGAGTGCGGAGTTTTCAGGTGCATGATGTTCAGAGCGTTGAGCACCGGAAAGGTCGCCGCGAACATCGCAGGGATAATCGCAAAGTATTTCGCGACATCGTTGGCAATGGAAAACGTCGTCAGTGCGCCGCGAGTCATCAGCAGTTGCTTGCCGATTCCGACGATCTCAATCAGCTTCGTTGGGTTCGAATCGAGATCGACCATATTTCCCGCTTCTTTGGCGGCTTGCGTACCGGAGTTCATGGCCACGCCCACATCGGCCTGAGCCAGCGCCGGAGCATCGTTGGTGCCATCGCCGGTCATCGCCACAAGCTTTCCCTCGGACTGCTCTTTGCGTATCAAATCCATCTTGTCTTTCGGCGTGGCTTGCGCCAGGAAATCATCCACGCCCGCCTCGCGCGCAATGGCCGCCGCGGTCAGCGGATTGTCGCCCGTAATCATCACTGTGCGAATGCCCATGGTGCGCAACTGGTCGAAGCGCTCGCGCATTCCTCCCTTCACAATGTCTTTCAACTCTATTACGCCCAAGGTGCCGCGCTTTCGTTCGGCGACCACCAGCGGCGTAGATCCTGCGCGTGCGATCGTATCCACAATCGAACGCACCTCAGGTGCGAAGACACCGTTGTTCTCCTCGACGTAGCGTTCGATAGCATCCACCGATCCTTTGCGAATCTGGAAGCCGTTGAGGTTCACGCCCGACATCCTAGTCTGTGCCGTGAAGGGCACGAACTCCGGGTGATGATCCTGCAATTCGCGTCCGCGCAGGTTGTATCTCTCCTTGGCAAGCACCACGATGGAGCGACCTTCCGGCGTCTCATCGGCAAGCGAGGAAAGCTGCGCAGCATTGGCAAGGTCTTCTTCCGACACTCCTGGGGCAGGAACAAATCGCGAAGCCTGGCGATTGCCAAGTGTGATGGTGCCGGTCTTATCAAGCAGCAGGGTGTTCACGTCGCCAGCCGCTTCCACTGCGCGTCCTGACATGGCAAGCACGTTGTGCTGCACCAGTCGATCCATGCCGGCGATTCCAATGGCAGACAGAAGTCCGCCAATCGTTGTCGGAATCAAGCAGACCAGCAGCGAAACCAGCACGAAGATTGTTTGCGGCGCGCCGGAGTAGATGGCAAATGGTTGCAAGGTCACAACCGCCAGCAGGAAGACAATCGTCAGCCCCGCGAGCAGAATGTTCAGCGCGATTTCGTTTGGCGTCTTCTGCCGCTCGGCACCTTCGACGAGGGCAATCATGCGGTCGAGGAAAGTTTCGCCCGGATTTGAAGTGATTCTCACCTTGATCTTATCGGAGAGCACGCGCGTACCGCCGGTCACAGCCGATCGGTCGCCGCCCGACTCCCGAATCACAGGAGCCGACTCGCCGGTGATCGCCGACTCATCCACCGATGCGATGCCGTCAATGATCTCGCCGTCGCCGGGAACGAACTCTCCTGCAGAAATCAGAACTACGTCCTGCGCTCGCAGGCTTGAGCTCGCTATCTGCTCCAGCTTTCCGTTGGCGAGCAGGCGATGAGTGATGGTTTCGGCGCGGGCTTTGCGCAGAGTGTCCGCCTGTGCCTTGCCGCGTCCTTCTGCAACTGCTTCTGCAAAGTTGGCGAACAGCACCGTGAACCACAACCAAAGCGTGATCTGCAGATTGAACTTGAATGACTCATGCGGACGCAGGATCAGCAAAATCGTTGTTATGACGCTGCCTACCTCGACAACGAACATCACTGGGTTCCCCATCATTTTGCGCGGGTTCAGTTTTAATACCGAGTTATAGAAGGCATCGCGAAGGATGGCCGGATCCCAAAAGGTCTTACGATTTTTCGTTGCACTCGACATGGCTTTCCTCAGAATGCCTTTCCTGCATTCATCAGCAGGTGTTCAAGAATTGGTCCCAAGCTGAGCGCAGGGAAAAATGTCAACGCACCCAGGATCAGAATTACTCCGATCAGGAGCACGCCAAACAAAGGCGTGGTCACCGGAAATGTTCCTACCGAAGCCGGCACATATTTCTTTCGTGCGAGATTACCCGCGATGGCCAGCATGGGAATGATCATCAGGAAGCGCCCAACAAGAGTGGCCAAGCCAATCGAGACGTTGTACCAGAGAGTGTTCGCATTCAGCCCGCCAAACGCTGATCCGTTATTTCCCGTCCCAGACGTGAACGCATAGAGAATCTCTGACAGCCCGTGTGGACCCGGGTTTGCAATCGATCCGGTGCCGAATCCTTTTACGCTGGAGATAGCCGCAAGCGCGAGAATGATGAGTGGGAAGACCAGTGCCACCAGCATCGCCATCTTGACGTCGTAGCCTTCAATCTTCTTGCCCAGGTACTCCGGCGTACGCCCCACCATCAGGCCCGCGATGAACACGGTAAGCACCACGTAGATCAGAATCCCGTACAGGCCAGCACCCACGCCTCCGAAAATCACCTCGCTCAACATGATGTTGACCAGGGGAATCATGCCTCCAAGCGGTGTGAAGGAATCGTGCCACCCATTGATGGCTCCGCAACTTGCGTCAGTTGTGGCAGTAGCGAACAGCGCAGTGTTGGCGATGCCGAAGCGCACCTCCTTGCCTTCCATGTTGCCGCCCGGTTGCAGAACGCTCGCGCTTTGATCCACGCCGTGCAGCAGTGTATTACCGTGCGACTCCGCCCAGTAGGTGCAGAAGACGCCAGCAAGGAAGAGCACGGCCATGACGCCCCACAACGTCCAGCCATGGCGCGGAGAACCCGTCATCTGTCCAAGCGTGTAGGTAAGTCCAGCGGAGAGTGCAAAGATCGCAAACATCTCCAGCAGGTTGCTGAATGGAGTTGGGTTCTCGAACGGATGCGAGCTATTAGCATTGAAGAAGCCGCCGCCATTGGTTCCCCATTCCTTGATGAATTCCTGCGAGGCCACTGGCCCTTGCGCAATCACCTGCTCGGTCACCGTGTCCATCACTGGCTTGCCATCGGCTCCCACCGCCGGCTTGCCGTCAGCTCCAAGATGCGGCACCTGCTGCGATTCGACGATGGTCGCTTTGTCGTAGGGGCGGAAGTTCTGAACCACACCTTGCGAAACCAGAACCAGCGCGCCGACCACGCAGAAAGGCAACAGCAGCCACAGTACGCAGCGCACCAGGTCAACCCAGAAGTTTCCGATGCTCTCCATCTGACGGCGCGCGATACCACGAATGAAGGCAATGGCCAGGGCGATGCCCGTCGCAGCCGAGGCAAAATTGTGAAAGGCGAGCTGCACCATCTGGGTGAAGTAGCTCATCGTCGCTTCGCCTGAATACGCCTGCCAATTGGTATTCGTTGTAAACGACGCGGCAGTGTTCCATGCAAGGTGCTGGGGCATTACAGCGCCAAACTTCTGCGGGTTGAGGGGAAGAAAGCCCTGCACACGCTGAACCAGATAAAGCAGCAGCATCGATACCAGGCTGAACAGAAGCATGGCCACGGCATACTCCGTCCACGCCATATCATGATCCTCGTCCACGCCTGTCACGCGATAAATCAGTCTTTCCAGCGGCCGCAACAGCGGATCGAGAAATGTTTTCTCGCGGTTGAAGACACGCGTTATAAGCACTCCGAGCGGCTTAGTCGCCGCAAAGATGAGAAAGAGAAATACAGCGATCTGCAGCCATCCATTGATCGTCATCTCAGAACCTTTCAGGACGCAGCAAGGCGTAGAACAAGTACGCCAACATCAGCACCGTCAAAGACAACATCAAGTACGTTTCCATCTCTCTACCTCATGCGTTCGCAAAATCCAACGTAGCCAATTGACAGCGCGAAGAATGCGACGGTAATCAGCACAAATCCAATATCCTGCATCGTTCTCTCCTGCCAGAAACCAACTCGTTCCCAGCTCCGTTTCTATTCACTGCACTCGAATCTAGGTGAGCATTCCCGCCTCGTGCTCACGCCTCTTTGATGCCTGAAGATTGGGAGGAACTCTTCCTGAGTTCCGAGAAAAATAGATTTGGGGGAAGAGACCCTGCACTCGACGCGGCGCGCATGGTCGTGCGCGCCACCCGCATCTGCAGTGGAGCAGGGCGCAACAAATACGGCCGCAGGTGACGCACTGGCAGCAGTTCGAGTACCGTGCGGTTCCGTCTTATACGCGCACGCGACTCGCGTTCAATTGCGATGAGGAATCCAATCAGGTAAAGGATTGCGGCACAGCAGATGGCGAGGAATACATCGAGGGGAATCATTCCAACCTCCCTGAAGCCCGTAAAACCTTATGAGTCCACTGGCCTTCACTTCGATTGGATATCGCGGGGTCTAAATCACGAATAAAGAGTGTCTTAAAAGTTCCTAAACACCACGTCTACACTGAGACTCGACAACAAAATTACGGCGCTTCGCCCGGCTCAAAACGATAGCCGACCCACTTCTCGGTGACGATGTAATGCGCCGAACCATCCTCTGGTTCAAGCTTTTTGCGCAGATGATTGATGAAGACGTGCAGATACTCCGGCTGCTGAGTACTGTTTCCACCCCACACCGCTGAGAGCAGCGTGTGATGGGTTATGACTCGTCCGGGATTCTTCGCCAGATAACTGAGCAGATCGAACTCTTTCGGGGTAAGCCGCACATCGCGGCCCTTGACCGTAACCAGCCTGGTGAGCAGGTCGATGCTGAAATCGCCGGCTTCAATCTTGTCAGAGCTGTCGTCGCGCGCCGGTTGGCTCGCGCGTCGCAATCCGGCGCGCACTCGCGCCACGAGTTCATTCATGTTGAATGGCTTGGTCACGTAATCATCAGCTCCGGAGTCGAGCGCCTCGACCTTCGGCTTCTCTTCACCGCGCACCGAGAGCACAATGATTGGCACTGCCCACTTTGTACGAATCCTGCGGCACAACTCCAACCCGCCCATGTTCGGCATGGAAAGATCGGTGATCACCAGATCCGGCGTCCACTCCCGCATGACCTCCAGCGCCTCATCTCCATCGCCTGCCGTACGCACTGTATAGCCCTGCGCGGCGAGAGCGGTACGCAGAACACGCGTGATCTGCGATTCATCGTCAACCACGAGAATGTTGCGCCGGATTGTTTCCATAGCCATGCTCACTTCGACTCCTGGGTCACGATGTGCACATCAACCGGCGGTGCGTCACGAAGAAAATCGTGGATGGCGGAGAGATACAGGAACCTCCTCCACCCTTTTAGCGCCGAGCGCCCGAAGACGACTTGCGTAATATGTTTTTCGCGAACGATCTTTGCAACCTCTGGCGCAACTCTCTTTCCCTGCACCTTCACGATCTGCGCTCCCAGGTTCTCCGCAAATCGAAAGTTCTCATTCAGCGTTCGCTGATCTTCCGGAGCATCGTCCCTCCCGGTATCTATGTAGATTACGTAAAACACAGCGTCGATTCTCTCAGCCATCCTGGCCGTGCGCGCAATCAAGTATTGCGCTACCGGATTGGAACTGATGCAGACGGCGATCCGCTCACTAATCGGCGTGCGGCTCTCCATGTGCTCCTTTTCCATGTAGCTTTCCAGGCTGCGATCCACCACGCTGCCCACCTGCCGCAACGCGAGTTCACGCAGAGCAATGAGATTGCCAGGACGAAAGAAGTTTGCGAGAGCGCGGTCACTCCGCTCCATGGGATATATATCACCGCGCTTCATGCGAGCCTGCAGAGCCTCTGGCGTCAGATCGGCGAGAACGATTTCATCCACTCTCTGCATCACCCAATCCGGCACGGTCTCGCGCACGATTACGCCGGTGATGCGTCCTACAAGCGGAGTTATGCTCTCGATGTGCTGAACATTCATCGTGGAGATTACGTCAATCTTTGCGTCCAGGATCTCCATCACATCTTCGTAGCGTTTGCGATGTTTAGTGCCCTCGATGTTAGTGTGCGCGAGCTCGTCCACCAATACGATTTCGGGATGAGCCTGGAGAATGGCGTCAACATCCATTTCGTCGAAAGTCGTGCCCTTGTAAACAAGTTGTTGTCGTGGCACAACGGGCAGGCGCGCAGTGAGTTCAGCCGTGACCGCGCGACCGTGGCTCTCCACCACGCCGATCATCACTTTCTCGCCCCGGCTATGCCGGCGAATGCCCTCGCTCAGCATGCTGTACGTCTTGCCTACGCCAGGCGCATAGCCGAGAAAGAGCTTGAAGCGTCCACGCTTCTTGTCAGGTGCGGCTTCCTCCAGCCACTGCTCCGGTGTCTTCGGCATACCGCGCCTATTGTTGAACAACTGAGTCGAATTGTCGAATACGCTACAATTCCGAGCTGTGAACAAGCTCCTGCAATCTCAAGTCGCTCGCTATCTATTTTCATTTGCCCTGGTGTCTCTGCTGGTCGCCGTGTTCCGCTTGCTTCACGCGAATGTAAGCACTGTCGGTTTTGCATTCCTTCTCGCGGTCCTCTTCGTTTCAGCCGCATGGGGACTGAGCCGCGCAATCTTTGTTTCCATCGTTGCGACACTGGCTTACAACTACTTCTTCCTGCCGCCTGTCGGAACGTTCACCATCTCCGACCCGCAGAACTGGATTGCGCTCTTCACTTTCCTGATCACAGCCGTGATCGCGAGCCAGCTCTCGGAACGCGCCCGGCGCGAGGCGGTGAATGCCAACGATCGACGCCGCGAGTTGGAGCAGCTTTATTCCTTCAGTCAGCGCATGCTTATTGCCGACAACGTGCTGGCACTCATCAACGCCATTCCGGTGGCGGTAGCTGAAACCTTCGGAGCGCAGTTTACAGGCCTTTTCTCCATCCATAGCAAAAAGGTGTATTACAACAGTTTGGCTGCACAAGACGCGATCTCCGCAGAAGCTCTGCAATTGGTCAGCAGCCGCAGCGAGCCGATCTCCGACAAGCAGCTTCGCATTCGTCCTCTGCACATTGGACTGCGCTCGGTAGGAGCCCTCGCCGTCGTCGGCGGCGATCTTTCTCCTGAGAGCATGGAAGCTCTTGGAAGCCTTGTCGCCATCGCAATCGAGCGGGCCGGAGCGGTTGAAAAGCTTGCTCACGCCGAGGCTGGACGCGAAAGCGAGCGCCTTCGTTCCGTTCTGCTTGACTCGGTGACCCACGACTTTCGCACTCCCCTGACGGCCATCAAGGCGTCTGCGCAGTCGCTCCTCGCCGATCGCCAACTTGAAGACAGCCAGCTCGACGCAGCCGCGCGCGACGAGCTGCTAACGATCATCAATGAAGAGACCGACCGGCTCGATCGCCTGGTGGGAGAGGCGGCGCAAATGGCGCAACTCGACTCTCATGCCGTGGAGCTGAATCTTCGACCACATCACATTCGCGAAGCTATCGACGCCGCGCTTTTAACCAACCAGAACACGCTCTCGCATCACAAGGTGAAAATCGAGGTCCCAGATTCGCTACCACGCGTCAGAATGGACCTGCGCCAGACCGAGGAGATTCTTTCACAACTTCTGGACAATGCAGGGAAGTACTCTCCACGCGGCACCCCGATTACGATCACGGCTGAGGTGCAAGGGAACATGCTGGTGACCAGCGTTGCCGATCAGGGTTCCGGCATCGACAGCATCGATCAGGCAATGGTTTTCGATAAGTTCTACCGCGGCCAAGGTCAGCGCCATAGCAAGCAGGGCACGGGAATGGGACTCGCCATTGCCAAGGCGATTGTTGAGGCGCATGGCGGCACGATTTCGCTCACTACACAGGCCGGCCGCGGCTCGGTATTCTCGTTCACCTTGCCGATTACGCGCTAATTAGGATATGCGGCAGGCGTTCCGACAAGAGTGGTGTCAGTTTTGCGCGGGATCGAGTGCCAATATGAGTTGCATCAGGGGAGCGCTGTCGTTCATGATTCCAGCGCGACCGGCCGCCTCATCGCAGCCCGAGCATCCCAGGCAGCGCATGATCAGGATCATACCGGGATGCATCTTCGCGATTCCAGCTGCGAAGTTTTCACGCTCAGTCTCCGACCAGGAATTCTTGCAGATGATAACGCCTCTCACCGCCACCGATTTGAGGACTACTTCGGCAATGGCCATGCTGGTGGCCGTGACTAGCTCGAATCCAGCCATGTGCAATTGGGATTGCGTGCCGCACAACTGGGCGGTACGCTTCGTGATTGCAAGTACCTTGGGATAGCCGCTTCGAATCATCTACTCACATTCTGCCGTAGCATCGCGGTTTTATGCTAGGGGAAAAGGCCCTAATGGGCGCGTTTCTTCATCTGACGCCATAGTTTCGGTGCAGCATAAGTCTCTGCGCTGCCATCCACCCCCACTTTTGTTCCATTCGTCGATCATTTGCCATCAAAATAGACAGATGAAGCGCTCCGGCACTGCCGATCTACCTCTTCACGGAGGCCGCGTACCAGCTTGGCTGGGAGAGCGTATGACCAAGCTCGGCACGCTGATTGTCGAACATATCGCTGCGTCCTATGGGCCTTCGGAGGTCCTGACCCGGATGAGCGATCCCTTCTGGTTCCAAGCCCTGGGCTGCGTGATGGGCATGGATTGGCACTCTTCCGGCATCACCACGTCCGTAATGGGAGCGCTCAAGCGCGGGCTCAATCCGCGCTCCTCTGATATTGGTCTTTACGTCTGCGGAGGCCGCGGCCGTCACTCCCGCCGTACTCCCGATGAGCTGCGTGATTTCTCCAGCCTCGTTGGACTCGACGGCGACGCACTAGCTCGCACCAGCCGCTTAACCGCTCGCGTCGACAATAACGCAATCGCCGACGGATTCCAGCTCTATCTACATTCCTTTGTCGTCAGCACGACGGGCGAGTGGGCTGTCATTCAGCAGGGCATGAACTCCGCAAACCATCTTGCGCGCCGTTATCATTGGCATTCGGCAGAGGTTCGCGATTTTACTTCGAATCCACACACGGCGATTCTTGGCCAGCCCCAGGGAATCATCCTGAATCTGGTGGATGCCCGCGCCTCACTTGCGCAGAACACTTTGCTCAACATCGTGAAGGAACCCGTGGAGTCGTCGCTCAGCGAGTTCCGCAAACTCACCATGCCGTCGCATCACGACGTCCGCGCAGAAGACGTAGATCTCAAGCGCCTGGGAGCCGTGCTGGCCGTCGCGCACGACCAGAAACTGCGTGACTTCTCTTCCCTGTTGCTCACTCCGGGACTCGGGCCGCGCACACTGCAATCACTGGCTCTCATTGCTGAAGTGGTGCACGGTGCCCCGAGCCGCTTTTCCGATCCCGCACGTTTCTCGTTTGCGCATGGCGGCAAAGACGGACATCCATTCCCTGTGCCTCTCAGAACCTACGATGAGTCCATCGGCGTGCTGCGCCGCGCCCTCGATGCGGCGCGCCTCAATCACTCGGAGAAACTCGAAGGGTTCCGCCGCCTTGATCGTCTCACCCGTGCCGTTGAAGAGCAGCGCCAACCGCTTGCCGATTTCGCGGCCGCCATCTTGCACGAGCGTGCCATCTCAGCCTCACTCGATGGACGCACTGTGATGGACGACAATCCGCATCCTGCGAAGAAGAAAAAGACAAGCAACTCCCAGCAGCAGCTCTCACTTTTTTGAACGACGCTTTGCCAAACACAATGTTGTGAATGCGCTTCAAGGGATTTAAAGTTGTGCATTGTGATCATCAATCTTGCCCGGCGCGCGCACAATCACAACTTCGAACTGGACCCGATTACGCGGTCGCTGCTCGATACCGACTTTTACAAGCTGCTGATGCTGCAGTTCATCTGGAAGCATTTTGCGAATACACATGCCTCGTTCTCACTCAGCTGCCGACCAGCGAGTGTACGCCTTGGCCACCTGATTGATGCCGAGGAACTCCGTGAGCAACTGGAACACACGAAGAAACTGCGCTTCCACAAATCAGAACTGATATGGCTGGCGGGCAATACCTTTTATGGACGCCGCGGCATCTTCGAACCGGCTTTCCTGGAATGGCTGGAGCGTGACTTCCGGCTCTCCGAATATGAGTTGTCGATTAAGGATGGCCGCCTCACGCTATCTTTTCACGGGCTCTGGACGGCGACCACGATGTGGGAGATCTACGCCCTCTCTGCCGTTAGTGAGTTGAAAACGCGCGCCAGCCTCAAGCATCTGAGCGAATTCGAACTGGACATTCTCTATGCCCGTGCCAAAACCAAACTATGGGAGAAGATGGCGCAATTACGCGGTGTTCCCGCACTAAAGCTGAGCGACTTTGGAACCCGGCGCCGTCACAGTTTTCTGTGGCAGGAGTACGTGGTCAAGGCAATGAGCGACGTGCTCGGCAGCAGCTTCAGCGGCACATCGAATACGTATCTCGCATACAAGCACGACCTTGAGGCGATCGGTACAAACGCGCATGAGTTGCCGATGGCACTGGCGGCGCTCGCCAATAACGACGAAGAGTTGAAGACATCGCAATACCACTTGCTGGAACTATGGCAGAAGACCTATCAGGGCGAGTTGCTCATCCTTCTTCCTGACACATTCGGCACCACCCAATTTCTTCGCGATGCGCCCGATTGGGTGGCGGACTGGACCGGCCAGCGCGCCGACAGCAAAGATCCATTCGTCGCTGGAGACGAGTACATCCAGTGGCTCGAAGAGAGAGGCCGCGATCCTCGCGAGAAATTGTTTATCGCCTCTGACTCGCTCGACGTGCAGCAGATTCTCGGATTGCACGCCTACTTCGCCGGAACGCTTCGCAACGGAGCTACCCCTGCGAACTTCCACACCGCCAGCGACTTTCTCAATGACCGGAAATGGGTACCCGAACGCCGCATCCGCTTCAGCGCGGGCTGGGGCACCTTGCTCACCAATGACTTCCGTGGCTGCAACCCTCAAGGCGATGGAGGCTTTGATCCCCTCGGCTTAGTCTGCAAACTCAACGATGCGGAAGGCAGGCCAGCCGTAAAGCTCTCCGATAATTTTCAAAAAGCACTCGGAGCACCAGAAGAAAACCAGCGCTACCAGCGAGTTTTCGGGCTCGCGGGCGTTGCTGACGCGCCGGTCATTGTTTAATAGGCGTTTAGTGCATAGCGTGTAGTACATAGGCCCACTCAGCAAATGGGCCTATGACCGGACTGGACGTGTGTCACTACTCGCTTGCTTGCTTCACCTTGCGTTCTAACTCATCCCACTCAGCCGCGCTTAATTTCACCTTGGTCGCGCCGACGTTCTCCTCCAAATGTCGCACCGACGAGGTTCCCGGAATCGGCAGCATTACCTTAGATCGATGGAGCAACCACGCCAGCGCCAGTTGAGCCACCGTTGCATTATGTTCCTTTGCCGTTTCATCCAAAACGCCGCCGGGTTGCGCCAACTTGCCAGCCGCTACCGGGAACCACGGAATGAACGCGAGATCGTTCTTCTCGCAATATTGCAGAGTGTCCTCATGGACGCGGTTGCCAATGTTGTACATGTTCTGCACGCTAACCACGGCGATTGTCTTGCGCGCAGCTTCGATCTCGGCTGGCTTAACCTCCGAGAGTCCGAGGTGGCGAATCTTGCCTTCTTGCTGCAGTTTCTTCAGTTCGCCAAACTGCTCCGCTGCGGGAACCTTGGGATCTATGCGATGCAACTGGTAGAGATCGATCCGATCCAGCTTCAAGCGGCGCAGGCTCATCTCCACGCATTGCCGCAAATACTCTGGCCTGCCAACCGGTTGCCATTGATTCGGCCCCGACCGCGCCAGCCCTCCTTTGGTGGCAATCACTAATCCCTCGGCATATGGATAGAGCGTTTCGCCGATCAATCGTTCGCTCACCTCCGGACCATAGGAATCCGCGGTATCGATGAAGTTGACGCCCAGCTCCACGACGCGCTTCAACACGCGCTTGGCTTCTGCCGGGTCCTTTGGTTCTCCCCAGATGCCCTCGCCGGTAAGGCGCATTGCGCCGAATCCCAATCGATTGACGGTCAAATCTCCGCCAATCGAAAAAGTATCACTTGCATTCATAGTATGTGTGGCCATACTCAATCAGATTCCCGCCACGCCGCAAAGTTGAAAAAAAAGAGCAACTCTGATGCACTCTCTTTTCCGGAGTGTCTCACCTGCGCGGTTGGCAGTAGGATGCCGGCGCTATCATCGCGGGCGGCGGCTCAATCACGAAACCTCTATTGAAGTTTCCCGGCGGAATGCGTTTTCATTTTTCAGATGGGCTAGGGAATGAGTTGGGCGTCTGGTCCGATAAATAGGCGCAAGAAAAGCCCGCGGCACGCAATGCGCTCGCGGGCTGGTTGCATGAGTCGCGCTCTAGCTCTTGAATCCAGGAAGGTCCACACGCTTCGCAATGTGATCCTTGATCCAGTGGGTGTCCCACCATTCTTTCGGATCAATCTGTACGCCATCGAGCTGCATGGCGAAGTGAATGTGGTCGCCTCCGGCCATCCCTGTCTGACCGCTGGTTCCCATCGCTTGACCGCGTTTCACCAGGTCGCCTTCGTGCACATTGATCTGGCTCAGATGGCCGTAGATGGTCTGCAGCCCATAGCCATGATCAACCACGATACAGTTTCCGTAAATGCCCAGCGGAGCCGCATAAACCACCTGGCCATCGTTCGAGGCCTCTACGCCAACATGCTGCGTAACCGCAAGATCGTATCCAAGATGCACCTGCTGATCGATCTTGTTTCCCTTGTAGATATAGTGCCGCACATCCGCAAAGGTCGCTTCCGACGCGGAGTGAGACTGCCGCGTGAAAGGCTGCGACCACAGGAAGTGGTCCGCGGTCTTGAAGCGCAAATCCGAAAGCGTTTTATTATTCGCGCGCCGCATTTCATTGTTGATCTTCACAAAGCGCGCCACTGGATCACCCGTTCCATTCGGGTCCAGTTCGTTGACCACTTTTTGAATGAACTGGTCGTTCAACTGTAGTTGATGTTCGGTGTACTTCGGCTGTTCCTTCTTCGGGAACTGGAAGACCATCGGTCCGGTCGCATCCGTTCCCGTTTCGTTGGAAGCATAGACCACAGGGACTGTGTTGGCCGGCATGTTCCAGGCAAAGGCGAAGAGTGAAAAGAATCCAGCCTTGCCGCCGGGCATAGGCCACGCACGAAATGTCTGATCGCCCACGCGAACGCCCGCCGCTGTCCAGGTGCCTGAGACGTTGAATGTCGCCATGTCGGCCATTCCCAGATAAAGATAATGCTGGTCTGAATCGACACTGACGGTTGGCGGCCGCGTAATCACCGTCACCTCGCGCTCCGAGCGCGTCGTCTTCCGCATAAAATCGTTCGAAGTGGCTTCGACGATCAGTTTTGCCTTGCCCTCTTTAAGCTGAGGTGTAGAGTTGACGCCCGCCACGAAATTCCACGTGTTGTCCGCCAATCGCGAGGCTTGCGCCGCTTCCCACACGCGGTACTGCGTGCCGTTCTGCTCGACGAAGGCCGCAGCCTTGCGGATGCCTCGAGGATCGTGGACGTGGATGGAGATGGGAGTAGCCAAACCGATTGAGCTGACATTTGTCGGCAGGTCCACAACGGGCGTTGCTGATCGCGCTAATACAAGGGCGACCGGCAACACAACGATGATTGCAACGATGAGAACAATGACTTTGCGCACGAAGTCATTGTAGCGCTCACAACGTGAGCCGACGATCAGGGGTTGAACTTAGGAAAAGCCCTTAGCGTCGTCACGCGAGGCCCGCAAAATAGAAGGAATGTCGCAGGGATGGCAGAGTTCGAAGGCTCCGGCAGCGAGCGCCGCCGCCCACATTTGTTCATCTGGCGAACGATGGGTGCAGACGATCGTCAGGTTCTGAAGGGTCTGCGACAACTTGCGCACCTCTTCCAGAGCTACCAACTCCAAATCGAGCACTGCCAATCGTGCCTCATTGCGCTGCAGGATCGCACGTAGCTCCTGACCACTATTCAAAACCGAGACCTGATCGAAATGCGAACGAAGATTGTTCGCCAAGCCAAGTGCGACCTCATGATCGTGCTGTGCGATGACAACTGCAAGAAGCGACATAATCTTTCCTGTTGAAAAGTATGAGGCTGGATTCAGCTCCCTTAGCTTTGGAGACCGTGCTAAATAACAGAGTTGCTTTGCAAAGCATCATTGCTAGTTGTGAATTGGGCACTCCATGTGCTCAAGCTTCGAGAAAGCTACCTAAATTGGAAAACCCTTTCCGAATAACTCCACTCCTAAGATTCCGGAACGAGCCAAGCAGAACTGGTGTGTTCTGGATGTGCAACGAGCGACACAGGACGGGAGCTGCGGACGGAAGGAGAACGAGAGATCAACTTAGAAAGTGAGCTTGCGAAATCACGGACCGGGCCGACATCAGAAACCTCATTGGGCATCGTATTCAAATGGAGAACCCTATGGCCACGGAACGTCTCGCTAATCGCTGGGTGATTGCAGTTGCAGCGGTCATCATGCAGCTCTGTCTCGGTGCAGTTTATGGTTGGAGCGTCTTCGTCAAACCCCTCACCAGTGCTGTCCACTGGACGCTCACCCAGGTTTCTCTGACCTTCACACTTGCGATTGTTTTTCTCGGAGTAGGAACGGTTATCGGTGGACTGTGGCAGGACCGCGTAGGACCGCGCATAGTCGCCACTGTCGCGGGCGTTCTCTATGGCCTTGGATACATGATCGCCTCGTACGCCGCCTCCAGGAATTCACTCGGCGGAATGTACTTCGGCTACGGAATGGTGTCTGGCATTGGCATGGGAATGGGCTACATCTGTCCCGTTGCCACGCTCGTGAAGTGGTTCCCAGACAGGCGCGGGTTGATGACTGGTGTAGCGGTGTGCGGTTACGGCGCGGGCGCGCTGGTGATGAGTCCGCTGGCCGCGCGCTCGATTCTTTCACGCGGTGTACCGGCTACTTTCCTGATCCTTGGAATCGTGTACCTGGTCGTCGTGGTAGCCACCGCGCAGTTTTATCAGAATCCGCCGCAGGGCTGGCGTCCTGCGGGTTGGGAGCCCCGTACTACGGTTTCAAAGGAGGCTTCAACCTACGACTTCACGGTAAAAGAAGCGATGTCCACGCCGCAGTTCTGGCTGCTCTGGTTCATGCTCTTCCTTAACGTCTCCGCCGGGATCATGATCATCAGCCAGGCCTCTCCCATGGCGCAGCAACTGGTCGGACTCACTCCGGTCACCGCCGCTGGCATCGTCGGCGTTATCTCCATCTTCAACGGTTTGGGACGCGTCTTCTGGGCGGCAGTTTCCGATTATCTGGGCCGTGCCCGGGTTTACTTTTTGCTGTATCTCATCCAGGTAGGAGTCTTCTTTGCCTTGCCCCACCTGCATACAGCCACTCTGTTCACCATTGCAGTGGCGACCGTGGGACTCTGTTATGGCGGAGGTTTCGGCACCATGCCGTCGTTTACCGCGGACTTCTTTGGCCCAAAATACATGGGCGGAATTTACGGCTGGATACTGCTGGCCTGGGGAGCCGGAGCCATTCCTTCGCCCATCTTGATTGCCCGCGTGCGGCAAACCACCGGAAACTATCAGACCGCGATTCAGATCATAGCAGTCGTGATGATCTGTTCGCTCGTCCTGCCGCTCATTGCGAAGCGCCCGAAATACGACGCCGGCAAAACCGTCACCGCGCCGAAGCAGCGGGCAGCTTAGTACCGATTTTAGACACTCGGTAGCCACAGACCTGAGCCCTTGGATTTGCGCCCGAAAACGGTGCGCTGAGTTTTGAAACAGGAGAGTTGGTACGGCTACAAAGTAGGTCTGGACGTTTTCTCGAAGTAGAGCATAGCGCCGTGGATGCCGTCGTGGTTGGAGAATTCAACTCGTAAATTCGAACAGTGCCCGTCGAACAGGATTTCGAATATGCGATCCATGGAATAGCTGTTCATCTGCATGAGAGGTGTTGAATAAGGGCGGCGCTGAACGAGGTTCAGAAGGTGATGAAACAAACTTACGCGCTTGCGCAATGCTGATACGCCGCGCCGTAAACTCGAGTGAGTGTTGGCATAAGTGACGTGGATGGCGCCCACCCCACCTTCAGAGATCAGCGAGATCAGTTTTTGCAGAATGACTTCGCCGCGAGCAACAGGGATATGCTGGAAAACGATGAAAGAATGAATCAGATCAAAGCTGGCAGGAGTGAGGGAGTCCAGTTCGTTGACATGCAGAAGACTTGCGGAAACAACATTGAATTTCTTGCAGTTTTCTCGCGCCTGCTCCAGCATGCTTGGGGACACATCGATTCCAACAACCGTCTGCGCACGCCTCGCCAACGGGACAACAAGCCTGCCAACCCCGCACCCATAATCGAGCACTCGAGTGGGCTGAAAATCGGGCCGAACGCTGGCGCGAATAACCCGGTAAACATGATCTATATGACGCTCACCACTTGAAAAGAAGGCCTGTAGCGATTCCTCGTTCAGATTCTCATTCAAAAACTTTGGATCGCTCAGAACGCCAAAATATGGATTGGTCTTCGCCCAGGTCTGCCAGTCCCGATCTGGATCATTTCTAAGTCTCATGAATCCTCCAGATGCCAAGACAACCTATCAAATGTAACATGGCAGAACTCAGGTTCGGAACCTAGCAATCCATAAGCAAAGCGACACGTGATAGGCTAGCTGTTGCGTTGCTGGAAGAGATTTCTCTCTTTTCGCTCGCCTGAATGCTCAGTATAAAACGCACTGCGAGCCAATCCCGGCGGGAGTTGCAGAATAATCCTCGGCGGAAATCTCGGAAATCAGCATGAATTACCAGCCTGCGATGATGAACAGAAGACCCGAACTGGAAATACCCGGAACTCCCGGCCCGACTTCTGCAACAACAGTCGCCTGCCCTTATTGCAACGGATCATCGTACCTGTTTATCTCCTCTGCTGATTTGAATCGGCAAATCACCACGGAGGTCTTCCAATATTTTCGTTGTTCTAAATGCGATCTCGTCTTTCTCCACCCTGTACCCGAAGACTTGGGCAAATTCTATCAAGGGGGGTATCAACCAATCCCCCGCAGTATTTCGCAGCTAAGAAGGATCGCCAAATCGGAAGAGTACAGAATGCAGTCGGTGTTGAGATACAAGAACGGCGGACGATTGCTTGAGATCGGTCCCTGGATGGGCATCTTTAGCTCCAATGCAAAAGATGCTGGATTTGAGGTAACGACGATCGAGATGAATCGTGAGTGCGTCGACTTCCTCAATAACGTAGTCAACATCACGGCGATCCAGTCAAACGATCCCGCGGCAACAATGGGCGCAATGGATGAAAACTTCGACGTGATTGTACTGTGGCATTCACTCGAACACTTGAATAAGCCATGGCTAGTTTTGCAGAAGGCTGCGGAACGGCTATCGCCCGGAGGGATCCTGCTTATTGCAGTGCCTAACATTGAGAGTTACGATTTTTCAGTTCTCAAGGAGTGTTGGTATCATCTCGATGCTCCGAGGCACCTTCGCTTCTACACCGCGCAATGGTTGGAGAAGATTTGTTCTACAAATGGCTTGAATATGTTGGAAATGAAAACAAATGACCAGCTAAGCAAGATTCTCAGTAAGGACGCCTGGTATGTGCGAGCTGCTTCTATCGTCCGAGTAAAATACCTCACCGGAATACTGTCGAGATTGCTCCGCATATTCGCAATGAAGAGAAGTAAGGGCAATAACTCTGGCATCACCGCAATCTTCTCAAAGTGAAAACGTGGCGTTCAGTTCTTCATGCGTTTCAGTCCAAACCGGATATTCCTCAGGCAACATAGCGGCACCTGGATTCCGAACGTCTCACACCCTCCCCCGCGTCGCTGAGGCTAGATTGATACCATTTCGCCTGAGGACAATCACCAACGTCAATGCAATCGCACTCTCAATAAAGAGGATGGACGCGCCCGCTCCCTGTGCACCAAAAGCCAGAATCAAAGGGATGGCCAGAATGACGTTCGTGATACCCGCAACGATCAAAATGCGGCTGAATTCCTTGTCTAATTCAAACGCCACCATCGTCTGCACACCGAGCGCAGTGTTCATTGTGATCAGGAACGGCAACAGTGAAATCCAGCGGATAATGGGAACCGTTCCCAGCGCGGCGGCTCCAAAACATGTCGTCGCAATTGGCCTCGCAAACACAAACAAGAAAACGGAAAAAAGGATCGTCAGCGAACCCAGCCTCTTAAGTGTTCGAAAGATGAATTTCAGCGCGGCTTCGGAAGACTCTTCCACAAGGGAACTGACATGAGGAAATAGAGCTTGGGAGATTGGCGCAACCAGGCCGGCCATTGCCCGAATTAGCTTCTCGGCGATGCCAAAGTACGCGGCTTGCACGTTGCCCGCAAGCAGACCCACCAAGAAAACGTTTGTATTCGAGTAAAGGCTTATGGCGGCAGTAGAGATGAAGAGGTGCCAACCTTCCACGAGCGTTGTCTTAAACTCGGCCAATGAAGGCCACTGAAGGTGTAACCACACTCCACGGAGAGATACCCACAAACCCGCCAACCCAGCGAGCACCAGTCCTAGTGACTGAATGGTCATCGCCAGCAAGGCGTCATTGGTACCGTGGACGAACACGAATAAAAGCACCGCGGAGACCAATTTCGCAGCACCTGAAATGATGGATATGAAACGCATCTGCTGAATACCCTGGAAATACCAAACAGGAAAGAGCGCATTCCCAAGAACCGCGATGTAACCAACCAGGAAAAATGCCGCATCATGACCGAAGCGCGGCGAGATGAACAGTATCGTTACAAGGATCGCCGCACCCAACACCGTCAACAATCCTTTTATCAGAAGAACGCAGCAGTACATTCTGCTGGTTGCAAGCGGATTATCGCGGTTCTTCGCGATGAAGCGGGTGGCCGAGTAGTTGAAACCGTAGTCCGTAAAGAGAGTGAAATATTGCGAGAATGATGAGGCAAATGCTATGAGCCCGTACTGGTCCATTCCAAGTACCCGCACCAAGTACGGGAGCACGGCCATAGGGATCAGGTAATTCAAACCCTGAAGGAGGTACAGCGAAAAAATATTGTCGATCAGGCTGCGTCGAGTTACGGTTTCCGAGTGCAACGCGGTCCTTGGTTCCTTCCACGGTCTCTTGGGGGGCGTAAACAGCTCTACTCACTTCGCGTTCGGCACCATTGAAACCGCAACGCGACCGGAATAGAATCATACTATAATATTGATGCAGCGGATTAAGTGTTAAAGGTGCTGCACTGGCTGCTCATGAAAGCAACCCTCGTACCTCGCGTGTGCGCAATCTTTGTAACGCGCAATCCCCAACCGACATTCGTAAGCAATGTTTCAAGTGTCGCCGAACTGGTCGGCCGAATAGTAGTGGTCGACAATGCTTCTTCCAGCGAAGCGCAACAATTCTTACTCAAACTCCATCGCCAAGGCTGCGAAATCATTCGAAATAACACGAATCTTGGAATTGCCGTAGCCCTCAACCAGGGAATCAGAATTGCGCTTGCTGCGGGCTACGATTGGGTCGCCACATTTGACCAGGACAGCAGAGCGAGCGAAGGTTTCATTTTGCAGATGCTCGAGACATACCAAAAGGCTTCTGATGCAGAAAGAATTGCGATAGTCGCCCCGACATACGTGGATCGCGAGTTAGGCCTTCGCTCTCCGCTATTGCGGGCGAGCAATGGCGAGATACTTGCGGCCATGACATCGGGCAGTCTTATGCCTGCGAACGCAATTCGAAGGCTTGGAATGTTTGATGAAAGCCTCTACATGGACTATGTGGACATCGAGTATTGCCTTCGTGCACGACAGCAAGGGATGCTGATCGTCCAATCGCCGACGATACTCTACCACTCTCTCGGACGGATCACGACGCACAGGCTCTTGGGCCGCGCTTTCGCAACGACAAATCATTCTGCCGGACGCCGCTATTACATCACCCGCAACCGTTTGCGTATGTTGGTGCGCTACATGGCGGATTGGCGATGGGCTTGGCGCGAAATCAAAGCTATTCTGTTCGAGGCGTTCAAGATCGCGCTGGTGGAGGAAAACAAATGGACGAAGTTCCAAGCAATGATGGCGGGTACGGCAGATGCTCTCCGCGGTAGGACGGGAATGCAGATTGAGCTCTAAATGGGCCTGCTTAGTTATATCCAGCAGCGCAGTTCGAGAGAGAGACAGAACATAATGCGAGTGTGTGTAATTCTTCTGAACTGGAATGGATGGGAGAACACGATAGAGTGTCTGGAGTCACTATTCCAGCTCGCTTATCCTGATTTTCGGGTTGTGGTTTGTGACAATGCATCTTCGGATCAATCTCTCGAGAAGATCAAGGAGTGGGCGAGAGGCATTCGCCATGCGCAATTTCAAAATCCCTGTTTCTCTTGGCTCGAGGCAAGCACCTGCGCGAAACCGATACACACTGTCGAATTAACCCGGGAGCAGGCGCTCTCGATGAAATCCAACAATAATGCTCCGCTCACCTTAATTCAGAATGGCGCGAATTTGGGTTTTGCGGGCGGCAACAACGTGGGATTACATTACTGCCTCAACGATCAGGATTGCGAGTTTTTCTGGCTGTTGAACAACGACACCGTTGTACACCCTGATGCGCTCTCGGCGCTGGTGCGGGTAGTGCAGCAACAACCGCGCGTAGGATTCTGTGGCTCGCTGAATCTTTCGTATTACGATCCCGGTGAAGTGCAGGCACAGGGAGGAAAGAATTACAATCGTTGGACCGCTCGAGTGTACACGCCATCGCTGCGAATCGAGGAACTCGATTCGCGTCCCTGCAGGATCCATTATATCAACGGCGCGTCTACGCTTGTTACGCGCGCTCTCCTCGAATCAGTGGGTCTTATGGAGGAGTCTTACTTCCTTTACTTCGAGGAAATGGACTGGACGATGCGCGCCAAGGGAAAGTTCGATCTCGGCTACGCTCGGGATAGCGTGATCTATCACAAAGAAGGAGCAAGTATTGGAACAAATTGTCGTCGCGACAACCGCAGTCTTCTCTCAGACAAGTATCTCTCCCGTAATCGGGTATTGTTCACAAGAAAGTTTTTTCCATGGGCGCTCCCCTCTGTCCTGATTTCGGTCGTTCTCTCAGCCGCATCGAGACTGTGGTCCGGAGATGTAGAACGGGCAAAAGCGATGCTCTCGTTTATGCTAGAGGGACTGAGTACAAAGATAGATGCTAGACGATAAGCTTTAGCGATCACTCAAAGTTCTTTCGAGCATCCCGACTTTGTATCCCAAATACTTGCAAAAATTCCGAATTATCGCGCTCGGAATCAAGTAAGGGGCCGATTTTGAGAGCAAAGCTAGCTCAGACTTCACAAATCGCAGTCCCTCGCCAGACGCTCCGCCGAAATCACGTAAAACCCACTGGTTCGTCGCATGTAACACACCCACGCTTTTGTAGCGCTGAAACTCCTGCAGCCAAGTGTGACTATGGGAATGAAATACCTGGGCCTCGGCAACGTATGCTATTTGCCACCCGTTGGAGATAAGGCGGGCTGCAACAAGTGTGTCTTCGCCAAACGAGGCGTCTGTCGGAAACCCTCCCACTTCCATCAAAGCTGAGCGACGATACGCACCGAATGAATTGGAGAAAAATATCGTTCTGAAGCCTAGACTCTCCACACTTTTGGCTGACCGCACACGAGACCAGGGGGGGTAGTTGAAGGTTCTTGCGTGAGACTCGATCGGGTCAGCACCTTTGCGTGGCAACTGACGTCCGTATGCCGCAACCACCTCAGGGTTTTCGAAAGTACATAGCAAAATTGCGAGCGAATCTGGGCTCGTGAGGATCGCGTCTTGAGTGAGATATACAATGATGTCACTATCGGCAGCCAACTCAGCGGCAAACTGACGCGTTGCTCCGTGTCGAAAGTCTCGCCGCGCAATGCTAATAACTCGGAATCCGTCGCGCTTCGCAAACTCAGCGGTCCCGTCCTCGGATTCAGAATCAATGATGATCACTTCGTGCGGTTTCGCTGTTTGACTCCTTAATGCTGAAGAAAAGCTGCTCCAGTTGGTGGCAGCATTCAGTGTCGGGACACATACAGTAAACTTCACGATTCAAAAACCTCTTTAGAAAAATCTTTCCCCCAAATACTCTCTAGAGCATGGAACACTGCACTTCGCATTCGCGCTCGGGAATAAGATCTTGCGTGCACCACTCCAGATTGCGTCCGCTCCTCTGAGATTCCCTCCAAAACTGCGAAGGCTTCTCGCCACGAATAGTTGTCCCCGAGCCGCACATATATAGGAATCTCACTATAGAGTTCCCGAAATAGAGGCATATCAGAGATAACGACGGGCCGACCGCAGGACATAGCCTCCAGCGGAGGCAACCCGAAGCCCTCCATGAGTGACGGGTAAACCAGGGCCGAACAGTTTTGATACAGATCACGAAGTTTGACTACAGGGATGTCGGTCAAGAACTCAACACGGTCTTGAATCATTGAAGCTTTAGCGAGATCTTTGAGGAAATCTAGGTACTGCCCGGCCGCTGCGACGATTTTCAGCTTGTACTTTGAATCCCAGTACGAATGTACTCTCAGCAACTCGGCGACATTCTTATGTTTCCACGAACTTCCAACTGTAAGCAGGTATGGCTCGCAAGATGCACTTTGGCGCGGAGCAGGATGAAAGAAGTCCGTATCCACAACATTCGGAACGACATGAATCCGATGCTCCTCTAATCCATACACCGATGTAAGTATTCTCTTACTTGTTTCCGAAACGGTTAGAATCCCGTCGCACCGTTTGAGCGCACGCGGAAGAAGAAATCTGAAATTTAGGCTCTGCACCCAACTATCCGGATAATAGTATGGTCGGATGTCATGAACCGTCACCACCTGGCGCCGATGCAAAGGCAACACATGGTGGGTAGAGCAGAGAATCCTGTCGCAAGAGCGGGCAGGGAAAAAAAATGCGCCGTATATCCACCAGACAATTGGTCTAAACAGTGATATGCGGCCTGAACTTGCAAGAGTGCTCCAGATTCTCTTCTTCGCGATGGAAGCGTTTAGAGGAACGCCTTCAGGCAATACAGCCACTACTCCGGGCATGCCTTCGAAACACCCAGCAAGCGCCTCCGCGAAGCTGCGCAAACCTCCCACGCCCCCGATTCGCGCCGCGTTGATCACCATCGATTGCTCCGCCTGCTGACGAGAATAGCTATCCTCGTCCAGCATCTTCCAAAAGCTCTCAACATGTTTAATGGCAACTCATCCTTTTTGTGGCACCTCAACCAGATGCTTACATTGACGCACAAAGAGAACTTCGTATGCACTAAGGATAATGGCAACAATAATCAGGGCTACAATGTCTTGGTCGAATAATCCGTTCGTCGTAAACCAGAACAAAATACAGTATGCGAAGTACGGGTAAAGCAGGATACCAGCCATGCGCCCCTCTTTTACCCAGCGCCATACCAGCCCATATAAAACTCCATAGCCAACCAAATAGATCGGAGCAAACCACCCGATATCGGTGAAAATTTCACCAAAGGCTCCGCAGAAAATCATCGATGCGTCGAGACCTGCTATGCCCACAGATGAAAATTCGGCTCCCCACCAATCGAGATAGTTCGGAACATTCATTACTCTTCCAAACGGAATAATGTGATTAAAAATCTTGCTGAACGAAATGAAGTTGCTGAGATATATCCCCCTACCCGAATACTCGTAATGAAGCCTGCCTTGCAACAACGCCGCCAGCCTGTTGTAGGAGGCTACTGTGTATCCGAGAAACATGTCGAACTGTTTGCCGGCTCCCCCAAGTCCTCCTCTGAGTAATAGAACCAGGGAGAAAAAAAATACTCCACCGATGACAAAGGTGAGGACGGTCTTGCCTACCAACCTCCAATTCAGTTGACGAAGAAATGCCTTCCTTAGCAAATAAGAGATTGCCAGACCAGTTGTGACGACCATTAGCGCGTGGCGGGAAATGTTGAGGCTGGACGAGACGAATACTGCCATAACAGCGAGTACCAATCCGAACTTCACGATTCGCCGACTTTGTCCTTCGACGCCGAACTGATAACTACGCCAGAGCGCCCACCAGATAACTCCGGTCAGAAACAAAACCGAACTGTTCAACGTCCCTTCAATTTCAATCCCGGCGTCGTTCCTGAGTGCGGTGCCTTGCTGCGCCACTAGCATTGCGATTAACAGCGGATTTTGCCTGATCAGAAGGACGCTTGAAATTAGAGAAAGAAGAACTCCCGCTGAAAGTGGAAGCAGCAAGAACAATGCTGGATTCGCTTTCAACCGGTAGACGCGTTCAATGCAAGGAATGGGAGCGTACAGCCACTCAATCAGGTACAAGCCTGCCAGAAAACCGCAAACACAGAGCGTATAGAATGTAATGCTCATTGGATCCAGGAACACCAAATCCGGCTCGTGCATGTGTTGCGTGTAGAAGGATGGCGGAATTAGGACTGATAATAAAAAGGATGCATACGAGATGATCGCCAGTCCATAAGGAGAGACAATGTTGTACAGAACCCGGTTCTCCCCACCGTTATTCATCGCGATCCCTTAGACATACAAGTCCGATTAAGCTTTGAACAGGAGCCTCCGAAGATGCTGAACTCTCCTGTGCGTCTCTGGATCTCGCTGAGCTTCGCCCCAGCGATGGGAGGCAATGGCACCAAGACCTGCCACGATGAATCCAACGAGAGTCATAAGGATCGTGAGAAGCGCCCGATGCGGATATGACTTTTTATCGGGAGGAACTGCATAATCAGCAACCTGGATGATGGCACCCTCGCGCGCCTCATCCAGTTTTGCCAATTCCAATTGCTTGGCTATCAATTCAAACAGGGTCTCGTTATATTTAACATCGCGCAGTTTCCGGAGGTATTCCATTCCAGCCTCCGGTGCCCGGCCCTTAGAGACGATGAAAGCGTCTGGCTCCTGTCCAGCAAGTTTGTTAAGTTGACCCTCAATCTCCGCGAGTTGCCGCTTTGCAATGATCAGTTCCGGATTGTCCTCCGTAGCAAATGAGCGCATGGCCTGGATCTGCACTTTTTTCGCGACTGCCTGTCCGCGCAGCACTCCGGCTGATTCGATCAATGCCTTGGCCTGGCTATCAATTTGTAAAACGCCCGTGGTTTGCTCGGTACGTTTCATCGCTTCCTCAGCCGCGGTGAGATTCTCTTTGGTACTCTCCATCTGTTGCTGAAAAAACAATCTGCGCTGCGATGCTTCTGTGACGGCCAGGGTCGTAGAGAGCTTGCGCAGTTCCTCCACATAACCGTTCGCCATCTGTGCCGACATACTTGGATCGCGATCCTCAACGCTGATACGAATCAGGCCATCCTTTGCTCCGAGAACAACGGTAGTTCGGTCTTCAAACTTCTTGCGAGTGTCATGCATGGTCTTCTTGTGATATCTCGCCATAAGTTTGAACCGCTGTATCACTGCATCTTCTACCGTCCTGCTGCGCAGCAAAGATACGTACATTTCACTCGTGTTTTTGATGCCCAGTCCACCACTTGCCAACGAGGCAAGGGCTCCAGCGCCGCCACCAACGCTAGCACCGGCTAATTGGCTAAGTAGCGTCGAACTGACGGAGGATTGACTCGGAGGCAGCACGATCGTGGTTGCCGTGTACTCACTCGGTATCAGAAAAACGGTGGTCAGGGTCGCTATCGCCATCGCGACAGTAAACAAAAGTATGTACCGGCGTCGTTCCGAAAGAATGATGAACAAGTCCAGCAGGTTGGTGTCGTTTGTGGGCGCACGTCCCTCCAGATTGCGGAGTTGCTCACTGATTGCGTCCGACTTCATGCTGGATCCTCTCCCATAGACATCTGTTATTCAAATTCGGCCAGTACTTTGAAGCATCCTCAGCGAATTACTGCCAGCTCGGCACCAGTTATCGCCAATTGTGAGGAAATCTGGGTCCAATCGCGCAGACCGCGCACGAAAGCTCCGGTTGGAATCTTGGTTGGCACCACAATCTGATCGCCTGGATACATCCGCAATCCTTCAAACTTATCGCCCGACAATAGCCCGTTGACCGCTTTTCTCGCTACGACCGTTCCATCGGCACGGAGCACAAACGCATGGCGCAGATCCGCGTGCGCCTTGCCCTTACCCGCCATCCTCAAATAGTCACCCACTTTCCGGTGCGGGTCAAAGACAAACGATCCCGCATTGTAGACCATTCCTACCACAGACACCGTAGAGGGAAGATGCGGAATCACAATGCGATCGTTGTCCTCGACTGCAATTGCCGGATAAGCGTCAAGTGAGTTTGCGGTCGGTCTCAGGCTAAGGACAACCCGTCCTGTCGCCCTGGCATTTCGAACCTGGGTGATCAAGGTCTGTTGCGGGCCCTGAGCACCGGCAGCGCCGGCAGCAATTTGGGCCTGCAGAATCTCTGCTTCCAGTGTTCGCGCCAATTCGTCAATACTCTTCTGCTGCTCCGCTCGCGCAGTTTCGCGGGTAAATTGCGTACCGTAGATATAGGCGTTCGGAGTCAGACCGCCTGCGCGCCTGAGCACGTCGCGGATCAACTCACCCTGCTCTACCTTGTAAACTCCGGACCGAACTACCTCTCCCTCCAAACGAATGTAGCGGGCCCGCAAACTCTGCGGCACCGAGACATCGGCTTGCGAAAAGATGGTAATAATGTCGTCGGACTGCAGCTCAAGATTGTTCGTGACATCGCCTTCAAGTACGGCCTTGCCCAAGTCAAAGGAAAGCAATTTCACCGAGAGGTCGACCGGATTCACCCGCTGAATGATCGCGTAGTTCCAGTTGATCTCCGGAGAAGCCCGGTGCAGATCCCCGGTCAGCGTTTCACTATTAGACTTCTTTTGGCCGAATGTCGGGATGTCTTTACCCTGTGGGTCCATCTCAGACTGCGCAGCATTCGTAGCAGCATTCGTTCCGTTGGGAGCGTTGGGGTCGGCCGGATTCGCTGAACGAGGTACGCGAATGGGATATTCCGTGCTCCGTCCGTCCGTCATGTTGGCGCGTTCCAGCCAATAAGGCCGCGTTAATAGCGTCTGCGCATCCGGAATCAGGTCCCGCACGTGCATGCCGGACTTCCAGGGGTAGCGCCCAGGATTGACGATATTGCCTCGCAAAGTAACAGCGTTGCTGAAGCGGGGTACGACGGACAACACACGTACGATGTCTCCATCATTCAGTTGCAATCCGCGAGACTGCGAGTCGAGGGGAAACTCCAGAACTGAACGAAACTGGCGATCGCCGATGCGCTCAATCGTTATCTTGTTCGAGTCGGCCACTGTGCTGAGTCCGCCCGCTATATCGATCGCCTCCGAGACACTCGAACCACGCTTGATCTCATAAATCGCGGGCGAATTCACCGAGCCTGCGACCGCCACCAGCGGGCCTACCGAAGGGAAATACAGGACGTCCCCCGATTGCAGGCGGACGTCGGTCGATTTATCGCCCTTAATGAGCAGGTCATAGAAATCGAAATGAGTTAGAGTTTTCCCGTCCCGTTGTACCTGCACATCGCGCAATGAACCCTGCTCGGAAGGACCTCCTGAAGCAAAAATCGCGTTTACCAACGAGCTTAGCGAACTGATCGTGTAAGTGCCGGGATAGCGAGCCTGCCCCACAACATAGACCTGGATCGAGCGAATCCGTCCGAGGCTTACCGACAGATCAAAATCGTGAAACATCTTACTGATTTCAGCTTTCAAATGACGAGTGAGATCGCTGTAGTGAACTCCTACCACTGAAATCTGCCCCACGCGCGGAATGTAGATTTGTCCGGAACGGTCTACCACCGCACGCAGGTCGGCGTTGATCTGGCCCCACACGCGAATCTGCAACTCGTCGTCTGGACCAATCACGTAATCGCCCGGCACCTGCGTGCGATTCGTCGGAGCAAACGTGCTGGGCGGTTGTAGAAATAGCGACTGACCGAATAGAGGAAGCGTGCGCCCAACGGTATCTGCCACGATCTGCTCATACTCGGTGTGTGGTCGCAGGGGTGGCTCGACTCTCTTGCGATCCGACGGATTCACCGGAGGTACCGTCGCTTGCTCCAGAGACTCCGGGCGCGCACCGGTCAACTGTGGCGGCAGAATCGGTGCAGTTTCCTGCAACTGTTGTTGCTGACGGGTCGACCCACCATTGCTACTGGTCTCGTCCGCCGCACCACACCCAGGTACGGAGCGGCCCGTACTGGCGGCTATCGCACAGTCCTGCTGCGAAGCTCGTGTCACGGAACTCGGGTCCAGTGACTGTTGTGCCAGGCAGAGGCTTATGGAAGCCGCAATCGCCGGCACCAGGAAAAACATTCGAAGCCTGGATACGCGAGAGTACTTTTGTGACGATTCAAGTCCGCATCCATTACGAGTTTCGAGCATTGTCTCCCCAAACGAAGATAATTTTCTGCGGCGGTTTCGCCACTACAAACTGAGCGTCAATCGTTTCTCTACGAACGGAAACAACTCTGTCTGCTGGAACCATCCATCAACTCAGGCAGAACATTCTACTTCGCATTCTCATTTCACGGCTTGTGATTCGCGACTACGTATTTCCCGAACCACTTCGGCAAGTCCCGACTGCCAGCTCTCAAGCCTGAATCCGAACGCGGACTCAAACTTATCATTGCTTAGAACAGAATTCAGAGGCCGGCGTGAAGGCGTCGAGTACTCATCAGAACTGATCGCCGCGATCTGCTGAACCTTGAACTTTTCGCTTTCCCCGAGTGCCGCGACAATGGCCCGCGCAAACCCACACCACGAGACGCTGCCAGAGGCGGTCGCGTGATACACACCGGAAGGAAACGCCGCAGCCGCCAGGGAGTAACACTGCTGCAGAATACGGGATGTCGCGCGTGCGAGTTGGATCGAACTGGTAGGTCCGCCCACCTGGTCATCCACGATCTTCAGCTCTTCCCTCTCCCGCGCCAATCGGCGCATAGTCAGCAGAAAGTTGTTTCCATTCGCTCCGTACACCCAACTCGTGCGCAGCACAAGCCAGCGTCCACCGGCGGCTTCGATTGCACGCTCTCCAGCCAGCTTACTGGCTCCATAAACATTGAGTGGCGCTGGCGTATCCACTTCCTCATAAGCTCCTGCCTTGCTGCCATCGAACACGTAATCAGTGGAGTAGTGGATTAGAGTTGCGTCCAGTTTTCGCGCCTCTTCCGCGAGCGTTCCCGGCGCTGTACTGTTGATCGCATAGCAAAGATCCCTGTGCGATTCCGCGTCGTTCACCGCAGTATAGGCGGCTGGATTCACGATCACCGATGGCCGCACCTCTGCTACCAGTTTCCTGATTGACTCCGGGGAGGAAAGATCGCATTCCGCGCGACCCACCGCAATCAATTCCCCTTGTTGCTTTAGTAATGGGAGTAAATCTGTCCCCAACTGCCCCGTTGCACCGGTCAAGAGAATTCGCAAGATTCAGTCCTATTCGAAAAACTCGGCGTGGTTAAACGGGAGCCCCGCTCGATCCTTCTTGGACAGCAAGGGCTCGCCTGTCAGCGGCCATTCTATTCCCAGTTGAGGATCATTCCATAAGAGCGATCGCTCGCTGGACGGCGCGTAAAAATCCGTAGCCTTGTACAAAACGTCTGCCGACTCTGAAATCACAATAAAGCCGTGAGCAAAGCCTTCCGGAATCCAGAACATCCGCTTATTCTCTGCCGAGAGCTCCTCGCCGGCCCACAGTCCGAAGGTAGGAGAGCTGCGGCGAACATCCACCGCGACATCCCAGATCGCGCCTGACACGACGCGAACAAGTTTTCCTTGGGGTTGGTGGATCTGATAGTGCAAGCCTCGCAATACGTTGCGCGCGGAGCGCGAGTGATTGTCCTGAACGAAATTTCGCTTCAGGCCAAATCCTTCAAATGTCTTCTGGTTATAGCTTTCCAGAAAGAATCCACGTTCGTCCCCGAATACCTCTGGTTCGAACACAAGAACCTCTGGAATCTTCGTTTTTCTCAGCTTCATTTATCCCTGGTATTGATAGTCAATTTCCCGCATCAGAACGGGATTGCTCTAGGGTCGAACCCCGGCGCGGGCCTTTGGAAATACACGTATCTGAATCGATGCCGAGACATCGGATTGTGCCCCGAGCGCCAGTACTGGAAATTTCCATCGCTCATATTGGGTCATCGCCGATACCTCGACTCCGGGCCTCACCATCCACGTAACCGTCCCCGAGAAATCGTTCATCTGGCCGCCTTGCAGATAACTCTTGTCCGCGACCAGCCTGCGATAGCTCACCGAAACGTTATTCCGCGCGGAGAACCAGTATGTACTGGTTGCCTGTCCTCCGCTACCCTGTCTTCCGATCCAACTGCCGATGACCTGTCCATAATTGCGATATCCATCTGCGTAGTGCGTATTGAAATAGAAGAAAGATGGGTGCCGGAGGCCGGGAAGATTGGTATAGACGCCTTCCGCACGGAGATCCAGCTTTGGCAATCCTGGAAGCTTTGATAAGTACACTCCGGGATTTATCGCCGAGCGTCGCGGGTACAGCAACGGCAATGGCTCGTCTTCCGCGAGTCCATCAGCATAGAGCGTCAACCAGTTTCGCAAACCTGGAATTCGATAGCTGAAATTGAACTCCGTTCTGCGGTCTCCGGGGTCAATAGCCTGATTGTTTCCGGAACTCGAAAATGAATGCACCCACGTCTTCAGGTTCAGAGGGCGTCCCAGTCCGGCAATCATCGAGGTCAACCCCATGCCAAACTCAAGATTCTCGGTGGGACTGAACGAGATGTTCGCACCCCAGATGTATGGCTGCTTTTCCAACGATCGGCCGGCAGTTCCCGTGAGTACAAAAGCCGGGCCAAGCCGCACAAATCGCGCTCCCCCGACTCGCGAGATAAACGTATCCGCACGCACTGCTCCCAGCAACGGAACCTTCAGCGCACTCACCCGCGTCAGGCGCACCATTGGCATGGCTTCAGCGTTGTTGGACAGCGCCAACCCCGTGCTCCTGCCCGGTCCCCACCACAGGCTCTGCTGCCCAAAACTCAACTGCCAATCCGAGAAGTTCAATGTCGCGTAGGCTTCAATGGGACGAAATCGATTTGTAGTTCGAAACACCGGAGCAGAGCCCGGTGGCAGACCATCTACCGACTCAACCGCCTGCTGCGCCGTAGCGTTGTAGGCGGGAATCGACGACGCATACTGATACTCTCCGCGCACGTAGAAAGCCATTGGCCCCGCCTCCGCACGCATCGTAACTCCGGCAATTCCGTTACCCCCTTCACCGTAAGGGCGGCCGTAATCATCAGTTATCGTCTGTCCAAAGTGAAACGAATCGCGAAGCGGAGTGCCGGAAATTCCGGTGAAACGAGCGTAAACGCTTTCTACTTGGGCGCTCGCGTTCTTTCCGCCGTCCATCAAATTTCTTTCGCCCGCAAGTTCTTCATCCAGAGCCCGCAGCAATGGCGCTGCCACTGGATCGTCTTCTTTATCTTTCTGGTGCGCTTCCGCCAGTTTGCGCCCGCATTCAAGCCTGGTCCAGGGACGCAATGCCGCCGAACCCGCATCGACAAAACCCATGGCCGTCAGCCGATCGAAAGCACCATAGATCCAGCTATCAAGCGGGACATAGCTCGAGCCCATCTGGCTGGTCGCACGTTCTTCCTCGCCAAGGGCGTCCTTCTCGAACTTGCCCCACTTGCGAACGTCGATATCCGCATCGCTGGAGCGCGCGCGATAAACCTGCCGACCAATGTACCAGCCGATTGCGCTGCCGATTACCGCATCGCTCAAAAAGTGATTGTGCCCTTCAATGCGCGCCGCGCTCACGCCGCCAGCAAGTCCGTAACTCAAAATCTTTGTCACCGGCCCGGGATATTCATGGGCGATGACGCTGGCCACTGCCCAACTCACGGCAGCATGCTGCGACGGAAACGAACTTCCGCCATTGAAGAAATTACCTCGCCCATTTGCCGTGAAGGGGCGATCGCGACCTGCGATGTATTTGATGAGGGTAGTGTCCAGATAGGTATCGATTGCGGCTTCCCCGCCCAAAAAGCCGGTCTCGCGCATATGGTCATTCTTTGCGACCTTACCCCACAGATACATTCCACCGCTCATTCCGGCCAGCGCCGCCACCCCGTAGTTCGAGAGCGACGAGGCGCGCGACACCGTGGAAGGAGTAGTCGTCACGTGTCCCTCGACCGCCGTGTCCGTGGCGACCAATCCAACCGCAATTACGGTCAATGGAACCGCAAGCTTCCATTGCCGTTCGCTCGTGTGAAATGGCGACTGGAACAGAGCTCCCTGATCTTGCAATATATTGCGCGGGAGAGACTTAATACGGATGCCGCGATAATCCTCGTTATCCGCTTGTATTGGCAGTGGAGTTGCGCCCGTGTTTAAGGATGGTGGCGCAGATTGTGCCTGCGCAGAGTACACCATTCCTGCGAGCAATACGACCGAGATCCAGTTCCGCACTCTGACTCCCCAGAAGCATAATATCGGCTCAAACCCCAGAGCCCATTGAGCCCACAACATTCGCAAAAGAGTCCATAGCGATGTGCAATCTTCTACCCACCGCCTTGCAGTAACTGGAGTCCCGTCACCTTAGTATGCGTTTTGTGCAAAGATGCCCGATAACACCGTCATCAGGATAATCCTGAAATCGAATACCATGCTCCAGTTTTGAATGTAGTACAGATCAAGCTCAATCCGCTTGCTGATATCCGTGTCGCCGCGCAATCCATTCACCTGCGCCCAGCCCGTAATACCGGACTTCAGATGATGCCGGGCATTGTAAGCATCGATTTCGTCGTTGAATTTTTCGACGAAGTGGGGGCGCTCCGGACGCGGACCGACGACGCTCATATCTCCCCATAACACATTAAAGAACTGTGGAAGTTCGTCAAAGCTACTCTTGCGAAGAAAGTTTCCCACCCCAGTGCATCGAGAACCATCTGACCAGGCGGTGTCCGTAACAGCCAAGGGAGCGACTTTCATCGTGCGGAACTTCAACATCTTAAACACCTGCCCGTTGATGCCCACGCGCTCCTGCGTAAAGAACACTGGACCAGGCGACGACAACTTAACCGCTATGGCAATCAAAGCCATGGGAATCGCCGCGATCGTCAGCGTCAATACTGAAAACACGATATCGAAGCAACGTTTTAGAACGACGTAATTGATCGTCTCCGAAGGGGCAACATGCACATCAAGCATGTGCGTCCCGCCTATGCGGAAGAATCGGTCCCGCACTTTGACGTCAGGCCCGAAATCCAAACAGAATCGGATCGGAATTGCGAGATCCTTCAACCGATCAATCAGGTGGGAAAGCATGGGGAGCATTTCCGCGGAGGCCGCCAGTACCATGTCGTTTGCAAAATGCTTGAGGTTCTGGCTCATCAAGTGTTCCAGTTCAAACACTGGAACGCCCGGCGCTACATCCACTCGCTGCCCCGGTATACGAACAAAGGCCACGGTTTCGCAAGGTGCCAGCTTACTGTTTTTCAGACTGTCGGAAGTCTTCTGCGCAAATGCGTCGGCACCGATGATGATGATGCGAATACGTTCTTTTTGCTTGCCGGCGTGGTCAATGATGACTCGGAAGACGAGTCGCAGAAGCAGAACTTCTCCCAGCAGAATGAGAGCGCTGGTGCCCAGAAGCAGCCGCGAGTAGGACGCTCCGCGATAAAAAAACAGCGCACTGAAGCCGGACATATAGGTCCAGGCGAGCGCCTTCATGCAATTTTGTACGCCATCGGAATCAAAGTACAGGGATTCGATGCTCGTAACTCTGAAGTGAACAGAGCAGACGATCCAAACCAGCGTAAGCGTCACGGACAGGTATACATAGTCGTGGCTCAGCGGATTGATTAACGCCAGAGCACGGAGGCTCGTCCCTCCAATAACAAAGGCCGAGGCAGGCAGGAGAAAACAGCAAATCCGAAAAAAGAATTCGTATAAACTCAGTCGCCGAATCATTCTTCTTTTACCCTCACCCTGCGCGCAGACCCCTATTCTTTAGGGTTGCGGAACAAGCATAGCTGCCGATCTTCAATCGGGCTACGGGACATCACTTCCAGTACCGAAAAGGACGTTTCAACTACAAACATGGTTCTAAACACCAACAGCATAGAGGGGTGAAATTGAAAAACCTAGCCGACACTTCGCTGCAAAAAGTTTGATGTCAACATCAACGAGCGTAGACGGACGATTCTCAAATTTGAGGTGCTTTCCTGCATGAACACGGAAGGAGTGCTCGAACTGTTCGGAGCTGATTTGAACACACTGTCGTTCCATAGGACAATCGTCCAGCACGACTGCGTTGGTTATGCAGTGTAGCACGATCGTGATATGGAGGGCTGCTACCATTTCGAGGACATTTTTACAGATTCCGGCCTTAAACTCTCACCAAAGCTTTCTCGATTCAGTGACTTGCAACTCGCGAACTTGATGGACTGATGGAAAAGACTATTCCTTCGACCTGTGCCGTCTCCGCAACCCCCTTCTCTCGAGCTATTTAAGAGGGAGATGCAGTCCTCAGCAAACGGGTTCGCTCCTGAGGAACTTCTACTTCCAATCCGGGTCCGGCGGAAGCTCACTTTCGTGGGCGGGACGACGGTCCTCATGACTGCGAACCGGACGCTCCGGGTGGTCGCCTGCGCTCTCAACTCCTTCCACCACTTCGGCTTCGAAAGACTGATCGTCTTCAACAAGCCCCTGCACGCTCTCCGGCGCCGCCTCGTTGTCCGCAGCTATCCCCTGCGTATCTCCGGATTGCCCCGCGCTCTCTGGCCCTACCTGTCCTGGATCGGATCCAATCTCATCCAGCTCCGCCTCGCGGTCCCTGCGCTCATTTGCTCTACGGCTCATTTTGATTACCTGCTTCTTCTTGGATTTGTCTTACTCCATGAGATGCGTAAATCAACACCCATCGACTCTCTCCATGCATCTCAATCGAAATGGCAAACAATGGGCGAGAATACAAGCGAGAGCGGCCATTCGGGCAAGAGGCTGACAAGCCCGGAAACAGTGACGAAAGCAAGTACGGCGATCATCCAATCTTAGGAAATGACAAGCAATCGTTAGCAAATGAGTTCCTGCGCCCACCCAGTCGCTCCGGGGCCGATCCTATGACTCGCCCACCGGAACTCCCTGCCGGCTCAAAGGTGATTCCGATCCGGGGACCTTCTCAGCAAGGTCCGCACGATCCCGATGTGGATTACCAGCCCCCAATCCGATGACAGTGGTTCCCCCGGCAAATGCTTTGGTAAAATTGCTGGGCACCGTAGTGGCACTGCTGCTATTCGCTCTGGTGGTGTGGTTTCTGTTCCACAACTGGATGACACCAGGTCCCCGGCATCCAGGGGAGCAGAAGCAAGGACAGGAGTTGCAGCAGAAGATTCCGTAGTTTGCAGCTTTCCTTTCGTCTCCCGCATCCTAAGGTTCAGGAATTCCGTCTTCCTGGAAAGCTTTCATATATGAAAATTGCTGTGTGTCTCCTGCTAGCCTCATCCACGGTCTGGGCGCAATTGCCTGGCAACACCTCGGCCGCGCCCGCCTCCGCCATGGCGTTCCAGACCAGCCCATCCGGCACTCCCTCGCCTGACGCACAAGCCTTGAACGAGCTTCTTAGCCAGCTACAGGCTTCAGCTCAGAAATCTGACACGGACGTCGCGCGACTGCGCATCGACAAGTGGAAGGCCGAAACTGCGGGAAAGCAACAGGCACAGGCCAGCGCTGCTTCTATCCGCAGGAATCTGGAGAACGCGATTCCGGATCTCATCCAGAGAATTCAGGCTTCGCCCTCGTCGCTGAATGCCAATTTCCGGCTGTATCGAAACCTGAATGCCCTCTATGACACCTTTTCTTCCTTGGCCGAGTCAGCCGGAGCTTTCGGCCCCAGAGACCAATACGATCCGCTGGCCGCCGACATCTCCCAGCTTGACCAGCTCCGCCATAAGGTAGCTGAACGGGTGGATCTGCTTGCCGGAGCCAACGACGCCGAACTAGCCCGGCTAAGGGCCAAGGTGGCCGCCACGGCAAGTGGGACGAAACCTGCCTCCAAGGTAGTAGTTGACGACGAGCAGCCCAAGTCGAAGAAGAAGGCAAAGAGTTCGCAGAGCACCTCCCAGACTCCGTCGAAATAGCAGACCGCCGAACATTCTGGAATTGAGCTATGGCGGAATTCGGGAACATTTCCACTTCCGCCGGAGTCTATTTACAGGTGAGGCAAAACCGTCCGGAATCGACCGGGTCATTTCCGGACGAAGTTTACGTCTCGCAATAAGTCCCACTGCGGTCAATGTTTCGCAATTTCAGAAACTTGCAGCGCTGGTGCGGGTTGTTTGGCAGGTGCATACAGGGTTACTATGGAGGTCGTACGGTGAGTGCCGTGGGAGTTACGACCGTGGGCGAACTGGCCAGCGCATGGGAAATGCGCCCGGAAGAAGCTTCAATCGTCGCCGAGCTAAAGGCGGGGAACGAAGATGCCTACACGCGGCTGATCACTCAGTACCACCAGACCATCTATAACCTCGTTTACCGAATCCTGGACGATCCTACCGACGCACCTGATACCACGCAGGATGTTTTCTTAAAGGTCTTTCGCGGCATGGCCAAGTTCAACGGCGAAAGCAGCTTGAAGACGTGGATGTATCGCATTGCCATTCACGAGGCCAGCAACCGTCGGCGGTGGTTTTTCCGCCACAAGGTGCAGGAGCTTTCCATTGAACCCACTCGGGATGAAACCCAGAACCGGTCGGAGAGTCTGCGCGACAGCCTGATGGACGGCCGCGAATCGCCTTTTGAGACCGTGGCGCGCAGTCAGGTGCGAGCCCGAGTGGAACAGGTTCTGCAGGAGTTGCCGGAGCACTATCGTACCGCTGTTGTTTTGCGAGACATTGAAGACCTTTCGTATGAAGAGATCGCAGAGATGACTGAGACTTCGTTAGGCACGGTGAAATCTAGACTCGTACGCGGACGCGAAGCGTTGCGGAAACGGCTCGAACGCTATGCCCACGAACTAGGCCCGGAAGCAGGAACCTCTTCGGGAGCGGACGGAAAAGGCCGCACACGGAAGCTCGCGCAGGGGAATCGGGAAATTGAGGTCACACCATGAAGTGCACCGAAGCAAAGCGTTTGTTTTCACCGATGCTGGACTCGATGCTGGATGACAACCAGAACCAGGCGCTTGACGAGCACCTGGGCAGTTGTGAGAACTGTACTGCAGAGTTCGCCACTCTGCGCCGGACGAAGTGGTTGATGACCACCATGTCGCCTCGACTGGCGCCCCCCAAACTTGCACTTCAGCTCAAGGTAGCGCTCTCTCAGCACTTGGCCGCGCGACGGATCACCCGTTGGGATAGCTTCAAAGTGCGGTGGGAAAACGCACTGAACGCATTCATGTTTCCTGCCGCGGCAGGTTTGGTTTCCGCAGTTTTGATTTTCGGATTACTGATTGGCGTGCTGGTACCGGCGCATCTGTCGAGTGCCAATGACGTGCCAACCGGTCTCTACACGCCCCCAGAGATGACTTTGGCACCCTTTGGTCTGGAGAGCGGCATGACCAACGGCGATGCTGTCCTTGTAGAAGTCGTAATCGACTCGCATGGCCGCGTGCAGGACTATCGGGTTCTAAATGGGCCCGGACGAACTGAGCTGAGTCCCGAGATGAAGAACGCATTGATCTTTACCCAGTTCCGCCCCGCCACCAGCTTCGGACTTCCGACCAGCGGGCGATTGGTGATCTCGTTCTCCAATATCAATGTTGGCGGTTGATGCTGCCTTCAAAGCATGATTTCCGGTACGTCGGAGCAAGAACGCCCTCAATAAGGCGGAGTTCCCAAAAGCTTCGCCTTATTGAGGACCGAAGAATCCCAATCTTCTCTCCTCTCAAGCCCCTGGAATAATTTGCTTCCCTGGCCCGCAACTCTTAAACTGACTCCACAGACGAGACTTAATAGAAGTTGAACCAGGAGGCTCCCCTGAAAACCCGCCTTTCGATTGTGCTCGCGCTCTGCGCTATGCTCGCGCTGTCGGCCCAGGCCCAGCAACCGCCGCGCATGAGCGTGGAGACCAGCCAGTCGCTGTTTTCTGTGATGGCAGCCGTCAATGCCTGTGGCTATGACTCGGGCCTCTCCGAGTCGCTTCCCTTGCGCCAGCAGATTCGTGGAGAAGTGTTGAAGGCCGCCCAATCGCAGGAGGCGCAATCGGCACTGCGCAACATGTGTGCCTTTTACTCGGATCACCAGCAGGACACCGCCTCACGCACCCTCTCCAACTACATCTCACTTGGACTGAACCTGGAAGATAGCCCCAAGCTGCAATTGCGCACCATGGAAAGCAATCTGCCTCCGGACGCAATCTTCGTTCTTGGATTTCTTCCCTTGCTGCAGCGCTTCAATGAGTCCGCAAACCTGAATGCGATCTGGCTGCGCCATCGTCCCGACTACGATCAATTGATTCAGAGCCTTCGCAAACCTGTCAGCGATACACTGGTTTCTACCGACCTGTATCTCAAGCGAAACCTGAGCGGCTACATCAAGCACGAATTCGTCGTCTACGTGGAGCCGATGGCCGCTCCCAGCGAAGTGAACTCGCGCAATTATGCCGATGATTACTACATGGTGGTTTCGCCCACCGATACTGGCGCGGTTCGCCTCGATCAGGTCCGTCACACCTACCTGCACTACATCCTCGACGCCAAGGTGCTCGCCCGCGGAACCACCCTGCAAAGGCTGGCTCCTCTGCTCGATACCGTAAAGCGCGCACCGCTTGAGGACAGCTATCGTTTTGATATGGGCCTTTTGTTGACCGAGTCGCTGATCAAGGCCGTCGAGGCACGATTGCTCGGCGGAAGCAAAGGTCCCGCCAAGCCTAAGGAGCAGTTAGCCTGGACTTCCACGCGGCAAGGCTTCATCCTGACGCAGTATTTCTACGATAAGCTGGTCACGTTTGAAACGGACGAAGTAGGCTTCGACCAGTCGTACGCCGACTGGCTGCACGATATCAATCTTGAAGAGCAGCAGAAGTTTGCCGCCACCGTTCCGTTCCTCAAGAGCAGTACGCCGGAACTGGTCCGCAAGAGTAAGCACAAAGAGATGCTGGTTGATCTTGCCGAGCGCGCGCTCGCCAGCGGCAATTTCGACGGAGCACAGAACTACGCACAGCAGGCAATCCGCAACCAGGAAGATCAAGGAAGAGCGCTCTTCGTCCTGGCACGGGTAGCTGTTGCCGGTGGAAAGCTCTCCGACGCTCAGGGATATTTCGAACGCGCGGCTTCAGCCTCCAGCGACATCAGAATCAAGGGCTGGTCGCACGTTTATCTCGGACGCATCCTAGACATGCAGGAGCATCGTCAGGAGGCGGTCGAACATTACCATGCAGCGCTGAACGCAGGTGGACCGCCAGAATTGAAGGCGGCAGCCGAAAAAGGATTGCAACAGGCATATCAACCGCCTGCCAAGCGTCCCATCGATTAGAAACGGAGAACGACCTTGAAACTAGCAAACGTCATCATGAGCACGGCTGTCATTCTGTTGTCCTCCACCGCAGCGCTGGCCTCCCCGCAATCCACCGCACCGGCAACGCAAAACGCAGTGGCGCCCACCAAACAAACGGCACCCGCTGCGGCACAGAAATCTCCCGCGCCTAAGACCCAGGCTGAATACGATGCCTACAAGGCGGCCGCCACGCAGACCGACGCTGCCAAACTCGAGCAGGCGGCAACGGACTTCGCCCAGAAATTCCCTGATAGCGAACTGCGTCCATTCCTCTTCCAGCAGGCCATGGGAATGTATCAGCAGGCCAACAATCCCGATAAAACTCTGGAGATGGCGCGCGCCACCCTCAAGTACGATCCAACCAACCCTGTAGCGCTGCTCACTGCCGGCCAGATGCTTGCCGAGCGCACTCACGAAAACGATCTCGATAAAGATGATCGCTTGGCTGAAGCGCACACCGATGCGATGAACGCCTTGCAACATGCGGACCAGGTTCCGCAGCCGCCCAACATGACCCCGGAGCAGTTTGCCGGAGCACTCGCGCAACTCCGCGGCACAGCCCACGAAGTAATCGCCACCGTAGCGTTCAAAAAGGCCGACTACTTCACTGCCATCAAGGAATACAACGCCGCCATTAGTGAAGAAAAGGAGCACACCGACGGTGTCGTATGGCTCCGTCTCTCCGTGGCTCACGACAAGAGCGGCGACTATAACGCAGCCAATGAAGCCGTGCAGAAGGCAATTGCAGCATCGGCATCCGGCAGCCAGATTCGTCAGTTGGCCGAGCAGGAAAAGGCTCGATTGGATAAGCTCAACGTCATCAAGAAGTAATGCGAAAAATCCCGCGCTCTGCAACCAGCGAGCGCGGGATTCCTATCTCACGTGTATCTTCTTGGTTTCGACTCTCTTGATTTTGACACTAAAGCATCGATCCTGAATCAGCGGTCCTTATGAAGCATCTCCCTCTCGACAATCTCGAACAAGCGCTGGGCCACCAGTTCGCCAATCGCGAATTACTGGAGCAGGCGCTTACCCACAGCTCTTTCGCACGAGAGAGCGTTGAACCGGCGCGGGACAACGAGCAACTGGAGTTCCTGGGAGATGCCGTGCTGCAACTTCTCGCCAGCCAGGAACTATTCCAGCGCTTCCCTTCATATCAAGAGGGGGAGCTATCGAAATTGCGAGCCCATCTCGTAAATTCAAATCACCTCGTGCACTGCGCCGTCGAGTTGAAGCTTGGCGATTATCTGCGCCTGGGTCGAGGTGAGGAGAAGACCGGAGGACGCCGCAAAACCGCCCTGCTTGCCGATTCCGTCGAGGCCCTTCTAGCCGCCCTGTATCTGGACGGCGGTCTGTTCGTGGCGCGTGCCTTCGTGCTCTCGCACATCCTGGAACCGGAGCTGGAGCGCCTCTCCGGATCGCGAGACGAAGTTCTCGTAGCCGACCACAAATCGCGCTTGCAGGAGATGCTGAGGGCCAGCGGACGGCCCGAGCCTCGCTACGAAATGATTGCCGAAACCGGACCAGATCATCGCAAAACCTTTACCATGAAAGTGATCGTGCTCAATCCGGGCAATGAAGCTGAATTCACCACCGAAGGCACGGCAAACAGCAAGAAGGCCGCCGGCCAGATGGCGGCCCAAAAGGCCTTGGAACGGCTGCAAAGCAACGGGAATGCATAAGAAGGGGCTTTCGGATCGGACGTGGTTTGGCCGATCTGGCGTTAAGATGAGCGAGTCAGAGCTGAGCAATTCACATCCAATACTGCCCGGCCAGACGCCTCTCAACGATCCCGGCGCTGCTCCTCTCATTGAGGTCGAGACCGAAGGCCCACCCCCGATTACCAATCCGGTCGCCGGCGTCCCCGCCCGCAAGCGCGCTACATTGGATTTCTTGTCGCATGTGCAATTTGCGTTGCTGGCGCTCACCATCGCGCTCTTCATCATTACGTTTGTCGTGCAGGCATTCCGCATTCCCTCCGGCTCCATGGAAAACACTCTGCTGGTCGGCGACTACCTTCTGGTGGATAAAGCCCGCTACGGTCCCGGCGGCGCCTGGCAATCGATTCTTCCCTACCGTGCCATTCATCGCGGAGACATCATCGTGTTCCGTTATCCGGTGGACCCGACGCAGCACTTCGTCAAGCGCGTCATCGGAATGCCCGGAGACCGCATACGTTTATCGCACAGCCGCGTCTACATAAATGGGCGCGCCCTGCACGAGCCTTACGTGGTCTTCAAGGAGCACTTTCCCGATGAGTTCCGCGACAATTTCCCTCGCGGCAACTGGGTCAATGAAAACGTAAGCGTAGACTGGGCCACCCGGTTGCGCTCCCTGGTAGAAGATGGAGAGCTGATTGTTCCCCGCGGTCAATACTTCGTTCTCGGAGACAATCGCGATCAGAGTCTGGACAGTCGTTACTGGGGATTTGTGCCCCGTGAAAACATCATCGGACGTCCCATGGTGATCTACTTCAGCATGGTGGAAACCGAGGATGAAGATGATTCCATGGCAAGCAACCCTGCGGATGATAAAATTTTCACTCTGCGTGCCCGCATCTTCCACGTGTTCGACGATTTGCGTTGGCAACGGATTCTGCGCCTGGCGCCCTGAGGCCAGCCAGATCAGGAATGGACTAAGTTGGCGAAAGAACTAGCAAGAGAAAAAGAGTTGGCGAAAGAAACAGAAGAGAAGCAGACGCCTGCGCCTCCGAAGGAAACGACACCGGAATTCGTGGCCTCCATCGCTTCGGTGCTTGTCATCGGCCTGTTCATTATCACTTTCTGCATGCAGGCCTTTGAGATTCCGACCTCGTCCATGGTTGGCACGCTGCTGATTGGTGATCACGTCTTCGTCGACCGCGTGCGTTTGGCTCCCAAGTCCAGCTTCGCGGATAAGATCATTCCCTACCGCGATCCCAAACGTGGCGACATTGTGGTCTTCGTTTCGCCCTCCGAGCCAGGATTGTTCGTCGTCAAGCGTGTCATCGGCGTTCCCGGTGATCACATCCACCTGCGCGGCGGCAAGGTGTATCTCAACGGACAGGTGCAGGACGAGCCCTACGCCATCCACTCCCTCGGGGACTACCGGCCCTACCGCGACGAATTCCCTGCCGTGACTCCGACCCGCGATGACCAACTCGCGCCCGAGTGGCAGCTTACCGAGCAGGATCACATTCAGGGCGAAGACATCGTCGTGCCGTCAAACGCTTACTTCGGCATGGGTGACAACCGTGATGTCAGCTACGACAGCCGTTACTGGGGATTCATTCCGCGTGAAAACGTTGTAGGCCGGCCCATGTTCATATATTGGTCCTTCGAAACGCCAGACGACCAGTACACAAAGACTGACGTGGGAAGCCGCATCGGATTCTTCTTCCACATCCTCACTCACTTCTTCAACGAAACCCGCTGGTCGCGAATGCTGCACGTGGTGCGTTAAGTGGCCAGCAAAGCGATACGTCGTGGAGTGTTGATAGCAGCCGCCCTTGCGGTGGTCGCCCTTGTGCTGCCGCCCTTCATCAACGTGGGCCGCTACAAGGGCCGTGTCACTGAGTCCATAAGCAATGCCCTCGGGCGTCCGGTCACAGTGGACTCCGTCGAGCTGCGTCTGCTGCCCCATCCTGGCTTTTATCTCGAAAACGTTGTCGTCGGCGACGACCCCGCGTACAGTGCAGAGCCCATACTGCACGCCGAAGAAGTCACGGCTTACCTGCGTCTCAGCTCGCTGTGGCGCGCGCGGTTGGAGATTGCCCGGCTCAGCCTGAAATATCCAAGCCTCAATCTGGTAGAGCGCGAGGATGCGAGTTGGAACCTCGAGTCCCTCTTGTGGAAGGCCTCCCGCACACAAGCCGCTCCCACTGCCTCCCGCCTTTCACAATCCCGTACGCGCTTCCCCTACATCGACGCTACCAATGGCCGAATCAACTTCAAATACGGTTTGGAGAAGAGCGTCTTCTCCTTCACCGAAGCGGATTTCACTCTATGGAGCCCGGCTGAGAACCAGTGGCGTATGAGGCTGGAAGCGCATCCCGTGCGCACCGATATGCCCGTGACTGACACCGGCACCGTCAAGGTCGAAACGACCATGCAGCGCGCCAACCTCCTTCGCGATGCGGCCATGAAAGGCACCATGACTTGGGAGCGCGTCCAGCTTGGAAACCTTACCCGCCTGATCTATGGCGAGGATCGCGGCTGGCGCGGAGCGCTTGAGACCAGTGTCCAGTTCAGCGGCACCCCCGGCGCTCTCCAGTTCACTACCGCCGCAAAGCTGCGTGATTTCCGCCGCTACGACATCTCCACCGGCAACGCCGCAAATCTCAACGCAACCTGTTCCGGCGAGCTCAATATGGGCTCCTATCAGCTCCAGAACACCGATTGCCGCATCCCACTCGAAGGGGGACTCCTCTCGGTTCAGGGCAGCCTGCAAGGTCTGCGCTCTCCCCATTACGATCTCGCGATCATGGCCGAAACCCTGCCTGCCGACGCCCTGCTCAACCTTGCGCGCCGCGCCAAGCGCGATCTTCCCGAGGATCTCACCGCCAAGGGTTCCGTTTCCGCTTCGTTCCATGCCAAGCGCATAACCGAGCAGCCGTCCACCTGGATCGGCAACATGGTAATCAGCGACCTCGTGGTTCACTCCTCCGTTCTCGGCAAGGATCTCGTTGTCGGAAAAGCGGTCGCAATGGCTAATACCGCGGAGCCGATCCAGACCAAACGTCGCGGCCGCAAAGCTCCGGCAGAGGCCCCTATCCGGGCTCTCGTTGTGCAGAGCTTTGACCTTCCCCTCGGCGCGGCCACTCCCGCCAGCGTGAACGGGATGCTCGACGACGAGCGATTCGCTTTTCATGTCAAGGGAGACGCCACGCTGGAGCGCCTCCAGCAATGTGCCCGCGCCACCGGCGTCGGAGCGCCCAAGATCGCCCTCGCCGGCCCGGCTGCCATCGATCTCACCATCGGCGGAAACTGGACGGAGTTCTCTACTCCCGAAGTGATCGGCACGGCGCAGTTGAAAAACACGCGAGCCGAAGTTCCCGGCCTCTCCGTTCCTGTAGAAATCTCCAGCGCGCGATTGGAACTGGACCACAATCGCCTGACCCTGCGCAACGCCGCCGCGACTATCGCCAAGATCGCTCTCAGCGGATCTGCCAGCTTCCCTCGCATTTGCGATGGCGCGTCGGCTTGTGACTCCACCTTTGACCTGACCACCGACGACCTGAATCCTGAGCGATGGAACGAGGTGCTGAACCCGCATCTCAAGAAGCGCCCCTGGTACCGTCTCTTTGGTTCCGGCGAAGCCGAGAACAACGTGATTTCGAACCTGCATTCCAGCGGACACTTCACTGCGCGCCGCATGACCCTGGGCACTACCGTCGCCTCCGCCTTTGAAACTAACTTCACGGTCGGCAACCACGTCCTGGAACTCAAGAACGCTCATGGCGACCTACTCGGAGGCAGTTTCTCCTCGGATTGGAAGATCGACTTCAACGGCAACGAGCCCCGATACGAGACCACTGGGACCGCAGCGCGGATTCAAGTGGAAAAATTGGGAATCGTGGTGAAGGCATCTTTGGGTAGCGGCACACTTGGACTGAAATACAGAATGACAATGGCAGGATGGGATTCCACTGCCCTCGCCAAATCCGCCAAAGCCGAGACAGAGTTTGACTGGAGCGGTGGTGCCCTGAGAATTTCCCCCGATGGCAGATCGCCCCTACGCGTGCGGGCTGGCAGCGGCAAAGCAACTCTAGGCCGCGATGGCTGGACCATTTCCGGCAGTGAATGGAACACCCCCAGCGGACTCTATCACCTGACCGGAACAGCTTCGCGCGACTTAGCGCTGGCAATGGAGTTTACACAGGAAAACGGCGCTAGCTGGAAGGTGACAGGGACGCTCTTGAAGCCGCAACTGAGTACGCCACCAGCGCCGCAGCCCACTCAGGCCAGGCGTAGATGAAGATCGGTTGTCTCGCAATCAAGGTGCCCGCAGTCCTGGTGCCAGTAATCGCGGCATTGGCAGTATGTACCTCGTTATCGATCGCCCACGGTCAGACCAGGCATTCACCCCCCTACGTCAACGCCGAGCGCAAATTCCAGTGGATCGCACAGAACGGACACAGCCCGCATCCCTCCACTCACCCGACCGTGATCTTCGCCCGCGAGTGGAACGCCTTCCTGAATGAAGGTGGCGTCACCCTACCCGACGGTGTTTCGAATGTACATCTCACCAGCCAGCCTGCCGTCATACATGGCGATGCCGAAGTCGATTTCGACCGTCTGACCGCCGGGCGCACCCGCAGCAACCCCCTGCTCTCGCTTTTCACAGGCAGGCACCACGTCACCGTCATCGCCCAGGCTGCGGCCGCCAATGGAGTCGGCAACGTGCGGGTTGAGTCCGTCGCATTCGACGGTGTCGAAGTTCCCCGTTTCGCCTTGGAATACTTTTCAAACCGCTATTTGCGCCCCCGCTATGGAAACGCCGTAAGCATGGATTCGACCTTCCATCTGCACTCCCGCATCGACACCGCCATCCTCGGCACCGATCAGGTCACGGTAACGCAGCGCTAACCCGCTGCAAGCAAACGCCCTTCATTGCACTAAGAACTCTCCCCTCCGGCGTGGTAGTATCAAGCTTTCGGGCATGTTGTAGGAGCTTCTTCGGCCTGGGCCGGATTATGCCTGCTGCCCGTAGGCTCGGCCGCGCTGGCCAGCCCCACTTTCCCAAGGATTCTCCGATCCGAAGGGTTCCCCGAGAGAGATACGGATGTCGGCAGAAACAAAGCACCCGATGAATCGCCGCGTACTCAGCGGCATGAGACCGACCGGAAAACTGCATATTGGCCATTACGTCGGCGCCCTGCAGAACTGGACCCGGCTCCAGAACGACTACGACTGTTTTTTCTTTGTCGCCGACTGGCACGCCCTCACCACCGATTACGCCGATACCTCGCGTGTCAAAGCCAACATCCTCGAAGTGGCCTTCGATTGGCTCGCCTCCGGACTTGATCCGGAAAAGGCGACCCTTTTCATCCAGTCCCACGTGCCTCAGCACGCCGAACTCCACCTCCTTCTCTCCATGATGACCCCCTTGGGCTGGCTCGAACGCGTGCCGACCTACAAAGAGCAGAAGGAGAATCTGAAGGAAAAGGACCTAAACACCTACGGATTCCTCGGCTACCCCGTCCTGATGACCACGGACATTCTGATGTATCAGTCCTCGTTTGTACCGGTGGGCGAAGATCAAGTTCCCCACGTCGAAATCACCCGCGAGATCGCACGCCGCTTTAACCAGTTCTACTGGCTCGACCAGCAGCGCAAGTTCTCGGTTGATCGCACAATTCCTGAAGAACAGCGTATTTCGGTCTTCCCTGAGCCGCAACCGCTTCTCACTCCAGCCGCCAAGCTTCCCGGCACCGATGGCCGCAAGATGTCCAAGAGCTACGGCAACTCCATCATGCTCAGCGACCCTGAACCCGAAGTTCGCAAGAAGCTGAAGACGATGGTGACCGACCCAGCTCGCGTCCGCCGCACCGATCCGGGCAATCCCGACATTTGCCCTGTCGGCGACCTGCACAAAATTTTCAGCAGCCCCGAAACTATGGCCGCCGTCCGCGAGGGCTGCACCACCGCTGGAATCGGATGCATTCAGTGCAAGGGATGGGTCGCCGACAACATCGTCGCCATCCTCAATCCGATCCAGGAACGCCGCCACAAATACGAGGAGAACCCGAAGCTTGCCTGGGATATCCTCGAAGCCGGCTCGGCTAAGGCTCGCGCCTTCGCCGACCAGACACTCGTAGAGGTGCGCGAGTCCATGCGCATGTCGCTGTCCTATCAAGTGCCGGAGAAGGTTGGGGAATAGTCGATGAGCGAACAGCCCACCACGCCGAGCACCCCCGACAAGGGTTCCGATCCGGGTAAGCCCGGCTCCGGAAAACCCGATTCGACGAAGAACGCAAAGCAGGATGCGAAGAAAGCCGCTCCCGCTCTCGCCGACATCTTCCCGTTCTCGGTCAGCGTGGGCAGTGTGTACGACGGGCCGCTCGATCTGCTGCTCGACCTCATTCGCAAGCAGGACATCGACATTTACGACATCCCCATCGCGCAGATCACCGCGCAGTACCTGGCTTACGTTGAGCACATCCGCAACTTCGACATCGATCTCGCCGCAGAGTTCATTTACACCGCCTCTCTGCTTATCCAGATCAAGTCCAAGATGCTGCTCCCCCGCGACCCCGATGCTCCGCCCGACGAGCAGGATCCGCGTCTCGAACTCGTAAACCGTCTGCTCGAGCACGAGCGCTACAAGCAAGCCGCGCAAATGCTTTTGCAGAAGCAACAACTCGAAGAAGCGGTGCTCACCAATCCCGCGCTCAAGGAATTCCGCGATGCCGAAGGCACCGAGCCCGAGCTCTCCGCCGACGTCATCGACTTGGTAAGGACTTTCCAGAAAATACTGGAACGAGCCAAGAACCGGCCCAGCCTGCAGTTCGATGAAGAGGCGGTCACCGTTGCACAAATGATCGACTACGTGCGGCGGCGCCTGATGGTCGAGGATCGTCCGATTCGGCTCAAGCATCTGCTGCGCCATCTGCGTTCCCGTCCGGCGTTGATCTGCTCGTTCCTTGCAATTCTCGAAATGATCCGCTTGCAGGCCGTGGTCTGCCGGCAGGATGATGTGTTCGGCGAAGTCGTGCTGAAAAAGTCCACCGGATTCGACCGCCTGGTAGACGAAGGCAGCGGAGCCGTGAAAGATGACTGGCAGTAGATTGAGTTTCTTCCCAACAGGCGAGTCAAGATGAGTTTGAAAGCAAAAGTCGAGGCCATTATTTACGCGGCCGAAGAACCGATCACGCTGGAGCAGATGGCGTCGCTTCTAAAGGAAACCGTTCTGGCCGAACTGGCCTCCGCCAAGGAGAACGCTGCCATTGAGCAGGCCGACTCCATTGCCGAGCAAGCCTCCTCCAACCCGACCGATAGCATGGAAATACCCGAGCTCTCCAATGGCAACGGTGAAACCATCTGCCCCGAGCCCGGCCCCCTGATGCCCGGCGCCGCTACTTCGCCGGATCAGAGCGAGGAAGAGAATCCCGCTTCCCCGGCAGACGCGCGACTATCTCAAGAGGAATCTCAAACACCGCCTCCAGCAGAACATCAGCCAGAAACTCAATCAGCCAAGACATCCGAAGAGTATATTCCCGAAGCTCCTGCTCCCGCGGCCGCAGCGAATGAATCCGCGTCGGAAGCCATCTCGGCCGACAACGCCCAGGACGAGCAGACCCCGCTGGCACAGGAGCCCGAGTCCGCTCTCCCGGATACCGCCGCCGCACCTACAGAACCTCCCGCGCCCGCCGAGCCTGTCTCCGAAGCCGAACCTGCGCCCGCAGAATCCGCCAGCGTCGAAGCCCCTGAAACCACCTCGCGCAAGCGTCAGCCCAAGAAGACCGAGCAAGAGATTGCCGAAGACAAAGCCGTCCGCACCCGTCTCCGCGAAATCCTCGTCGAACTCGTAACCGACTACGCGAATGAAGATCGCGGGATGGAAATCCGGCAGGTCGCCGGCGGATTCCGCATGGCCACCAAGCCCGAGCATCACGACGTCGTGCGCGCCTTCGCCAAGAGCCTGAAGCCGCCCATCCGCCTCTCCCTCGCTGCCCTCGAGACCCTTGCCGTCATCGCTTACAAGCAGCCCGTCACCGGTCCCGAGATCGCCGACATTCGTGGGGTCGAGTCGGCCAGCGTTCTGGGCACGCTCCTCGATCGCAAGCTCATCACCACCGCCGGACGAAAGCAGGTCATCGGACGGCCCATGCAGTACAAAACCAGCAAGGACTTCCTCCTGCGCTTCGGGCTCAATGATGTAAACGAGCTGCCAAGCATGGAAGAGTTCTCACAGCTTGCCTCCGATGGAACCATCGAAATCACCCCCTCGGAGCCGCAGGAAACCATGTCGCTCTTCGAGCCCGATGCCAAGTCATCGAAGCCCGCAAGCGACGCGGAAAGCACGCCGCAGGAACTCGCCAATGAGGCGATTTCTGAGAACACCGGCGAGATTCCGGCCAGCGATCAGCCGGAATCGCAGCAACCGGAGCCGCTCGATGCAGAGCCAAATTCTCCGGAAGCGCACGAACCAGCGCCAGAGGCTCCAGCACCACCGGAGCAAAATGCATCAGACAGCCAGCCGCAAGCAGAAGCTGAGTCAAGCAATGTACCCGAAACCGAGCACCCAATCGGTCGATAGCAATTCGGGAGTCCTATCAGGGGCCGGCAAAACCCCTGATCTTTTCTACGTGTCATTTTCTTCGATCGCCTGATGGCGAGCGGATTCAGCGAAAGGCTGTGCGTACCATGGAACCAAAACCTGAAAGATTACAAAAGATTCTAGCCGCTGCGGGCCTCGCCTCGCGGCGCAAAGCCGAGCAGTTAATCGCCGCCGGTGTTGTCTCCGTCAACGGACACGTCATCACCGAACCCGGTACCAAGGCCGATCCGCGTCTCGATGAAATTCGCGTCGATGGCAAACTGCTCCGTGGCCCCGAGCGCCACGTCTATCTCGCAGTTTACAAGCCCAAGGGACACATGACCACCGTCAGTGATCCCGAGGGCCGTCCCACCGTCATGGATCTGCTCAAGAACGTAGAGGAGCGTGTCTTCCCCGTCGGACGCCTTGATTATATGAGCGAGGGCCTTCTCCTCCTCACCAACGACGGCGACCTCATGGCGCAGTTGACCAAAGCCGGATCGCACGTCGCCAAGACCTACATGGTGAAGGTCAGCGGCAAGCCCACCGAGGAAGAGATCGACAAACTGCGCAACGGAATCATGCTGCCGCCCGAGCCCGGCCTCACCGGAGCCCGTGGCAAGAAGCAGCCCGGAGTCGAGCGCCGCTCCTTTGCCGTCCTCACTCAACCCGCCGCCATTCAACTCGCCGTCGATCAGGAGAATCCCTGGTACGAGGTGACGCTGACCGAAGGCCGCAACCGCCAGATCCGCCGCATGTTTGAGCAGATTGGCTATCACATTGAAAAGATCAAGCGCGTGCGCTACGGCTCGCTGACCCTCGACGTAGAGCCCGGCGAATTCCGCCACCTCACGCCTAAAGAGGTCAACCAGCTTCGCAAATCGCTGGACACGCCCTTCAAGCCCAAGCCCATCAAGGTCAAGAGAAAAGACGACCGCCCCGAGCGCAGACCTCGCGTCGATGCCGCGCGTTTCGTCAAAGGCCGTCGCGGCAAGCCCAGCGCCGATGCACCCGCGCCCTCATCCGCCGCCGCATACCGCAGCAGCCCGAGCGGAGCAGCACCCCGACGTACCTTTACGCCCGCTGCCGAGTCCGGCGAGCGTAGCACCTTCAATCGCCCTCGTGGTCCTGAGTTCGGACGTGAAGAGCGCCGCGACAGTGGTTTCGCCGCCAAGCGTCCCTACGTACGCAAGCCCAGCAGCGAATTCGGCAGCAAGCCCACAGGTGATTTTGCAGACCGTCCAAAGCGCGCCTACACACCCAAGCCAGCCGGAAGCTTTGACCGCAAGCCCGGCAGCTTCGCCCGCAAAACCGCAGGTGATTTCGCCAAGCGTGAAGGCGGATACCAGAAGCGGGAAGGTGGTTACGCGAAGCGCGAAGGCGGCTTCGACAAGCGTGAAGGTGGATACGCAAAACGACCCGCAAAACGCGAAGGCGGCTTCGGCGACGCGCCAGAGAAGCGTGACACGTCTAAGGCTGGCGGCTTTGGCTTCAGCAAGTTTGCCAAACCCAAGTTCGTAAAACCGAGCAAGCATCGCGATCTCGGCAGCGACAACACCGACAATTTCGCCGATCGCAAGCCTTATGGCGAGCGCAAGCCCTTCGGCGACCGCCCCTACTCCGGGGATCGTGGAGCATCAGGCTTTGACAAGAAGCCCGGCGGCTTTACCGGCGACCGAAAGTATTCCAGAGGTCCCGGCAAGCCGGGCGGCTCTGGTCCGCGTCCCGGCAGCAGCGACTTCAAGCGTCCCGGTGGAGATTTCAAACGCTCCGGTGAAGGCCGTCCGTCAGGCCGTCCCGGAGGCTACGGCTCAGGCTCCGGGAGACCCTCCTCGGGCGGCGCACGCGGAGGATCGTCATCTGGCTCAGGGTTCGGAGCGAAACGCTTTGGTCCACCTCGCGGCGGCAGCGGTGGCTCAGGTCGTCCCTCGGGACCGCCCCGTGGAGGCAGCGCTCCGCGCCGTCCTTCCGGTCCGCCCCGCCGACGTCCCGACTAGACTTAGTAGTACAAATGCGGTGGCCCACATCCGCCCTGCTGTTGGGCGAATGTGGGATAACAGGGTCCGGTATCCTGCAACTGCTCTAGAGCAACTTAAAGAGGCAAGTCATGGGTAAGTTCGCGGAGTTGGTGCCAGAGCGTGTACGCGCTCTGGCCGCCTATGTACCCGGTAAGCCGATTCAACAGGCAGAAGCTGAATCCGGATTGAAGATGATCAAACTCGGATCGAACGAAAACCCATTCGGTCCCTCTCCTCTCGCCATCCGCGCCATGGAAGCGGCGTCCAAATCCGTCCACCTATATCCCGACAATGACATGGTGCTCCTTCGCGAGCGCCTGGCCTCGCACAACGGCATCTCGCCCAACCAGCTCATCGTCACCGCCGGTTCCACCAATCTACTGGACATCCTGGCGCGCACTCTGCTGTCTCCCGGCTTGAACGCCGTGACCAGCGAGCATTCCTTCATTGTCTATCCCATCGTCACCCGCTCCGCAGGCGCTGAGTTGCGACAGGTGCCGACCCGCAACGACGGATTCGACCTGGATGCACTTTCTGACGCAATCGACTCCGATACGCGTCTCGTCTTCATCGCCAATCCCAACAACCCCACCGGCACCATGATTCCCGCCAGGGAGATGGATCGGTTCCTCGACCGCCTTCCGGAAAACGTCGTTGTCGCCCTGGATGAAGCCTATTTCGAGTATGCCGACTGGCTCGCCCGAGAGCGCGGCATCGACTACTCACACGCTATCAGTTACGTGCGCCACGAGCGCAGCGTCGTAGTCCTGCGCACATTTTCCAAGGCCTACGGCCTAGCCGCCGCCCGTGTCGGATATGGCATGGGACCCGCCGAACTCATCAGCTATCTCGTGCGCCTCAAGACTGCCTTCATCGTCAACGGCGTAGGCGAAGCCGGAGCCCTCGCTGCTCTCGACGACCGAGAACACTACGAAAACTCCATGCGCAACAACGCCGCCCAACTCACCGTCTTAACCCGGCAGTTGCGCGAACTCGGCTATGAGCCGGTCGAGAGTTGGGGAAACTTCCTCTACATCGAAACCGGCGAAGACGCCTCTGCCCTTGGGCGCCGCCTGCAGATGAACGGCATCATCGTCCGTCCCCTCACCGGCAGTTGGGGCGCTCGCACGGCTATTCGCGTAACTGTCGGCTCCCCCGAGGAGAATCGCAAATTCATCGAAGCCCTCAAGCAAGTCACCCGCGGAGCCCACGCCCGCTAACCCTGTTTTGGACTTAGAAGCCGGATTGCCCCAGGAACCCGGTGGCCCATATTTGCCTTCCTTTGGCAAATGTGGGAACGAGTACAAGGTGTGTCGCTAAACCAATCTTCACGCCTTGCTCTTGCCTTTGCTCTTGCTTTGCTTCTTGCCTTTGCTCTTGCTTTGCTCTTGGCTTTGCTCTTGCTTTGCTCTTGCCTTTGCTCTTGCTTTGCCCTTGCCTTTGCTCTTGCCTTTGCTCTTGCTTTGCCCTTGCCTTTGCTCTTGCTTTGCCCTTGCCTTTGCTCTTGCCTTTGCTCTTGCCTTTGCTCTTGCCTTTGTTTCGAGGTGTCATCCTGAGCGCAGCGAAGGACCTCCGCCCGCTCAAATTTCCCGCGTGGCCCAGAGGCTTTTCCCCGGCTCTACCCCACCGCCGCTACCATCGGCAGCCTCGCCGCCCCAAACAATCCTCCATCGCCGCTCAGCAATGCGCGCGTAATCACCGTAGTGCGCTTTCTCCCGCCGATCCCCTTTCCATCCAATGCCGTCGTCCTGACATAGATGAAGGATCGCTTCCGCACCTCGTCAAACATCGCCGGAGCAAACGCATCCCATGCGCTCGAAACTCCGCCGCCAATCACGAACAACGGAATGTTCATCGCGTTCACCATGTTCCCAATCGCCAACCCCAGGCTGCGCCCCACGCGCTCGAAGACGCTCTTTGCCACCGTGTCGCCGCCCATCGCGCACTCGAAAATCATGCGCGAGTTGAACTCTTGTTCTGCCAACCCACGCAGCTTCGTCGCCCCTCCTCCGGTCATTGCCTCGCGCGCCAAACGCATCACTGCCGTCGCCGAAGCATACTGCTCCAGACAGCCCCAACTCCCGCATTTGCACGGATGCCCCTCGGGCTCCACGTTGCAATGCCCAAGCTCCGCAGCCATGCCATTCCACCCTCGCCACAGCTTTCCATCCAGAATCAGTCCGCCGCCCACGCCCGTGCCCAGCGTGTACATACAGAGGCTGTCGAAGTTCCGCCCCGCACCCAGCCATTGCTCGCCCAGAGCTGCCACGTTGGCATCGTTTTCCAGAATCACCGAAGTCCCCAGCCGCCGCTCAATGTCGCCCTTGACGTCGAAATCCTCCCAGCCCGGAAGATTCGGCGACATGACGACCCTGCCACTCTCGATGTCGATCAGCCCCGGCACCCCCACTCCAATGCCGCGCAGTTCTCCGTTTCCCTGGTACTTCGCTCTCATCTCCTCGACCGCGCGACACAGCTCATCCACCACATGTTCACGTCCCCGCGAAACTTCAGTTCCAAGCGTCGTTTTCGAGAGCAGCGAACCGCTCTCATCCACTGCGGCAATGCGCAGGTTCGTTCCACCCAGATCAACTCCAATTGCATAGGAGGGCATAGCTGACAGGCTTTCCTTTCCAATCTCTTCGTCGTGCGTCAACGCTGGCAGTGAGGACAATAGTGGCTGCTGCGTCCCGCCACCACCACTCGTTTGATGCCGCTCCCGCAAACCAGGCAGGGCTCCCCCGTGCGCTGGTACACCCTATGTTGTAGCTGAAATAATCCGCCATCACCGCTGGCATTCACATAGTTCGAGACCGACGATCCTCCCGCGGTAATCGCCTCCGCCAGCACCTCCTGGATCGCATCGTAAAGCCTCGCGAGCTCCACCCGCGTCAGCGAAGCCGCCCGCCGCCGGGGTCTTATCCCGGCCCGAAACAGGCTCTCGTCCGCATAGATGTTTCCGATACCAGACAGCAGCGATTGATTCAGCAGCGCGCTCTTGATCGGCGTCTTACGCCCCTTGAACATCTCGACGAACTCCGACCGGTCCGCCGCAATCGGCTCCGCTCCCGCCGCCGCGAATTCCGCCCCTTCCAGCACCTGCAGCTTCCCAAACCGTCGTGGATCGACAAATCGCAACTCGCGTCCCGACTCCAGGCTCGCAATCAGATGTGTATGTTTCGCGTGCTCTGCTCCGGGCTCACAAACCAGACAGCGTCCCGTCATTCCCAGGTGAATGATCCACTGCGCTGGCCCCTTCGTCGACGCCAGATCCCCCACAATGTGCTTGCCCACGCGCCGGAATCCCTCAATGCGCGCTCCCCGCAGCACACGTGCGATTTCGCTCGCCGGAGACTTCAGCAGATTCGATTTATCGCCGATCCAAACCTCTTCGATTCGATCTCCCGCAACCGCTTTGTGCAGGCCGCGTGCAATGGTTTCCACCTCGGGCAGCTCAGGCATGGGCACAGTGTAACGCACGCAAACCCATTCGTACCCGAACTGTGTTCTGTGACACTCGCATCTCTCGGCAGGGGCACATTCTGGGCATTTGTCCGGCTTGGCTTTGCGCTGCGCTGTGAATGCGATAAAATTTGCTGTACACAGCCTGGTCAGGATTCCTTCCGGCTACTCCGCCTGAGACTTTCAAATTGAACACTGTGTACGACATTTCCGCAGCCCGTCTGCGTGTGTTTGGAGATCAGAGTGAACAAAGCTAAAACCGCGGTGGTTCTCGGAGCTCAGTGGGGCGATGAGGGCAAGGGAAAGATTGTCGATGTGCTTTCGGACAACTTCGAAGTTGTTGCCCGCTACGCTGGCGGACACAACGCGGGACATACCGTCACCATCTCCGGCAAGAAATTCGTACTGCAGCTGATTCCCTGCGGCATCCTCCGCCAGGAATCCCAAGCTGTCATCGGCAACGGCGTCGTCCTCGATCCCTTCGCCCTGATGAAGGAAGTGAACACGCTGCGCAACGCCGGACTGCAGGTCTGGGGACCCGGGGACAAAAACTCCGCGGCCAATCTGTTCATCAGCAACCGAGCTCACGTCATCCTCCCTTATCACCGCATGATCGAACTCGGCGCCGAGAACGCTCCCGGTCGCGTGAAGATCGGAACCACCTCGCGCGGCATCGGACCAACCTACGAAGACAAGATGGCGCGCCGCGGTCTCCGTGTCGCCGACCTGCTCGACAAGCAACTGCTCAAGAAGCACATCCAGAACGCCTGCCAGGAAAAGAACACCATCGCGCACGCTCTCTTCAACGGCGAAGCCATCGATCCCGATGAAATGTATGAGCAATACGCAGAGATCGCCGACAAAATCGCGCCCTTCGTCGCCGACACGGCGTTTCTTCTCAACCGCGCCATCAAAGTGGGCAAAAGCGTAATGTTCGAAGGCGCGCAGGGCACCATGCTCGACATCGATCATGGCACCTACCCGTTCGTCACCTCTTCCAGCGCCACCTCCGGCGGAGCCTCCATCGGCACCGGTGTTCCGCCCACTTCCATCTCCACCGTCGTCGGCGTAACCAAGGCATACTGCACCCGCGTCGGCGAAGGCCCGTTCCCCTCTGAAATCCACGGAGAACTGGGCGACGTTGTCCGCAAGAAGGGCAACGAATATGGCGCCGTCACCGGACGCCCCCGCCGCTGCGGATGGGTGGACCTGCCGCTCTTGCGCTACTCCAACATGATCAACGGAACCGAATGGCTTGTCGTCACCAAGCTCGACGTACTCGACGAACTAGCCGAAGTGCCCGTAGTTGTTGGCTATAAAATCGACGGCAAGCCAGTAGAAGAGATGCCCGCTCAGGATTCCGGCTATCGTAAGATCGAGCCCATCATCGAATCGCTGCCCGGCTGGCAGCAGAACACCTTCGGGACCACCGAACATGACAAGCTTCCGAAGAAAGCTCAGGACTATCTCCGCTTCATTCAGAAAGAGTCCAACGCGAAGATCGGCATGGTTTCCACCGGTCCCGATCGCGATCACACCATCTTTGTCGATGAGTTCTCCGCGATGTTGAAGCGGTAGGAGTTGCCATGGTTGTGCTTATCGTTCACATGCAAGCGAAGCCCGACAAGCTGGAGGAGTTCAAGCAACTCCTTCTCGCCATAACGGAAGAAACCCGGAAAGAACCGGGATGTCTGCAGTATGTGGCGCACCAGTCCACGGAGAATCCCCACAACTTCGCCTTCTATGAGCAGTACGTGGACGAAGCCGCTCTGCAATTCCATCGCGAGTCTCCTCACTTCGCGCGCTACATCGCCGGCGGCATAGACGCCTTCATTGTCTCCCGCCATCGTGAGCTTTTCGTTCCTCTCAGCTAAACTCTGGTGGCCCACATATTTCGCGCCGCTTTTGCGCGGAATATGTGGGGTGACCAACGCCCTCCACGTCTGCTGTGCTGCCTTTGCCGCGCGGCTGACGTCAGCCGCATCCCTGACAGCACGAACTCAACCAAAGCCTCTCGACTACGAAGGGTAAGTCGGGCATCCTTGTGGATGTCCATTCGGTCTTCCTCGGAAACTGGATTGCTCGTCACAATCAGCTTCTCCGTTCCTGATCGAATGGACAACCTCTTGAAACATCACAGGTGGCCCACATCTGCGTCGCGCCTTGCGACGCAAATGTGGGAACCTGATGAGTTCCGCGTTCTTGCTCTTCTTCCAGCACCTCTTACCTGCTCACGAAAAACCCGGCTCTGGCCGGGTTTTTCATTTTACGCCGTGCTAGACTTTCCCTCCTGAAAGGGGAATTCGAGGATGGACAGAGCGAATCGGCCAACGATCATTCCTTCGCTTACGGTTAAGAATACCGACGCGGCAATCGCCTTTTATCAGAAGGTCTTCGGAGCCCGGCAGGAAGGCCCCATCATGCGCGGCAAGAATGGTGGAGTCATGCATGCCGAGCTGCTGTTTGGTGAGATGAAGGTCTTCATCAACGATGAGTTTCCTGAGATGGGCGCCCGCTCACCCGAGCACTATGGCGGAACGCCCGTAACCCTGCAACTCACAGTCCCGGACGCCGACAAGACCTACGCTGACGCTGTGGCTGCCGGTGCAACTTCGAAAATGGCGCCCTCGGACGCTTTCTGGGGCGACCGCTACGCCTATGTCATTGACCCATTCGGCCACGCCTGGGGAATCAGCACTCCCAAGGAGAACCTGACCCCCCAACAACTAGAAGAACGCATGCGGGAAGTGGTCAACAAGTAACCTCAACCCACAAAAAAGTGCAGGCTATCCACCTGCACTTTTTCGTCCATCACCTGCTTCCTGAGCAGGTGATCGAGGCGGCCTCGCATAAATAAGAGAGTCCCACATCCATATGCGATGTGGGACTCTCTTACCTGAAACTCTAAAACATCTACTTCGCCAGCTCGTACCCCGAGAAGAAGAAGCTGAGCTCAAATCGCGCAGTATCTTCCGCATCAGAACCATGGCACGCATTCCGCTCAATGCTCTCCGCGTGCTTCTTGCGAATCGTACCCGCTTCCGCATTGGCCGGGTTCGTTGCGCCCATCAGCTTACGCCACTCAGCAATCGCATTGGCCTTTTCCAGTGCCAGCACGACCACCGGGCCGGAGGTCATGAAAGCGGCCAGCGAATCAAAAAACGGCTTTCCCACGTGAACTGCATAAAACGCGGCCGCCTGGGCTTTCTTCAGGTGAAGCATCTTCAATCCGATGATGCGAAACCCATTTCCTTCGATCGTGGCGATAATATCGCCGGCTGCTCCCTTTGCTACGGCGTCGGGCTTCACAATAGCAAGCGTACGTTGTAAGGTTTCCATATTCTTCCTGACTTATGTGGTCTGTGCAAGCGGCTGCCAAGCTGGCCAGCCGAACGGCTGATACCAGCTTAACAGCTTCGCATTTAGCGTTTCGCGCCCAGTGCGTCCACCAGGGTCTCACCCAGCAGCGCGGGAGTCTTTACAATGTGCACGCCAGCGGCCTTCAGCGCCTTAAACTTCTCTTCCGCCGTTCCCTTGCCCCCGCTGATGATCGCGCCCGCGTGGCCCATGCGGCGTCCCGGAGGCGCCGTCTGTCCGGCGATAAAGCTCACCACCGGCTTCTTCACGTTGGCCTTGATGTACTCTGCCGCCGTCTCCTCCGCCGTGCCGCCGATTTCGCCGATCATGATGATCGATTCCGTCTCCGGATCGGCGTTGAACAGCGCCAGCGCGTCCACAAAATTCGTACCGATAATCGGATCGCCGCCGATACCGATTCCTGTGGACTGGCCCATTCCCAGCTGCGTAATCTGGTGGACTGCTTCGTAGGTCAGCGTGCCCGAGCGCGAGACGATTCCCACATTTCCCTGCCGGTGAATGTTCCCCGGCATAATTCCGATCTTGCACTTGCCCGGAGAAATAATTCCCGGACAATTCGGCCCGATCAGCCGTGATTTCTTGCCCTCCATGTAGCGCCACACGCTCACCATGTCGCGCGCCGGAATCCCTTCCGTGATGCAGACAATCAGCGGCAACTCTGCGTCCACGGCCTCCATAATCGCATCGCCCGCAAACGGAGGAGGCACAAAGATCACCGTGGCGTTGGCTCCGGTTTCCTGCACCGCGTCCTGAACCGTGTTAAATACCGGCCATCCCTCGTGCTTTGTTCCGCCCTTCCCCGGCGTTACTCCGCCCACAACCTTGGTGCCGTAATCGGCGCATGCCTTCGCGTGGAACGTGCCTTCGCGGCCGGTGAGGCCCTGCACGATCAATCGTGTGTTCTCGTCCACAAGTATGCTCATCGCTTACCTCCCCGCCGCCGCGGCAACAACCTTCTCCGCCGCGTCTTTCATGGTTTCCGCCACAATGAAATTGAAGCCGCTGGCCTTCAGAATCTCACGTCCTTTTTCAACGTTCGTTCCTTCCAGTCGCAACACGATCGGCAACTGAATATTGGTCTTGCGCGCCGCTTCCACCACGCCATTCGCCAGCGTATCCACGCGCAAAATCCCGCCGAAAATGTTGATCAACACGGCCTTCACATTCTTGTCGGCCAGCAGAATCTCAAACGCGTGCGTCACCTGTTCCGCATTGGCTCCACCGCCTACATCCAGAAAGTTCGCTGGTGAGCCTCCAGCAAAGTTGATGATGTCCATCGTCGCCATCGCCAGTCCCGCGCCGTTCACCATGCAGCCCACGGTCCCGTCCAACTTGATGTAGTTCAGGTTATATTTGCTGGCCTCCACCTCAAGCGGATCTTCCTCGCTGATGTCGCGCAACTCCTTGATGTCGGGATGGCGGTACAGCGCGTTGTCGTCAATATTGACCTTCGCATCCAGCGCGAACACGCGTCCATCCGTAGTCGTAATGAACGGGTTGATCTCGAACAGCGAGGCGTCTGTCTCCTCGTAAGCCTTATAAAGCGCCATCATGAACTTCACCGCCGGAACGATGAATTCCTGCTTCAGCCCCAGCTTGAACGCAATTTTGCGCGCCTGGAACGCCTCGAATCCAATCGCCGGATCGATGTACTCCTTAATGATCGCGTCCGGATCCTTCGCCGCAACCACCTCGATCTCCATCCCACCCGCCTTCGACGCCATAAACACCGGACGCGATACCGCGCGGTCCAACACGATCCCAAGATAGAGTTCGCTTGCAATCGGGAGAGTCTCTTCAATCAGCAACCGATGCACCTTCTTGCCTTCCGGGCCAGTCTGGTGCGTCACCAACTGCATTCCCAATATCTTTCCCGCCAATTCACTGGCCTGCTCGAAAGTCTTAGCAAGTTTCACGCCTCCGCCCATTCCGCGGCCCCCGGCGTGTATCTGTGCCTTCACCACCACCCCGGTGGCTCCAGCGCTCAACAGATCCTTAGCGGCGCGCTCTGCTGCTTCGCGCGACTCAACCATAGTGCCGCGAGGCACTGCCACTCCGTACTTGGCGAGAATGGCCTTTGCCTGATACTCGTGAATTTTCATAGTTGAATTCTCATTTGTGTTGAATTCCTGCGTGTTGAATCCTTGCGTGTTGAATTCTTGCGTGTTGAATTCTTACGTGGTCAATTCTGGATCAAGGACGGCACGAGCCTTCGCTCGCAGGTTGTAGACGGACGCACCCCAACATACATCCATCTGACGAAGTTGCTGCTTTCACTTGCTGCATTCAGAAGATTCGGCCGACTACCCCAGCCGGCCACGGCTAGAACTCGTGATTATAGTAGCCGCCCTCGAAACCACAAAGACTTTTCCCGGGCCTGGACCGCCTCGGGGCAACCTCACGCGACGACGTGACATACGTCACAGTCAGAGCTGAATCGAAACTGTACAGTAATGGAAATGAAAACCGTTTTCATTTTCATACAGCGGTAGTGCGGAGAAAGCTTTCATGTCCGGTTTCTATCTGTACCCTCAAATTCGCAAACTCACCTGCATCACTCTATTCCTTTTCCTCTCCACAGCTTTCATCCTCGCCTCCACCGGCGAGTCGGCGAAGGTCCACGGCCTGGTCTCCGATCCCACCGGTGCCGTCGTCTCCGGAGCCAAGATCCGCGCGCGCAATCTTTCCACCGGCGCAGTCGTTGAGGGCGCGACCGGCGCCGAAGGAAGCTACTCAATATCGCTTCCCGCTGGCCGCTACGACATCGAGTTCAGCGAAGACGGATTCCAGCAGACTCTCCGCCGCGGAGTGGACGTAGCCGCCTCCGCTGTCGTCGCGCTCGACATCCAACTACAGCTTGCGTCGCAAAACGAAACCATGAGCGTCACCGTTGAAATCCCCGGCGTCGAAACCACAAGTTCGCAAATCGGTGAGACCATCAGCGCCGAAAAGATGACCTCCATCCCTCTGAATGGCCGCAGCTTCACCGACCTGTTAGCCATTCAGCCCGGCGTCGTTCCCTCCAGTTCGCAGCAACCTAACGCCGTCGTCATGTCCGGATGCACCACCACTCCGCCCTCTGGCGATCTCAACGCTGGCAATCTCTCTGTCAGCGGACAGCGTGAAACCAGCAACGGATTCGCCGTCAACGGTTCCGCCGTCGAAGAAGACTTCAACAACGGCACCGCCGTCATTCCCAACCTCGATTCCATCCAGGACTTCAAAGTCATCACCAGCAACTTCGACGCCGAATACGGAAACTTCAGCGGCGGCCAGGTGCTTGTCACAACCAAGTCCGGCGGCAATCGCCTCCACGGCAGCGCCTTCGAATTCCTCCGCAACACCCATCTCGACTCCCGCAACTATTTCGCCACCGACCGCGCCAGCTACGAGCGCAATCAGTACGGCGGAACCTTCGGCGGCCCCATCCGCGGTGGTTTCATTCCCAAAGACAAAGCCTATTTCTTCCTCGACTACCAGGGCACCGGAATGACCCAGGGCCAGGAGACCGGAAACATCGCCGTCCCCAGTGCCGCTGCCCGCTCCGGCAATCTCACCGACCTCGCAAGCCAGCTCACCGGAACCGTAAGCACCACCTACTGGGCCAACCAGCTCTCCTCGCGACTCGGACAAAGCGTCACAGCCGGTGAGCCCTACTACGCAGCAGGCTGCACAAACACTTCCCAGTGCGTCTTCCCCAACGCCAGTATCCCCAGTTCCATCTGGTCCGCCCCCGCCTCCAAGCTATTGCAATACATCCCGCAGGCCAACGTCGGCTCCAACCTCTTCTCCAACTCCACGCAGAACGAGACTCTCGGAGACAACAAGGCTGCTGCCCGCTTCGACCTCAATACCAAGCTCGGCAATTTCTCCGCCTACTACTTCATCGATCAGTACACGTTGGACAATCCCTACCCCACCTCGCAGGGAGGCGCGAACGTCCCCGGCTTCAACGCCGTCTCCAACGGCCGCGCCCAACTCTTCAGCCTCGGACTCACCCGCACCTACGGAGCCAACACGGTCAACGAGGCGCGCTTCAGCTACATGCGTGACCTCAACGTCATCGGCCAGCCCGTCGGCGGCGTCGGCCCCACCCTCGCCTCCCAGGGATTCATCTCCGGCCCCGGCACCCTCGGCATCGTCCCCCTCAACAAGAGCGTCGAAGGCATCGAGAACGTAGCCTTCAACGACTTCACCATCGGCGTCGACGTCACCGGCGAGCGCCAGGTTAACAACACTTTCATGTGGAGCGACACGCTCTCCCGCATCATCGGCCATCACACCGTGAAACTCGGTGGCAGCTTCCACCTCGACCAGGTCAATATCGATTCCAACTCCATCAACAACGGCTCCTTCGTCTTCAACGGCACCGAAACCGGTTCCGACTTCGCCGACTTCCTGCTCGGAGTCGCCAGCACATACGAACAAGGCGACGCCAGCCCCTTCTATATCCGCAATAAATACATCGGCCTCTTTGCCCAGGACAGCTGGAAACTCCGTCCCAACCTCACCCTCAATTACGGTCTGCGTTGGGACGTCCTTCCTCCCTGGCACGAGAAGTACAACCAGCTCCAGACCTTCGTCCTCGGACAGCAGTCTCTTGTCTACCCCGGCGCGCCCAAAGGCATGGTCTTCCCCGGCGATCCCGGCATTCCCTCCACCCTCGCTCCTACCAAGTGGGACAACTTCTCGCCCCGCCTTGGCGTCACCTACTCGCCCAACTTCGACAGCGGGCTCCTCGGCAAGGTCTTCGGCAGCTCCGGCAAGAGCAGCATCCATGCCGGCTTCGGCTTCTTCTACTCGGCGTTTGAAGGGCTCTCTGCAGGCATCATGAGCGCCTGTGCTCCTTACGGCTACGACTACAACAGCACCAGCGGACACCCGAAATTCGACGAGCCTTTCGTCTCCGCCATGACCGGCCTCAGCAACGGACAGCCTTATCCTTCGCCCATCCCGGCCTTCGGAGCCTCGGCCTCGCATCCCAACACAACCGTTGACTGGTCCAAATACAATCCCATCACCGGCGACCCGGCATTCTACTATCGCAACACCTCGCCTTACACCGAGAGCTACAATCTCTCCTTCGAACGCGAGCTATCACGCGACACGTTCCTCAAGCTTGCCTATGTTGGATCGCAGGCCCATCACCTTCTGGCTCTTACCTCAGCCGATCCCGGCAACGCCGCGCTCTGCCTCAGCGTAAGCCAGCAAAGCCAGGTCGCACCCGGCTCTGCAACCTGCGGTTCATTCGCCGAGGGCGGAATCTTCACCCGCGCCGATGGAACTCCCGTGCAGGTCCGCGTCCCCTTTAACGAGAAGTTCGACGGCATCACCTACCAGAAGACCGTAGGCTTCTCCAACTACAACTCCTTCGAAGCCTCTCTCCGCCACAACAGCAAGACCGTGGAGTTGATGGCCGCTTACACCTACGGCAAGTCGCTCGACTCATCCTCCAGCCTCTCCGAGCCTGTCTATCCCATGGGAGCTGCGCAGAGCAAGGCCATCTCCGCCTTCGACCTTCGCCACAACTTCGTAGCCAGCTATCGCTACGCGCTGCCCTTCGACCTCCTCACCCATAAGCAGAACCGCCTCACCACCGGCTGGTCCATCTCCGGCATCACTCGCTTCTCCACCGGATTGCCCGTCACGCTCTACAACAACACGGATAGTTCGCTGCTCGGCACAATGCCCAACGGCATCAACAACAACGGCGTTGACACTCCCTACTACACGCCCGGCAACCTGCAACTCAACCGCGATCCCCGCCGAGTCTCCGGAGGAACTCGCCAAACGGCCTTCGACACATCGCTATTTTCCGTCCCCGCTCTCGGAACCCTCGGCAATGCTCCGCGCCGCTTCTTCTACGGTCCCGGACTCGAGAACTTCGACGCCTCTCTTCAGAAAGAAATAGCGCTCACCGAAGGCCGAATGCTCCAGTTCCGCGCCGAGGCATTCAACGTCTTCAACCACGCCCAGTTCTTCGGTGCCGCCGCCGTCAACGGCAACATCAGCAGCGTAGGCTTCGGACAGATCGTAAACGCCATGCCTCCGCGCCAGGTACAGCTAGCCGCGAAGTTCATCTTCTAAACGAAAAGAGAAATGCCCCAAGCCTCCACCTCAGTGGGTGCTTGGGGCATCGTTATCTCTGGCCCTCTCGCTTCCTAACCGAACCCGGGTGGCCCATATTTGCCCTCCTTTGGCAAATGTGGGGAACGCCACAAACTCCATACCGCCAGCTCTTGCCTTGTTGACTGGCCCATTCCCGCCGAATGGACCCTCCATTCCCTATGCGTGCACCATCGGACTATCACACTCGATTTTCGAATCCTTAACGAATCGTTCTTGTACATGGAATTCGCTTTTCTTTGTCTTTACCTTGCGCATCAGGAACACGAGCGCAGCAGCCCCTACGCCGACTACCACCAATCCTCCATACACATCAGTGAACGCCAGCAAGTGAGCCTGTTGCTGCAGGATGCGATACAAAACTCCGAGGGCGGGTGCCTTGCCATCCCCGGAAGAAGGCATCCGGAGGAACATGAATGACTGTATGCCATGCAGGCTCTGCATTAAAAAATGATTTCCCGTGGAGAGATGCTGCACCAGCATGTTTTGGTGAACTTGGCTTCGCCGCGCAAGGAACGTGCTAACCATAGCAATGCCTACACTTCCACCAACATTGCGCATCAGGTTCAGTGTGCCCGTCGCTGTACCTATCTGATCGCGCCGCAGTGGCGCGGTCGCTGCCACATTGATCGGAACGAAAAGAAATCCCATCGCGGAACCTGCCAAAACCTGTGGCCAAAAGACTGTCCAGGGGGCAATGTCCAGCGAGATCCGCGACAACCGGTAAGCCGCAAAAGCAAAAATCAAGAACCCGAAAACAAGGATATTGCGCGGTTCCACCTTTGACACGAGGCGCGCCACTATAACCATTGAGATCACGGCGCCCACACCCATTGGCGAAGTGGCAATGCCCGCCGCCGTAGAAGAGTAACCCATTAGCTGCTGCAAGAATTGAGGAGTAAGCAAGCCGATCGCATAGATCAGCAGACTCGTCAGAAAGATCAAGACTGTCCCTACCGCGAAATTACGAACACGAAAGATACGGAGTTCCACCATCGGCTTTTCAGCCTTCAATTCACGGGAAACGAAGACGGTAAATCCGGTCACTGCAAGCACGGCCATCACGCAAATGAATTTGGATGAGAACCAGTCTTCTTCCTGTCCTTTGTCCAGGAAAACCTCCTGACAGCCCAGCCAAAGCGACAGCGCTGTAAAGCCCATCACATCAAGAGGCCCAGGATCGGAATCTCGGACCCACGGCGGGTCTTCGACGGTTTTCTGAATCGCCCACATGGCAAAAACCCCGAAGGGAATATTGATGTAGAAAATCCATCGCCAGGAGTAACTGTCCGTGAGCCATCCTCCCAGAATCGGGCCAACGACCGGTGCGACCACAACACCGAGACCGAACAGTGCCTGCGCCGCTCCTTGCTGGCGGGCCGGGAAGCTTTCCATCAGAATGGCTTGCGAAATGGGAGCCAGCGCGCCCCCGCCAATGCCCTGCACCACGCGCATTGCCAGCAACATGGGGAGATTGACAGACAGGCCGCAGAACAGAGATGACAATGTAAAGATGAAGATGCAGGAGAGCAGAAAGCGCTTACGTTGAAACCGATTGCCCAGCCATGCGGTCAGCGGCAGCACCACGGCATTCGATATCAGGTAGGAGGTCAGCACCCATGTGGCTTGCGAATACGAAGCCGACATACTGCCCGCTATATGGTTCAACGCCACATTGGCAATCGAGGTATCCAGCACCTCCATGAAAGTCGGTACGATTACGGACAGCGCGATGAGCCACGGATTGACCGCAGGTGTCCAGTGTTCTTGATCTACAACGTTCGAGAGTCTATCTTTGGACGCCATGGGGCCGTTCCTTTTTTCGAGTGCGTGGCACCGGATGCAGGCGAAGGAAGTCTTCCACCGCACCGCGGACGCGTGCTCGGACCGCTCGGTCGCTCAATTCGAGGTCTGGGTTGAGCATTGCATTGAGGACGAAATCTCCGAGAACGAACGACACGAACTGCGCGGCGGACTTGCCGTAATTGGGGCCTCCGATGCGGCGTGTCTGCAGGTATTCCGCCAGAAGCACATTGCCGCGTTTCACTCCCTCGCGCCACAGGTCGCGGGCAAGCTCCGGAAAATTGTGAGTTTCCGCCACCACGATGCGGTACAACGCCAGAAACTCCGGCGCGCTGAACATGTTCAGCACCATGTACCCGATCTCAGTCAGTGTCTGGCTGGGAGCTTTTGCTGACTCGATGTAGTAGGTGTGCTTGGAAAAGAGCTGTTCGGTATGCGCTCTCATTACGCCCGCAAACAGGTCTGCCTTGGTCGGAAAGAGTGCATAGAGAGTCTGCTTTGAAGTCTGGGCGCGACGCGCAATCTCATTCGTACTGGCGCGCTCGAAACCCTTTTCCAGAAACACCGCAGTTGTCGCATCCAGAATGCGCTCGCGATAATGCTCGGCTTCAGCGCGTGGCGGACGCCCTCGCGGAACCTTACCGGACACAGTCGCACCACGGTTAATCTTTGCAGTCATGAATTACCGTACCCATCAGTACATTTACTTCGGAATTATATGTACCATGGAGTACTAATCACAAGAAAAAACCTAATGTCTTTTATCCGGGAGCAATTAGCACCGCTGCTCTGGCTTTAAGGCGTCATCCGACATGAACACGGGTGGCCCACATCCGCCTTCTTTTGGCGAATGTGGAGAACAGTGAAGCATCCCCACCAGCTTTAACTCTGCCCCACGCTCGTAGTTGCTTTCACTGGAATCGGGTGCGTGTCCCACATCCGCCCTAGTGGAAGCGGGACACCATCCTTACTTCGCCTTAGCCGCCTGTGCCTTCTGGGCGGCTGTAGCCAGCCGCTTTTCAATCATCACTATCCGCTTCTTCGCCTCCGGAGAACCGTTCACAACCTTCTCCACGCCAGCCAGGAACGCAGGATTCCCCAACTCCTGCCGCAACTGTTTCAAATAGGGCTTGAACTTGGCATATACAAAAACCATCTCGCCGTTCCAGGTAAAGAAAAGACCGGGGTGGACAATACCGTTAAGAACAAAAGAAGCTGCATTCTCCCAATAAGAAAAAACCTGTCTTGCCCAGGCGTTCTCCTGCGTCCCCATCGCCTGCACTACCTTCAGGACATCTTCGATCCCCTGTGGCTGAAACTGATAATTGACGTAGTCACGCGCCTTGCGCATCTCCGACTCACGCCGCAATTCATAAAGCTTCATGCAGATGTCCGCGTCCGCAGCGGTCACTTTCCTTGCTCTAGCCATTTTGCGATTCTCCTTTGACTCTGAACCTCATTCTATCCCCGCACAGCTCTGGACCGTACAGCCAGAGTTCGCATCAAATCGAATGGAGAAAAGAATGGCTCTTTCCGATTTTCATTGCACCATGCGATTCCGCGTCCCCTTCCACGACATGGACATGCTGAACCACGTAAACCACGCCGCCTACATCGTGTGGGCCGAGACGATTCGCTGCTTTTACTTCGACGATGTCCTGCGCCAGTCCGTCGCCGGATCAAAGGGCGCCATCCTCGCTCACCTCGAATTCGACTACAAGCAGCCCCTCGACTATCGCGAAGAGGTCGCCATCGGCTGCCGAATTTCCCGCATGGGCCGCAAGTCCTTCGACATGATCTATGAGATTTGGAGCGAGACGCGACAACTGCTCGCGGCGAGCGGGCGCTCAACCCTTGTCGCATTTAACAATGAATCGAAATCATCCATGGAGATTTCCGCCGAGTGGCGCGAAACCATCATCGCCTACGAGGTGACCGCACCGGAGATAGCTTAGCTCTACCGCGCCGCCTGCTTCACGCGCATCAACTTGCTCGCGTCGTAGCCCTTTGCCGACAGCCGTCCCGTAATCTCGCGATACCGCGCGTCACTCATCGTCGGAGTGCGGCTCAGAATCCATAAGTACTTGCGGCTCGGCTCACCGACAACGACGTACTCATAGTCGTGCCCCAGTTCAAGCACCCAGTAGTCCCCGAAAAATGGCCAGAAAAACGTCACCTTCAATTTGGCGTTCGTGCGCGTATCGACGATCTTCGCCCATCCTTTGCTTTGGTCAAGACCGCCATCCCGTTTCACGCAGGCATTCTGCACGCCAATCTTGCCATCGTCGCGAAGCGCGTAAGTCGCGCTCACGTCACGATCGCATTGCTTTTCAAAACGGTTTGGATACCGCGCAATCTCATACCATCGCCCCAGGTAGCGCGCAAGATCCATGTGCTGAACCGTCGTGAGTTGTGATTCATTATCGGCGGCAGCACAGATTGTCGCAAAGACGAAGACAGTACAAAGAAGCAGTAGATTTTTTGTCCCGTATAAATTCCGGCGAGTGCTCCTGGTCATCTGACGTTCTTGCACCAAAACCTCCACATTCTCCATAAAGCGCGCATGACTGCTTGTTAACTCACCAGTTAATCTAACAACCGCCCGCACAACCATTGCCTATTCAGTTACCGTTTTGCGATTTAACGATTCACCAAATGCTCAATCCCGCTATGCCATGTTACGAAGGGACAACTAGCTTACTTAGTGCGGAACAGGCGGCGAGGTCGTCACGGGAATCACATTGTCGCGACGCTCTGCTTCGGGTACGCTGCCATCGTTGACTTCGGCTTCGCTGGGAGCTGCCTCGAAGGGCACACGCACAATGGCCTTGTTCTTCGCTGGCACCACAACCCTGACCGTGTTCTCGCCATTGCCTGAACGCACCGCCACCGGAACCTCGCACCATGCCTCACCAAGGTTCTCAATGGTCACGGCGGTTACGGTCTGCTGCCCAAGTGTTTGGCGGACGTAAGCAGAGTCAACACGAAGCTGGGGGAGCCCGTGATCGCGGTACACCCAATCATCAAAAAAGGGTTCAAGATCGCGTTTTGACGGAAGCTGTTTTTCGATAAGTCGCTGCAGATATGCGCTATCGCGGTCATCCGCGGCATGATATTTCGCCAGCGCCGATTGCAGCGCACGATCCCCAACCATGTCGCGCAGCATCCACCAGACGTAAGCGGCTTTGGTGTGGAGAAACATCTCATCCGCCGTCTTGATAAGCGGTTGCGGGCCGGTGCCAGGAAACTGCGCGGAACCTGTCTCGCCGGACTGGCGCGAGCCCTGCGACTGCGCCTCCGCAACGGCCAGTGCGGAGCGAAACTGGCCGAGGTAGGCGACGGCGGCGCGACGCCCCGCCTGTCGCTCGCGCATCAGCGCCTGCGCAAAACCGGCGAGTCCTTCACGAATCCACGGGCGAGGCGACTCCAACATCGCATGCACTATGGGGCGAGCCATGGCAACTTCGGCGGCAGCATGAGTAACGCTCTGCATGGGAACAAAGTAATACGATCCCGCGTCGTAGGGCAGTGCGTTAGGGTCTGTAAGTTCCACAAGAACGATCTTGCGGCGAGGGGCTCCAAACCACTCCTGCAGCGGCGGAATGACCGACTCAGCGGCAGCGATATAGTCGCGCGCAAAGTTGGTGTGTGCTGCAGTGTAGTAGGCAGCGACGTGCGGACGATCCGTGCTCTCCGACGGATCGTTGAGCAACACGATTACGGGATCGACTCCACTAAATTCCTCGGTGATCGCTATGCCAGACTTACCTCCGGAGCTGTTGGAAACGAATGTGAATTTTGATTCATCTCCATCACGCGGCGCAGCGTTTGCCAAATGCATGCGCAGTACGGCCGAGGCTTCACGCTCGCGCCAGTCGCGCAGCGTCTCAAACAGTTCGTTGCCTTGTGCGAGGTTCGCTGCATTCATTGACACCGGGTACCAGACGACGAAACCAACCCCTCTTAGCGCGGTGAAGCTATCGCCAATCGCGTCCCAATCGCTACGAAGGGCAACATCAGTGGGAGTTCCAATTCGTTCGAGTCGCGTCGCGTTCTTCGTAACGGTGCCAGAATAGCGCACGTCAAGGCGCAGGCTATCGCCGGGAGCAAGCGGCTTGTCGAGTTTCAGAATGGCCTCGTTCAGCAGTCCCGTGTGGTCAATGTCGCTGGTGTAGCTCTGGCTCAGCCACTCTACCGGCGCTCCGCCAGCAAGGACAGAGAGCCAGTGCAGCGAGCTTGAAATCTGCAACACAACCTCACGCTGCGGTTGCCGCGAGATGTTGCGCAATTCCAGAACCCCTTCCGCTGCGAGCCCGTGCTGGTGCGGGTCGAGCGTAACCTGCAGGTCATAGCGGGTGAAGCTGAAGGCGTTACGATCCAGGGCCCTCGCTTGCGGCACTACAATCGCACACAACAGAACTGCCAGCAGACATCGAAGCGCAGAGCGCAAGGCTAATCCTCTTTCCGCTTTTTCGCGGACTTCTTGGCTGGAGCTTTCTGAGACTGGCGGCGCTGACGCTGCACTTCATACATGACAATGCCTCCGGCGACCGAAACATTCAGAGAAGAGACTGCTCCCTGCATCGGAATGGAGACCAGCATGTCGCACTTGCGGCGCACAAGATCATGGAGTCCCTTGCCTTCGGCGCCCATCACGATGGCGCAATTCATGTTGTAATCCAGCTCGTCATAGGTCTTTTCGCCGCGCTCGTCGAGACCGACGACCCAGATATTCTCCGCTTTCAACTCGTCAATTGTGCGGGCAATGTTAACCACGCGAGCCACGCTGAGGTGCTCGCTAGCTCCGGCCGAGGCTTTCACTACCGTTCCGGTAATGCCGGCAGCCCGACGCTCCGGGATGACAACGCCGTCCGCACCGGCTCCGTCAGCGGAGCGAATCAGAGCGCCCAGATTGTGCGGATCTTCAATGCCGTCCAGCACCAGGAGGAAGTTATACTCTCCGTGCTTGTTTTCAAGCAGTTCCTCGACGCCGGTATATTCTTTGCGAGAGGTGACGGCCATGACGCCCTGGTGGGTATTCGTCCGCGTTTCGCGGTCGATATCCTCGCGAGGAACAAAGCGGACGCTGATGCCTTGTGCCCGGCAGTCATCGAGAATGTTCTGCAGACGGTTGTCGGTGCGGTCTCGCGAGACCGCTACATAGTCAAAGCGTCGGCCACCGCGCTTCAGTGCCTCGCCAATGGCATGGATGCCGTATATAACTTCACTCATATACCTTCTAGTGTACGGCACATGCGCTTAGCTTCCGTTGCAAAAATGACACACCTACTTTCCCCGCATCCTTTGGCGTTCTATACTCGTCTGTACTGATTGAGGTTTCCTAATGTCGCTATCCGTCATCATCGTGGACGATGAAGAACTTGCGCGCGATGAACTCTCGTATCTCCTACGCGATATTGAAGAGGTCGATATCATCGGCCAGGGCAAGAACGGCGTGGAAGCCGTGAATCTGATTAAGGAATCTTCCCCAGATCTAGTCTTTCTGGACGTCCAGATGCCCGGTCTGGATGGCTTCGCAGTAATCAAGAAGCTGCTGGAGAAGAAGATACCGCTGCCTAACATCGTCTTCTCCACTGCCTTTGATCAGTACGCGGTGAAGGCGTTTGAGGTCAGCGCACTTGACTACCTGCTGAAGCCTTACGATAAGAAACGCGTTTTTCAAGCAGTAGAAAAGGCGCGCAGGACGCAAGATTCTGATGCACCACCGAACGAGCGGCTAGATACCCTGGTCAAACTGCTGGAGCAACAAAAACCGCAGACGACGAAAATTCTGCTGAAGGCCAACAGCCGCCTTTTTCTCGTGGACCAGAAGGAAATCTGCTTCGCCTCCATTGAGGACGGCGTGATTACCGTAGTAGCGCAGAATATGGAAGGCCAGTCGAATTGCCGTACCTTGGAAGAGCTGTTGGCGTCACTGGACCCGAATCTCTTCTGGCGCGCGCATCGCTCCTTTCTCGTGAATATCAATCGCATCAAAGAAGTTGTGCCGTGGTTCAAGAGTAGCTACCAGATTCGCATGGACGATAAAAAACAAACGGAAATTCCTGTAAGCCGCGCCCAGACGCGACGGTTGCGCGATCTATTCGGATTGTGATGTTTTGACATGGGGAAAAGCCCCGCAGCGCTGGCAGAGACTCTGCGGCAGCGCGGTATAATCGAGGTATCCATGAAAGCTTACGTTTATGTCTCGATGAAGAAGAGTGTCCTCGATCCGCAGGGCAAAACCATTCAGGGCGCGTTGACCAAGATGGGTTATAAGGGCGTTGCCGATGTTCGCCAAGGCAAGTATTTTGAGCTATCGCTGGACGGCAGCCTTGATCTCGAAGCCACGCGCGCTGAAGTTGAACGCATGGCGCGCGAAGTCCTTACCAATCCAGTTATCGAAGAATTTCATTACACAATCGAAGAATAGTCCGCAACGGTTACTGCAACATACCCCGCGGCGGCGGGTTTATAGAATTTTCAGGGAGTCGTTCTCATGTGCGGAATTGTTGGCTATGTCGGTAAGAAGCAAGTCGTTCCTGTCATCATTGATGGCCTGCGCCGTCTTGAGTACCGAGGCTACGACTCGGCTGGAATCGCGGTGGCCGGAGGTGAAAACGGCCTTCAGGTTCGCCGCGCCGAAGGCAAACTGCGCAACCTGGAAGAAGTAATCCGCCTGGATCCCATCGACGGCACCTACGGCATTGGGCATACACGCTGGGCCACCCACGGCCGCCCCAGTGAAGAGAATGCACACCCGCATCGCGACTGCAGCGGCACAATCGTTGTGGTTCACAACGGCATTGTCGAAAACTATCTCGCGCTGAAGAAGCAGCTTCGCGAAGAAGGCCACGTCTACAAGACCGAAACAGACACAGAAGTCATCGCACATCTCATTGAGAAGTACTTCCTGCTCGAGAACCCCGACAAGAAGATTTCCCTCGAAGAAGCGGTGCGCATGACCGTTAAGCAACTAAGCGGCGTCTTCGCACTGTCGGTCATCTGCAGCACCGAGCCCAATAAGATTATTGCAGCGCGCAACGGTCCGCCGGCCGTTATCGGACTGGGCAAGGATGAGTATTTTGTCGCGAGCGATGTTCCCGCAATTCTGTATCACACGCGCGATCTCTTCTTCCTTGGAGATGGCGACCTCGCCGTTCTTACGCCGGAAGGGGTAACGCTCACGGACTTCGATGGCAAGCCCGTTCAGCGCGAGGTGCAACATATCACCTGGGACCCCATCATGGCGGAAAAGGGCGGCTTCAAACACTTCATGCTCAAGGAAATTTATGAGCAGCCACGCGCCGTCCGCGATACCGCAATGGGAAGAGTTTCGTTTGACACTGGAAAAGTATTCCTCGAACAGATGGACGTGTCGGACGAAGAATTTCGCAATCTGCGCAAGTTGAACATTGCCGCTTGCGGTACCAGTTGGCATGCCGGACTTGCGGGCAAGTACATGATCGAGCGCCTTGCGCGCGTCCCCGTCGAAGTGGACTATGCGAGTGAATTCCGCTACCGCAATCCGCTCATCAATAAAGATGAAATGACGATGGTCATCACACAGTCCGGCGAGACCGCCGATACCATCGCTGCGCAACGGGAGTCGAAGTCTCGCGGTGCCAAGACGATTGCGATCTGCAATGTTGTGGGCGCAATGATCGCCCGCGAAGCAGACGGGACTATCTACACACATGCCGGGCCGGAGATTGGCGTTGCGTCGACCAAAGCGTTTACCGCTCAATTGGTCGCGCTGTTTCTGTTCGCCTTGCGCCTTGCACAAGTGCGTGGGACAATCTGCGACGCAGAGTCTGTGAAGTTGACTCAAGAGCTTTCAAAGCTGCCGGGACGACTGGAAGGCGTGCTGTCGCATGAAGAGGAAATCGAGGAACTCGCGCGCACTTATCAGCGCGTGCAGGACTTCCTCTTCCTCGGGCGCGGAATCCACTTTCCGATTGCGCTTGAGGGCGCACTCAAGCTGAAAGAGATCTCCTACATCCACGCTGAAGGCTATGCCGCTGGCGAGATGAAGCACGGTCCGAATGCGCTGATCGACGAAGATCTTCCAGTGGTGATCATCGCCACTCAGGACGTCAACGACCCGAGTTCCGTACAGCGTTATGAGAAGACCATCTCGAATCTGAAAGAAGTGAAAGCCCGCTCGGGCCGCGTAATAGCCGTCGCCACGGAAGGCGATGAAGACATCCGCGAAGCAGCCGACCACGTAATCTTCATCCCCCAAGCACCGGAACTGCTGTTGCCTATCCTGGAGATCGTACCGCTGCAACTGCTTGCCTACCACATCGCCGTGCGTCGAGGCTGCGATGTCGACCAACCGCGCAACCTTGCAAAGTCGGTCACAGTAGAATAAACGGAAGCGACAATTCCGGGAGAGTGGAGGTGATTAATTGTTTTGCCTACTGTGCAATACAATCGCCTACTAAATAATAGAATTGCCTACTGTTTCGAGGACGTTCAGCCGCCTCCTCACCGACTCTCCGAAGCTGGAGATGGATGGTTCGAGTGGTGTGCCCATTTCAGCGACAGGCTCACAAAATTCATGAGTAAGTCTTCCGCTCCCTTCTCCGGGTACTTGGCGTATCGTTTTGGCTACCTCGGTCGTTAATTTTTGCGAAAGGACAGAACGTACAGGCGCTCTTCTGCCACCTCACCTGGAGAGTCCGAATAGTTTTCTTAATGGAGAGTCCGAATAGTTTTCTTAATGGAGAGTCCGAATAGTGTCCTTAACTCTTGGATAATTCTCTTAACTTTTGAATAGTTTCCTTAACTGCAGCCGGTGATCCTACGATCATGGGATCCCGGTTCTTCCTTTTGCTGTGCAGCAGTCGACAGCCGCGCGTGGGTGCGCACAATTGGACTCGAAAAGTCTGAATTCCCAGTCATCCCCTTTTCCCTGTTCCGACTCCTAGTGAAGAGCAATTCAAGGGATACCTTCGTGAACGGCCTGTCCCACGATATTGGAACTCACTTTCCAGGTCAGTTAATCCACCTCGACTTGGACCAAGCACCACGAGGATTGATACGGGGTGCAATGGACGACTGTTCTCACGAAGCCGCAGTTCAAGTGGTAAGGAAGATTCCAGTGACCGGCGCCGGTCTCGATACGAGCTTCAGAGGTTTTCTGGTCGAAATTGAGAGAGCGTTTCCTTATCCGATTCAAAATGTAATCTTTCACCAATGTTCACGAGACTTGTCACGGAAGCTCGACCGGGTTGTTTTGCTCTTCACACCCCGGCAATGTCCCGACAGCATCCAGAAAGCGCTCGGTGTTCTGATGCAAAGGGTACGGAGGCGCATCGCGGAGGGTTGGTTTACGCAAGAATCACTCCCAGCACTAGTCCGCCGGTACAACTGGGAACAGTCTCAGGCACAGCTCGACGGCAGAACTCCCGTTCAGGTTCGGCAAGAGTTTTTCGAGCAAGCTGGCCGACGTCACAGCTCCGCAATCCACCGCACCAACACTGCAGCATAATACAGGCGTCATTCCGGGCAGGGTTAGCCGGCCGTCGTATGCGATCGAGTCCTGGAAGTCTTTGTGGTAGTCATTATGGAGTGACCGGTTCGATGCGCTGGTCGGCACGATAGCAAACCGCGAAGAGTCGATCCGTAAGTTCGTCAAGAAGCTTGGCCCGACCGAGCAACTGCGTGCCTGCTATGAGGCTGGCCCGACGGGCTTCGTAATCTACTGGCAACTGGCGCAGCTAGGAGTAGAGTGCGCAGTGGTTGCGCCAACGCTGGTACCGAAGAAACCCGGGGACCGCGTAAAGACCGACCGGCGGGACGCGTTGAAGCTGGCGCGCAGCCATCGTTCCGGCGATCTGACTGCAGTGTGGGTTCCCGATGAGGCCTCGGAAGCGTTGCGCGATCTTGTTCGGGCACGCGAGGCGGCCAAGCAAGATCAGCTGCGTGCGCGGCACCGGCTGACAAAGTTCCTGCTACGCACCGGACGTCGTCCGCCGCTGGGAGTGAAGGCGTGGACGGAGCGTTACGTGGCCTGGCTCCAGCAGATCCACTACACGCAGCCGGCGCAGGATGCCACGCTGCTGGATTGTCTTAACGAAGTGCAGCACATGGAAGAGCGGGTCAAGCGGCTGGAAGTGGCGATTGTGGATGTGGTGAAACTGGCTCCGCTGCCCGTGCAGGAAGTGATCCGGGGCTTGCAAACACTGCGCGGCGTGGCGCATATCTCGGCAGTGACGATTGCTGCCGAGTTGGGCAACATCTCCTCCCGCTTCGAGAGCGCGCGTCAGCTGATGGGCTACAGCGGAACGATTCCCAGCGAACACTCCAGTGGCAATCGCAAACGGCAAGGAAGCATCACCAAGACCGGCAACGCACACCTGCGACGAATCGTGGTCGAATCGGCCTGGAGCTATC
>WNGR01000740.1_pt1 | contig 102951 bp, 75 predicted proteins | sample 5407581 | NCBI WGS metagenome assembly WNGR01 (sample SAMN13153383, study PRJNA577476) | soil metagenome | isolation source: 80 cm soil or saprolite under Garry oak tree replicate 2 | place: USA:California | collected 2016-06-15
TTTGGGGGGTCAGTTGACGAAAGGGGGCTTGCACCGGCCCCCTTTTTTATTTTCCGATTGGATGCACCCAGAAACCCTCCCGATTCGTTTTTTTTCGATGGATTCAACTTAGTGCGGAACATCCTAACCCTGGCTTCGTTGACTTGTCCCGATGGCAGCCCTAAGATGAGCGCCACATGTCGGGCATCGATTTTCTAATAGGTCAGACCCTTTCCCACTACCGCATTCTCGAGAAACTTGGCGGCGGAGGCATGGGTGTTGTCTACAAGGCTGAGGACAGCCGGCTGCACCGATTTGTCGCGCTAAAATTCCTACCGGACAATGTCGCGAAAGACGCGCAGGCGCTCGCGCGTTTCCAAAGAGAGGCGCAGGCAGCATCGGCATTGAATCACCCCAACATTTGCACGATTCACGACATCGGCGGGCAAGATGGGCAAGCGTTCATTGCGATGGAACTTCTGGAAGGCGCAACGCTGAAGCATCGCATCGCCGGACGGCCACTGGAAATGGAAACGCTGCTGGCGCTGAGCATTGAAATCGCGGAAGCGCTCGATGCAGCTCACTTGAAGGGCATCGTACACCGTGACATCAAGCCTGCAAACATCTTCGTAACCGAGCGGGGCCACGCGAAGATTCTCGATTTCGGCCTGGCCAAGGTCAGCACGCTGAAAAGCGGAGCGCGCGGCGTAGACAGTTTGGCCACGGTCGAAGTGGACACAGACCATCTTACCAGTCCCGGCAGTACGCTCGGAACGGTCGCGTATATGTCCCCGGAACAAGTGCGCGGTAGGGAGCTTGATGCTCGCACGGATCTTTTTTCGTTTGGCGTGGTGCTGTACGAAATGGCGACTGGCGCCCTTCCGTTTCAGGGGGAAACTTCCGGCGTGATTTCCGATGCGATCATGAACCGGCCATTCCTAACTCCGGTGCGCTTAAATCCGAATGTTCCCGCAAAGCTCGAAGACATAATCAATAAGGCTCTCGAAAAGGATCGTGATTTGCGGTACCGCTCCGCCGCTGACATGCAGACGGATCTGAAGCGTCTGCGCAGGGACACGGACTCCGGCAGGATTGCCGCATCTTCATCGGGAAACCGGCCTGCACCGGATCTGGCTCCTGAACATGCGAGCGGTTCGGGTTCGGCGATCAGCGCCCAGCCAACATCGTCACTCGCAAACAAGAAATGGATGGTGGCCGCGATTGGCGCAGGAATCGTTGCGCTTGCTTTTGCTGCGTATCACTTTGCAGCCGGTTCGAAGACACCGAGCGAGCCGGCGAAAATTACGCAAATCAGCCATTGGGACAAGCCGATGGGCTCGGCGAAGATTTCTCCCGACGGCCACACCGTAGCCTTTAGTTCACCGGTGGGGGGAATCTCGCAAGTTTTTGTCATGCTGACCTCGGGCGGCGAACCGCTGCAACTTACCAACGATGAAGCCGACAAGATTGTCTCCAGCTTTTCGCCCGACGGAACCGAAGTCTATTACCGCAGAGTTTTTGGCCGGGACGAAACGTGGTCTGTGCCAACGCTGGGCGGAAATCCGAGGCGGGTTGTGATGGGCTACAGTTTGGCGCCGTCTCCGGATGGTGCATTCCTGTATTACACAAAGTTCGGGACCCGAGCGATCTTTCGCGCAAATCGATCGGGACTGAGTGAGGAGCAGATCTTCAGCTTTGATCCTGCTTCCCTTCCGATAGTTCGTATTCTGCCATTTCCCGAGGGGACCCAACTGCTCGTTTTCTCGAGCGACTCTGTTACCGCAATCGAAAACTTTCGCGTCCACGTTGTGGACCTGTCGCAGAGATCCGAAACGGATTTAGGTCAAGTTGCCGGAATTCCCAATGTCGCGTGGGCCGAACCCGGCAAGTCCGTTTATTTCAGCCGAACCATCAGTGGCCTGACAAATATTTGGAAATTTACGCTGAAGGATAAGTCGCTGTCGCAGGTGACGTTTGGAACTGGACCGGATCTTGCGCCCATGCCCGATCCCGCGGGGAAAGGGCTTTATCTGGTGAACGGCAAGCCTTCCGGAATCCTGACGCTGTACAACGTTGCCACCAAGACTTCCACGGACATTTCTTCGGAAAACGCAACACAGCCGGCAATTTCCCGTGATGGCAAGCGAGTGATGTACATCACGATTCCGGCCAACGACCGCATGGAACTCTGGGTTGCCAATATTGACGGCAGCAACAAAACGAAACTTTCCACCGCGGCATCCTTGTCTACTGGAACCTGGGCGCAGGATAATTTTCACCTGAACTTCACGGTGGAGGAAGCGGGCAAGCCGAGTAAAGTGTATGTCGTGGGCGCCGACGGCAGCGGACTTCACGCTCTGAGTTGGGCTGGCGGCACGATTCAGGCCGTAGTCTGGAGCGATGATCAGAAATCCGTTTACATCAACAGCTTCGATAAAGGCGTGGCCGGCGGCACCATTTGGAAAGAGAGCGCGGAAGGGTCGGCTCCGGAAAAAATGGTTGACGGTTGTGGCTTCGCATGGGACTCCTCACCCGGAGGAGGCCAATATCTTCTGAGCCTGATGGCGGCGGGAGATAAAGCTGGAATCTACGGGTACTCCATTGCCGATAAAAAGTGCACGCCTCTGGTACCCGGTGTTGTGACCTTCAGCATTTTGTTTGCGCGCGATGGCAAATCTTTTTTGTATGCGATTCCGTCGCGCCATGACGTCACGATTTACAGGCAGAACTGGCAAGCGGGAACCGTTGTCGGTCAACCGCAAGTTGCGCTAAAGCTTCCGTTCGCATTTCCGCTGGTCAGTGGTGGCAACGCGTACGACATTACGCGCGACCTCTCTACTGTTGTTTATGCGCGTCCCGGCGGCCACGCCGATTTGTATCTATTGAGCCAAAAATAACCGCCAGCCAAGTCTGTCTCAGCTCGTCCTTTAGCCACTCGTTCGCATGATCGAGGCCTGGATCGCGAAAGAAGTGCGTTAAGGGAAAGAAAACTACTGGCAAACGAGCACCGCATCTCGATTAAAATGCTGATCATACCGGCACGTCCACGGCTTTTCTAGAAGCCCTTCAACGACAGACCAGAAGGGTTAGGCAGTCGAATCACGCGGCAATTTCAGGAGAACCCATGCTCCGACCTGAGCGAACCCATCGTACGAGTCCCGAACGCAACTTATTGCTCGCCGCGAGGATCCTCCTGCGCTTCCCTTTCCTTCGTGCATCACTCTTCGTGCTGCTCTGCCTGGCATTCGCGACTTGCCTGCGCGCGGACACAATTTCGGGCACCGTCAAAGACCCGACGGGCGCAGTGGTTGTGAGTGCACGAATTGAAATCACTGGCGGCAACGTGTCCCAGCCGATCGTGCTCACATCAGATGAATCGGGCAAGTTCGCCGCGCCCAATCTAAGTCCTGGAAGATATTCAGTACGCGTCACCAAGGAGGGCTTCGAGGAAATCGTGACCGCGGTCGACTTGCACGGCACAACCGACCTTCAGCTTGGCCTGACGATCGCCACGCAGCAGACCAGCATCAAGGTGACCGAAAAAAGCATGGCGTTCGCGAATTCAGACGCCGTGTATCGCCAGCTCCGCGACTTGGGGCTGGGCAATACATATCGCTGCGAAAAGTTCACGCTGGTTATGGACGCCGGCACGTTCGAATTGAAGTCCGGAACGATTACCCTCCTGGGCCTTGTCAACAATATGGAAACCGGCGCCATTTTCATCGGGCAAGGACACTTTACGCTTAAGCCTTTTATGCGCGTCGACACGCAGGAGATGGTCCGGCGCAGCGGCAACTCGACCGCCGAGGAAGACTTCACTGAAGTGGTCTTTCGCTTCACCAGCGGCGTGTACCCGCAATTCTCCGCGGCATTGGGGACCAGAACGGACACGCCATCTGAAGCCGGCACTGCCTTTCAGCATTGGAAAAACAAAATTCGCCACCGTCACGAAGTCCCGGAAGGTTTCACGCAGGCAATGTTGGAGGAAGAGACAATCGACAACGTGGATGCCGACGTGCTCGCCGCAGTTTACAATGCAGAACATCCTCCGTTTTTTAACGCATACATGGTCGGCACGCCCCACAAAGACTTACGCTTCTTTGTGCGCACGCGTGTGGGCGCGATTCCGCAAATGGATTCTCCCGAGGAAGTGGCGCTGATCAATAGCAATGGCGGAGGAATGGACGACGGCGTCTGGTATTCCGAGCACTTGATTTCCGAGTGGAAGGCTCACACGGCGAGCTCGAGTGAAGATAAGAGGCTGTTCGCCACGCACCGCTACAACATCGAAACCGTAATCGCGAAGAACAATCACCTGTTCAGCCGCGCGACAATCACTTTCGAGCCACTTGTTCCCGGCGAACGCGTGTTGAAGTTCGCACTGCTCCCCACGCTGCGTGTCACCCGGGTCTCCGATCAGAACGGACCGGACCTGCACTTTATTCAGGAAAACAAAAAGGAAGACGGCTCGTTCTACGCCGTGCTCGACGAAGCCCCGGCGATGGGGAAGGAGCATTCAATAGCCGTGGAGTATGTCGGCGACAAAGTTCTATCCGACGCCGGCAACGGAAGTTACTACGTGGGCGCGCGCCAATCCTGGTATCCGAACCTGAACGGCTTCGGCGAGAAGTCGTTCTACGATCTTACGTTCAAGGTGCCACACTCAAACGTGGTGATCAGCGTCGGCAAGCTCGAAGGAGAATCCACGGAAGCTGGTTTTGCGGTGACGCATTGGGTGACGCCGGTACCCGTCGCCGTGGCAGGCTTTAACTACGGCCAGTACAAGAAGGTAGATTTCCCTGACCCGATCACTCATTACAGCATCTCTGGATATTACCTGACGGACTTGCCTGACAGCCTGAGGCCCTATCAAAATAGCGCGTTTTTGGGCTCTATGGCTCCCGGGGCCATGACGAAATACGCGCTCGACCAGACTCGCGCGCAGATGCAGTTGTGCACGTTCTATTTCGGCAGAGCTCCCTACGAGAACGTGGAGATCACCGAGCAGCCGAATTTTAGCTTCGGCCAATCGTGGCCCAATCTGGTGTACTTGCCGTTTTCCGCCTACATCGACTCGACCCAGCGCTGGATGCTGTTTGGTCGCATTGACGCGAAGTTTAGCGGTTTTGTCCAGGAAGTGACGCCGCATGAGGTTGCGCACCAGTGGTTCGGCCACAGCGTCGGCTGGGCGTCCTACCACGATCAGTGGCTCTCGGAGGGTTTTGCGGATTTTGCCGCTGGATTATTTCTGCAACAAGCCGTGGGGCCGAAGTGGCAGAAGGACTACATCGATTACTGGGAACGCCAGCGCGTCCGAATCCTCGAGAAAAATAATTTCGGCGTTTCGCCGAATGACGCCGGCCCGCTATGGATGGGACTCCGTCTTGAATCGCCGCGCACTGAACGGGCGTATCAAGGCGTCACTTATTCCAAAGGCGCCTACGTGCTGCAGATGCTGCGGTCACTGATGTACTCCGATCAAGGCGCCGGCAATCGAGACCAGGCGTTCATCGACATGATGCACGACTTCATGGAGAGTCACCGCAGTTCAGCGGCTTCTACCGAGTCGTTCAAGGCCATAGCCGAGAAACATATGACCAAACAGATGGACCTTCAACAGAACGGTCGCCTCGACTGGTTCTTCGGCGAATGGGTGTATGGCACGCAGATACCGCGCTACCACTTCAAATATGACTTGCAGCCAGGCAACGGAGGCAATGTCAAAGTACGTGTCGAACTCACGCAAAGCGAGGTGGACGATCAATTCGCGATGTTCGTCCCGATTTTCGCCGATTTTGGAAAAGGCATGGTCCGAATCGGCCAGCTGGCGGTGGTCGGAAATGCTACGCAAACGGCGATTTTTAACATGGATCAGCAGCCCAAAAAGGTTGCACTCAACGTTTACAAGGACGTTCTGGAACGCTGATGCCAGCAAAAAAGTGAGCCGCCGGTGGGGGTTCCGGCGGCTCGGGGCGTGGGGTCGGAGGGAAACAGCCTGAAGATCGATGCCTTGAAAATCAGCGTCCGGGGCGCTTTACCGGCACTTTCTGCGGGGAGTCAGAGCCCGCAGCGGTCAAAAGAATCAGAATCATACAGAGAACCAGGCTTGCCACGACCACGAATCGTCTCCACTCGACTGACCAGCGCCTTTTGAAGAGCCCTTGTTGCGTGCGCAGCCACCATCGACAAGCTCAGTTTGCGATGGGCGCGTGCCGGGGTCACTAGACCACAGGGTTCATTTAGGGCGGTACTCTCCGCCAGTACCTCGGTACTCCGAGGACGGGCTTGGGAATGCGCGGGAGCAGGCCGCCCGGGGCCAGGTTGCGGCGCGGAGCAGCCGCTGCTAAAATTTCTGATTTGTCGGGTCGTGGCGCGCCGCTCCGTGCGCGGGGATGCCACGCTGGCCGGTAATGCCGTCACGAAAAGCCTTCGCGCGGCCCTCGCGAAGAATTGATTCGCCGTAACAATGTGAACACGACCGAGAAACGGTCGATTATTGGGAACCGCAGACCGCCGAAATCCGGCTGCAGATGCTGACTCGCGCGGGAGACAACTAACGTCGAAGGGGAGGGTGCGTGGCAAAGTACGACGTAGCGATTATCGGTAGCGGACCGGGTGGGTATGTGGCCGCGATTCGCGCTGGCGAGCTTGGGCTCAAGACCGTGGTAGTAGAGAAAGATCCGTTTCTCGGCGGTACCTGCCTGCATATCGGCTGTATTCCCACGAAGGTTTTGCTGCATCACGCGGATGTGTACGAGCATTTCAAGAATGGTGCGGAGCTGGGATTTGAAGTCAGCGGGCTCAAGGTGAATTGGGCGAATGTGATGGCCCGTAAGACCAAGATTGTGAATAAGCACGCCAAAGGTATTGAATTCCTATTCAAAAAGAACAAAGTGGAGTTTGTCCAAGGCCGGGGCAGATACGAAGGCCCGGGGAAAATCAGTGTGGAGAAGGATGGGAAGAAGACGACCATCGAAGCGTCAAACATTCTGATGGTGAGCGGGAGCGAAGCGCGGTCATTGCCTGGGATTGAACCGGATCACAAAGCGATTTTGACGAACCGCTCGATACTCGAATTACCGGCAATTCCAAAGACGCTGATTGTAGTGGGAGCGGGAGCAGTGGGCGTAGAATTTGCGTCCATTTACAACTCCTTTGGCACGCAAGTGACGATTCTCGAAGCCCTGCCGCGCGTGGTGCCGGTGGAAGACGAAGAAATTTCCTCGGAACTTGATAAAACCTTCCGGAAGAAAAACATTCAGATACAGACGAGCTGCAAAGTGGAGAGCGTTAAAAAGGACGCGAAGGGCGTGACCGTCACGTTTACCGATAAAGACGGCAAAAGACAGACGCTGCAGGCGGAGAAGCTTTTGCTGGCCGTGGGACGCATGCCAATGACGGAAAATTGCGGCCTGGAAAAATCGAAAGTGAAGCTGGAGCGTGGATTTGTTCACGTTGGCGAGAACATGGAAACGGCAGAAAAAGGCTTGTATGCCATTGGCGACATCGTAGCGGGCATGCCGCAGCTAGCGCACGCGGCCATGATGGAAGGCATCATCGCGGTAACCCACATTGCAGGCAAGCCCACGCAGCAGATTCGAAAAGATCGCATTCCGAATGCGACTTATTGCGAGCCGCAGATTGGTTCAATCGGCTTGACGGAAAAGCAGGCCAAGGACGCGGGCTATAGCGTCAAAGTGGGCAAGTTCCCTTTTGTGGGGAACAGCAAGGCCACGATTCTGGGCAGTCATGGCGGGTTCATCAAGGTTGTAAGCGAGGAGAAGTACGGCGAAGTCTTGGGCATTCACATCATCGGGCCGCTGGCGACAGAAATTTTGGCGGAAGCGGCGGCCGTGTTGAACCTCGAAGGCACCATCGACGATTTGATGAATATGGTGCACGCGCATCCAACAGTTTGGGAAGCGATGGGCGATGCGTTTGCGTCAGTGCGCGGTTTGCAGATTAACGTGTAAAGAAGCGATCGGTGACCGGCGACTGGTGAAGGAAAAGAGGAGTTGAGCGTGAGCGGTTGTCTAGCAATCGATCTGGGGCTGAGTGGTTACGCCGAAGCGTGGGATCTGCAGAAACGGATCGTTGCGGCCCGGAAGGCCGGCGGGATCGAAGATGTGCTGCTGTTTTGTGAGCATCCGCATGTGATTACCTTGGGGCGGAGCGGGAAGCGCAGGAATCTCCTGGCGAGCGAAAGTGTTTTGCGGCAAAAAGGCGTGGAATATTTTGAGACGACGCGCGGCGGAGATATTACCTATCACGGACCGGGACAGATTGTCGGTTACCCGATTTTGAATCTCGGGGCGATCCGGCGGGACGTGGTGTGGTATGTGCGGTCGCTCGAAGACGCCATGATTCGTGCGACCGCGGAGCTAGAAATTGAAGCGAAAAGAGAAGCGGGAAAGACGGGAATCTGGGTCGGCGAAGCTGGTGTGGAGGAGAAATTGGCGGCGATCGGCGTACACGTCAGCCGATGGGTGACGTCACACGGTTTTGCGTACAACGTCGCGACGGATTTGCGTTATTTCGAGCTGATTGTGCCGTGCGGGATTGCGGAGCGCAAAGCGACATCGCTCGAGAAGCTATTGGCGCGAAATGTTTCACTGAGCGAGATCAAGCCTCTACTGGCCAAGCATCTGGGCGAGGTTTTTGGTTTGACCCTTCGAACCGTGCAGCGCGAAGAACTTTTCGAGAAGCTTGAAGTATTCGAGCAGGCGTTGCCGGTTTCAGCGTAGCGTTCGCGAGGCGGTGATGACTAGAGTGCAGGATTTGGGGTACGAATGAAGAAAGCTCTGACGCGGCAGCAATATCTGGACCTGTACTACTTCATGCGGCTGAACCGCGCCGTGGAAGACACCATGGTGAAGCTGTTCCGCCAGAACAAGATTGTGGGCGGACTGTATTCGAGTTTGGGGCAGGAAGCGGTATCGGTCGGGACCGCGTACGCGCTTGAGAAAAAAGATTGGCTGGCGCCGATGATCCGGAATATCGGCGCACTGCTGGTGAAAGGAGTTCCGCCGCGGGACGTCTTCATGCAGCACATGGCGAAATACGATTCGCCGACCAAAGGCAAGGACGGAACGAGCCATTTTGGCGACTTGGAAAATCTGCACATCGTTTCGCCGATTTCGATGCTGGGCGACTTGATTCCGGTGATGACCGGCGTAGCGATCGCCGGCCGTTATCTTGGGCAAAAAATTGTGGCCATGACTTGGATTGGCGATGGTGGCAGCTCCACCGGCGTGTTTCACGAAGGAATGAATTTTGCCGCGGTCCAGAAAGCGCCGTTTGTGCTGGTCCTGGAAAATAACCAGTGGGCATATTCGACACCGGTGAAGCGGCAAGTACCGCTCGAAAATCTTGCGGACCGCGCAAAGGCGTATGGAATTCCCAGTTACGTGGTGGACGGCAACGATGTGGTAGCGGTTTATACGACCGCAAAGGAAGCGGTGGACCGCGCACGCAACGGCGAAGGGCCGATTTTAATTGAGGTAAAAACCTTTCGCCGCCTTGGCCACGCGCAACACGATCCCGCGGAATATGTGCCGAAAGAAATGCGTGCGTATTGGGAAGCGCGTGATCCGATCGCGTTGTACGAGAAATTCCTGACTGCTGAAAAACTGCTGGACGCGAACAGCAAAAAAGAGATCGACGAAAAAATCGAAAAGCTGCTTTCCTCGGAGCGTGACTTTGCGGAAAATTCGCCGCTGCCTCCAGCGGAATTCGCAGCGCAAGGCGTCTACTGCACTGGGGACGATTGCCACAAAGTTACGCCGAAATGGGAGCGGCCCCTCGCGGAGGTTACGCCACCAAAGTCGAGTGTGCCTGCAGTCTGGACGGTGAAGGGATTTGGAAGCGGAAAAGCTTCAGGCGGCGGAAGCGCGCCGATTCATTTCGGCGACACGGAGAAGCACGAGGAAAACGGCAACGCGGATCAGGAAGTGCCGGAAGCCGTGGCGGAAGCGATCAAGGCTCCGGCAAAGCCGCGACCTGTGAACTCCACGAGTGCAAAAGCAACGCCCAAGAAATCTGCGAAGCCAGCCGTCGTTTCCGGGAAATCGCCGGCGAGAAAGGCACGGCGATAAAATCATGCCAATGAAGACCAATGGGGCTGCGAAAGCCAACGGGTCTCAAGCGCTAGCGCAGGTCACTTTCCTCGAGGCCATCAGGCAGGCCATGTATGAAGAGATGGAGCGTGATCCGGCCGTGGTGCTGATCGGCGAAGACATTGGCGTCTATGGCGGAGCGTTCAAGACCAGCGAAGGGTTACTCGAACGATTTGGCTGGGAGCGCGTGATTGATACGCCGATCAGCGAATCCGCGATTGTTGGCGCGGCGTGCGGGATGAGCTACCTCGGTTTGCGTCCCATCGCAGAGATGCAGTTCATCGATTTTATTGTGTGCGCGTTCAACCAGATCACGAATTTTGTGGCCAAGGGGCACTACCTTTGGAACGCGCCTGCGCCGATTGTCATTCGCGGGCCTTCCGGCGGCGGAGTGCATGGCGGACCGTTTCATTCCGCGAATCCGGAAATGTATTTCGTGCACACGCCCGGTCTGAAGGTGATTTATCCTTCGACGCCGTATGACGCCAAAGGCTTGTTGAAAGCGGCGGTGCGCGACAACAATCCGGTGCTGTTCTTTGAACACAAATTCTTGTATCGCCGCGTTAAGGAAGAGCTTCCGGTGGACGATTACACCGTGCCGATCGGCAAAGCCGTCGTACGGCGTGAAGGGAAACACCTGACGATTATTTCCTATGCCGCGATGATGCATACTTCCCTTGAAGCGGCGGCGGAGCTGGAAAAGGAAGGCATCGACGCGGAAGTGATTGACTTGCGCACGCTGCTTCCGCTCGACGAAGAGACAATTCTGGCGTCGTTGCGGAAAACGAACAAATGCCTGGTAGTGCACGAAGACACAAAAACCGGAGGCATCGCCGGAGAAATCGCGGCGATACTCTGTGAGCGTGCCTTTGGTGATTTGGACGGGCCATTAATGCGCGTCACGGCTTTGGATACGCCCGTGCCATACGCGCCTTCGCTCGAAGAATATTTTCTACCGAATAAGGAGAAGGTCCTGCACGCCGCGCGAACGTTGGCGAAGTACTGAGAACGATTCTTCGAAATTTGTGGTGGCAGGTTAGAGGAGACAACATGGCTGCTGATGTCGTAATGCCCCAGATGGGGGAAAGCATTTTCGAAGGAACGATCACCAAGTGGCTGAAGAAGCCCGGCGACAAAGTCGAACGCGACGAGCCGCTGTTTGAAATTTCGACGGACAAAGTGGACGCGGAAATTCCATCGCCGTCCGCGGGAGTACTCAAAGAGATTAAGGTGAAGGAAGGGCAGACGGTGCCCATCAACACGGTTGTGGCCACGATTGATGGAGCCAGTGGAGTGGCTGCCACTCCTGCCCCTGCAGCAACGCCCGCTCCTGCCGCGAAGCCGGAACCTCCGAAGCAAGCGGCTGAAACGCCGACACCGTCACCCGGGGCAAGGCCAGGACCAGTGGCTGTCCCCACGCCACAAGCCGCACCTGCGGTAGCGGTCGCCCCCGCAAGGGAAGGTGCGCGCATACACAGTTCGCCGCTGGTTCGCCGCATGGCGAAGGAACACGGGATCGATCTCACGAGCCTGGCCGGCACAGGCGCAGGCGGACGAATCAGCAAACAGGACATAGAGGCGGTAATCGCAGGAGGCGGGGCCGCGCCCTCAACCGGCGGACAGCGCGGAGATCTGGCCGCGCCACCGACGGGTACAGCGGCCACATATTCAGAACCTGCTTCCGTGCCCACGCCACCGTCGCGGCCGGCGACAGTTGCTCCACCGCCGGTAGCACCGGCTCCTTTGGCTGGCGGAGGCGGACCCGCGGCGCATGGCACGCAGTATGTTCCGGCGCTGCAACTCGCTGTTCCGCGCGAGCGCCTGTACTTCGGCAATTACGAAGTGCAGCCGCTCTCCGTGATGCGGACGAAGATTGCCGAACACATGGTAGCGTCGGTGCATGTGTCTCCGCATGTCTACTCGGTTGACGAAATCGATATGACGAAAGTGGCGGCGCTGCGCGCGAAATCCAAGGCCGAATTTGAAGAGCGCTACGAGACGAAGCTGACCTTCATGCCCTTTTTCGTGAAGGCGGCGGTGAACGGGTTGCGCGCGTTTCCGACGCTGAACGCGTCACTCGACGGAACAAACGTGGTGCTGCACAAGGAGATCAATGTCGGTATCGCGGTGGCGCTCGACTGGGGATTGATTGTGCCAGTGGTCAAAAACGCCGACGAAAAGAACATTCTGGGCATCCAGCGTACATTGAATGACCTGGCGGAACGCGCGCGTTCGAAAAAACTAAGGCCAGAAGAAGTGCAGGAAGGGACATTCTCGATCACCAATCCCGGCGTGTTCGGCGGCTTGTTTGGCTTGCCGGTGATCAGCCAACCCAATGTCGGCATTATTGGTTTGGGCGCGATCGAAAAGCGTCCGGTTGTGATCAACGACTCGATTGCCATTCGTTCCATGTGCTACGTGACGTTGAGCTACGATCACCGCGTGGTCGATGGCGCGATTGCGCATCAGTTCCTCCACAAGGTAAAGGACACTTTGGAGAACTGGTCGGAACCGTTGGTTTAGCGGGCAGTTTTTCGCTGCTCATCGCCGGGCTTTTTCTTTGTTGTTTTGCAACTGAATACGCATCACTGAAAACTGATTACTGCAGTAGTGGTCTGGAGCTTGGCGACCCACACGGCGAACCTTGCAAGGGGCACGGGTTCGATGCCGGCGTCGCAAAGCGTATCAGCGACAAATTGATGGCGGTCCTTGCCTGCTTGTAACGCAACATCGGTTACGGCGACAAATTCGCCGCCAAACGCTTGGCGATGCGGTCGGCTGCCGAACCGCGCGCAACATGGCGCGTATCGTACACATATTTGAAAGGGGCGAGAAGGCTTGCGACTCGAAAAGCAATCTGTGGGAGCGCGAAGTGGCAATTCAGAACCCTACCGATGGTCGCGCCGCAGTGATTGCCGAAACCTGCGGCAGGAAAATGGAACTGGCCCGGTCGTGTGGCCGGGCCAGTCGGTAAGCTCGAGAAGGGTTAGCGCTTCTTCTTTTTCTTGGTCGTCTTGGCAGCCTTCTTGGGCTTGCCCTTCTTCTTTGGCTTGGCGGCCTTCTTCTTGAGAGCCTTTTTCGGCTTCACTTTGGAAGCTGCCTGTTTCTTTGCTGGTTTCGGGGCTGCCGGCTTCTTCGCGGCTGCCTTTCCGGCTGGCTTCGCCGCAGGCGTGCCCTCTTCCTCGTCCGAATCGTCGTCCGCCACGATCAGCTCTTCTTCGGCGTCGGCGATTTCATCGGAATCCCCGCCCAGATCCTCTTCTTCCAGCGGAGACAGCTCCGTCTCGTCATCGAAATGATCCTTCTCTAAATCCATTCCATCCTCCCCTGGGAGAAACTAGCCCGACGTATCGGGGCGGAGCACGGTGTGCAGCCCTTGCGTGCCCAGCAAACTACTTTCGCGTTCGTACCGTATTCAGAGGGCAATGTCAAGGATTCTGACGGCGGGCAGCCAGCAAGGGTTTCGTTCACGCGAAAGTTGCCAGAGCATCGCGGAACGACCGCATAAAAAGCGCTGAAAATCTGCGAAAAGTGCGGCGTCAGGGCGTTTTCCGCGTTCGCGTGGAAGAGGACGCCGTGCTGACGCCGGAGCTCTTCTTCTTCGTTGAACGCTTCCGGACCGGTAATGCTTCAGGAGCCCCGCCAATGGTATATACGCGAAGAACCATGCCCCGGCTGACCCTGGCGTTCTTAAGGCCATTCCATTTGCGAATCTCTTCCGGGTTGACGCTGAACTGGTCCGCGATTCCGCCGAGCGTGTCGCCTTTGCGCACGCGGTAGCGGACCAGGCGGCTCTTGGTCTCGCCTACGGGTTGCGAAGCCGGGATGATCAGCTTGTCGCCCGGGCTCAGCACATCGTTCCTGCCTAGGCTGTTCGCAGCAGCGATCGCCGGCGCCGTCACGTGGTACTTCTTGGCCAGTGAAGAGAGTGTCTCGCCCGTTTCGACACGGTGCCGCCGCCAGCTGACCCATTTTTCAGGGGGAATGTCGGCAATCTCGGCAGAGAACTTCTGCGCGGTTCCCTTGGGCAAATGGAGAACATATGCCGGATCATCGGGCGTGGCCATGCGCAGCAGCGATGGATTCAGCGAGCGCAGTGTCTCCACATCCACATCGATGGTTTCCGCGACAAGACGCAGGTCAATCGCGCGCCCGGGCTTGACGACGTCGGACAGGACAGGCTGTTCAAGTTCGGTACGAATGCCGTAATGCGCGGCGTCCTTCGCAATGAGCGTCAGGGCAACGATGATGGGGACGTAATTCTTGGTCTCGCGTGGAAGAACATTGCGGCGGTACAGCTCCCAGAAATCGGCATAGCCGGTACGCTCAACGCCTTTTTGTACGTTGCCGGGTCCGCAATTGTACGCGGCCATCGCCAGGTACCAGTCTCCGAAAAGACCATAGAGATCACGAAGGTGCTGCGCAGCGGCGCGCGTGGCTTTTTCGGGATCCTGGCGCTCATCGACCCACCAAGAGCGCTTCAGGCCATACTCGTTTCCACGCCAGGGCACGAATTGCCAGATGCCGCGAGCACCGGCGCGCGACAGCGCCAGGGGCTGAAATGCGCTCTCCGCTTGCGCCAGATAGATCAAATCCTGCGGAACACCTTCTTCCTTGAGCACGCGCGAAATCATTTCGCGATAACGGCCGGAGCGCCGCAAGCCTGTCTCGACAATCGCCTTTCCACGCGGCGTCTGGAAAAAATTCAGGAACGACAAGACTTCGTCATTCACGGTGAGCGGCAGGTCATGCGAAATATTCTTGGCGGCTTCTTCGGCGCGATCCTTCAAGCGAGGATCGACGGGGAAGGTCATTTCCGCAACTTCGTCAATCGGCGCAGGAACAGCGGGTGTTTCTTGAAATCCGTCGCCCGCGCGAAACGCTTGTAGCTCGTACGTATAAACGGAGTCCACAACGCGGTGGAAAAGTTCGCTGAGCTTCGGATCGCCGTTCGGGTCGTAGCCGCTCTCGAGCATCCAATCGACGGCATCGTTAAAATCGCGTCGCGCCGCGTCGAGATGTCCGGCCTTAAAGTTTGCTTCGCCTGAGGCAAACTTTTCTTCGACTCTGGCCATCAGCACGGTTCTGCCGTTTGGAATCGCGGGAAGCAGCGAGGTTGGAGCCTGTCTGTCCCGGCTCCACAGCGGCAAAGGAGCCAACTGCAGCGCTCGTTGCGTGGGCCCTTGTGTGGTGACTTGCGTCGTACCTTGCTGTGGCGGAGTTGCGGATGTGTAGGTTGCGGCGAGCGGCTCAACAGCCGGGACGCGGGCTTGGATGGGCCTTCTTCCGGCGTCGTCGCAGCCTGCGGCCGCTGCCGAAATCAGGGCCATCACCAACAATGAGTAACAGGACTGCATTTATTGATGGTACGGAGCCTTCTGGCCGCGGGTCAATGGATTCGCGACGTCTCGGTACTGCATTGAGCTATACCCTGCTGTTCCAAGTCATTCGGCCAGCGCTGGAACGCCAGCGTTCCAAGCTTGCTGCTCCGGAAGGAGCGATTTCACCAGATCTTCCATCTCGTGCGCGCTCACAACGTCCTCCGGATAGTTGTAGACGTTCAGCTCAAAGATCACCCCGAAAGCGGTGCGGGCGTTTTGCAGCTCTTCCTGCAAGCGGACGGCGACGCGTTTACCGTTCATGGAGTCCGTCTCTGGCAAGACCACGCCAAACAAATCAGGAGAAAGCCGAAAAATAGAATCGGTGGGACGCAGACGGCGCGCCATCGCTTTTGCGCAGGCGCTCCCGACCGCGGACATATCGGGGTTCTTACCATTGCCGGTGCCCTTGTTCACTTTCAACAGAACAAGCGAAAGCGTCTTCTGCATCGTTTTGGAGCGGCGAAATTCCATCGTCAGCCGGTCCCAGAACTGGTTTGCGTCGGGCATGGACCCCAACAGGTCCATGTTGGCCTGATGCTTGAGCGCGACGTTACGCTCAACCTCCGCCAGCAGGTGCTGCTTCAATCTGCGCACCGTTCGTTGCCGCTCAAGGAAATAACCAATAAAGAGCGCAACCAGTGCGCAGAACCCGAAGAACGCCACACGCAGCGTCCACTTGTTGCCATCGGGGCGAACGAAAACCAACGGGTACATGAAAGTTGCCAGGCCGCCCGCAAGCACGAGGACGAAGACAACGGAAAGGATTGTCAGCTGCAGTTCGCGGCGCTCCAGCTTGTCGAGTTGTTCCCGATTGAGGATTGCCGCACTCATGCGTCCTGCTCCTTCTCCATTTCAAGAATCCCGTTTCGGGACCTCTGTTCGGGCCCGATGAATCTTGGTATCGCTCAATCGTGGAAGCAGGTGCCGCGGGAAGCAATAGAACCAATGGGATAGGTGTAGCGGAAACAGCAACTTCGCATTCTTCAAGCCCGTTGCTCGTGCTCCGGCTCGCGCAAAAAGAAAACGGGCGACCCAATTGCTCGGGTCGCCCGTTTGAACAGACTTAAAGCGGTTTACAGAGGCTGAACGTTCGAGGCCTGCAGGCCCTTGGGGCCGCGGACGACTTCGAATTCGACCGCTTGGCCGTCATTCAGCGACTTGTAGCCATCCGCTTGGATCGCGGAAAAATGTACGAATACATCTTCCCCGGTCTGGCGCTGGATGAAGCCAAAGCCTTTGCTGGCGTTGAACCACTTGACTGTTCCTTGTTCTTTGCTCACTTCGTTATACTCTTTTCGTTGAAAAAGCTATTTGGTGCCCCGCTAACCTGAACTATAGTGCCTGTTTTAGTGGCGCTAAGGCTCTGGCCGTCTTCAGCTGCGTTCCTGTGTTACCGCTGTGCGGGCACAAAAAAAGGCCGCGAGTTTGACCCGCGACCGCTTCACAACCTCAAAGGCGATACAAGAGCAACAAACGCAGACATAATATAGCACTGGGGACATTCCAAAAGCAAGAGAATTCTTAGAAGGGATTGCTGCCTAACCTGTTGAAGGCAAACGGAGGGCACAGTCTTTGAGCCTCGCGACTTCGCGCCAAGAGGGGCGGCTCAGGGCCCACGTCAGAGTGACGATTCAAACGCGTGAAAACGGCGTTCCAGCTCCCACTGTTCCTGGGCTTTTTCGCTGGATTTCAAGAACGACGCGCACCCGACCGAGGGTTTTTCTCCTCCAAGTTGATCGTGGGCGCAGGCCGTGACCGGCCAAGCGAATTTGTCCGGGCTCGCCCAGAGGCTGGCGCCAGCCAGGAAATCATGCTCAAGGCTCGTCCGGACCATCTGCTTGAGGTCCACATAGTGCAGGTCGTAGGTTTTTACGGCGCGTACATATTCATGCGTGAGATCGATACGTGAAACGCCCTCGTCGTCTGTCGAGAATGCTACGGGCACCCCGAACTGGCGGTAAAGCGGAAGCGGATGGTCCTGGCCGACGACGCCGAGGATCATATCGTTGCTGGTGAGATTGATTTCGACCATCACGTGCTTTGCCGCGAGCTCCTTCAGCAGTTCGTGCGGTCGCTCTTCGTACATGACGTCCACGCCGTGACCGATGCGCTCGGCCGCGGCCTGTTCGACGGCGAGACGAATGTGGCAGCACAAACCTTCATAGGGCACCAAGCCCGGCGCGATCTCGCCCGCGTGTAGGCTGATGTGAACTTTGGGATAGAGCGCGTGCAGAAAGCCAACCATGCGCATCTGCAGCGCGTAGTCACTCATCGAAATGTAGCCGTCTTCCGGCATAACGAAATTGATGCCCACGAACCGCGAATCAGCTGAAGCCAGTTCGAAACAGAGAATCGTTTGCGCAAACACTTGCTGCTTCGGGAAGCCTCGCAATACCTGGCAGAGATAGCGGATTTTCACGTGGCAAGCGGAACTTTCGTTCGGTTCGCCGCAATGTTCGCGCTTCAAACGAAGCGCTTCCGCTTCGTTGAGCTCTTCTTTTGCGGCATTCATGTCTGGACCAAGCCCTTTTGCGAGAAGTGCCTCGCGGAAATGAGCGAGATCATCCTGCCATCCGATTTCATAGCCAGCTTTTGCAGTGCGACTAAAATCCGGGGTATGCATTAGCTCGATGTATTGTTCATTCTGGCGGCCAGCGCGTGTGGCGAGTTCGTCGAGCCATTCGCCGAGATGACGCGTGGAAATACTGCCGAACCGCGCGAAAGTGTTGAAGAAATGGTCGTGACCGGTAACTCCTGGCGACGGAACGAATCCCCGCATCGAGAAAGCGTCCACTAGACGGTCATAGAGATGTTGATCCTTGAACGCATCAGCAGCAAGGATCTTTCCGTTTCCACAAGAAGGAGTTTGTTGGCTCTCGCTCGGCGAAAAAACGGAAGTGGTTCCGCGAATTGCCACAAGATCAATGCAGAGACGATCCTCGACCGCATTGCGAATCCAGGTCTCCGCATAAACGGCACCGTAGAGGTGATTGTGCAGGTCCGCCCCTTTGGGCATCTTCAAAAGCAGGTTGCGCAATTGCAACGGATTGGAGCGGGCAGCCTCCAGGTTCAGAGAAGCGCGCTTTTCAAGCGGAGTCATGTCTGACGCGTCCTTACCTTTCGTTTGTCCTTGCGATGACATGGTGAATGCGAGCAGAGAGCTAAGACATACGAGAGCCTTGGCAAAGCGACACATGCTTGAAGGACTCCTTATTTCCTTTGATTGAGTATTCTTTCAACGACGAAATATCGTTGTAGCAGAAAACAGAGCATAGCAGGAGCGTCAAGATCGCGCCGAACGACGAAACGTGTCGACAGTCGTGGATTGACAGCGCGATGCAGCAGATCTTTGCGGACCTACGTTGGCGGAGTTCTTTCAGTTTTCAGGAAACGCGAGTTGCGAAGCGCTTCTTTCGTTTCCAAAAAAATTAGACGGGATCGCGACGGCAATAAACGCTAGCGCGTCCGAAGCACTTCCGCCAACTCCTCGTATTGGTCGCTGGCAATGTAATCCGCTCCGGCGCGAAGCGCGGCCTTCCAACGTTCGACGACGGCTTCCTTCGACGCGAAATTGTACGTCCTGAACCAGCCGTGGCAACTGAGTTCGGCGGACGTTGCGCCATCCAAAGTGTAAAACCGAATCCACAAATTGTGTTGGTGCGCGTAGCGGACCAGTTCTGCTAGCCGCGATTCCTTCGCTGCTGTCCACGCTCCGGCATTTTCCTGGCCCGCATTTTCTACAACGCGCCAGCTGTTGTTCCACCAGCGATGGTAATTGTCCGCAGGGTCGGGAGCGAGTACCCGTGGCGCTGCGGCAAGATCTTTTGTGTTCGTTTGCACGGCTCCAAAGACCAGCAGCCGCGCACCATCGGGAAGTTGATCGTAGAACGCGGTTTTTTGTGCCTGCGATTCTCCCGTCAGCACCAGAAGTGGCCGCACATCGAGAGGCTCCTGCTTTCGCGGGTCGGGTGTTTTCGTCGCGCTCGTGAGCCACTCCCGATACTCGCTGAGAGTCCCCCAAATGGCCGCAAGATGTTCGGGTTCTTCCGATTTCAAGTCAAGGTTAAGCGTGACCAGCGGCCAGTCGCCGTGGTTGCCTTCGCGCAGAGCTTTTTCAACGAGCGGACGAATGCGCTCAAAAAAATATTCCTGCAGAGTTGGCTCCGCGCCAGTCGCTGGTGCACCGTGCGAAACGACCGACCAGGCTTTCCCCGTTTTCGCGTCTTTGTACCACAAGAGGTCCTGTTCGATGGCAAGCGGCGCTCCAGTCGAAAGGGCCCGGTCAATCCGATCGTGCCACCACTCGAAATAGGGGTAGCAATTGTGCGCGTCCAGAATGCTGCGGGCGCCGGGATGAGCGGCGCCCACGGTGGATTGTGGAAGAACGGTCGTGCTGGTAAAAGAAAGCGCGACCGTCAGACAAGCAGCTAGGATGCATCTGTAGGGACGCGACATAATGCTCCGCGCGAGGCCTTAGAACGAAAGCCGCAACGCAAATTGCATCAACCGTGGGTCTCCCGCAAGCGCGCTGATCTTGCCTACCGAGCCACTACTCAGATTCGACGTGGGCTGCCCAAACTGTGCGTGATTGAAAAGATTGAACACTTCCCATCGGAATTGCACGTTGCCGCTCTCGCGGATGGGAAAATCCTTCAAGAGCGCGAAGTCGAAGACATTCGTGCTCGGTCCGCGCAGTGTGTTTCGGCCCAAGTCACCGTAGTACTCCAGATTGCTGGCCTTTTGGACCCGATAGGCTGAGGTATCAAACCAGCCGTCTACGCCGCCAAGGACGTGCTGCGGGCCCACCAGAAAAGGTACCGCAGTGGCCGCCCCGTTTGGGTCGATGACACTGCCCGTTCCTGAAGTCACCGTAAAAGGCCGCCCGCTCCCGTACGTGTAAACTCCGGAAGTCCGGAAATTCCCAAAAACATATGACAGCACGCCTGACTTCAACATAGCTTTGCCGCGTCCGAATGGCAGATCGTAGGAATAGCTCCCGACAAACCGGTGCGGCGTATCGAAGTCACTAATGCCCTCCCACGACGCATAGTCAAATCCCTTCTGTGCCGCTCCGGAATTATTCTCCAGTTCCTGCGGAGTGTTGTCGATGCTTCGGGAGAAGGTATAGGCGAGATGGATACCGAATCCCTTCGAGAAGCGGCGCTCTAGACCAGCCTCAAGGCCGTGATAGCTACCAAAACCGTTTGCACCTTGGAATTCGATATATCCAAAGTCAGGAAATGGTTTCGGCACATTAGATGGCTCGCCGTTCGTAAGTACTGGTTGATTGAGGTCGGATAGCACGTTCAAGTGCGTTGATTTTGTGCCGACATAGTCGATGTGGCCAAAAAAGCCCCAGGGTAGTTCGCGTTGTATCCCGAGGCTCCATTGCTGGACGTACGGCGTAGGCGTTGCGGGATCGACGGCCCGGATACGGACTCGCGAGAGCAGATTGGGCTGATTTGGATCGAGGGAGTTGGCCGGAAAGCCATCTTGCAGAAAAAAGAGCGGTGCGCTTGCGCTGGAAGAGACTGACTGCACATTGTTGATTAAAAACGGAGCATTCAGTGCGAGTTGGTCTTCGCTTCCGAAGCGCTCGAACAAGATGTAGTAGATGCCGTATCCGGCCCGCAGGACCGTCTTCGGCGTCGCCGAGTATGCCAAGCCGACACGCGGTGCGAAGTTGTGCTTATTGATCTGGACGAGCGCACGCTGCTCCAACGAACTGTCTGATGCGAAGACCAAACCGCCTGCGCCGTTGTTCGCGGTCGGATCGAAATTCGCGACTTCGTTGTTACCTTCAAGCGCGGGCGTCGAAAAGTCATAGCGCAGGCCGAGATTGAGCGCTAGCCGTGGGGTGATCTTCCAATCGTCTTGGACGAATCCAGACAGCATCCACAGCCGCTGGTCTACGAAGTGGACGTTTGTGAGCTGCGCGCCTCTGACGTAGCCCAACAGAAAATCACCGTAGGAAAGACCGGTGTTGCCGGTGCACTGATTTGTCGTCGAGTCGCGTTGACAGGTAAAAATCTTATCGAACGTGAGCGAACCGCGGGTTCCGGGCTCGTCCTGGTAGATGTTACGCATGGGCGCCCGCAAGTCCACTCCGAAATGGAGCGAGTGCTTGCCCACCGTCTTTGACAACGTATCCACCCACTGGAATTGTTGCGGGACCTGCTGCTTCGGCAGGAAATCTGGTGAGCCGATGAACGTCAAGTTGGTTAAAGAGATCTGCGAAATTCCACCCGCGACGGCGGGATTTTCCGGCACGCCAGGAACAAACTCGTCAACTTGATTTAACCCGAAGGGGTCCTGTTCGGCAAAGGAAAAGTCACGCAAAAAGCCGAACCGAAACTCGTTGACCAGACCCGGGCTGAACACATGCGTCCATCCGATTACTGCCGTTTGACCTTTCAGGATTTGTCGGCCCCAGGCCGAAGTACTTGTGCCATCGGCGATGCCCCCGTAAAAGCCAGGAATAAACCGCGTACGGGTTGTGTAGGTATACCGCGCGAAGACTGAATCGGACTGACCAACGATCCAATCGATGCGTCCGTTGTGGCTGTCGGCATCATCGGTCAAAAGTCCCGTGCGGAAAAAGTTGTTGGTGGCTCCAGTTCGATTCGGGAGTGGAAACAACGCCATGATCTTTGTTGCATTTGGGTCTATACGGTCGGCCGGAATCTGGTTGTTCGCAAAGGGCAAGCCAGTAGTCGGGTCGTAGATGGTCGGATATCCGCTGATGCCGTTCGCCGCCGCCGCAGCAACACTGAAGTCACCAATGCGTTCGTTCACGAGCGGTACGGTGGAAATACGTGGGATTCCGCGACGGATTCGTGTTCCCTCGTAATTAAAAAAGCCAAACAGCTTGTCGTGAAGAATAGGTGCGCCCAGGTTTCCGCCGAACTGATTTTGGTTGTTCTTCGGTTTTGCGGCACCCTGACGGTTTGAGAAAAAGTCATTCGCGTCAAATACTTTATTGCGGAAGTATTCGTACACTACGCCGTGAATCTGGTTCGTCCCTCCGCGCGTTGACACCACAACGGCCGCCCCAGGGCTCCGGCCATATTCCGCCGAATACGGGTTCGTAACTACTTTAAACTCTTGAATTGTGTCCACGGAAGGCCGCGACGCTTGGGTGCTCAACTCCTGGACATTTTCTGAAAAGGTGTTGTTATCGATCCCGTCAAGAATAAAATCGTTTTGCAGCGAGTGGATTCCGTGGACGTTGAAACTTCCCGTTCGCCCCGAGCTCGTCGCCCCGCCTTGCTCCGTGTAGCGGTTGGCCTGCACGCCGGGAACCAGCCGCAAGAGATCGTCCCAAGTCCGCAGGAACAGCGGTGTATCGGAAATGATATTCCGATTGATCACTTCTCCAAGCGAGGCATCCTCGGTCGAAAGGCCCTGCGCGGTTGATTCAACCGTGACCGTCTGCTGGGACTGCCCGACGCGCAGCTCAAAATCCTGACGCGCTTTTTGTGCCGTCTCGAGAACCATTTCCGCAGAAGTCGTATCGAACCCGGATTGCTCCACTTGCACTTCGTAATTTCCGATCGGCAAGCTCAAGAAAGAATAATTCCCTGAGGAATCCGTCGTAACGGTTTGCGTAAAATTCGTGGATTTGTTTCGGACGGTCACTTTCGCAGTGGCAACAGCTGCATGACTCTGGTCGGTGATGCTGCCCGTCAGACTGGCTTCATTGCCTTGCGCAAAACCAAATGGACAGATTGCCAAGAATAGGTAGAGAAGGACGAACACACGTTTCACTTCGGGCCCCCAGGATGAATTTGGACTCTTCGAGCTAGCGCTTCAGGAACACACCGCCGGTTACAGACCTGTGGCCAGGTGGTCGGGTCGTTACTCTGTCGCGCGAAATGATTTTGATGTCTCGTTCGCCGTGAATTGTGAGGCGAGCGTCAATTCTTTATGACAGTTCGGCGAGTCGGCAGCGTTAGCGATAACTTTTGGCTGCCCTACTGGAACGATGCCACGGCCAATTGCTGGTCTGCGAAGACCTCAAAAAGATTCAGCACTCGCACGAGTTTGAGCGTCTGCAAAGCAAACTTGGAAGGATTCAGAAGTTTGAGCGAACCACCGCGCTGCTTGGCAGCCGTGAGGTAGCGAACCAGGAGGCCAATGCCGCTCGAATCGATCATTGGAACTTCCTGAAGATCGAGCAGAAACCGGGATTCGCCTGCATTCAAAAGATCTTTGATGGTTTCGTTGGTCCGGTCGAGCGAGGGCCCAAGATTGAGCTTGCCACGCAGCTTGATAATCTTCACCAGATCCTGCGTGCGCACATCAATTTCCACGGGCCGCTCCTTTGAACGAAAGTCCCTGAGATTGAAAGGGATACTTGCGTGGGCGAATCCTGTCTGCTACAGTGCGCGCTCAAATTAGAAGAATGGTGGCAATTTTGCAAGTCGGGTGAAATCGGCCACCGTGTCCCCGCAGTTCGGAGCCCTTCTGCGGAGATTGTGTTGCCGCGATCACCGTACAGAGAATCTGATTGAAGATCGATCTCACCGCGTTTTCTTCTGAATTACTTGCGACGCAGGAGTTGATTCCACGCGCGCGAAGCGTTGCGCGCGCCATCGCGGAGTCGGCTCCCGGGTGCTCGGTCAACGTCTACACGGGGGGTTCCGTGCGCGGAGCAGAGGTCTGGATTCCGCGCGCCTGGTCAGGCGAACAGACCGTCCGCGGAGCGGTTGGTGCAGAAGTGGGGACTCTTGCGCAGATGGCCGCGAGCCGCGAGCCTTTGCTCCATGCAGGAAGCGACCTTTCCCGGGAGGACTACGCGCATCTGGACATTCGACGGACGCTGCGATCGCTGGCGTATCTGCCGCTCACCAGCGGAAGCGAACTAATTGGCGCCGTGGAAGTCCTGAGCTTCGAAGTGGCTCTATCAGCCGAAGAACTCCACGAATTGGAAGACTTTGCGCAAATCGCAGCCACCGCATTAGCGACAGCCCATCGATACGAAAGCGAAAGAAATGATTCTCTTGCGTCGATCAGCCGCCTGACGCAGCTCTACGATCTTGAAAAGTCGTTTTCTTCGACACTCGAGATGGATGAGCTCATGCCCATCATCGGAGAAAAGTTTCGAGAAGTGATGGAGTGTTCCGCCGTTAACTTGTGGTTGCTGCGTGGTGATGAAAGTCTGCAGCTGATGCATCAAGCGGGGTCAGATCCAACCACTCCGGCAGGAAGCATACAGAAACCGGGAGAAGGAATTCCGGGCGACGTTTCCGATAATGGGGAAGCGGTCTTAATCATCGGTCCGGATGATTCACGGCTTGGCATTCGCAGCGCGTCCATCGCGGAAGGCGGAGTATCTTCGTTGATCGTCACCCCTATCATGGACAGGGGCTCGCTTGTCGGCGTGGTCGAGGCTTTGAACAAACTGGATGGTAGGCCGTTCGATGAGGATGACCTTTTCGCGCTCTCGAGCATCACGGAGACCGCATCCACCGCGCTTCACAACGCCAGCTTGTTGATGGCGGAGCGCAAGGTCGAAATTCTCGAAACACTCGTCACCGTCAGCCACGAAATTACTTCAACGCTGAATCTGGAGCGCATGCTGCAGACCATCGTAAATGCGCCGCAGGCGGTGATTCCTTACGAACGCGCGGCGATCGCGCTGGAGCAGCGCGGCAGATTCAAGCTGAGCGCCGTGACTGGCTTTACGCAGGTAAATGTGGACGCTCCGGAGATCTCGCCTCTAAACAGCGTTCTGCAGTGGGCGGCGCTGGCAGAAGAAATTGTAAATGTGCGGCAGCGCGGCGACGAAATCGAAAGCGACCGGGAAGAAACACGAGCCAAGTTCAAACAGTATTTCGCGGAGTCCGGCATGCGCGGCTTTTATGCGTTGCCTTTGAACGACGATACGGGCCGAGTCGGTATTCTGAGCCTCGAAAGCAGCGATCCCGATTTTCTTTCCACCGTGCACATCGAATTGTTGCAGGTGCTTGCCAGCCAGGCGACGGTGGCTTTACGCAACGCGCAGATGTACAAGGAAGTGCCCTTCATTTCCGTGATAGAGCCAGTGCTGGAGCGAAAGCGCAAATTTATGGCCCTCGAAAAAACGCGCCGGATGACCATAACGATTGGCGCTGTTGCCGCACTAATTTTTCTATTCGTATTTCCGCTGCCGATGCGGCTCGATGGGGACGCGACGGTAGGACCCGGTCAGCGCGCGCAAGTGCAACCGGAGTTTGAAGGAGTGATAGGCAAAGTATTCGTCCACGAAGGCGAAATGGTGAAGGCCGGACAAGTCCTGGCTGAGATGGATGCGTGGGATCTGCGATCGTCCGTAGCTGCCGCGGAAGCGAAGTATCAGTCTGCGCTACTGCAGATGAATCACGCGCTCGCTACAAACGATGGCGGTGAAGGCGGAATTCAGCGCGTGCAAGCGGACTACTGGAAGGGTGAACAAGCGCGAGCGCAGGAACTGCTAGGACGAGCGCAGCTTCGCTCTCCGATCGACGGCGTGATTGCAACGCCACACGTTGACACATTCGTGGGACGCCGGCTGCAATTCGGCGATACGTTTGCCGAAGTGGTGGACACTTCGAGTGCGATCATTGACGTTGCCATCGACGCTTCCGACGTCCGTCAGCTGCGCGTTGGCGAGAAGGCTGCCATCAAATTGAACAGCTATCCCACGCGGACGTTCCACGGCCAAGTCGCCGTGGTCAGCCCGAAAGCGGAAGCACAAGGCGAGTCGCGCGTATTTTATGCACGCGTTGCAGTGCCGAACCCCGATGGCGCAATGCGAACCGGCATGGAAGGCCGCGGCAAGATCTCGTCGGGATGGCGCACTTCCGGATACGTGCTATTTCGTAGACCCGTCGTCTGGTTCTATTCCCGAATCTGGAATTGGTTTGGCTGGTGAGGACGAATGCCATGAAGTATCGAAACAAACTATTTTTTCTTGTACTGGCAGCCACGGCGGTTTCAGGATGCAGTGATACGAAGCCGGAGACAGCGGCGGCTCTTCCTCCAGCGGTTTCGACAACCGAACCGGCACTAGTCAAGCCGGCCGCAACATTGACCATTACTGCGCCATTGATCGTGGAACATCAGTTGGACGTTACGGCGCAGCGTGACGGAATTGTTGCGCGCGTTTCCGCGGAATCCGGAAATCGTGTTAGCGCCGGCACGGTGCTCGCTCGGCTGGATGACCGTCAACTGACTGCAAATCTTGAAGCTGCGCGAGCGAAAACTCGCAGTATTGCCGCGGATCTGAAAAATTGGGAAGCAGAAGCAGAAGTGCTGAAAGCGGATTACGTTCGCGCTCAGCGATTGTGGAATGAAAAGTTGCTCGCCGAAGAGCAACTGCAGCACGCGAAGTACAAAGCCGAATCGGACCAGTGGGATATTTTGCGCGTCAAGGAACAGCTCAATACCGCGACGCAGGAAGAACATTCGCTCGAGCTGGAAGTAGAGAAGACCCGCATCATGGCGCCCTTCGGAGGACTGGTGGCGCGCCGCTACGTGCGTGAAGGGCAATCCGTCAACAAGGGCGATCGACTCTTCTGGGTAACCGCGGAAGGGCCGTTGCGCGTCAGATTCACTCTTCCCGAAAAGTTTCTGGGACGTCTTAAAAAAGGACAGGAACTGCCGATCACTTCTCCTGATCTGCCTACCGCGAACCATTCCGCGAAGATCGTGGAACTGAGCCCGGTCATTGATCCTTCAAGCGGCACGATCGAAGTGCTGGCCGAAGTCATCGGCCCGCGTGGCGACCTTCGGCCTGGCATGACCGTAGAAGTCCACATTGCCAGCCCGCGATGAACCTTACCCGCGCACTCGACGTTGCATTACCGGAAATTCCGGCTCGCACTCTGTCGCAACGCCCGCCTCGCCTCGATCCCAAGGCCACCTTCCGCGAACATGTCGAAGATGGAGCGCATGTCGTTCGCGTTTACATTCCGAGTTCCGGCTACATGTTCAAGTTGGCTCCTGCGCAATGGGCGCTGGCGCAACTATTTGACGGTACCCGATCTTATTCAGAGATCGCCGGACTTTACTCCCAACAGACCGGCGAATTTTACGATGAGCAAGCCATCTCCGAGTTCTCCTCCGAGCTTGAATCGGCGGGCTTCTGGTACCGCACGGCGCAAGAAAAGAATGTTCTCCTCCTGCTGCAGAGCAAAGAAGAGCGGCGCAAGAATCTGAAAGCAAAGAATCGCTTTTCTGATCTTTCCATCATAATTTTCCCCGCCTATAACCCGGATCGCTGGCTCACAAAGCTCCACGCGAAGACGCGATTTATTTACACGCGATGGTTTACGGTTCTGACCGTTTTTGCCTTTCTATTCACGGCTGGACTCACCGTGAGCCATTGGGCTGAGATCGGGCGGGATACTGCCCAGTTCTACAACTTCTCGGACAAGACATTTGGCGACGTCGTCGTTCTGTACGCGTTGGGTATGTTCGTCGTAGCCGTTCATGAGTACGCACATGCGCACGCTTGTAAGCACTGTGGTGGCCGTGTGCCCGCAATGGGATTCGCTCTCATTTTTCTTACGCCCGCGTTTTACACGGACACTACAGAAGGCGCCGTGATGGGCACACGTTCCCAGCGGCTGGTCATCGCCCTAGCCGGTATCTGGTCCGAACTGATGCTTTGCTCCATGGCAACTCCCATTTGGTGGCTAACGGAACCGGGTACTGTCATTCACGAAGGCGCGTATTTCATGATGATGCTCACGGGCATCGTTTCGCTCATTGTGAATTGGAATCCGCTGATGAAGCTGGATGGCTATCACATGTTGTGCGAGATCATCGGCATCGCGGAGCTCAAAGAGGACTCGACCGCGTACCTCTCGGCTTGGGTGAAACGGCATATCTGGCGGTTGCCCGTGGAAGTTCCGTATGTTCCGAAGCGGCGGCGGCCCGGATTCGCAATCTATGCGCTGCTTTCCGGAGCGTACAGCTATATGGTGCTCTACATCGTGGCGCGGTTTGCCGGAAACGTCTCACGCAATTTCAGTCCGGAATGGGCATTCATTCCGGAGTACGGTGTTGCGCTTCTGGTTTTCAAGTCTCGTATTCGTTTATTGGTGAACTTTATGAAACTGGTTTATCTGGACAAAAAAGAACGCGTGCGCGTCTGGCTCGGCTCGCATCGAGCACTGCTCACCGCGGCGGTTGTGATCGCACTTCTCTTGCTTCCCGTGTGGCATCAATCCACGTCGGGTAGCTTTGTGCTGGAGCCTGCGCGCCGCGCTGTCGTGCGTTCCGTGGTCCCGGGATTGGTGGAAGACGTCTTCGTAAACGAGGGAACAGTCGTAGAGGCAGGACAGCCGCTGGCGAAGCTGCGCAACCTGCCGCTGCAATCAGATGTTGCCGAAGCGCAAGCTCAATTCGTTGTCGCTGCCGACCGAATGACGCTCGCCGCGATGCACTACGAAAATTACGGAACCGCGTTGCAGGAGCGACAGAGGCTAGCGGCACAATCCGAGCAGCTCCGACAGAAGGCCGCAAATCTGGAAATCAACAGCCCAATATCGGGAGTCGTGTTGTCGCCCCGACTCCGGGATCGCGTGGGCTCCTATCTCACCGAAGGGACTGAGCTGCTTGAAGTGGCCGATCTCAGCACGCTTCGGGCACGTATCTACGTTTCCGAGTACGACATGCACAAGGTGAGAGCGGGGGCGCCGGCAAAGTTACAGGTCGAAGGCGTTCCTAAAACCTGGCAGTCCCGCGCCGCAGCCATCACCCCGGTTTCGCAAGCGAGCGACCCAACGCTAGTCGACCCGAGCAAGTTCAAGGGACTTCATCCTCCACAATTCTACCTGGTCGAGTTGTTGGTGTCGGGAGCGGACGGGAGTTTGAAGCCAGGGATGACGGGCGTGGCTCGGGTCTATGGAAAGCGAACGAGTCTGGCAGGACTGGCGCTCGAAACGTTGCGAGTCGTGCTGGGCCGGAAAATCTGGTGACCAAACGTATGGTGAAAGAGAAAGGCGAGGGGAGCTGGCTGGGCACCGCCCTCCTCGCCTTTGTACAAAAAATCAGCGGAGTCTTTTGCTTACTCCACAGATTTGAGCGAAATCTTCGTGCTCTTGAAGCTTCTCGCGTTGAAGGCCTTGGCGCTCTTCAAGCTCTTTGCGGTCACTCCCTTGCTGACCTGCATGCGCATCGAGGCAATCTTCGCGCCCTTCGCGTCGGTTTCGTGCGTGCTGGCAACGTTGGCCTTCTTCGCCGTCTTCAAGGTGCTGATCAAGGACTTTTTCTGGATGGACATTTGGCTGAGCTCCCCGCCTTCTTGAATTTTTGTCTTTCCTTCAGACGCAACACTAGTATGCAACGGGCGTGCCAATCTTTCCGGCGTCCTGCGCGAACCTCCGAAGAACGCAAAATCAATCACTTACAGGGAATTGCAAGGCAGTCTGCCGTACAGAGGTGGGGAAATAGGTTAAAAATTAATCCATCCGGTTAAAATTTAACTCATCATAGGTTAATTTTTAACCTTCACACCTTCAATTTCCTGCACAGGTACTTCATCCGTTGCCCGTCCAGCCGCAGCAGAGTTGCCGCAGCCGATTTCTTACCGCCTGTCCGGCGCAATGCTGCGGTCAGGTAGGCGATTTCGATTCGTTCCATTTCGGCATCGAAATCCACTCCGTCCTCGGGAATCAGGATTGCCTCTTGGCCGCTCGCGCTGTGTTGCAGCAGGTTCTGTGGCAGGTGTTCGGCCGTAATATTTGGGCCGCTGACCATCACTACCAGCCGCTGGATCACGTTTTCGAGCTCCCGCACATTTCCCGGCCACGGATATTCTTCCAGGATTTCCAGAACTTCAGGCTGCACCGTCTTAAGCGGCTTCTTGGACGCCGCGCAATAATTCCTCAGGAAATGATCGACGAGCAGCGCCAGGTCGCCATCTCGCTCGCGCAGGGGCGGCACCGCGACAGGCACTACGTTGATGCGGTAGTACAGATCCTCACGAAACTGGCCTTTGCGGACCAGATCTTCAAGGTCATCGTTCGTGGCGCAGATTAAGCGGAAATCGATCTTCTTGGAAGATCGTCCACCCACTCGCTGCACGGTACGCTCTTGTAGGACGCGCAGCAGCTTGCTTTGCAACGAAGGGTTTAACGTTGTGATCTCGTCGAGGAAAAGTGTTCCGTTTTGCGCGGACTCGATCAATCCTGCGCGCGCGGTGTCTGCCCCGGTAAATGCCCCCTTCTCGTACCCGAAAAGCTCCGATTCGATCAGCGAATCGGGCAATGCGGAGCAGTTCAGGCAAATGTAAGGCTGATTCGCGCGATCGCTAGACTGCACAATCGCGCTGGCAATCAGCTCTTTGCCGGTTCCACTTTCGCCGCGCAGCACAACCGTTGTGTTGCTGTCCGCGACCGCCTGGATCGTCTGATAAAGCTTTTGCATTGCGTTGCTCGCCCCGATCAGCGAACAAAACGCGGATTTGTTCTCCAATTGCTGAACGACGCGGCGGCCTTCCAGTTCGTGCGCACGCTTCTCGATCGCACGCGCGAGCAGGCTCTGCAATGCTTCGTAGTTAACCGGCGAAACCACGAACTCATCGGCCCCCGCCTGGCTGGCGCGAAGCGGGATGCTATGTTCGCGCGAGCGGGTCATCGCGACGAGAACAATGTCGTCACGAATCGCGCGGATCTCCTGCAGCACCTCTACACCATCGCGCGCGCCTTCGCCGACACTATCCAGATCAAACAGAATCGATTGAATACCGGGATCTTCCACGGCTGCTTTGATGGCTTGTTCTGTGTCCGCGAGAGTTGCGCGGAAGGTCGGCATCAGTCCGCGGCGCATCTCGGGAAAGGCGGCAGGCTCAGCAATCACCACCGCCACAGAATAAACTTCGCCTTGGGCCGCATTCATTTCGGTAGGCATGTGTAGAGACGCGCGATTATAAAGGAACGGTTTTCGCGTGCAAAGTGATTCCGCCGGGCTACGTCACATCATGAACGAAATTCACGATCCGTGCCGTCTAGTCTGTCCCCCAATATTCCTGACGCAGCAAAGTGATTGGCACGTTGCCGTTGTTCCACAGGAAATCGTGGAATTTTCTCAGGCCGAATTTTTCGCCTTGCAGCCTTCGCGCATCGGCCAGGAATCTCAGAATTTGAATTTTTCCGATTTGGTAAGAAATTGCCTGCCCAGGAGCAGTAGCAAACCCAATCGCTTCAGAACGCGCAGTCTGGCGATCCATGGGCACTTTGCTTGCGAGGTATTCAGCCGCCTGTTCGAGCGTGAATTGCCCGAGGGCCAGCTTCACATCCACCTCCACGCGAAGCGCCCTCAATCGCATGAAATGATAAATGATTTCACGAGTATGCGGGCTATCGTCAAATAGCCCGGCTTGCAGCATCATCTCCTCTGCATAGAAGCCTATTCCCTCGTTCGCGCCGGAATCGTAATAGTGACGCCGGATCGGGTCGGGATTCCGCCACGAGACAGCCAGCTGAAAATAATGGCCTGGAACTCCTTCGTGCACCGTAATCGGACGAGGATCCTCGGCGGTCGCCAGCCAGAAGAATCCCATCTTTTCCGACGGCGGATTCACATAACGCACGCAATTCTCGATGAGCCGCGATGGTCCAGTGAAGTCATCGGTTTCGCCGAACGCGCTTACCGCGCGAAGATATTCTGGCATCGGACGAAGCGTATAGTGCTGGATGCCTTGCGGAACGGAGAGAATGTCATGTGCTTCGAGAAAGTCACGAATGGACAGTTCGTCCGCTGCGGCTTTTCGAATCCACGTTTCCGTGTCCGGGAAAATCCGAAGCGGCGGCACGCTCTTGTTTCTTCCCTCTTCGTACGCCTCAAACGCAACGCTTCGCGCCCACTCCTGATTGCTCAGCTCCAGCAGCTGCTCTGGCGTGTACGGCAGCAGCGCTACATTTTTCAGAAAGAAAACGTACGCTTCACGCCCAAGCGCGGTCTCTTGCGGGAGTTCGGGCAACTTTTTTTGCAACCATGCGCGGTATTGTTTGAGCGCTGTTCCAGCCTCCCGGAGCGCCTCATCCAGTTCCTCGCGTTTCAGTGTGCTCACAGGCACAAGCGACACCGTCATGCTGATCAGTTTTCCGTCTACGCCATCGAGCGCATCGATCGCCACTTTGGCAAAAGGAGCAGGCGGATTTTCAAGGTTCTCTTCGCCTGCTTTCACAAAATCAGGAATGTTGCGGATTCGCGTCAGCAACTCGTCGCTGCGCTTTTTGTCGAATGGTGCGGGCACAACCAGCGCCTCGACGATCGCCGTAAGGCTCTGCTCGACATAAAAATTGGGATCCCGCTTCCACCTCGGATTCACGTCCAATTCCCAGCGGACTCTCGCCAGAGCAGAGCTCATCAAGCGGTAGTCAACCTGCTGCGCCGCCGGCGCACCCACAGCATCGAGTTTCTTCCAGCGGGCGTCGAACCGCACGAGCGCTGCTCGTTGTTTCTCGATTTCGGCGTGTGACCAATCGCGCTTCCCGCCCGGGCGCTCAATACGAGGAATGTCATCCGGCGAATAAGGCTGGGCGGCCGCGCGCCATGTCCAGAAATCCGCTGCGAGTTTTTCAAGCGAATCGTTCCTTGAATTTGCGGGCTGTGCCATAACCGCGCAGGGAAAATGCAGCAAAAGTATCAGTAGCGGGCCGGGCCAAAAGCTCTTCATCGCGGTCCTCTTTGTGCGAAAACATCTATGAACATCTGGAGGCGCGCAAAGTTTGCCAGACTCGCGCCGGCCTGCAAAGTAAAAACGAATCTTAGTTCTGCACGATAAAGATTTGCCGTTTACGAAACGCAGCGATGCCATTACTTTTGGAGAGGGACTGAACTTGGCCCGGTAAGGAGGATCATGATTTCAGAAAATCAATCCCCGAAAAAAAGCATCTTCAAGAATCCATTCGTGTATTCCTCTCTGCTCATCCTCGTTGTCGCCGTGTACGTCGGATGGATTATTTTTTCTCGGCATCAGGACACCCGCGCTTATGATGAGCGCGCGGCCGACGCGCAGGCCAAAAAACAGCGGGAGCAGGATCGGGCAGCAATCGAACAACTCGGCGGCCGTCAACTCGCGATTCAGATGTTGTATGCCACACCCAGGATTCACCGGGGCGAAACCGCGCAAGTTTGTTTCGGCGTCGCCAACGCTAAGACCGTCACGCTCGAGCCGCAGAACAGCCCAGTCTGGCCGTCGCACAACCTGTGTGTTGACGTAAAGCCAGCTAAAACAACCACTTACACGCTCACAGCAGCGGGGGCCGACGGCAACAGCGTCTCCCAAGAGGTGACTATCGAAGTACACTGATCTCGCCAAAACGGCGCTTGTTCCGGCAATTTCATCGCATCTATAATTAGTACTGCGCGGGGGCGGCATAGCACCTTCCAAATCCCTCCCCCGCGAATCTTTTTTGGTGAAGGCGCATGTCCGACCCTATCGCGAAAATCAAAAAGAAACTGCAGGACGAAATAGACCTGCTCGACCACGAGCTGAATGTGGATCTACCCAAAGAAATTGCCGTTGCACGAGCGCACGGCGACCTTTCAGAAAACGCGGAGTACAAATACGCCAAAGAACGGCAAGGCTTTGTCAATGCGCGTATTGCTCAACTGAAAAAGCGCATGGGCGATCTCGGTATGCTCAACCTCACCAATATCCCCACGGACCGCTCGGGATTTGGCTCAAAGATCGTGGTCATCGATACTCAGAAGGACGTGCGCATCGAATACAAACTCGTCAGCAGCGAAGAGGCCGATGCCGAAAAAGGCTTCATCTCCACGACTTCCCCGATTGGAAGAGCGCTTCTGAACCGCAAAGTCGGTGACGAAGTCCAGGTCACTACGCCAGCCGGCAGCAAAGAGTTCGAAGTCGTCGAACTTCTTACCATCCACCAGCTCGAGTAACCAAACCAGCCATCCAGCCGTTTCATCAATTGGAGCATCTCACGTTTTAGTGAGGCAGTATGATTTGGGGCCCCGGGTCCGCGCTTGGTTTACTCGCAATTCTTGGGTACGCCCTGTTCGTGTGCGGAGCCATCTTGCTGTGGGCAAACCGCCTCAACGTTCCAACGTGGGTGAACGATGAGCTCGGAGCCGTCCGGCGCAGCGTCATTCGCCATGCCGTATCGGGAACATCTCACGGGCTTCGGGAAGAGCTCACCTACAAAGCGTGCCCTACCAATTTCAGCCGCACTCTCGCCCGACCGCTGCGGCGCCGCATCAATCGCGGAGCGATTTTGTTGGCAATTGGCCCGCTCCTATGCCTGCTCGACTTTCTGATGTAGCATTGCTCTCCGCTTCTGCACGACCTTCGCCTCCTTTACAATTCCTTCCGCGATGAAACCCTCCTTAATTGTCCATGGTGGTGCCTGGGATATTCCAGATGAAGCCGTTCGAGCCTGCAATGAAGGCTGCCGCAACGCTCTTAGCGCTGGATGGAGCATCCTCGCTTCGGGCGGCTCTGCCCTCGAAGCCGTCGAAGCTGCTGTGATTGCGCTCGAAGATGATCCTGTTTTTGACGCTGGCTTCGGCTCTCATCTCAACGCCGACGGCAAGGTGGAGTGCGACGCCATCGTGATGGATGGAGCCACGCTTCGCGCCGGCGCGGCTGCCGGTTTGCAGCGTTTGAAAAATCCCATTCGCCTCGCACGAAAAATTCTGGAAGAATGCCCGCACATGATGCTCGTTGGCGAAGGTGCGGAGCGCTTCGCAAACGCTTCAGGTCTCGCGCTCTGCAAGGCCGAAGAACTCGTCAGTAAAGCAGAGTGGGAGGCCTTTCTTCGCTGCAGCAAAGACGAGCATGCCGCGATTCACCACCGCGGACACGAGCAAGGCACGGTTGGTGCCGTTGCACTCGATCGCGAAGGCCGTCTCTTCGCGGCCACTTCCACCGGCGGAACCTGTTGCAAACTTCCTGGCCGTGTCGGTGATTCTTCGTTGATCGGCTGCGGTTGCTATGCCGATTCGCAGGCAGGCGGCGTTTCCTGCACGGGTTATGGCGAAGCGATCATGAAAATCGTCATGGCCAAAACCGCCGTTGATTTTCTCCGTCGCGATTCGTCGAACGAAGAAGAGAAGCGTGCCCTCGCGCAATGGGCTACCCACAACGCCGTCCAGCTTCTGGCCGAACGTGGAAGAGGCACCGGTGGACTGATTCTTCTTGATCGTTTCGGAACTCCCGCATTCGCGTTCAACACGCCACGCATGGCGTATGGATTCGTAAACCCGGATGGCTCGTTCGTTACGGCCGTCTGAGCCTGGTGTTCAATCCGGTTTTCTTTCGCGTCCTTTACGGCGGTGGTATAAGTCGCCGATGGAATATGTCACGCCGCTGAAGAAAGTCGCTCGCGGCAGATTGCCGTATGCTCCGACGTATAGACCACTATCGAGAATGCATCGTGAGGAGATGCTGTAGATCGCGGCGCCCATGATGGTCATCGTGGCTGGGGTCATAGCATTCGTGCGGCTGAAACCTGCGATCTCCGCCGTCATCCCCCATTTCCCCCTTATGCCATGAGAATAAGCGAGCGCCGTGAAATAATTTCGGTCGAATCCGCTTCCGCCGGGCCGCCCCAACCATTGCGCCGTCTCGTTAAAGTCCAAGTGATGCTTTCCAAAATCCTTGCTCACCAGGATTCCCGCGGAATGGCCGACAGCTCCGACACCCAATTCGGCGGGTGCCGTCGGGATAATCGCCGAATAAAGCACAGAGAAAGTGGGCCGCCAATCTTCCTGTTGGAAAAGCTTGCACTTGAATCCCGCGCCGGAATCGCCAAGGCCGGCAACGCCCGCATCGCGCTCGAGCAAGTTGTTTGCAAAACGGAGCTCAAGATTTTTTGTCAGCCCAAACTTCAGGAGCCCGTTGATATTCTGATGACCGGACCGTTGGCCGGATTGACTTGAGCCGGATCGCTGCCCTGAGAAGACTGCCCGGTGCCCTCTGCGTCTGATGGACTTTGTGCCGCTGTCGGAAGACTGACGACGGGAATGACGCACACAAGAAACAGCAATACGAATACGCGCCGAAACAAATGTTTGTGGGGCATTATTTTTGCTTAGCAGAGCTTAGCAGCTTGTGCCTTCGAAAATTGTGACAATGGATGGAAAAATTGTCCGACAATGTTCGTCATAGGATCGGAACGGCGATGACGGAACGTAACCTATCTTCTGAAGCGGCTGGTCTGTGCTCACACTGCCGCCATTCACAAGTAATCGAGTCGAGCAAAGGGTCCGTGTTCTGGCTCTGTGAACTCAGCAAGACCGACCTGCGATTCCCGAAGTATCCGCGCCTGCCGGTGCTTTCCTGCGCCGGTTACGAACGTCGAAGCGACGATCAGCAGCCTTCCAAGCCAAGTGAGCCAATCAATTAACTAACTTATGTCAGACTCCTCTCGGGTCAACTCCATCCGCGAACCGGGGTGTGCCGCTGCTCCTCTCCCTTCGGCTGTGCGTTCAGCTCGTGCTGATTGCCTTTCTTTGCCTTGCGTATTCGGCGCGAGCGGAAAGCTGCGCATCACTAGCACTCCGCCCGCCCTGTGGCATCATCTCGCTAGACTCGTATAAATCCTTAGTGGACCAGATCGCGGCGAAATCGTGGATAGTTTTTTCGATTTCCATTGAAGGTTCGACAATTACGTTTTCGGTTGTAGGTTTGGCAGAGAGTCTCGCAGCCGTCTCAGTTTTATCCTGGGCAGGCCATGATGCGCGGTACAAGCCCGTGCCAAGAAACCATGCGAACTAGTGAGTAAGCGTCGTACAGCCTCCGCTCGGCCGAGGGTACTGCGAACTGCTCCTCGTCGTCACGCCGGAGACTTCCCCATTACCTCACAAGCAGTCCGTTGGCATGGGTGAACACACTGTGTTAGCATCCGCGGCGGGTCGAACGCTTCGGCGAACGGCCCACACAGGAGAACGGACCAGGGGTATTTTTCGATTGTCCTTCGCCTCGTTGCGCCGCAAAATAGTTTCTTGAGCGACGCAGCGGGACCCAGGGGTTCAGGGTTTGTTTTACTAACCCTGACAGAAGTTAAGCGGCGCGAATTTCGTTGAGGCAAAATTCTGCCGCGCAGCAAGAGGCCACGCTCTCCTTCCCCAGCACCTTAACTCACCCAGGCGCAGGCCCGCGCCTGCCATTGACAGGACGGACCTCGCCTGCACGCCACGAGCGGCGCAGATTGGGAGGTCTGTATGAAGACGTATCTCACCAAGGACATCAGAAACGTTGGCATTGTCGGCCACGGCGGCACCGGAAAGACGCAACTGGTGTCGTCGTTACTCTTCACCGCGGGAATGACGCCGCGTTGGGGAAAAGTTGCGGAAGGAACCACCACAACCGACTTTGACGAAGAAGAAATCGCCCGAAAAATCTCCACGCAAACCGCTCTTGCCCACGCAGAATGGCCGTGCACGCTTTGTGCCGGCTCAAATGTAAAAGTTAATTTCCTCGATCTCCCCGGCTATGGCACCTTCATCAACGAAACCAAAGCTTCCTTGATCGCCGCCGATTCCGCATTGATCGCAGTCGACGCGCACGTCGGCGCGCAAGTAACCACCGAAAAAGATTGGGACTTCTGCCTGGAATACGATATTCCGCGCGCATTCGTGCTCACGTGGATGGACCGCGAACTGGCAAGTTTCGAGCGTTCCATGGAATCGTTGCAGCAGGCCTTCGGTCGCAGTGTTGTCGCGCTGCAACTGCCGATCGGAACAGAACGTGGATTTCGCGGCGTGATCGATCTCGTTGCGATGAAGGCTCACTTCTACACTCCGGATGGCGATGGAAAGCCAAAGATTGAAGAAATTCCCGCCGCGCTTGCCGAAGACGCAAAGGAAGCTCACGAAAAATTGGTCGAACTTGTAGCCGAAGGCGACGATGAGTTGATGGAGGAATTCTTCCGCGAAGGCACAATTCCGATTCAGGACTTGATCCCTGGTGTACGCAAAGCAATCGTCGCCGAAAAAATTGTTCCGGTATTGATGATCTCCGCCGCTCACAATATCGGCAATGGCAGCCTGCTCACATTTCTTGCCGACGTGTTTCCACATCCCGACGAACACGAAGAAGAGGGCTACACCGAGCCGGGCGGAAAGGGCAAACGCGTGGAACGCAAGTACGATGACGCGCAGCCGTTATCGATTTTCGTCTTCAAAACCATGGCCGACCCGTTCGCGGGACGCATCAACTATTTCAAGGTAAAGAGCGGTGTTCTGAAAAATGACGCGACCGTTACGAATTTCGTTCGCGGAACTCAGGAAAGAATGCAGCACATTCAAGTCGTGCAGGGGAAGGCGCTGACAGAAGTTGGTGAACTGCACGCCGGCGATATCGGTGCAATCGCAAAATTGAAAGATACTTTGACGGGCGATACGCTCGGTGACAAAAATGCTCCCGTATTTTATCGGCCTGCTCAGATCCCCGAACCCGCCATCACCTTTGCCGTCGAACCCAAGACACGCGCCGACGAAGACAAAATCGGCGTGGCCATCCACAAAATTTTGGAAGAGGACACAGCCCTACGGTTTTCCCGCGATCCGCAGACAAAGGAATTTCTGCTCGCAGGCTCCGGTCAGCAGCACATCGAAGTTGTCGTTGCAAAACTGCACAAGCGCTACCACGTCGACCTCACGCTCAAACCGCCGAAAGTTCCTTATCGAGAAACCATTCGCGGGCGTGCCGATGTTGAAGGCAAACACAAGAAACAGTCCGGCGGCCACGGCCAATTCGGCGTCTGTCGCGTGAAGTTTGAACCCGCGGAGCGCAACAAAGGCATAGAATTTGTCGATGACATTTTCGGTGGTGCGATTCCCCACAACTGGATTCCCTCCGTCGAACGAGGAATCCGGGAAGCAGCGGCCCGCGGCTATCTGGCTGGATTTCCGATGACCGATTTTCGCGCAATTCTTTATGACGGAAAATATCACGACGTCGACTCTTCCGACATCGCCTTCAAGATTGCCGGATCACTCGCGTTCAAAGAAGCGATGAAGCAAGCGCGACCCGCTTTGCTCGAACCCGTAATGCACGTCGAAGTTTATGCGCCTGACCAGTACTCGGGCGACCTGATGGGTGACCTGAGTTCACGCCGCGGACGCATTGAAGGAAGCGAAGTACGCGGCCACACCGTGGTGGTCAAAGCGCTCGTTCCGTTGGCCGAAATGCTCTCTTACGCCACCGATCTCACTTCCATGACCCAGGCACGAGCTAGCTATTCGATGGAATTTTCTCACTACGACATCGTTCCAAACGAGCTCGCGGAAAAAGTGATCGCGTCTCACAAAGCCGCACACGGCGAACAGCTAGTCGAGGAAGAAGCCTGACCTTCGTTTCCTGCCGCAAGCTTGCGGATCTCGGCAGCGGAGGGGGGGTCGGAGCTTCAGCTCCGACCTAGACACTCCCAAACTAACGGGCTTTAGCCCCTGAGGAAATGTCTTCCGAACGTCGCGAAAATCGCGGCAAAAACATGCCGGTGTACTGGCGATGTTCGGTAAACGCTTCTCCGAATTCCTGAGCGAGAAACTTTTCTTCCCTGCGCGCTTTTCGATACAGCGCGAGAAAAACAAATGCAAATCCGACCAGCCCGCTGAGCAACCCTTGCACGATTGCAGTTGCCAGCAGCGCCGTGAGCATTCCCGTGTAGATAGGATGGCGGATCCAACGGTAAGGTCCGCGGCGAATCAGTCGATGACCGGTCTTGATCGTGACAGTGCCGCTCCAGTTGCTTCCGAGTGCGAAGCGCGCCCAAACGGAAAAGAGCAATCCAAGAATTGTGAAGATCACGCATAGCAGCGGCAGTGAGGAATGTTCGGGAATGATTCTGCGCGAAAGAAAATCTCCGCCAAATCCTCCCCGGAAAATCAGTGCAAAGCCCAGCCCAGCGGGAATCACGTGCTCAAGGCGCTGCGCAGGAGATTCCCGCCGTTTTGTGGATTTGCTGAAAAACGCCATCGCTATCCAGCAAACAACCCAGACCATCCACGCGCGGCCAGCAATGCGAAAAGCATCATGCGCACCCAGCGAGAGAGCGCGCGCCGAAGCGCTATCATCAATGAGGAAGCCGGAAAACAGAAATTCAAAAATCATAAGATCGCGTGAGCCAGCATCATTTTTTGTTCAATTTGAGTGTAAGCCAGTTCGCTCCTTCCTTTGTTCTGGATTTTTGCTACGTACCTGCTTTCATCGCAAGCCTCGCATTTAGGGCCCTGAATAGATCCCAGCCCCCATAGGGCCACCGCCAAATTGGTGCTTGCCGCAGTCAAATCGCCTTCCAAAATGGACGCACTATGAAAACTACAAGCCGGCCAAAGGCAGATCAAAAAGCTGGAGCTCGCACGCTGGCGATCCACGCCGGCGAACCGAAACGCCACGGCGTAAATGTCGGTGTTGGGACCAGCATCTGCCGCAGCTCAACCTTCACATTTTCATCCACGCAAGAAATGAAAGAGTGGGCGGAAGGAAAAAATCAGGCCTACATCTATACGCGTTACGGGAATCCGACGCTAACAGTAGCCGAAGAAAAAATTGCCGCGCTCGAAGGTGCGGACGCTGCGGTAGTCACTTCGAGTGGAATGGCCGCCATTTCTTCCGCGCTCCTTGGAGCTTTGAAGCAAGGCGATGAAGTGATTTCGACGGCGCAACTTTACGGCGGCACCTATCGCTTGATGCGCGATCTTTTCCCCGACATGGGCATCACTGTCCGCCAGGTTGGAACTTCGCTCGAAGGAATCGAAACTCTCGCCACACCACACACAAAGGTTTTGTATGTCGAGACGCCGACAAATCCAACGCTGCGTTTGGTGAATCTGAAACACGCGATTGCGTTTGCCAAAAAACACAATCTTGTCTCCATCGTCGACAATACTTTTGCCACTCCGATCTTGCAGAAACCTCTCGAGCTCGGTTTTGACATGGTGGTGCACAGCGCAACGAAATATTTGGGCGGACATTCGGACATCATCGCGGGTGCCGCGGCGGGCAGCCGCAAGTGGATGGAGCGCGTGCGCCACATGGTGATTTACCTCGGCGGGTCGATGGATCCCGGCGTGTCGTTCCTGCTGATTCGCGGAATGAAAACGATGGGCGTGCGCGTCGCGCAGCAATGCGCGAATGCCATGGCAGTCGCAACTTTTCTCGAACGGCATCCCAAAGTTGCGCGCGTGCACTATCCGGGCCTGAAGTCGCATCCGGACCACGCCCTGGCAAAAAAACAGATGAAAGGATTCGGCTCAATGCTGGCATTCGACCTCAAGGGCGGGCTGCCGGCGGCACGGCGATTCTGCGATCGCGTGCAACTGTTTTTGCTGGCGGCGAGTCTGGGCGGCGTGGAATCGCTGGTGGTGCTCCCGGTGTATAGTTCGCACTATCGGATGAGCAAGCAGGAACTAGAGGCGGCGGGAGTGACTCCCGGCACGGTGCGAGTTTCGGTCGGCCTTGAAGATGTAGAGGATCTGATTGCGGATCTGAAACAAGCGCTCTTGTAGCGTTCGATGGGCTCAGATGGAATCAGTGGAAAATGGCCGGCTGCAAGAGGATCATACTGTTTTGCCGCGCGGGCCGGGAAGCATAGGAGGGCAAATGGGACACAAACTCGTGTCGCTTATGTTGGCGTTGCTGGTCTGTTCAGTTGTGGCGCGCGGAGTTACTCTCGGAAAGGAAACTTCGCCGTTTGAACGACTGAAAACATTGGTTGGCGAGTGGGAAGGTACGAATTCTGCCGGGCCGGTGAAAGCTACGTACACGCTTGTCGCGGGCGGCAGCGCGCTGATGGAGAGGCTACAATCCGCAAACGAGCCAGAAATGATCACGATGTATTCCGCGGATGGCGATCACATTCTGATTACACATTATTGCAGCACGGGAAATCAGCCGCAGATGAAAACGGAAACCATGTCGGGCGGTGCGGAGAAGTATACATTCACGCTGGTTCGCGTCACGGGAATGAAAACGCAGGATGAAGGACACATGGTCGGTCTTGTGCTCAGCTTTCCCGACAAGGATCACCTGACACAAGAATGGAAATACCAGAACAACAAAGGAAAAACGTCGGCAGATTTATTCCACCTAAAACGGAAACCGGAAAAGGCCGCGACGATTGTGCCCTCCGGAAACTGAACCAGTCCATCGCGAAGTGCCGGACAATTTCGGCAAAAACGATTTCGGCAAAAACTCACTAATTATCCTTCACATTATTTCACCAAGTCTGAAATCGAGTGATTGCGTCTTCCTGCTGCGGCCACTTTCGGAATTGCCCGAAATTGCCATTAGAATGAATTCATGGCGCCCACCGCGAATGATTTGAGTCCGCTGCAAAAGATTCGCGCGTCGCTTTTAGCAGGTGAGACGTCACCTCGTAGGCTTGCCGAGCAAGCGCTTGCAAACGCGAATCAAAACGCCGGACGAAATGTTTACCTCTCGCTGAATAAAAATTGTACGCTCGGTGAAGCAGATCGCACGCTGGAAAAATTTGGCGCCGTTGATGACAAACCGCCGCTGTACGGGCTGCCGGTTTCGCTGAAAGATTGTTTCGACCTCGAAGGATTCCGCAGCACTGCCGGTACTCGCTTCTACGCTGAAAAAAGTGATATTGCGCAAGAGGATTCGGCCGTCGCGAAACGTTTGCGCGCGCAGGGTGCAGTGATTGTTGGAAAAACCAATCTGCATCCCCTGGCGTATGGCATCACCGGCGAAAATCCTGATTTCGGCGATTGCCTGCAACCTGCCGACGCGAAACTGTTGACCGGCGGTTCGACAAGCGGTGGCGCGGCCAGCGTGCAGGAAGGCTCGGCGGTTGCGGCGATCGGAACCGATACTGGAGGATCGATTCGAGTTCCCGCGGCGCTGTGCGGGCTGGCGGGATACCGCGCGTCGATTGGCCTGGCCTGGGATCGCAAGTTGTGGACCGGTGGAGTGCATCTCGCACAATCTTTTGACACGCTCGGATGGATTTTTCAGGACTTGCGCGATGCGCCGCTTCTTGCGGAAGGCTTGTTCGGCCTGAAAGCTCCCAGTGAATCCAATCCGAGTGAGAGGGGCTTGCAAGTTCCACAGTTTCACGTGAAGGTCGGCGCGATTGCACCGGAATTTCTTCACGATTGCGATGCGAACGTAGTGTCGGCGTTTAAAGCGTGCAAAGAGTTGCTCGCCGAGTCGGGAGCGGAGCTGCATTCGTTTGAAGCAGCGCACTGGGAAGATGCGCTCTCCATTTATGCGCCGATCCAGGCGAGCGAGGCGGCTGCGATTCACGCGTCGAAGACAGGTGGAGACTTTTCGCCGTTTCCGTCGCCGATCGGTGAGCGTTTGGCGTGGGGCGCGTCGCTTAGCGCGGATGAAGTTAGCCGGCAACGATTGCGGCATGTGGAATTTCGCGAGAGCGTGGATGCGTTGTTCCACTCGTTTGATTTCCTGATCATGCCCTGCTCGCCAATCAGCAAGCTCGAAGCCGGGAAGGATCACACGCAAACGCGGAGCAAAATTTTGCGGTACACGACTCCGTTGAGTTTGGCAGGAACACCGGTCGTGACTGTGCCGTTTCCAGGTGGAGCAGGAATTCAACTTGCGGCGGCGCGCGGCGAAGATGCGCGTCTGCTCGCGTACGCAGCAGCGTTGATTTGACTCTTACGTACCTGCCAAGAGCAATATTTATGGATTGACCGAGGTAGGCCACCCCCAGAAGTTCTAACCGGATAAAGGCTGCCTACGCGCGCGAACACGATGGCACCGGAATGAGCGTAGCGTCGATGTATTGTGGCTTGCCGTTCACCATGACCGGGCGGAAGCGCCATTGGAGCACGGCATTGTATGCAGCGAGAAACACATCGTTCGGCATGTCGTGAGCCGGTCCAGCAAGAGTGAGTTTTCCGGCTTCGTCAACTTAGATATTAATTGCGACGTCTTTGAGCCTGCCGGCCACACTTCTAGTTCCTCTCGTCGGAGACGCCGTGCATCAGGCTTCGCCGATATCTTCGTGCCAGATGGCGGGATTTTCTTGGATGTAGTTGGCGAGGAGGGTGACGCACTCTTGGGAATCGAGGTCGATGACTTCGATGTTGAGGGAGCGGAGCCAGTCGATGCCGCCCTGGAAGGTGCGGCTTTCGCCTACGATGACGCGAGGGAATCCGAATTGGCGGACGAGGCCGCTGCAATACCAGCAGGGCGCGAGGGTGGTGACCATGGTTAATTCGCGGTAGCTGCGCTGGCGGCCGGCGTTGCGGAAGGCGTCGGTTTCTCCGTGCAAGGATGGATCGTTATTTTGTACGCGGCGATTGTGGCCGGAACCGACGAGCGTTCCTTGTTCATCGAAAATGGCGGCGCCGATGGGGATGCCGCCTTCGGCGAGTCCTTTGCGGGCTTCCGCGATGGCGACGGCGAGCATGGCGTGGTGGTCGAGAGGGTTTGTCATTGGCGGGATTATACCCGGGTGCGGTTGGAGCGGAGTTCGTGAAAAAGAAAGTCAAAAACCGCATCTATGAGGCAGGCACTGGCGTCAACTTGAGATTTTGCGTAGACGGTTGGGATTGCCTGGGAGATGGATCAGTGGGCTCGCGGTTTTCCAAGCACATCGCGCTTCCGAGATAAACTGACATGGGCGCCTCCTGTTTGGCTCCATGCCAAACGGTTCAAGCACGATGCGCACGAGCATACATCTGCCTAGGCACGGAGGCCTGCCTCATGCCATCACCTTGAAAACGCAACCTTGCGGCACCTCAATTTTGCTCGAATCGTAAGTGCTTCTGGCCGCGTGCCGGTCGCGCTCTACAGCAGGCGGATGGAAAAATGCGGTAGTATGGCTCGCGTAGGCGCGAGGATTTTGTACACGATGAGCCGAGCATCACGTGAAGTTGCTTCACCGCGAGTGGTTAATATCGAAGATTTGCGGCAGCTTGCAAAGTGGCGGCTTCCCAAAGCGGTCTTCGATTATGTAGATGGCGGCGCGGAAGACGAATCGACGTTGCGCGAAAACTGCCGGGCGTTTTGCGACTTCACATTTCGGCCGCGGCAAGCAGTGAAGTTTCCCGACTACAATTTGCGCACGACTGTGCTGGGAATGGAAATTTCGTTTCCGGTATTTCTGGCTCCTGTGGGTTACAGCAGATTGATGCATCCCGGCGGCGAAGTTGTAGCGGCTGCAGCGGCGGGCGCTGCGGGTACGGGTTACACACTGTCTACGATTTCGGGACACAAGCTGGAGAATGTGCGAGCGGCGACGAAAGGTCCTGCGTGGTTTCAATTGTATTTGGTAGGAGGACGCGGTTGCTCGGAAGCTACGATTGAGCGCGCGAGAAACTCCGGGTTCCATGCGCTGGTGGTGACCATCGACACGCCAATCGCCGGCATGCGGGAGCGCGACTTCCGCAATGGTATGAAAGAGATGCTGGGCGGATCGTTTTTTGCAAAACTTCCTTATTTATCAGATGTTTTTGAGCATCCGGGCTGGCTGCTTTCTTTTTTGCGCGACGGCGGAATGCCGCGGCTTGAGAACATCGTGATTCCAGGGCAGGGGCCTATGTCTTTGGTGGATGTCAGCTCGGCGTTGTCGCGAGCGGTTGTGACCTGGGAAGATTTGAAATGGATTCGCGATTTATGGAAAGGGCCGATCATCGTGAAAGGCGTGCTGATTGCCGAAGATGCGAAACGCGCGGTGGATGAAGGAGCTGCGGCGATCGTCGTTTCAAATCATGGCGGGCGCCAACTGGATTGTGTGTCGCCGTCGTTGCGCGCGTTGCCGGAAGTCGTCGCGGCAGTGAATGGCCGGGCGGAAATCCTGATGGACGGCGGCGTGCGTCGCGGAAGCGATGTCGTAAAGGCGCTGTGCCTTGGAGCGCGCGCGGTGCTGATCGGCCGAGCGTATGCTTATGGATTGGCCGCGGCGGGCCAAGCGGGTGTTGCGCGAGCGCTCGAAATTCTTCGCGCGGATGTGGATCGAACGATGAGGCTGCTTGGTTGTTCGTCGGTGGCGGCGCTCGATGCGACGTATTTAAATAGAACGCGCGAAGATTGGTGATAGGAATGGTAGAGGAGCCTTTTCTATTTTTCGGTTCGTGCAGCGGTGATCGATTTACGAATCGCAGCAAGTGGGGCGTCATCCTGGAATTGCACGGTTCCGTTTTCTTCGCGGATCCCTAATTCCTTCCAGAGCGCCGCCAAGTCAGTTTCCGTCGGGCTGTTTCGCATGCGCTCATAGAGCTTCACCAGAACATCGGTTCCAGTCGCGCGATCGCCAACATTGAGCGCTTTCTCCAGTTCCCAATCCTCGCGCATGTCGCCGCCGGCATTCAGGATTCCGCGAAGAGCGTCTTGCAGACCTTTTTTGTTTTGCGTTTGCCGGCGAATTTCCACGTCCGCCAGGAAGCAGAAAAGTGCGCCGCCCCAATACGTCCTGCCCCAAGTATGCGTGTGATCGAGTCCCTGATCGCCGGACTGCGGCAAGCCCTTGGGCATGTCGCGAACCAGTTCGAACCACATGCGCGAAGCGTTGAATTGGCCAGCTTGTATGCGCGCGATCGGCTCGACGTAGGTAGCGATTCCTTCTTCAATCCAATGATGCTCGTCGGGCACGGATGGAAAAGTCAGGTGCACCATTTCGTGAGTCAACATCCAATCGGTAGCGAGGTCGTCCGCGGTTGTTTCGTTTCCAACGGCGATTCGAATTAATCCGCCACGCATGGAAAACGTGCGGCCTCCGCGGACACCTTTGCCATCGAACGGTCTGATCTGGAGAAAGACGTGGGGAACTGAATAGCGTCCGTAATACGCCACGACAGCGTCCGCGGCGTTCTGGACCCAACGCTTGAGTTGTAGGTCTGAGACTTGCGGGAAGGTCGCGTCGATCGAGACGTCGATACGCGAGGAGCCAGCGTCGATTGCGAACGTAGTTTCGGCGCGCGTTTCAGTTGGAGTGAACATAGAGAGGAGAAAACGCAAAAGGAAGAACGGAACAACCGAGCTCGAGCTTGCCGTGCCGGTCACAAAACTCCTTCGCCGTGTCGATTAGCGACGTTCAGCAACTAAGAGACGCGCGACTCCCCTGCAGCCGGACTGGGCAGATGAACGAATCGCCGGAGTAAATAATCCACACAAAATTTTCCGGGTCCAAAAATCAGGACGATGGCTGAGGCAATCAGAAACGTGTAGGGCGCCGCTGCATAGAACTTGTCGGGATCGGAGAAGACGGAAAAGAGCGCTTCGCGATCAGCGGTTACGTAGGCCATGATCAAGTTAATCGTGAGGACCAGCGAGGTCATCCGCGAAAACAAGCCGAGAGCAAAAAGGATGCCGCCAAAAAACTCAACGCAGGCGATGAACACCGCCATCTGAGCCGGCATCGGGAGGTTCAGACTGCCAAAAAACTGTGTGACTCTGTCGAGGTTGTGGAGTTTGCCCCAGCCGCTTTCGATGAGTTGCCAACCCCAATAGAGACGGACCAGGAGGAGAAAAGGGGACTGAAGACGAGAGACGAGCGCGAAAAAGCGGTCGTGGTATTTGCTCAGATTGTTGATGAGTGTGCTCATGGGTGCTATGGATTCGCGAGTTGCGGAAAGGTGTCAGCGTTTTTTCGAATTGTAGCTTGATTTTTGTTTTTGCGGTGGCGCACAAAACCAGCCGAGGTTGGACCAATTGCGGAACCATTCGGTCACTTGAGCGGGGTCAGCACCGGAATTCTTGGATCGCTTCCCAAAAACTTCGTTGACTGCTTGTCCAAGCGTTTTGCCTTTTTGAATGGCCAACAGCAGACCATATTCCGCCGCTTGCAAGCGACGGAAGTAAACCGAATCGTCGTTCCGGTGGACGGCAAGAAAAATTGTTTTTGGCCTTAACTTTGCAACTGCCGTAACGCGCTTGCGCTTTCTTCGCTCGCGGAAGGCGTTGCTCAAAAATTCGGTATCGTCGTTAAAGCGCTTGATTTCGAGCACCAGCGCGTCGACAGGATAGTGAAATTTCAAAAGACTCATATAAGGCTGCAGCTTGAGACGCAAATCGCCTCCCGCGGATTTTGCAACGTCGGCTGGTCGAAGCGGTTCTTCAGCGGCTCCATCGAACGCTTCGATATCGGCCCATTCGAGGCGAACCATATCGAAAGCGATTGCCTGTTTTGAACCCGCCCAATGAGGATTTTTTTTCAACCAGGGTTCGAGATCGCGCCCGAGATTGCGGAGCGTGAAGGATCGTGAGGGCCGGTCCGTCAAATAGGCTTTACAGAGTGATTCGAAGCGGCGATTTCCCAGAATCGCCTGCAGGCCAGGAAAATCTTCGGCCAGGCTCGACATCAGCCGCCACCAATATTGTCGGTTGTAGATTTCGAGGCGTTCGAAAGAAGTGAGGCGGTCATTCGGCTTGATGAAACGTGCGGCATGCTTGGACATGGCTTCGCCATTCGGAGCGCGCTTGCTCATGTGTTCCGACGGAGTGAGCGGCTGCATCACCGCTTTGGCCATCGTGCGTTGGAGGCTCAGCAAGTTCATACGGCACGCGCCAGAACGCTTTTCGCAAGAAAACGATTCGCTTTCAACGCTTCGTTATGAACTTCGCGAAAAGTCGGAATGCTATCGTCCCATTCCAGCAATGTTGCAGTGTGGCCGGCTCTTTGAATCGCGCGGTCGTACAATTTCCAGACCGGGTCAATCACCGGATGATCGTGGGTATCGAGAATATATTTTTCGTACTTGGAGTGCCCGGCAATGTGAATTTGCGCGACTCGTTCGGGGGGAACGCTGCTGACGTACGCAAACGGGTCAAAGCTGTGATTTTGTGAAGAGACGTAGATATTGTTCACGTCAAGCAGAATTCCGCAGTCCGCGCGTTCCACAACTTCGTTCAGGAATTCCCATTCGGTCATTTCGGAAACGTGAAATTCGGCGTAGCTACTCACGTTTTCGACAGCGATCGGCACTTCCAGAAAGTCGCGCACGTCGCGAATCTTTTGTGCCGTTTTTTTTGCAGCTTCGAATGTGTACGGCATGGGAAGCAAGTCGTGCGTGTACCTTCCATCGACGCTTCCCCAGCAGAGGTGATCGGAGAGCCAGGGTGTCTTTGTGCGTTTTACCAATTCCTTCAGGCGGCGGAGATGTTCGCGGTCAATCCTGTCCGCCGAACCGAAGTACATGGAAACGCCGTGCTGAACGACGCGGTATTGATCCAGGATTTGATCGAGGACGCTCAGAGGACGGCCGCCGTCGATCATGAAATTTTCAGAAATAATCTCGAACCAGTCGACGACAGGCTTACGCGTGAGGATGTGATGGTAGTGAGGAGAACGCAGGCCAATGCCAATGCCGTAGTCCGTGAATCCATTAAACCGATTAGCGGGCAACTGATTTTCTCCCAGTCAGAATTTCAGCAGAGGATTCTAGTAGAGGCCGGCAAGAAGTACCGGCCCCTAGCTTACAAGCCTATTTCCGAAGCGTTCTTCAGGCAGGCGGTTTCTCTTCCATCGGCTTTCCGTCCGTCCGGCAGCCGCCCTTACCCTTGCAGGAGTTCTGACCCTTGCATCCGTTATCGGACGACTTGCAGCCGCCCTTACCTTTGCAGGAGTTTTGGCCTTTACAAGCGTGCCGGTCCTTTGGATCTTTCGCTTTCTCGGACTTTTCCGGCTTCTGACTCGGGTCCTGGCTCGAGGCGTTCAAACCAGCCTTGGCGCTGGACAGCAGATTTGACGCCTGAACGGCATTGCCACTCGCCAGCAAACCCGCGAGCGCTGCACCAACGATCAAGCTCTTCCTTGACTTGGTCATAACAGTTCTCTCCTCTTATTTTTTACGATCGATTTTCCCTCAAGACGGCAGGCCGTCCCGAAGATCATTGAAAAGCCGGGCCAGATGGCAAATGACGAATATCAATTTTGCATCCCGCCCAGGGTTCTGCTGAGGACTGGCTTCAGTCTTCCCCGCCCCTCATGATGTCCAGGGCCCCGTAAGGTTACAGAGCCCCGTCTGCCCGGATAATAACGCCAGCCAAACGGCCGGAACAGTCAATTTTTCGTCTTTCAGAGCCGGGCATCGCGGGGCGCTGCATTTGCTGTCAAGCCTTCTTTCTGAGCTCCACGATTGATGATAGGAGCTGAGCAAATCGGGCCTGTACAAACAAAGCAAGCTGCAAGAGTAAGTTAGAGATGAGGCGCATCATCGATTCGCTAGCCGTCTTTCGTGGGCGCCCGCCTGTCCTCGATTCCTTTCACTCTTAGACATACGGTAAAAACTGGACGTCGGATGGCCTGGGCGGGCCACGTTCGGAAGAATCGTTTTAGTGATGCCACATGGACGGAGGCAATCGCTGCCATACACGTCCCGATTCGCGAGCACTTTCACTCATCGTCCTGGAGGACGATACCTTCCTGGTGGACGTGCGGTTCCAAAAGAGTGCAGCCTGACATAGGATTGGTCCGTGACTTTCGGCCGACTGATTGCGTTGATGCTCACCCATTGATTTGATCGCGAGACTCAAACTGAGTGATTAACGAAAACACACCCAAGTCGCGCGTGGGGCAATTGTGGCGCGCTTTGCTAGATGAGCTCTCCCGCGACCACAATAAGAAGTTAGAGCGAAGCGACCTCGCCTGTTTTGCGGGCATTCTGGCATCTCTTGCCGCAGGTCTCGCTGCTTCCTGGCAGCGTTGGGGAAACCCATTAGTTGATAGCGGGCGAGAACTGAACGTTCCCCTGAAGCTTCTCCACGGCGAAAGGCTGTATTCGGAGGTGGGCTACATTTATGGCCCGTTCTCCCCCTACGTCAACGCCGCCCTTTATCGCCTCTTTCATCCAAGCCTATGGGTCTTGTGGGGCCATGGGATTCTTTCTACTGTGATCATCCTCGGCATGGCTTACTGGATTGCCCGGCAGATCGCCGGCCGCTTTCCCGCGACGCTTGCATGTGTGGCCATCACTTGGGTGTGCGCGCTGAAGTCGCAGGGAAATTACATGATGGCGTACGCGTTCGGTGGACTCGATGGCAGCACTTTCGTTCTGGCAGCTACGATCTTGTTGATGGTCTTTTTGAGAAAAAAGAACCCGAGTCTAATTCTGTGCGCAGGGATTGCGGCTGCGCTCGCGGTTCTTTCCAAAACGGAATTCGGCGGCGCCGCGATCGCAACCGGCATCGTAGCTGCGTCACTCGCGGGATATCCGCGCATCCGAAACATCATCCTATGGCTTGGACTATTTCTCACTCCCGCGGCCGGGTTACCCGCGCTGGTTTTTTGCACGTTCGCCACACGCGTCGGTTGGTCGACGCTCACTCACGATAGCCATCTTTTTTTTGGCCATGTTCCCTGGCAGCTTATGTACTTTAACGGGCAACGATTCGGATTTAGTCATCCGTGGCATTCGTTGGGTCTGATGATCGCTTCATTGGTTCGCTTGATTGCTTTTGGGGGGGTCGTGGTTTCCGTTAGCTATTTGATCGAAATGCGAAAGCCCGATTCTTTCCGCGGAAGTGGAGGAAGGGCGTCAAGGCGTTCGTGGGCAGTTGCGGCGCTTCTCATTTCCTTGATAGGTCTTGTAGTTTCGGGGATTGGACTTTCGGATCTTGGTCCGTTCATGCCCATGCCACTTCTGTTGCTGATTCCGGTGGCCGGCGGCGTTGCTGCGTTCGTGCGGGCGCAACGAGATGGCCTTGAGGCCGCGCAGATCCAGGCCGCCACCTTGGTGATTATTGCCGCGTCAGCGCTTGGCAGCCTGGCGAGAATCATTCTTCGCGTGTCTACAGGCGGAGCGCTCAGCTCATTTATTTTGCCCGGCTCGGTGATTCTGTTTGTGTACATTTGGGTGCAGGTCTTCCCGTTGGTGCTGGCGGAGCCCGCCGTGCGCCGCCGGGCTACACAATTGGTTTACGCCGTTCTCGTCGTGGGCGTGCTCCTGACTGCCGTCACGCTATCCGTACGCTATCGGCGAAAATTCCCCTATCCGTTCGCGACCGCCAGGGGCACATGGCGGACTTCAACGGAGCTTGGTGCTGCATTTACGCAGGCATACCAATTCGTTCAAGAGAAGACTGTGCCAGGGGATTTCGTTGCCGTTCTGCCAGAGGGAACTTCACTGCTGTTCTTATCCGACCGGCAAAATCCATTGCGCGAAGAGATCGTTACGCCGGGCTTTCTGGACGCTACAGGCGAAGCCCGCGCAATAGACGCCCTTCGTAGTAGACATACGCCCCTGATCTTCATCGCAAACCGCGCGACTCCGGAATTTTCGGAAACCTTGTTCGGAAAGGACTACAACCAGCGTCTCATGTCCTGGATTGAGCAGAACTACGCCGTGTGCGGCGTCTTTGGAATTCGCCCAGATGCGTCGCTCCAGATCGGCGCTCCGGTCTTTTTTTTGCGCGCATATTGCCTCGCCCCCACAATCTCTGAAAACGCAGACCATCGCAGGACGAGAAACCTTTTTTACACTGAGAGTAGAATGGTCCTCGGGAGCAATTCCGCAAGGGACAAGCAGACACTCTAGAGGTGGGTTTTGGCGGCGACAACTCCTTTGCACGGGTATTTTCGAGTTCTGTTTCTCTATGATGTAGCCGAGGCCATCGCTCTAGATGTTCTCCGATCCATGCTCGAATCAAAAGGCGTGGAACTCCGATCGAGTGTGGTCCACCCGATCCCGCATCATCTAAGGTTTGAAAGACCTCCCGGCGTGGAGCCAGCCGGTCTAATGGTCCTGGAGACAGGTGAAAGTGTCGAAGTAAGGACGAAATACTATGACTATGGAGTGGTCAGCATCGAACTTGAATTGCCATTTGAGGGCGATTGGGAGTCTCTGGTTTTGCAGTCCTACCGATGGATCAACGCCGCGGAACTCGAGAATCGTGCCAGCGACCTGCTTACCATTGCGTTGAACCGTATAAAGCCGGCGCTCGTTCGACCTTACAAAACCTGGCTGAGAGAGGACTACTTTATCGTCCATTTTCCAGAAATAGCCGGGGCAGATGGCAAAAACTTGTCGGCTGGGGAGCTACTTGCATCTCGTGCCCAGGAGATTGCGCAGCTTGTTCGCGGCGATGCCGTGCCCTTGTCGGAGGCAGAACGACAGGAAGTTTTGCAGTCGAGCATTTCCTATTCTCGAACAGACCTTCTGGTAGTGGGCTGGACGGGCGCTTTGGTCTATGGCGGCACAGAGGGCGCAGAGATGACGATCCAGATACTCGAATATGCGAACACGCAGCTGTTGGAATTCCGTCATTACGACAGCTTGCTTACGCAGTTACTGGACGGGGTTTATCGCGCGCTAGAGCGTAAAACTACGGCCTGGCGACTCTCGCGCGAGGCGGCTCGCCTCAACACGATTCGCTTGGATGTTATGGAATTGACCGAGAAGGTGGATAACGCGATCAAGTTCTTGAGCGATATGTTTTATGCGCGCCTGTATAGTTTGGCCGCCGCCAAAGTCGGCGTGCCAGACTACCGGGCACTGGTGGACCAGAAGCTGCGCACTGCCGGCGAGCTATACAGATTTATGGTGGACCAGTTCAACCAGACCCGTAGCTTTGTGCTGGAGTTGGCAGTGGTGATTATTCTAATTGTCGATCTTTTCTTTCTGTTTCGCGGCAAGTAGTTGACTGGACGATTGCCTTTGGTGAGGTTGAATCCTCGAAACCCCCATTCACAGCGCCTCGTTGATCGAAGCCGGCTCCAGCTTCGGCGCCAGAAGATGAACGAAACCCAAGGCGAGCAGATACACCGAACCCGCGATGAAGAACGGCACTATGTAGCTGCCGGTCCATTGCAGGAGGTGACCCACAAGATTCGCAATCAGCATTCCTCCAATGGCGCCGGCCATTCCGCCGATGCCTACGACGGAGGCCACGGCGCGGCTTGGAAACATGTCTGAAGAGAGCGTGAAGAGATTTGCGGAAAAGCCCTGGTGCGCCGCCGCAGCCAGGCCGATGATGAGAACGGCTGACCACAGGCCCTCCACGCTCGTGGCGAAAACAATTGGCGGCACACATAACGCGCAAACGAGCATGGCGACCTTGCGGCTCACATTGACCGTGGAGCCTCGATCAATCAATGAAGACGATATCCAGCCGCCCGCGACGCTCCCGAATGCCGCGATCAGATAAATTGTCGCCAGCGGCAAACTGGCCTGGAGCAGCCGGAGGTTATGCCTTCGCTGCAAAAAGTCCGGAACCCAGAATAAATAGAACCACCAGATGGGGTCAGTTAGGAATTTTGCAATGATGAAGGCCCACGTCTGGCGGAGAGACAGCAGACGGACCCAGGGAATCTTTTGCACACTTTCGTTGGGATCACTGCGAATGTAGTCGAGTTCCGCGCGCCCACAGCGACGATGCTCTTCCGGCCTGGCATACAGTACCAACCAGAAAAACAACCAGACGAACCCCAGCGCACCCACGGTGAAGAACGCCCAGCGCCAGCCTAGAAGCACGGTGATCAACGGCGCGACAATCGGCGTCAGGATTGCACCCGCGTTCGTGCCGGCGTTGAATATCCCCGTGGCCAGCGCACGCTCTTTCTTGGGAAACCATTCCGCCACACACTTTATGCTGGTGGGAAAGACACCAGCCTCGCCGACGCCCAGCGCCGCACGGGCCATGACGAATTGGCCGAGGGTCCGGCCAGCCGCATGGGCCATGGATGCCAAACTCCAGAAGATCATTGCCAACGAATAGCCGCGGCGGGTTCCCAGGCGATCCACCCAGCGCCCCACCAGCAACAAGCCCACTGCGTAGGCGGCTTGAAAGGCCGCGACGAGGTGGCCATAGTCCACCTCAGTCCAGCCGAGATCTTTTTGCAGCGTCATCTTGAATATGCCAAGGATCTGGCGGTCCATGTAGTTGATCATCACGCCGAAGAACAACAGCGCGCAGATCGCCCAACGGAAGTTGCCAATCTTCGTGTGGGTCCTCGTCGATACACCTGCAGGCGCAGTTGCCGCTTCCGAGCCGCGCGACGAAATGAATGTGTGATCTTCTCGATCCATAAAAGAGTCCGCCAAGGCGCGCCTGCTACTTTTGGCCCGCCTCCAGGCGCAACCAACCTGCAGGATTTTAGCAACTACTCATGCGTTGTGTGCATATTGTCTGATCTTGCGACTACATTTGATTGAGCCGACGGGGATCCCGAACAGTTTTGCATGAGCAAGTGTCGTGATAGCATTTCAGCCCTCGTGGGTGCTTGTTTGTCTTCGCGACGGGATTTCATACGATTTGCGCTTGCCGGGTCGTCACTCCCATTTATGCGTAGTCAGGGATTGGGCTCTAGCCTGGCGAACGACCGGACACGCTGGTACCGCGACGCGAAATTTGGAATGTTTATCCACTGGGGACCATACTCACTGGCCAGTGTGGAGGCCTCGTGGCCCATAATGACACCCACACCGGCGGGCATTAGCGAGGCCGAGTATCGCGAGTTGCCAAGGCGGTTTAATCCATCAAAGTTCGACCCGAATAGTTTCATTGACTTGGCTAAGGCCGCAGGACAGCAATATATGGTGTTCACGACTAAACATCACGATGGCTTTTGCATGTTCGACTCTTCCTACACAGACTACAAGATCACGAATACTCCTTACGGAAAGGATGTCGTTAGGCAACTGGCGCACGCTTGTCGTGAAAGGGACATGCCACTTGGGTTTTACTACTCGCCGCCCGATATGCACCACCCGGCTTTTCGTGACACCACGAAATTGGCGAAAGAAAATTGGAACGGGGAGCCTGCACGTCCTGAGTGGCCGATGTATCTCGAGTATACGCGGCTACAGTTGACCGAACTGCTGACGAAATACGGTCCGGTCGCGTTGGTCTGGTTCGACGGACTGCATCATCAGGAGAAATACGATGGCAATCGCTTTGTTGAGCTGATTCAGAAACTGCAGCCTGCCGCTTTGGTGAACGATCGAATTGGCGTGCCGGGAGATTATCAAACTCCGGAGCAATTCATCCCTAATGCGATCCCAACGAAGGGCGTGCGTTTTGCGGCGACCGATACCAGCGTTCGGCAAGAATTGAAGGGTGTAGCTCCGCCGCCGGAAGATTTTCAGTTGTGGGAAACCTGTATGACCATAAACAAGACGTGGGCATACAACGCGAATGATCGTGAATACAAGTCGGCGGAATTTCTCGTTCGGAGCCTGGTGGAAGTCGCGAGCCTGGGCGGCAACTTTCTGCTGAACGTTGGACCGCAACCCGATGGCTTCGTCCAGCCTGAATTTCAGCAGCGTCTCCGCGCCATCGGCGATTGGCTCGCCGTGAACGGCGAATCCATATATGGAACCACATACGGACCAGTGCAAAACATGAAATCTGTTCGAACCACGGCAAAACGCGGGAGACTCTTTCTTCACATCTTCGATTGGCCGTCGTCGCCATTGGAGATATCTGGGCTGGACACGAAGGTGATGTCGGCGAACATGCTCGCAGGAGGGCAATCATTGAAATTTCGACAGACAGAACGCCTGCTACAGATTGACCTGCCTCAGAGTCCACCCGATTTGAACGTGACCGTCGTCGCCGTCAGAACTCTCTAGGAGGACGCTCGCAATCCTGCGGCAATGACCGACGCAATGTGGGTCATCCAGGCGATGCAATCGGGAAAGCGAAGTGCTATCCCGCCGATGTCATCAGACGCCTGCGAATCCTCACGGTATAGTCTAGAATTGGGAAAATGAACGCCGGATCCGCACCACCGCTCTCCCCTGGTCTCGAATGGGCGCATCCGCTCGTCCGCGACTGGTTTGTCAGCAGCTTCGGCACACCTACGGAACCGCAGCAAGAAGGCTGGCCTCAGATTTTTGCCGGCAAAACTACGCTGATTTCGGCTCCAACAGGATCAGGAAAAACGCTGGCGGCCTTTTTAATCTGCATCGATCGCCTGGTGCGTAAAGCGATCAGCGGAGAATTGAGGGACTGCACCGAAGTTCTCTATGTGTCGCCGCTGAAGGCGCTGAGCAACGACATTCAGAAGAACCTGGAAATTCCTTTAGGCGAAATTCTGCAGCTCGCAGGGCAGCGCGGGATCCTCATGCCGGAGATCCGCACCGCGGTGCGCACCGGGGATACGCTCGCGCACGAGCGACGTGCCATGCTGGCGCGTCCGCCGCATATTCTGGTAACCACTCCGGAATCCTTCTACATCCTTCTAACTGCGGCGAAAAGCCGCGAAATGCTGCGAACTGTCGAGTCCGTCATCGTGGACGAAATCCATGCCGTAGCGGACGACAAACGCGGTGCCCATCTGGCCCTTTCTCTGGAACGCCTCGACCATTTGACTGGCAAGCGCCTCACACGCATCGGACTTTCCGCAACGCAGAAACCGATCGAACTCGTGGCCCGTTTTTTGATTGGCAGCGATCGCCCAGATCCGGCAATCGTGCAAATCGGTCATCGTCGCGAGCTGGACCTGGCAGTCGAAGTTCCCGGCAGTGAGCTTGGCCCGGTCGCGTCCAACGAAATGTGGGCCGAAATTTACGACCGGCTCGCCACTCTCGCCAGGCAGCACCGTTCGACTCTTATCTTCGTCAACACCCGGCGACTCGCAGAGCGGATGTCGCTTCATCTGGCCGAGCGGTTGGGAAAGGAAGCGGTCGCCGCGCATCACGGCAGTTTGTCGCGCAAGCTGCGTCTGGTAGCCGAGAAGAAATTGAAATCCGGAGAGCTCCGCGCGCTTGTAGCAACGGCATCTCTCGAACTCGGTATCGATATCGGCGCGGTCGACCTGGTTTGCCAGATCGGTTCGCCGCGTTCGATCTCCGTCGGTTTGCAGCGTATCGGCCGAGCGGGTCACTGGCGCGGCGCCGTACCCAAAGGCCGCATCTTCGCGACGACGCGCGACGAACTCATAGAGTGCGCCGCGCTGGTGCGCGCAATCCGCCAGGGAGATCTCGACCACATCGCCATTCCCGAAGCTCCGCTGGACATTCTGGCACAGCAGATTGTGGCCATGTGTGCTGCGGAGGACTGGAATGAAACAGAATTGTTCGATGCCGTGTGCCGTGCGTATCCCTATCGCGATCTTGTACGAGCGCAGTTCGACGAAATTGTCGAAATGCTCTCCGAAGGCATCGCCAGCACGCGCGGACGTTACGCCGCATATCTTCATCACGATCGTGTGAACGGCATCGTCCGTGCCCGGCGTGGCAGCCGTTTGGCAGCAATTACCAGCGGCGGCGCCATTCCGGAGAATGCGCTGTACACCGTGCTTGCGCAGCCCGAGGGCGCAGTTGTCGGCACGATTGACGAAGACTTTGCGGTCGAAAGCCTCGCTGGCGACATCATGTTGCTGGGAAACACTTCCTGGCGAATCCGACGAGTCCAAGCGGGCAGTGTTCTGGTGGAAGACGCGCAAGGTGCAGCGCCCACCATTCCGTTCTGGCGCGGCGAAGCGCCGGCACGGACCGACGAACTTTCGACACACGTCGGAGCGTTACGAGAACAAGTCAGCTCGTTTGTTCCTTGTGCTGTCTCTGATCCCAACGCGAAGTTGCCTCCAGAGGCTCGCGCCGCAATAAGTTGGCTGAAACTTGAATGCGGTCTCGACGACGCGGGCGCCGAACAAGCGGTCGAATACATAGTCGCTGGCCGTACGATCTTGGGAGCGGTCCCTTCTCAATCGACAGTCATCGCCGAACGGTTCTTTGATGAAAGTGGCGGCATGCAACTTGTGATTCACGCGCCTTTCGGCGGGCGTATCAACAAAGCCTGGGGCCTTGCACTGCGCAAGCGTTTCTGCCGGTCGTTCAACTTCGAGCTGCAAGCTGCCGCGACTGACAACGGACTGAATATTTCACTGAGCGAGCAGCATAGTTTCCCGCTTGCGGACGTTTTTCATTTCCTTCATCCGAATTCCGTTCGTTCTGTTCTCGAACAGGCTGTTCTGGCATCTCCTGTTTTCACCACGCGGTGGCGCTGGGATGCCGGGCGCTCTCTGGCCCTGCTTCGTTTCCGCGGTGGGAAGAAAGTTCCGCCGAATATTCAGCGTATGCGAGCGGATGATTTACTGGCTGCGGTCTTTCCAGAGCAGCAGGCATGCCCGGAGAACCTTGCAGCCGGTGATATCAGCATTCCCAATCACCCGCTGATTCGCGAAGTGATGAAGGATGTCCTTAGCGAAGCGATGGACATCGAAGGTCTTGAGCGCTTGCTGCTCGGCATCGCTAGCGGCAAGGTCAAGTGTTTAGCGATAGAGACGCCGGTGGCGTCGCAATTTTCGCACGAGATTCTGAACGCTAATCCGTACGCGTATCTCGATGATGCGCCGCTCGAAGAACGCCGAGCTCGTGCAGTGGAAATGCGTCGCGTCTTGCCGGACGCGGTGCTCGAGGAAATCGGGCGGCTCGACCCCGCCGCCATCGCGGAAGTATGCGAGGGAGCATGGCCTGATGTACGCGATGTCGAAGAACTGCATGACGCGCTGCTCACGCTAATCGCGGTGCCGGCTCCAAGCGACACGGCGCGAGACGGCAGCAGGTTGAGCGCGACGCTCAAGAATTCCGTCCCTTTGTGGGCCTCTTTTTTTGAAGAGCTCGCGAGAGAACGCCGCGCGGGGATTGCGAATGTGGGTCACGAGGGGTATTGGGTCGCTGCCGAACGCGTTCACGCCTTCATGCAAATATTCCCATCGGCGACGTTCGAAGTGGCGCTGCCGCCTGTCGTGTCGCCGGAAGTATCACGCGAAGATGCTTTGCTGACCTGCGTCACAGGATGGATCGCTCACAGCGGCCCAGTCACTGCCAACCAGCTGAGTAACGTGCTCGCAATGCCAGTCTCCGAAATAGAAAAATCTCTGTTGCGGCTCGAGTCCAGAGGAGTCGTTTTGCGCGGTAAATTTACCGGAGCCGCTTCCGGCGATATCGTTTCAGGTTCGACAGAGTGGTGCGAACGCCGCCTGCTTGCCCGCATCCACCGCCTCACGCTTGGACGGTTACGGAAAGAAATCCAGTCCGTGACTCCCGCGCAATTCATGGATTGGCTGCTTTCCTGGCAGCACGTCGCGCTGCGCACGCAGCTGCTCGGCGAACGAGGCACGCTCGAAGCGATCCGTCAAATGCAGGGCTTCGAAGCGCCCGCAAATGCATGGGAACGCCAGATTCTCCAGCGCCGCATCGCCGACTTCGATCCCAAGGTGCTCGACCATCTTTGCCTCACCGGCGCGATCGGCTGGGGCCGGCTGTCGCCGCACCCCGCTACGCTTGAGGCGCTGACGGGCGGAAAGCGGCGCGTCGTTCCCACCAGCGTCGCGCCAATTACCTTTTTTGTGCGCGAAGATAGCGACTGGATGATTCCACGGCGCGAAGCAGGCGAAATGCAGCCGATGGGTCTGAGTGCGGACGCCGCAGCGGTTTTACAGTTTCTGCGACAGCGCGGCGCTTCCTTCTTTGCCGATATTGTGCGAGGCACGGGCAAGCTGAAGGCTGAAGTAGAAACCGCTCTCTGGGAACTTGTCGCAGCAGGATTGTTGACAGCGGATGGCTTCGACAATTTGCGCGCACTGATCGACCCCAAACGGCGCTCCGGCCAAGGTAGCGGACGAATCGCGCGTCCGCGACACAGTGCTGGCCGCTGGTCATTGCTTTATTCCAGTGATGCCCACGACCATATTCAGGCGCTTGAAGCGACTTGTTGGATGCTGCTGCGTCGCTACGGAATCGTCTTCCGCGAACTTCTTACCCGCGAAACCATTCTTCCGAAATGGCGGGACGTACTGATTACTCTGCGACGCCTGGAAGACCGAGGGGAAGTTCGTAACGGCCGGTTCGTCAATGGGTTTTTGGGCGAGCAATTCGCCTTGCCGCTGGCCGTCGAATCGTTGCGAGCCAAGCGCAAGCAGAATCCGTCTGGCGAAGTTACAACGATTTCCGCAGCAGATCCGCTGAATCTCGTCGGCATCGTGGTTCCTGGCGAACGTGTTCCTGCGAACTCCGGAAGCGCTGTCGCTTTTCGCGATGGCGTCGCGGTCGAACCAGACGAACGAGCGCTCGAGCGAGCGAATGTTCTCCCAATGCCTGTGGCGCGCTGACAGCCTCTAACGTACGAATGGCGGGAGAGCGGTCGCAAATTGGCCCAGTGCTGAAAGACTTGACGCTGCTGTTTTTAGATAATTTCTTTGTTTGGCTGCTGCTGCCATTGGAAGTCATCGTCAAAAACCGGGATATTCTTGGCGGAACGTGAGTGGCGATCCAAACGCTGTTCGACTACCTGGAAGGCAGAGGGACACTCGAAGACTTTCTCAAGGGATTTCCTACCGTCTCGCGTGTTCTCATTTCCCGCTGAGATTGATGCCGGTACCAAGCAAGACGACTCGCACAACGGTCTTGAAAATCGCTAGACTCGCAAGGGTCTCGTGGGTTCGAATCCCACCTCCTCCGCACTAAACTGAACGTAGCATTGAATTTAAATGGGCTGCCCAGTTTCTGTTTGGCCAAAACCTTTATCCCAATTTATCCCGATTCAAATCTTTGCCTGTCCAGCGGTCCGCAAAACCGTTAGGCTCGACCTCTACAAATAAAGCGACGCTTCGCGAAACCGTGGTATCTCGGTCGGAGATTGCCCGTCATACGCCAAGCGGACGACAGCGGCCTATCAGATAAGATCCTTCCGAAAATGCTCAAGACATATTGCAGTCCCATAGAAGATCTGTTATATATGGGTCTCCAATAGGAGCCTCATGGCAGATAAGAACGAAGTCTGGCTGGGAACTCTGTCGTTGATGGTATTACAAACATTGGCGACCATGGGGCCGCAGCATGGGTACGGCCTTGCCAGGCGCATCGAGCAGATCAGTGGCGACCGGTTGTCCCTCAACTACGGCACGCTGTATCCCGCTTTACTCAAGCTCGAACAGGAAGGGGCCATCACTTCGGAATGGGGTGTTTCCGACAACAATCGCAGGGCCAAGTTCTACAGCCTAACCAGAATGGGGCGCAGGCAACTCGAACGTCAGACACGGGACTGGCAACAGACGACGGCGATCGTGGCCCGCTTTTTATCCCCTTCTGAGGAGGGCTAATGCGAAGGCTCCGGAGATTATGGATGCGATTGCGCGCCACAATAGGCTCAGGCCATTGCGACCGGGATTTTGGCGATGAGCTAGAGAGCATTCTCCAGATGCATGTTGACGATAATTTGCGTCGCGGTATGACGCCCGAGGAAGCACGTCGACAGGCTCACATCGGATTGGGCGGTGTGGAGCAGGTCCAGCAAGTCGCGCGCGACCGCAGAGGACTGCCATGGCTGGAGGTATTTGGGCGTGATCTGCGATATGCGGCACGTACCTTGTTGCGGACGCCGGGATTCGCCGCGGTGGCAATGCTAGTGATGGCAATCGGTATTGGCGCGAGCGTTTCGTTGTTCACCGTCATTCACTCCGTTCTGTTGCGCCCCTTACCCTTTCCGCACTCGGATCGCCTCGTGGCAATCTATAGTCAGGACGCTGTCTGGTCGCATAATACGGTGGCTCCGGGCGATTTCTACGATTGGCAGAACGCCTCGCACGGTTATGAGCAGATGGCTATCTGGCGCTGGACAGGATTCAACATGCCGGCCAGCGACGAACAATTTCCCGAATTCCTCAACGCTGGCACCTGTTCGTGGAATTTGTTCTCCACTCTTGGAATCAGTCCAGTGCTGGGACGTTCCTTCACGCCAGCTGATGACAATCCTGGCGCCGCACGTACCGCGATTCTCTCTTGGAGCTTGTTTGAGCGCAGTTTCAATCGCAATCCTGCGGTCCTTGGGAATACCGTTCGACTCAATGGTCAGCTTTACACGGTGGTTGGGGTTCTTCCGGACTGGTTTCGATATCCGAATCCGAAAATTCAGTTGTGGGTGCCTTGGCAAATTGAAATACCTCGCGAAGTCCAGTGGAGCCACTACGATCACATCGGCTACGTTGTAGGGCGCCTTAAGCCGGGCATCCAGTCAACTGTTGCGATTCAGGAGCTCAGCGCTGCCCAGCACCAGATCTACCTTCGGCTCAACGGCACCGGACCAGTTAAGCAGGGCGCCGTTGCAACACCGTTGTTGGAGGACATGGTCGGAGAAGTAAAAACGCCTTTGTATGTGTTGTTATCAGCGGTGGTCTGCCTCCTCTTGATCGCTTGTCTCAATCTCTCTAACCTCCTCGTCGCACGGTCAGCAGCTCGTCGCAGAGAAATGGCGATTCGCACAGCCCTCGGAAGCAGTCGCCTCTGCCTGATTCGGCAGCAACTGACCGAAAGTCTGCTGATTTGCCTGGGTGGAGGAATCGTCGGCCTACTATTCGCAACTGTGGGAACTCGCTGGCTGACGACACATTGGGACGGGCTGCCGCGCGCCTATAGCGTTCACTTGGACAGCATGGCCGTTGCGTTTGCACTTGGGATCACTGCGACGGCGGGAGTTCTGGCCGGCCTGCTGCCTGCCATCTCTGCGAGCGGCAGTAATGTTCTCTCGGCTCTGCAGGAAAACTCGCGAGGAATTGGCGGAAGTGCATCTCGCACGTCAATGCGCAAAGCATTGTTAACCGGCGAGGTTGCCTTAGGAGTTTTCTCCGCCTTCGAGCTGTCGACTTGGGCTGCACAACAAAGAACGTGCTGACCATGAACTATTTCCTTCGCGGGGACAAATACTCAAAACCCGAACAGATCGTAAACTTTGACACAGAATTACTGGACAAGGTACGTCATATTCCAGGTGTGAAGGCGGCCGGACTCACGAACGTTGTGCCGGGTGATGGCTACTATGGCGATCACGAATTCTGGGTTCCGGAGCATCCGCCTCAGCCGCTTGGAGAACATCACTTCGCCGCATACCGCACAGCCGATCCCGACTATTTCTCAACCCTTCAAATTCCCCTGGTCCGAGGGCGCTTCTTTTCTGAGAATGAGCGACTGGAGCACGACAAATACGCGATCGTGAACCAGGAATTCGTTCGGCAATTTTTTCCTGCCGAGGATCCCATTGGAAAGCATCTGCGTGTGGCATGGCGGACTCCGCAAGGAGAGAACTACGAGATCATCGGAGTGGTTGGTGACACGAGCTATCAAATCGACCGCTCCGCCCGCCCTATGATGTGGTTTCCGATCTTGGCAGGTATTCCCGGCAATTCCGGTGATTCCGTATTGGTTGTGCGCTCTGCAAAAGACGTAATGCCACTCGCAATTCCGATCCAGAAGGTGATTGCCTCTCTGGATCCCGACCTTCCGGTCAAGAACATACTGACGATGGAGCAAATTGTGGGTGAATCCACCGCAAATTCCAGTTTCACTGCAACGTTGGTATTAAGTTTCGCGGGATTGTCTCTACTGCTGGCGGCAGTAGGGCTCTATGGTGTGCTGTCGTATCTAGTTACCCAGCGAACGCAAGAGATCGGCATTCGCATGGCACTAGGTGCAGAGCGAGAGCGTGTGCTACGCCTGATGCTACTGGATGGACTGAGGCCGGCGCTGATTGGGCTCGTGCTCGGAATGGGGGCTAGTATCGCTCTCACACGATTGATTCGTACTGTCCTTTACGGGACAAGTCCGCTGGATGGGACCGTCTTGGCCTTGGTCGTGGCAACTTTGCTGATTTCCTCAACTGCGGCATGCCTTGTCCCCGCTTGGCGCGCAGCGCGAATCGAGCCGATGAAGGCGCTACGGTCAGAGTAAGGCGGATCAAAATTATTGCAACCTTGTGGAGCCTAAGAGGCAAGTATTTGTCATGAAGTTTCTCCTCGCAGCCATTGCAGTGCTGGCATACCTCGCGATAGGTGCTCTAGGTCAAACGCCTGGCCCCAAGGCTGCGGTCAAGACTACGACCATCCCGCTGGACAGACTGGATGAACAGCAGCCTCGCAATGTGAAAACGGAATGGGTAACGTACAAAGGACGAAAAGCACTGCGGGTAATTGACACCGCACCGCCAGATGTCGCCGACGGAATTCAACTTGTCATCTTAAATGAGACTGACTTTCGGGACGGCACGATTGAAATCGAGTTGACGGGTGAACCCAGCCCGACGGCAAAGAGCTCGGCACCGCGAGGATTCGTTGGTGTGGCCTTCCGCGTCAATCTTGACGCCCCCAAGTACGCTGCAAAGTACGAGTGCTTCTACCTGCGTCCGACGAATGGGCGCGCCGACGACCAGGTGCGACGCAACCATTCGACCCAATACATTTCTTACCCGGACTTCCCCTGGTTTCGATTGCGTAAGGAGTTCCCGGAGAAATACGAGAGCTATGCAGACGTCGTCCCCGGAGAATGGACCAAGCTGAAGATCGAAGTGCATGGTGACAAGGCGCGCTTGTACGTGCAGGGCTCGCCGCAACCGGCCCTGGTCGTCAACGACCTCAAACAAACGCAAGGCAAGATTGCCTTATGGGTTGGAACCGAAACGATCGCGCACTTCGCCAATCTACGCGTATCACACTGATTTCGAGAATCAGAGTTGCGATTGACATCAGTGGTGGTTACACCAGCGGATAAGACTTGGCGCCAACCGGTTCGTGGGCAGTAACAACTTTGGTGGAGGCGGCGCAAGTTGAACAAACCAAAGGATGGATGTGATTGACTCAATTCCGTCCAGTTGGTCGGCAACCCTTCCCTTACCGGATTACGTCAGAGATTGCCCGTCACTCGTCGTGGAATGGTAGCGGGCTTTGGGAAACATCTGATTTGCTTGCCCTCACGCCGCCGTGGCCTGCAAAATAACCCCAGCCGGAGGCAGCCTGGCCATGAAACCCGTGCGCTCTGTGACGACGGCATGCGTGCCCGGAATCATAACTCTCTCCATTTTTATGGTACTTCAAGGGCCGACCGACATTTCCAAGGCCGCGCAGATGAGGAGTTCCCTTCAACCCTTCGCGCAGCAGGTGCGCCAAGTGGAGACCACGCTTGCCTATCTTGGCCAGCCTCTGACTCAGAAGGATCACGAGGCGATTAACCTGGCCATCGCTGATCCCGACGAAGCTGCCGCGGTTCGACATCTGGAGCAGATCCTCGACAATTACACGCTAGCGATCGTAGACATCAATCCAGAGAGCCGCGTCAAGGTGCAGGCGGGAGCGGCGAAAGCGGAGTTGGTCGAAGGCGGGACGCGGATTTTTCTAGTGAAGGTGTTGAACAAGGCGGGAGTGACTTCGCGGCTCGTGGCGGAAAGCCCAAACGCTGCTCCGATTTTTGTGCAGTCCGATGGGAGTCCGGAGCCGCCCAAGACCATCTTGCGGGCGGATACGCGAGATAGATGGATGGAGCTGGAACTCTACGACAGGGATCCGATGTCGCCGCGGCTTTCCGGTTTGCCGCTGGAATACCGGATTTTGACAATCTATAGCCGAGATCGAGGGCAGCGTTCCGCAGCGATTGGATTCAACGTGGGGCAGGGCACGCAAGATATTGGGTTCCGCAATGAGATGACGGTGGTGTTCAACGCCCTTCCTGCGCAGATGCTGCGGTTGGTAGTTCGCGATGAAAACGGCGCGCCGACGGTGGCCGCGTTTACGATACGCGACGGTCTGGGCCGACTCTATCCAAATCCCGCGAAGCGTCTGGCGCCGGACCTGTTTTTTCAGCCGCAAGTCTATCGGGAAAACGGTGCCACAGTCCTCGTGCCCGCCGGTTCGTACACAGTCACTGCTTCGATGGGTCCCGAGTATCAGCCCCAAACGAAGAAGATCGAGGTCGAGGCTGCCAGCGCGAATGAAGTTTCGTTCGCGATGAAGCGTTGGATCGATCCGCCGAAATACCATTGGTACTCGGGAGACCATCACGTACATGCAGCGGGCTGCTCTCATTATCAGAATCCGACGGAAGGGGTGCAGCCGGAAGACATGGTGCGGCAGATTCAGGGCGAGAAATTGAATGTGGGCGCTGTGCTGACGTGGGGACCGTGCTACTACTACCAAAAGAAATTTTTCAGCGGCAAAGATCACCCTCTTTCCAAGCCAAACGAGTTGATGCACTACGACCTGGAAGTTTCGGGATTTCCGTCAAGCCATGCGGGGCATCTGGTGTTGCTCGGCCTGACGGATCAGGATTATCCGCATTGTGTGCGAATCGACCAGTGGCCGACATGGGATTTGCCGATTCTGCGCTGGGCCAAATCTCAAGGTGCATTGGCGGGTTTTGCCCACTCAGGGTGGGGACTGGAGGTGAAGTCGAAGGAAATTCCGAACTACGAAGTTCCCGGGTTCGACTCGATTGGCGCCAACGAGTACATCGTGGACGTGACATATCCTGGCGCGGTGGATTTCATTTCCACGATGGATACGCCTTATCCCTCGGAGCTCAACATCTGGTATCACACGCTGAACGTTGGATTCCGGACGCGAGTTTCAGGTGAGACTGATTTCCCGTGCATTACCGATGCACGCGTCGGGCAAGGGCGCGTTTATGCCAAAGTTGACGCGGCACTGAGTTACGGCGCGTGGCTGGAAGCTCTGCGTGCTGGGCGCAGTTATGTTTCGGACGGCCGAAGCCACTTGATGGATTTCAGCGTGAACGGGGTTGAAGTGGGAACGGCGGCTAGCGAGGTGAAGCTGAAGGAAAAAGGGATGGTTCATGCAAGCGTGAAAGTTGCGGCGTATCTGGATCCGAGCCCGCTGAACGCCGACACGATTCCGTCTGATCGTGGGCAGCAGTTCTGGATGAGCAGTCTAAACAACGGCAATGCCTCGAACTCAGCTGGAAGCATCCATGACCGCGCTATAGATCAAACGCCATACTGGCACATCGAACGGGCGCGCATCGAAAACACTCGCGAGGTGCCCGTGGAGCTTGTCGTCAATGGAAAGCCGGTGGCTCGTAAGAATGTTGTGGCGGACGGAGCCGTCCAGTCCATAGACTTTGATGTGACCATCGAGCGGAGCAGCTGGCTGGCGGTGCGCATCCTGGGCTCATCGCACACCAATCCCGTCTTCGTTCTCGTAGACGGAAAACCCATTCGCGCGTCGCGTCAGAGTGCCCAATGGTGTCTCGCGGGCGTCGACCAATGCTGGACGCAGAAGGCTCCGAAGATTTCAAAGGCGGAACTCTCCGAGGCGAAAGCAGCCTATGACCACGCCCGCGAAGTTTATAGTCGGCTGATCGCCGAATGCGACCAATAGATCGATGAGAACTCTTAGAGTGCTCTCCTCGATTGCGGCGGTACGACCAGTGACTGTGCTCGCCGGGGACACCAGTTACAGCATCGTGAGAAGCGGAAGACGAGATTTTGGACGAGTGGTCGACCCTTACCGGATTATGGAAGGTTAGCCCGTTATCCGACCGGAACGATGAAAAAGGCGTGGCGACAAGGCAGGAGCTGTTTCTCACTACGCTTTTTCGAGCGATCTTCGACGCTCGCCATTGCGGCCAGCGATGCGCTGTCGGAAGTCGATGCAAGTCACTCGTGCCGTAGTGCTACCATAGGATCGATGCGTGATGCTCGGTACGCAGGCGCGTAGGCACCCAAGAACGCGGCGCCGAACAGAATTGCCGCAGCGGCCAGCAGAGAGGCTGGATCGTTACGCTTGATTCCGTATAGGAACGACTCGACAAATTTGGACGCCGCTAACGCAACGACCATGCCGGCGGCCAATCCTGCCGCCGCCAGCAGCGAAATTTCGTTCAAGACCATTCGAATGACCTCGCCGGAATGCGCTCCGAGCGCCATCCGGATTCCGATCTCTCCGGTTCGGCGCGCGACGTTGTAGGAAACGGTTCCGTACAGGCCGATGCATGTGATCGTCAACGCCAGAATCGCAAACCCGACGCACAACTTCGCGAATGCGATCTGTTGACTGATCGTCTGATCGATGTCCGTCACCTGTGTTTTGATTTCCGTTACCGGAACCGTCGCATCGGCGCGACGTACGATTTCGCGAACTGTGCTGGCGTAGGAAAGCGGGTCCCCGATCGTGCGCAACGCATATTCCGCTTGATCCAACTGGGGATAACCCTGGTTAAAAATGATGTACGCCACGGGTGGAATGTCTCTAGTCAGACTTCCATAGCGCGCATCGCGACTCACGCCGACAATCTCCATATCTCGCGCAACGCGCGGGTTTTCGCCTGCTTCCAGTAGAACGACGCGCTGACCTAGCGGATTCCGGCCGGGAAAATTGTCTTTGGCAAACGTCTCGTTTACCACAACAACGAATGGCGTGCCAGGCTGGTCGTGTTCGTCGAAATCACGCCCTGCCAGCACCGGAATCTGCATCGTGTGAAAGAAGTTTGGTCCCACATTCCAAATACGCGTCCCTGGAGTTACTGGCGTGCCTCCCACCGTGAGAGGAAGTCCGGTTTCTCCACCGACCATTGAACCTTCCGACAGTGTCGCCGCACTGACGCCTGGAATCTCTCCAAACTGCCGGCGTAGGTCTGCATAAAACGCGGAGAGATCTGGTTCCTTGTGCCCGGCCTTCAGCGCATTCAGCTGAAATAACAAGACGTTTTCGCGATTGAATCCCAATCGGATCGATTCCAGATTCGAAAGCGTTCTGACAAAGAGCCCCGCCGCCACAAGCATCAGCATGGAGATCGCAATCTGGCTTGCCACCAGCACTTGCGCGAGGTTAAGTCGCCGAAGCCCGCGTCGTGCTGCGTCCTGCACTCCGTACGTTTCCTTCAACGAAGGCAGAACGTCCACTCGGGTGGCCTGCAGTGCCGGCGCGAGCCCGAATATCAGGCCCGTCAGCAGAGAAAGCCCTGCCGTCGCCGCGAGCACATGCCAATTTAGTTCCGCTCGCAGCGTGAAGTTGTTCCGGCCGCTGGCCAGCAGGAGAGTGAGAAAGCGAATTCCCCATATGGCGCACAGCACTCCACAAACACCACTCAAAGACGCCAGCAAAACACTTTCAGTCATGAGTTGCCGGATGATGCGCCACCGGCTGGCGCCGATGCTCAATCGCAGTGCAATTTCTCGTCTTCGCGCCGCGGAGCGTGCCAACAACAGATTGGCGACATTGGCGCACGCCAGCAACAAAATGAGTCCGACCATCGTCATCAGCACGTACAACGGTTGCGAATACTCCCGGCGCAACGTCTCCAGCCCGCTTGCCGCCTCTTTTACCAAGAGTTGCGGAAGATTTGCTCTCTGCTGATCGCTGGTCGCTGTGCTCGTCACCCACTGCTGAAACGCCGGAGAAAGTGCGGCTTGCGCTTGTGCCGCGCTGACGCCCGGACGCAAACGCGCCATCATTTGCACCCAGTAAAAGTTCTCAGCCATGTAGTCCGCGGGTCGAAGCCCAAATGGATTCGCTGCCGCGAGTGCCAGATTCGTCCTGAATGGCAGATAAAGCGAAGGGCTTTGCTGTGGATCGGTACCGAAAAATCCCGGCGGCGTCACTCCAATCACCGTGAATGGCACACTATCGATGATCATTGACTGACCAATCGCATTCGCAGGGCCGCCGAACCGCGCCTGACTCAAAGCGTAGCTCACGACCGCCACCGCGGGGGCGCCGGTCCGATCATCGTCGGGAAGAATGATCCGTCCCGAAACCGCCGGCACTGCGAGTCCCGAAAAATACTCGCCGGAAACAAAAACGCCGGACTCAAGATCGGCTTCACCCTTGATCGTTACATTCAGGTTGCTTGCAAACGAATATTGAAACGCGAATACGCTTGAGAAGACGGAATCACTTTTTTGGAGCAGCTCAAAGGCCGGGTAGGGGAAAATGCCAGCTTCCGTGCCTGCCTTCGGGTCGTCGTAGGTGTCGCCGCTCATCCCTTGCATGACAAAATCGCCATGTGTCGTTTTCGCGCGCCAGTTCAGCACGACCAGCGATTGCGGATCGCCAAGCGGCAGGGACCGAATCAGGATCGCGTCCATGAAGCTATAGATCGCCGAGTTGGCCCCGATTCCGAGTGCCAGCGATAAAACCGCAAGGAGAGTAAAAAGGCGGTTGGCGTTCATGGTTCGGAAGGCGTAGCGCAAGTCTTGGCCAAATTGCTCCAGAATTGTCCATCCCCACATGGCGCGAGTATCTTCTTGCACCAGCGTGAGGTTACCCAGCTCACTTCGCGCCGCCCATCGGGCTTGTTCTTCAGCCAACCCTTCTCCTTGATGCTGTTCCGCTTCTTCCTCCAGATGAAACTGGAGTTCCTCGCGTAGCTCAGCTTCCTTGCGACTGCGCCGTGCCAACCAACCTAACCTGCGAAAGAAAGACCTCATTGTCCCTCCTCATCAGCCGGGTCCAAGATCAATCCCACGGCGCGCGAGAACGCTCGCCATTTCCACTGTTCACTGGCGAGTTGTTTCCGCCCGAGACGCGTGAGTTGGTAATACCTGGCGCGCTTGCCTTTGTCGGACAGCTTCCAAGAGGCTGCGATCCATCCCTTGGCCTCAAGCCGATGGAGACCGGGATACAACGAACCAGTCTCGACTTGGAGCATCTCTTCCGAGGTGCGCTGAATGTGTTTGGCGATAGCGTGGCCGTGCGCGGGTCCCGCAAGCAACGTGCGGAGGATGAGGAGGTCGAGCGTGCCTTGCAGCAGCTCTACACGGGATGGCGGCTCGCGATGCATTGTGTAGGCATTCTACTACAATTGTGTAGGGTGTCTACTAACAATGGAAATCGGGAAGTTAAGCCGCGGATGCCCGCCAACAATGCCTCAGTCTTGACTGAAGACGTTCAACGCCCGACTTGTCGGCAATACGGAATTATGCGATGGATCTTCACGATCCGCCCGAGGGGAGTCTTGGGTACGGGCGAAGTCCGTTTTCGGTGTTTGATTCGCTGTAAATGGGTTTATCCCAATTTATCCCAATAAGCTGCCAACTGTGCCCAAACCGTCCAGAGGGAGCCGAACGGCGTCTTTAGTTTTCAGCAACTTACCAGCGAGCCAGGTTACCAGCGAGCCAGGGCGCAATCACCCGCCTTGAAAATCGCTAAACCCGAAAGGGTTTCGTGGGTTCGAATCCCACCTCCTCCGCACTAAACTGAACGTAGCACTGAATTTAAATAGGCTGTCCAATTTCTGTTTGGCCAAAACCTTTATCCCAATTTATCCCGATTCAAATCTTTGCCTGTCCAGCGGTCCGCAAAACCATGGCATCAGGGGCTCGGAGATTACTGTAAAATGAGGCTGGTCCGATTTTTGGACTAGATGAATGCCGGGACAATGGAGGAGGATTCGCGCGTGTTCAAGTATCACCAATACTGTCCTGTCGCTCGCGCATGCGAAATTCTTGCGGACCGTTGGACACCACTGATCGTGCGCGAGCTACTGTTCGGCAGCCGCCATTTCAACGAACTTCGGCGGGGTCTGCCCCGCATCTCGCGATCACTGCTTGTTGCGCGTCTCCGGCATCTCGAGGACAACGGAGTCATCGAACGGCGCACAGGCGCGCGGCCGAACGTCACGGAGTACATTCTCACCGAAGCGGGGAGCGATCTGGCGGACGTGATCAAGTACCTAGGTACGTGGGCGATTAAATGGGTATTCGTCGATCCGAACCGCGAGGAATTAGATCCCGCGCTGTTCCTGTGGAAGATGCATCAGCGCGTCGACCATCGTGAACTCCCACGCGAACGTACTGTGGTGCAGTTCGACCTCACTGGCCGAAAAGGGCGGAGGGTGTGGCTCGTTCTGGTGCCCCACGATGTCTCATCGACTTTGAAGGCTCCGGGTTTGAGGTCAGATCTGATTGTGAGAGCGGACGTGTCCGTGCTTTACCGCGTCTGGGCAGGTTTTCTTGACTATGATGCCGCCGTGCGTAGCGGGGAGATCGTCCTGGAAGGACCATCGGCTTTGGTTCGAGCCTTCCCTCGATGGTTTATGTGGAGCCCTTTAGCGGACGTTGCACGGGCGTACCGGGAACGCAGAAGAACCGCTGCTTAGCATAGCGAGATCAACCATCCACCGAAAAGAATCGCTTCGGATCCAGTCCGATTTTAGAACTTGTCGAGGCGGCAATACATTCCTATATTCGCCCCATCTAAGCCGCTGTTTTCAGCGCCAAGGCGCACGGCGGCATGTGAGTGCAACATGCATATTCGCTACCGGCTCGCTCTCGCCGATACCTTCTCTCTGATCTCGCTCTCTGCATGCCGACAAAGAACACAGGCATTCGCGTTTCCGTGACGCGGAGCAAGTTGAGACGCTCATTCACTCGGCTTATGACTAAGCGTTTATTCCAAAAGGAGGGACAGAGATGTGCAAGTTTGAGAACTCGCTCATTGAGTTCGCTGGAATCCACTGCAGAACGACCGTTCCAACTCTTTCAATTACGCTCGCAATTCTGATTATGACGTGCGCAACGTCAAACGCTGCTGCAACACTGCCGCCGGGAAACACCGTCCAGCAGTGGAACACGATTGCCGAGAACACAGTGGTCGGCTCAGGCGCGTTCCAGGCCGAGGGCTTTGTCTATATGGCCTACGTGTCGGCGGCAGTGTACGACGCAGTGGTGTCAACTGAAGGTGGATATGAGCCGTACGGCTCGGCCATTGCAGCAGATTCCGGAGCATCGACGGACGCGGCGGCGGTCGAGGCCGCATACCGAACGCTCGTTTACTATTTTCCCGGGCAGGCAGCGACGCTGAACTCGTTCTATACGGAGGCACTCGCGTTAATTCCTGATGGCGCACCAAAAACTGGCGGCCTCGCTGCCGGTCTGGCCGCCGCAACAAACATCATCAGTTTGCGAACCGACGATGGACGTCTTACGCCAATTGGCGTGACTTCCTCGTTCTCGACGCTGCCGTCTGGCCCGGGCGTGTGGCGCCTGACCCCGTCTGCATTTGCGGCACCACAAACTCCATGGTTGGGGGATGTGCGGCCTTTTATCCTGCTGAATGCCGATCAGTTCCTCCCCGATCCGCCGCCGTCGCTTCAGAGCAGCGAGTGGGTGGAGGCGTTCAACCAGATCAAGTTGTACGGTGAGGCGAGCGGTAGCGCGCGGACAAGCGAGCAGACGGCGATCGCAAGATTTTGGTCGGCGAATGTGGTCCGACAATACAATCGGGTTGTACGCGACATCGCGGACCGGCGAGGCCTTGGGTTGCTCCAGACGGCGCGGCTGACAGCGATGGTCAACACAGTCGGCGCCGATGCGCTCATCTCGTGCCTGTTCGCGAAGTATCATTATTTATTCTGGCGGCCAGTCACCGCTATCGATCCGACGGCAGTCATGGCGGACGGCCTCGGTCCTGTCCCGGGATTCGATGACGGCAACCCAGCGACAGCCGAACAGTTGGGCTGGCGGCCGCTTTTGGTGACACCGAACCATCCGGAATACCCGGCTGCGCATGGCGCGATCACATCGGCGATGGCCGAGGTCTTAAGCAGCTTCCTCGGCACACAGCGGTTCAACCTCGACATCCATGGCTTTGACGCCACGGGACTGGCTGGGAACCTGAACGCCGTAAGGCGTTTCGAAATGGCGAACGATCTTCGCAACGAGATTATCTATGCACGCTTCTGGGGAGGCTTGCATTACCACTTCTCAAGCGTCGCGGGGGTGGTCCTTGGACGCAACGTCGCGAAGTATGACCTCAGACACGCCTTTCGACCGCTCAACTGATGAAATTTATGCAGCCGTGAGCGAACTGAAGACTTCTTGCGCTACTTCTCATTCCGGGGCTTATCATGGCGGAGGAGGTCCCGGGACTCACTGAAGTTGATGCGCTCACCGCGCTGGAAAAATGGTTCAGAGGGGACACTCACCCGAAGAACTGACCGCCTGCCATCGGGACAACGTCATTGAGCGCTGCCGACCTGTTTGCCTTGTCCGGCGTTGGCTCGTTATTCCCGCAAAGGCGGTCCGAAGACGTCCCAGAGTTCGTGCCCTACGACCCTTCCCGGCACTGAGTTTTCTTTTGCGGTTCGCGTTCGATGCGATTACACTGCGGGCGTATAACTCAGCAACTCTTCCCTCTAAAGGCCATAACGGAAGGTTTGCCCGTCACTCGGGAACCTTGTCAATGCAGCACCCGGTCACCCTCTCGTATACGCCTGATCTTGAACTTATCAGAATGTGGATGCAGTTGGGAAGGGTTATGGGAGCAGGGCGAGACGCCGCACCAGCTCCTGGAAGCGCTGATCCGAGTGAAAGCGATCAAATAGGGGATCTACGGCGAGATATGACATCCACACAGCATGATCATCATACGCGGTCTGAAGCCATTTAAAGGTTTGATTATTGTCGTCCAGTGCGGCATAAATTTGTGCCAACCCGTACGGGGATACATATCGCTTGTCAGAAATACTTTGTAACTGACCAATAATCCGAAGTGCCTTAGTCTTTCTCCCCGCCACCGCATGAGCGACTCCCACCTGAGCCAAATAAAGCGGGCTATTCCCGGAAAGGCTCGCTGCTTTCTGCAGCTCAGCGAGGCCCTGCTCGTACTGCCCTATTTGTACGTAGCTTTCACCTAGCACGAGATGGGCGGCTGCGAAATTTGGATCCAAGTCCACCGTATTCCGGGCTTGTTCAATTGCGCGGTCATATTCCCGCGCCAAGTAGTAACGTAACCCCACCCAGGTGCCAATCATGAGGTTGAGCGGTTCGAGTTCCAATGCTTGTCTGGCTTCGAGTAGCGCCTCGTCGTGGCGCCCTCTTATCGACAGATAGTCTCCATACCAATGGTGGGCGTTCGCGTAGTGAGGGTCTAGCTGCAGCGCGCGCTTGAACTCCCTCTCCGCTCCGGCCCAATCCGACTGGTGGTTAAGAACCAGAGCCAGCGAGGCGTGAGCTTCGGCGGACAGTGAATCAATTTCAATGGCCTTGAGGGCCGCTGCGTTGGCCTTTGGAAGCGCCTCCGCCGGAGGGTTGAAGCCGTGCCATGTGAGTCCGCTATTGCAATCCGCCAATCCCGAGTAGGCTGCGCCGTACGCTGGATCTCTGTCGATCGCCTGTTGGAAGTAAATGGAAGCTTTTTGCATCCCGTCGGCAGTCCGCTTGTTCCAATAGTAGCGACCTTTAAGATAAGCCTCATACGCCGCAGGCTCTAATTGACGCGGACTTGCCAGCCGCCTTTGCTGTTCGGGCGTCAGAGTAATACGGATTTGGTTAGCAATGCTTCGCACGACGGAATCTTGCAAGGCAAGTATGTCCTTCAATTCGCGATCGTAGCTTTCAGCCCAGAGATCGGTCTGGTCCCTGACTTGAATCAACTGAACGGTGATGCGCACGCGATCGGTTGCGCGTCGAATGCTTCCTTGGACAAGATAGTCAGCGTGCAGCTCCTTTCCGATTTGGTCTACGGCGGCACTGCTACCTTTGTACTTCGCCACTGAGCCTCGGGCAACGACACTCAGCCGCTCCGGACTCAACCTGCCGAGCTGGGCGATCATTTCCTCCGTCAAGCCGTCGCTAAAGAACTCTTGGTCTGGATCACGACTCAGGTTGTCAAAGGGCAGAACCGCTAGGATCGCTTTTTCAGAAGATGGCCGGGCAGGTACGGGAGGTCGGTGCCATGCCCAATATGCCAAAGGCACGAGCATGAAAATGACGGCTAAGCCGATCAACGCAGTACTGCGAATCTTGGAAAAAGTAAACCCCGACGGCAGCGTGGCAGAAGCGGCTTGCACAAGACTAACCGGCGCAAGAAAGCGATAACCGTGCCTTGCGACGGTCTCGACGAATCGGGGATTATCCGCTGAATCTCCCAGGGCATCGCGCACTTTTTTGATGGCGTTATTGAGGCCTTGGTCAAAGGCTACATAAACATCCGTCGGCCAAACGTTCTGCCGTAACTCCTCTCTCGTGACCACCTGACCGGCGCGGTCAACCAGCGTTGCAAGCACTCGAAACGGCTGGTCCTGCAACTTAACCTTCACTCCTGCTTTACGCAGTTCCCCGGCTTTGAGGTCGAGATGAAATATCCCGAAGCGAAAAATCTCGGCGGGCGCACGCGGGGCTTGCATGGTGGATTGAGGAAACCTACGTTACCGCAAAAAATCACCTTGTCCAAGCATTGCAGCACAAGTTAGCCGAGAGGGCCAACCCATCAAAAATCAATAGATTAGCCGGATATAAGAAATTCACGGTCGGAGTATTTGAAGCAACGGCGACCATCGGCGAAGGTGCGCACCTGCGGTAAGAATCGCCTCACGAGAAAGGAACTATCATGAAGAAGATCATTCTATGTGGGTTCGTTTTCGCGGCCCTGGCAGCCGTTTTTGTGACGAATGCCAAAGCGGACGACCCAATCACAGCCTGGAACGAGATCACCGAGAAAGCAGTCAAAACCGCCGGTGCCCCGCCGCCAGTTGCCGCTCTAGATTTTGCCATCGTGCATTTGGCGATCTACGATGCCGTTGAGTCTATCGACGGCCGCTACGAACGGTATCACGCCTTGGTGCCCGGCGCGGACGGCTCCCTGAGTGCGGCGGCAGCCAAGGCCGGACATGACGTATTGACCGCATTGTTCCCTGCACAAAGCGCGACCCTCGATACAGACTATAAAAACTACTTGACCGCGAACGGCATTGATCCACTCGATCCGGGGGTGGCCGTAGGGGCGCACGCCGCGGTTGATATCCTGACGCTGCGCTTGAACGACGGGCGATTTCCTCTTAACCCTCCGCCCTTCCTCGGCAGCACTGCAATTGGCCAATGGAGGCCTACACCGTCGCTGCTGCCGGGACCACCGCCTTCATTCGCGCCAGGCCTTACTCCCTGGGTTGCGGTTGTTAAGCCATTCACCATGAACAGCAACTCACAATTCCGTGTTGATCCGCCACCCGAGCTAACTAGCGAAACCTGGACTACAGACTACAACGAAGTAAAAACAGTTGGTTCGCTGATCAGCACTACACGTACGCCAGCGCAAACTGAGATTGGATACTTCTGGGCTGACAGCGGTCCGGTATTGTGGCAAAACACGCTGCGGTACATTTCACTCAACTACTTGAATGACGTCGGAGACTCGGCTCGCATGTATGCGCTGGCTGAGGCCGCGCTCGCCGATGCTCAGATCGCGTGCTGGGAAAGCAAATACTTTTACAACTTTTGGCGCCCGATCACGGCTATCCGGCTGGGCGACCAGGATGGCAATCCCGACACCGAAGTCGATCCTGATTGGCAGCCCCTGATTAACACACCGAATTTCCCCGAGTACCCCTCTGGTCATGCCTCCACGAGTGGCGCGATTTCCCACGTGCTGCGGCTTTTCTTCGGCAGCGATGAGCTGAATTTTCAAATGACCACCACGAACCCAAAGGCTCTTCAGAAAACTCGCTACTTCACTCGCTTTTCGCAAGCTGAGAACGAAGTCATCAATGCGCGCGTGTACGTCGGCATTCACTATCGAAACACGGACCGCGTCTCCCGGGCGCAGGGTCTCCGCGTCGCAAATTGGGTCTTCAAAAACTATTTCCGTCCGATCGGCGACCCGCACTTTGGGGCACGAGACGAGTCGGGAAGCAGGCACGACTACTGGGCCAACCATTGCGCCCCGAGCCCCTTCGAGCCAATGTCGATGGACTCGGGCAAGTCGACGATTCGAAAAAATAGCTGAGGAGAAAGTCCATGCAGCGACTGAGTCAAAGACCAGCGCTTAAAGCTGCTGTACTGATGAGCCTTGCGGCTGCATTCGCGGGGTGCGGAGGCGGGAGCCTGCCCCTCCTACGACACGGCGACCCAGAATGTCAGTGTCACCGGGCAATACAATCTGGTGTTGACTTCTGCGAATAGGCAGGCCAACGACGAATATCTATGCAGACTTTACGCAAACCAGAACGACATCGTGAATTGAGAGACTCATTGAGGACTAGAAAACCATCGATTGGAGCGAAGCTGGAGTAGGAATAGGAGCTTTGAAAAGGGGTGTTTCCATGCGCATTTTCCCGGCCCGGCAGTTCTGCGTTACCTTTAGCTTTTCTGAAATTTCTTCTAAGGCATTACGATTGACGTGTCAGTATAGGCGCGGCATCCTCTGCGCTGTTCTTGTGCCTGCCGCCATCCTGATGGCTATTGCGGTGGTGCGGGGGCAGCAATTGTCCTTTATTCCGAACGGAGTCTTTTTTCCGAATCCGGGCGGCGCATCGCAAACCTATAGTGCGATCAATGGTGGGATCGATCTGACGGGACCCTTTTTCCAAAGTATGGGAACGAATGGGCGTTCGTGTGCGACTTGCCACCAGCCCAGCGACGGCATGTCAGTTTCAGCCGAAAATGTGCAGCGGCGGTTCGTACAAACCAAGGGTCTCGATCCGATTTTCCGGACAGTCGACGGCTCGAACTGCGATCACGGTATGGATGTTTCCACGGGGGAGGGAAGGTCTGCAGCGTACAGTCTATTGCGGACACGTGGGTTGATCCGTATCGCGCTTGCTGTTCTGCCGAATGCAGACTACCAGGTGGTTCGGGTGAACAATCCATACGGCTGCAACGAGGACGATGTCATCTCCGTGTACCGCCGCCCGTTGCCCGCCACCAACCTCCGTTTCTTGAGCGCGGTCATGTTTGACGGACGGGAATCGTCGCCGGCAACCGGCACAACCAAGATCCTGCATTCGAACTATCCCACTTCTCTTCTGGATGATCTGGCCCGCCAGTCGGTCGACGCTACCACAGGCCACGCACAGGGAGACGGAACACGGCCAACCGCAGCAGAGCAGAAGCAGATCGTGGACTTTGAGATGTCACTGTTCACCGCGCAAGCGATTGGCCGCGGAGTTGGTCGATTAGACGCCCAGGCCGCAAAGGGTGGACCCACACCTCTCGCCAGTCAGCCGTTCTTCATCAGTATGAACTCCAGCGTCCATTTTCTACTTCCGCAGTTCGAGCAGCCTGGGGGACTGGTCACACCGGGCGATGGACAGTTCACCTCCGCAATCTTCGACACCTTCAACGCATGGGCTTCACTTCCTTCCGCAGATCCGCGAGCCGCCGTTGCGCGCGGGCAGGCCATTTTCAATTCGAAGCCGATCATCATCACGGGTGTTGCCGGGATCAACGATGACTTGTCGGCTGGCGGCCTTGTCGCCGGCGGCGTTCCTTCACTCGAAGGAACCTGCGGTACCTGCCACGACACCTCGAACGTCGGCAACCATTCCTTCCCAACCCCCTTAGATATCGGGACCAGTGAACCCGACCCTTCGAATTCATCGGTCAATTTGGGCGGCCTGGATGTGAGCTACTTGCCGACCCTCACGGTGTGCAAAAAGGATCCCGCCACAGGCCTGCCGGCGAACTCCTGCAAGACTACAACGGATCTTGGACAGGGTTTAATCGATGGCGTATTCGATCACATTGGCAAGATCAAGGGGCCGATCCTGCGAGGTCTCTCCGCCCGAGCGCCGTACTTCCACAATGGTTCGGCTCAGACCCTGTCGGATGCCGTGCGGTTTTATGAGAACCGCTTCGGACTAGTTCTAACGCCACAAGAAGAATCAGATTTGGTCGCGTTCTTGACCGCCCTGTAAGGTGGGTGTTCACGCGGGCGATGGCGAAAAATGGGACAGACGGCTGTTGCGGGTTTGATTCGAGCCTGGCCCGCGCTCAAAACTGTCAAATCGGGTTTTGTGGAACCGTCACGAACGTTGACTATCGCGACATGAGCGAGAGCAATTTGCGATGACGTGTCTGCCCTCGCTCGGATAATGCTGAGGGCGCACAACCCAATTGCCAAAATTGCTCGGGGCCGCAAATGGACGCCTCCTATCTTTTGCGGCTCTGATGCTGGCATGCCAGGTCATTCCCGGATGGTCTTAACTGCCTTGCCAAAACGCGCGTCCGATTAAGCACTAGCGCAATACGGAAATTATGCGATGGCCCTTCACGATCCGCCCGACGGGAGTCTTAGGTACGTACGAAGTCTGTTTTCGGTGTTCGATTCGCTGTAAAATGCGTTATCCCAATTTATCCCAATAAGCTGCCAACCGTGCCCAAACCGCGAAAGGGCGGCGATTTGCTAAACCGTTTTAGGGACTTCCATGATAGGTCTTTGTCAAGAGGCAAAAGCTCTCCTGACGCGCTTCGGAGGAGCGCGGGTGTAAATTCTTTCTGGTTCTTCGCCGCGTGTGTTGGCCTCTCAGCCGTGGTTCCTTCTTGATAGAAGAACCAGACTTCCATTTGCTGGCGCAGCCCTTCCAGCTGCCCAGAAGATTGAGTTTGTGTTTTCCTGCCAGGGTCGAAACTAATCAACGGGAGCATCCAGAGCTTGCGCTCCTTCGCCCAGTCGCATTAACGGCAAGACCTGGCAGGCTACGCGTCGAAGAAATCCTCCTTGCTTCACCGCCACGCTCTACGCAGCGATGCAGTTACTCGTCTCCACCACCTGAAAATTCCGCTGCCCACGGTCGACCGCCACGAGGTAGGCCACCAACTTCCGCGCCACCGCCAGCGTTGCGCGATTGGCATGGCCCTTCCGCTTTTCCTTGTCATAGAGCATGGCCAGCTCCGGGCTGTTTCGCGGGGCCATCTTTGCTGCCTCGATCAGCGTCGTCTGTAAATGTTTGTTGCGCTGTTTTGAGAGCGGCGTGCGTTGCACCGTATTCCCGGAACTCTTCTCTGCGCTACACAACCCGCAATAGCTGATGGCTTTCTTGATCGAGGAAAAACGCTGCACATCCCCGACTTCCAGCGCCCAGGTCAACGCCGTGATCGGCCCTACGGCAGGAATGGTCATCAACCGCTCCACGCGATCCATCAGCAACGAATCACGCTCCAGCGATCGCACCAGCGCGCTCTCGGTTCTCTGCAGGCGCACCACCGTCTCGCGACACACTCGTAGCAGCGAACATAGTCCCTCATTGATATCGGGGTTCGTCGCCAGCAGTTCGCGGAAGTAGCCGGCCTTGTGCAGCTTTTGCTTGTTGTAGCTCACTCCCGCTTCCATCAGCAGCATGGCGATCTTGTTCTTCATCTGCACCATCTGCCGAACCAGCAGGTTGCGATACCGCAGCGTGCGCCGCCGTTCGCGTATCGCCGTCGAGGCCATGTAGCACTCCGGCAGAAAATCACAGCGCAGACAGTCGCAAATCTTCTTCGCGTCAATGCGATCATTCTTCTTTTTCGCTGCCGCAATGGCCCGCAGCATCAACGGATGCGCTACCTTTAGCGCCGCGGCATGTGGCTGCAAATGATCGTAGATCCACCCGGTAAAAACCGTGGCTTCCATCGCCGCGGTCCACGGCTGCGGCAGTGTTTTCATCCAGCGATCCAAATCAAAGCGTGTGGCGGGAACAGAACCTTCCGCGTAAACGCGGCCACTCACGTCCTTCACGCAGTAGCTGATGGCCCTCTTGTGCACATCCAGTCCGATGTAATACATAGTCTCCATGGGGAGCCTCCTTGGTGTCTCTGAATCAGCGGGGTCGCTGAGTTCAGCTTTTGTACACCAAGCGCTCCTCCTTCGACCTATGCATTCAAACTAAACACCCTAACGGGGGTTCGAATCCCCCCCCTCTCCGCCATTATAATTTAGTATTATTTATCTACAGTAATATAGTCGAGGAGCGGAACGGGCTCAACTGCACAATGTAGTGTCAGTTTGCTCGCCGTGCTCGATTCCCTCGTCTTGACCGTCACCGTGACGAGTGCAAGAGCCCGCAGGGGAGTGGTCAAATTCGGGGCGATGAATCCATTTGTTGTCGCGGGCGAGCTTCAGGGAATTCGCAAATCTAATCGGTAAACGTCGGTAATACTCTTGTCGAGCACGAGCATAGGATTTTCAGCTTCATCCAATCCTACCCAGTCCCTGGCTCCTTGTTCGACATCTTTCAAGCTGACAACCGCCTCAAAGTTCTTGCCAGCAACGTCGAACCGGACAATCTGAGAGACTCCGCTGATATCGAGCAGGTAGATTCTCGTTCCGTCTGGCGACCAAGTGTTGAATTGAAAGATGCCGCCGCCCTTTTGTTGCCATTGCCCGGTTTTGAAGTCATACAGCATAAGCTTCGAAGCATCTGTCGGGAGCGCAGAAACGTACCGACCGTCGGGCGATAGTTGAGGGCTCAACAGTGCTTCCGACCCTGTTAGTGTCGAGACCGCGTGAGTTTTGAGGTCGACGCGCCGAATACTCCTCTTGGCGTCTCCGACCGACCCTCCAAACACGATGGAATTTCCATCCGGACACCACGAGGGATCAATTTCCGGGCGCGTATCGCCCGGGATTATCTCCTGCGGCGCACCGCCTGACGACGAAATGACGTAAACCTTCCAGGTCTTCCCGGGCCTTACGTCAGTGAACGCAATGCGAGATCCATCTGGCGACCACCGGGGCGTAACGACTTGTAGCGGTGGAAATGTAAGCTGCAGCCGTTGAGTTCCGTCCACCTTGGATCGCCACAATGTGAGTTCGGGATACGAGACGTATGCCACCCACTGTCCATCGCGGGAGATTCCAGCCTCGGACGCCGATATACCGGAAAGATAAGGCACCATTTTGTTGGAGTCTCTGTCATGTCGCACCAACTCGGCGCGGCTCTGAGTTCCGAGCGCAAACAGTTTTTTGCCGTCGGGGCTGGGCACAGGGTAGCCGAAAACGATCGGGTCCTGCGTGAGTCGCACAAGTGCGTTTCCGCTCGCCCCGGCTCCCAGCTCGGACGAGACCCAAATATCTTCGTCGCGATCCTTCTCCGGTTCGTGCGAATTGAAAAAGAAATACTTCCCGTCGGCGCTCCAGGCGCCCGTGTGTAGTGGCTTGTTCAATTCCGGAAAAAGCAAGCGAATATTCTTGCCGTCCGCCGTGATTTCCCAGATCGATGCCAGATTCCGCGTTGTGTCGGGGGCATCAAAGCGAATCCGGCTGCCATCTGGAGAGTATTGCAGCTTCCAGGGTGTGCCCGGAACGTTTGCCAGCTTGCGAATTTCGGTTCCATCCTTTTTTGCCGCGTACACGCCGTTATTGGTGGTGTATGCAAGGTGCTCGCCGTCCGGTGCCCAGCTCGCCCACAGCGCCTTGATATTGCCCACTTGAATCGGCGTGCCCGCAGGCAGTGACACGATCCACACCGGCCGTTCCACGGTTGGCGAACCCTGAACGCCGGCGCCTACCAAAAGCGCCGATCCGTGCGGCGAAATATCGTAAAGGTCCACGTCACTAAGTCCGGTGCGGATTTCTATCTCCTGCCCACCGTCGACCGACGATTGGACGATCGTCCCGCCCTCGGAAAAATAGAGCCGCACTCCGTCAGTGACTAGGGCGAATTTTCGCCTGCCGTCGTTCGTAAGTCGCGTGGAACCAGTCACCCGGGGCATCGCAGGCGGGGCAAAACGATGGCCGAGTACAAGCAGCAGCGCAGAAAGACCAAGAACTGCCGCCACCATGGCGAGAACTCGCATAGCCCTGCCCTTAAACAGCCGACTTCGCGCGGTCGGTTCGCGGCCGGCCGCCTGAGCCGACTGTTCTTTTCTTGTTTCGAGGACGATTCCGACGGGAGTGTTAAGGGAACCAATGAAGCGGTAACCTCGCCGAGGCAACGTTTCGATAAAGCGGGGATGTTCCGCCGAGTCCTTCAGGGCCTCTCGGAGGCGGTTCACGGCTTTATTCAAGCTTTGATCAAAATCTACGAACGTGTCGTCAGGCCACAGCTTCTTTTTTAGTTCTTGTCGGGTGACCAGTTCCCCTGGGCGTTCCAGCAGTTCCGTCAGGATCTGCAGCGGCTGGCCCACAAGGCTGCTTTTGTTGCCATTGTTTCGGAGCTCTGCGGTGTCGAGATCGAGTTGGAACTCGCCGAAGTAAACCTGGCGTCTTGACCCGCCTGGAACGTACATCGAAGTGCCTCAATTCGGCAAGATTCTACCATGGAGGGCGGCCCACCGTTGACGCGCACGAAATGAAGGATTTAGCTGGTGGGAGGAGATTGTCATACAAAAATCAGCATCGTGCCATTGCCTTTGACCACTGAATCGAACGAAAAAGACGGCCAGGAGATTGCCCATGCAACTCAAAATCCTCTCGTGCTTGGCCACTTTGACTCTTTTCACCCTCGGCTTGGTAACACATGCAGCCGGTCAGCAAGCTCCAGACCCGCCGAAGGCACATGCTCGTTACAAGCTGGTGGATCTCGGTACCTTCGGCGGTCCGCTCAGCCTGATCCCCTTCACTCAGCGCGACCTGACCAAGTCGGGCACTGTTGTTGGCATCGCAGAAACCGATATTCCAGATCCATTCGCTCCGAATTGTAGCCCCAGCTGTGTTGTTCAGCACGGTTTCGTCTGGCGGGACGGAGTGATGACCAAATTGCTTGGATTCTTCCCAAATTTGGAGAGCGGCGCTCAAGCAATCAACGAGGCAGGAATGGTCGTTGGGGAATCACAGAACGGCCTCATTGACCCTGCATCGGGCGCCCCGATCATCCACGCCGTTCTTTGGAACAAAGACCGCTTTGTTGATCTCGGCACTCTCGGCGGGGATTCCAGCGGAGCGCTCTCAATTAATAGCCGAGGCCAGGTGGTTGGAACATCGCAGACCACGATTCCAGATCCGGCTTCGGGGTCAACGGAGTGGCACGCATTCTTATGGGAGAACGGAGTGATGCGAGATCTCGGAACACTTGGCGGCAATTTCAGTTTCGGAGGCGATGTCAATGACAGAGGGCAGGCAGGCGGCGTCTCGCTTACCGCTCCCGATCCTCAAACTGGTCAATCATCTCAACATGTATTTGTCTGGGAAAATGGTCATTTGGTTGACCTCACACTTGGGGGCAGCTTCGCCGAGGGACCCACTTTGAACAATCGTGGTCAGGCGGTCGGACACTCCACGTTGGCGGGCGACGAATTCGAAGACCACGCGTTCCTTTGGGATGGGGAAACAATCGCAGACCTGGGCACTCTTGGAGGCACTTTCTCGCGTCCCACGGGACTCAGCGAAAAAGGCAATGTTTCAGGCGTGGCCACCACAACCAACGACGATTTGCTTCACGCTGTCCTCTGGCGAGATCGGAAAATCGTCGATCTGGGGACCATCCCAGGGGAAGGCTGCAGTTGGGCATATGGGCTGAATTCAAAAGATAAGGTCGTGGGAATCTCGCTCCCCTTCCCCTGCGAGTTCGCGAATGCGCATGCGTTTCTGTGGGAGAACGGCGAAATGGTCGATTTGAATACACTGATTTCTCCAGACTCGGGCTTCAAACTGGTCTTCGCAACGGGCATTAATGACGCGGGAGAAATCGAGGGCGCCGGCGTTCCATCCGGCGTTTCGTCAGCTGATGTGGATCTCCTTGGGCACGCTTTCGTTCTCATTCCTATAGGTCCGGAAGAAGTTGGAGCCCCGGACTTCGTTATTGCGGAAAGTGCTAACGTTGCGAAGCCCGCAACAACAGCTGACGCCCGGGAAGTGACGGCACGAATGATTGGACGAATCCGCGCCCAGCAGCACCGGAAATATCAAATGGGTGGAACGGCAGCCAAAGGACTTCTGATGCCAAATCTAAATTCGACAACCACTAAATCGTCTCTGAACATTCACTAGATCCAACTAGGAAGTCGGCGGTGTAGCGCAGCTCATGCCTGATCCCGACTACCCGTCCTCGTGCCGAATCACGAGCCAGTGGAAATTGGACTTGACCGTCGGGAAACTGGCTCACTCTCGGTGCTATCACGACGAAGCAAAGGTCCTGGTTGGAAGATTATGGGAGTGTTTTGGAGGAACACATGAAAACTAAATTGTCCCTGTACGCAGCCGTTGCGATCCTCTTCGGGGCGACGGCTATTCCTATCCGGCTCGCAGCTCAGGATCACTCTGCAGAACAAGGGCCGACGAAAAAGCATCATCACTACAAACTCGTTGATTTAGGCACATTTGGCGGCCCGGTGAGTTATGTCAACTTCGCACAGGCTCTAGGGGCCCCTAACCAAATCAACAATCATGGGATGACGGTTGGCGCTGCGGCGACGCCCACCTCCGTTTCCCCGAACTGCCCGTTCTGCGGAGGCATCGACGGTATTGCTCCGTTCGTCTTCCACGCGTTTGAATGGCGAAACGGTGTTCTGACTGACCTGGGTGCGCTTCCTGGCGATGACAATACCAGCGTCGCCACCTCAATAAGTGCAAAGGGTGAGATCGTTGGACATTCAGAGAACGGTCTCGTTGATCCGCTAACGGGCGTACGAGAGGGTCGGGCTGTTCTGTGGAAGGAGGGCGACATTAGGAGCCTCGGGACGTTTGGAGGGAATCACAGCGTCGCCGGCAACATCAACAGTAAGGGTCAGGTGACAGGAGTGGCCTTGAACGCTGTTCCCGACCCTTTTTCCCTTTTTGATCTCTTCTTGTTTGGTTCCTCGAATGGCACTCAAACTAGGGCGTTTCTCTGGGAGAACGGAGACAAACGCGATTTGGGAACCTTGGGTGGACCCGATGCCTTTGCTGGCTTCGTAAACGAACTCGGCGAGGTAATGGGATTTTCGTACAGGAATTCGACTCCGAATCCCACTACAGGGATTCCGACTCTCGATCCGTTCCTATGGAGGAACGGCCAAATGATTGACCTTGGTAGTCTCGGAGGCACCCTCGGCGGAGTTACGGCCCTTAACAACAGAAGTCAAGTAATAGGCCAGTCGAATTTGGCCGGGGATCAAATCTCCCATCCATTCTTGTGGGAGCGGGAAAAGCTTACTGACTTGTTTACAGAGACGATTGGAGGATCCCCAACAATTGCAAATGCGATCAATGACGCCGGAGACGTGGTGGGCGCTGGCTCTTTTCCAGGACGACCCTTCGACGCATATCTCTGGAGGGATGGTGTCGCCACCGATCTTGGGTCGCTGAGTGGCGATTGCTACAGTCAGGCCTTCGCAATAAATGTCGCAAGCCGCGTCGTCGGCCAATCGTATTCATGCGACTTCACCTCAGCAAGGCCGTTTCTTTGGGAAGACGGGGAGATGGCAGATCTGAATACATTGATTCGTGACGATGAGAATTTTCGACTAGTCGAGGTGCTTGCCATTAACGATCGCGGAGAGATTGCTGGGATCGGACTGCCTCCCGGGTGTAGCGGGCAAAGCGTGTGCGGACACGCTTTCGTGCTTATCCCGTTCGACGGCGAAGACGCTGCCAGTGCAGTCCCAGACGAGGCCTCGGGGAGTTCAATTGCTGCGATCCCGAACGACACTACATCGATTACCAAGACCGTCGTCAGCGTGACAAGCGAGAGTCTAACAATGGAAATCGCAGCTCGGATTCGCGCCCGATTTGCACAACACCGTCACAGCATGGGTGAATTGCCGCCATGGAGTAAAAAGTAACGGCTATACTCTAAGAGATTGACAGAGGGTTCTTCGCAGCTTTTGCTCAGAACTGCAATTGGGCTTTCAACTGGATCATCCTCGGGGCCACGTCACCTCCGAAGCTTGCGAATCCGCTACCTAGAATGCTTGTCGGCGGCTGTTCCAGGTAGTTGATCACCCCGGTTCCGGGGCCGAGGCCGGTGAGCGGAAAACCAAAATTCGGATGATTGAATATATTGAAAAACTGAAAACCAATCCCTAGCACAGCATTTTTCCATTGCGGAAGTTTTGTATTCTTCATGATCGTGAAGTCTGCGTTGAAATAGCGCGGACTGCGGAACCGGTTTCTACCCTGAGCAAAGGAAACTGCAGGTCCGGTGCAGGGACCTGAAGGTCCCGGAAGGTTGCCTGCATTGAATCCGGTTTCGCATCCCGCTTGTACAAAACGGGCTTGTGGACTGGGGGTCACACCGTCGTTTAAGACCTGAGGCGGTTGGCACGGACGCGGAGCAAGTGGAACGGCCGCACCTTTGCCGCACGTCGGCCCTGACCCAAGAGGGCCGACCGGCACCGCATAGAGCAGCCCAAAATAATTCTTCGCTGCGAGATTACCAGGCGCGATGAAATCCAAGACAGTGTAGGGTAATCCTGTGCGCGCAAAGACCGTTCCCGCGACTTGCCAACCTTTGACCAGAACCTCGGGTCCGTGCCCGCCCAAAGCGGCTTTCAGCGGCAGTTCCCAAACATAATTCGCATTGAAAGAGTGGCGCACATCGTACTCCGCAGGTCCGTAGCTGCCGCGAAGACTGTTGGGATCCTGCGGAACCGCCGAAAAGGGAGACCTGGCATCGTTCGCAAAAGTAAACAAACCGCCGTTGGACACCTCATCGAGGGCGTGGCCGTACGTGTAATTGGCCTCGAAAAGGCCTTGGCTCCAGCGGCTGAATTGGTGCCGGAAAGAAACCACCATGCCGTTATAGTTGGAGACGGCACTTGTATCGAACTCCTTTACAGCGCTGAATCGGGGGTCCGGCGCGCACTTCGGAACAGGATCGGTACATCGCCCAACAGGAAGCGAGCCGAAACCCCAAGCATTTGCGCTAGGATTCTGCAGCAACTCGTGAATACCGTGATGGCCAAAGTATCCGATGCTCACCGAAGTCGTGTTGCCAAAGGCTTGCTGCAGCTGCAAGCTCCATCGCTGATATTGCGGCGAGTGTGTCTGGTCTCCTGGGATTGTTAAGGCGGGAGGAAAGAAATTGGGAACCGTCGCCTGAATGTCGGCGAGAGTCTTACCAGCACGGAAAGCCTCAACAAAGGCCGCGTTGGAAGCGGCAGCATTCTTGAATAAGCTGGTCGTTTCATCGGGCGCAGCGTTGTCTCCGATCACTGTGAACGAGTTCACTAGCGGGGGGTTGCTGGAAAAGCCGTACGCAATGCCTTCCGGTACTGGATCATAGAAGATACCGAACCCACCACGTAGCACCATAGTGCGAGAGACACCAAGAGGCTGCCATGCGAAGCTGAATCGCGGTGACCACAAAATCCTGTCAATTCCCTGAAAGGCTTGCTTCTGGTTGATGAGGATCGTCCGATTGTACGGCTGACTTGGGTCGTGACTTACTGAATTGAACGGACCGGCCAAACGAGCAAAACAGCGACTTTCGCACACGGGGTTGGAATGGATTTCTGCTCTGAGCGCGAGAGTAAGTGTCAGGTTAGGTCGCGCACGCCACTCGTCTTGGCTGTACACTCCCAAATGGTGAAAGGTAAGTGGCGACGAAACGTTCGCGGGGAACGATTGGCTCAATAGTGTAAAGTCGGTGTCTGGCGAGATAAGATTGCGTCCACCTTCATAAAAAGCGTCGAGCGTCTGGGGGCTGAGTGAGCCGACGGAATTAGCCGTTGACGCCGTGCCATGCCAGTAGATTCGTTCGAAGTTTACGCCGAACCCGACCTTCTCCTTTACCCAGGTTTTCTCCAAATCTCCAGAAATCTGATACTGAGTATTGTATCGGCGAGACTTGTTGCCGTTTCCCAAAGGGGAAAGCTGTTGCGCCGCTGAAAAGAAATTCAATGTGGTAGGAAATTCGGCGAGAGATTTCGAGACATCGTTTACACCGAAGGTGGCGTCAAGGTATGAGCCGGCCAGCAGGAATTGAATCGCAGCGGACGAGCCAAATGCATGAGTCACGACCACTTGGCCTTGCCACCACTGTTGGCGGGATTGGTCGTCGAACACGGAGCTGATCGGATCGTTATTAAACGTGGAGTGCCCGCTGTCGTGCTGCAAACGAGAAAAAATACGATCGCTTCTGCTCAGGCTCCAATCCATACGGCCTGCGGTTAGCGTATCCTGGCTCGGATTGCCGCGATTGCTGAGGAAATGCATCATGCAGGGCACGCCGGGACCCAGCACTCCAAACACGCCGCAGCCCAGCTCTCCCTGCACAAAAGTGCCCGGAGTTGCTGAACTTGCTCCTGGGGCTGCCTTATACAGATTAAAAATCTTTTTGTAGAAGGCGTCTGAAGCAGAGGCAAAGCCGAACCGGGAGTCAATATTTGCGATAGTAGCGGCTTCAAACTGCGGACTTGGAACTACTACTGGAGTAATTTGATGAATGAGAACCAGCAGCCCTTCTGTATCGAAGAAGAAGAACAGTTTGTCCTTCCTAATGGGCCCTCCCAATGACCCTGCCCACTGGTTTGCCATGTCGAAAGGACGCGGAACGTTAAATGCGTTGTTGAACCAATCGTTGGCGTTGAAGACGCGGCCGTTCCAGTAATACTGCGCGTTCCCGTGAAATTGATTGTTCCCCGATTTCGTTACGTAATTAATGTTGCCGCCCGCGGCGCCGCCAAACTGACCGGAGTAGCCAGTGCTGACTACGGTCGCCTCCTGGATTTGGTTTTGTCCCAGGAGAAGGCCGAGTGTGCCGGTTACAGGACCGAGTTCGCCGTTCAGCGGGCTATTGTCCATGCCATCGATTGTGTACATATACGAAATGCTCGGCATACCAAGAATCGAAAAGTTTGCGCCCGCGACGAGGGGAGTGTCGGTATTCATCACTACGCCAGGCGTGGTTTGCACGATGAAGGTTAGATCGTTGCCAGGATTTGGAACGTCCGCGATCTGCTTCTGGTTCATAGTTGCCGATACATCGCCGTTCTCCGCTTGAATGAGCGGCACCTCAGCAGCCACAATGATTTCGGTGCTTGCTTTCGCAATTGCAAGGGTCACATTCACTGAGACTGGAGGCCCCAGCAGGACATTCACTGCCCGCTTCTCTTCTCGAAAGCCGACGTGCGTAACAGTCAAGCTGTATCTACCGGGCGCGAGGAACGAGAATCGATAGACTCCGTCCCGGTCAGTTTTCGTGGATTGGGTTGTTGATTTGGAATTGTCCCTGATCTCGACCTCCGCATCGGGTACAACCGCACCAGTCCGGTCGATGACGACGCCTGCCAACGCACCGGAGGTCGTTGTTTGAGCATTCAGTTCATTGGAGAAGGAGAGAGCCGCAACTATGAGAAGAACGGGGAAGAACAAAGTTATCCGCCAGAGTCTCATCGAACCAACCCAAGAGATTTGATCAGGCAAATCCGAGATCCGAGAGTGGCATGATACCTTTGTTCTGTTCGGATGCCCATAGTTTGGAAGATTGTTAGGGTGCGTGGAGTCACTGAGTGGCAGCGAGTTGGGACTCCTTCTGCTTTGGCGTCGTTCAAGTAACGCAAAACAAAGCTCGAAGGAGACAGCTCTCAAATAGTAGTTTTCTCGGAGCGGTTTTCGGCCCTCGCTTTGACGGTTCTTGCGAAGACTCCTGCCCAACCTTGTACAGGTCCGACGCCTGATGTAACCATTTGGTGAAACCCACGAACTCGGTCCAGAAGTTCTTGGGTCTCAAATGGGATTGGTAGGTAGTCGAAGTCTGTAGTGCTCCCCGCTGAAACTAGACTGCCGAATTCGGTATGATTCAGGGCCTCCAAACAGGAGGCAGCATGGGCAGGAAACCACGCGTAGATCGAACCCCGAAAGAGAAGTAGCAGATTGTGCAGGAAGGGCTGAAGAGCGGGAACGTCTCTGAGACTTGTCGGAGACACGGTATCGATCAGACGCTCCCATTGAAGCGCTGAGTCAAACTGGGGGCTCCAATCTGACCAGCGGCCGGCAACCCAGCGGGGAAATTGATTTCTTTATTTTCGACGTCGACGGCACGCTCATCAATTCCAAGCTCGACAATCTTGCGGCCGCGGCAATGGAAGTAAACCGCAAGAAAGGAATCCGGATTTGTTACTCATGTTACTTTTTTTGGGCACTTTCGATGTCCATAGGAGAGACTGGAGGGCACTGGTGAGACGGATGCGACTGCTGAGACTCGGTCGTAAACGGCAGAAAACGCTGGTTTTACGCATGAAGTGACAGAAAACAAGAGAGTTGCGGAAAAAGGAGCAATATAATCCCCCCTCTCCGCCAGAATATAAGTGGTTGAAAATACAGGCCTTATTTCCAGACAATTCCCTGTTACTTATTCTCGGGTTTTTGCCCGCCTTGTTTTACTATTCTGTTAAGTAACGCGAATCTATAACTATTGGAGAAAACAGGACTTCCGATTCTTGCATCTGGGGGTTCGAAGTTGCCCTTCTCCGCCCACCGCAGGCGATGATCAGCCGAGAAACAGTGATTTCTGGCAATCGAGAAATTCTTGTCACTGTTGTGCTGCGCAAAAGGCAAGTCGACAACCCGCCTTAAAGCTGGCAACAAGAAACAGGACCGATCGCGGCTGTTCCAAAGTACCAAAGAACGTTCCACGAATGCGCCAACAAAGCAGGACCAAGCGCTCTGTAAATCTGGTATCGCGAACGCGTCGGAATATTGCGAGTCGGGTGGTATTCAACGAACAGGACGGATGATCTTGTTCAGAATTGTCGCAAACGCTTCACTGCTTCCTCTGTGAAAACTTGCCACTGAGGCTGTCAACATTTCGTCCTGCGTAACGAGGTCCCACGCAATCTCATAGCCGGCTTCCAACAGCCAGCCCCCGAATGAATTCGCGTTGTGCCCGTGTGTTTCCCTCGCGGAAAGGATGCAAAGCGTTGATCTCGCCAATGTAGTGAGCGGCGCGTTCCCGAAAAACCCTTTTGGTACGCCTTCCAGTCTGCTTCGGTTTTTCCAAACATCTGCGACTGCGTGCCCATCGACAAATTTGCCAGTCATGAGAAGTGCTTCCAAACCTGGTCTAAACGTCAGCCAGGCGAGGAAGCTTTGATAAAAACTGAGATGCTGGAATCCAATCAATGTGTGACCGGGCTAGAATATTGGCGAATGGCAAAAGGCCAGCATGAGATTCACCAGACTTGTCCCGCTCACTGCCTAAGTGGGCCCAGGCTGCTCGAAGCATCTTGTACAAAATTTCAAAGGAGTGAAAATCGGCAGCAAAGTTCAGCAGGAAGATTTGCCGATTCGCAGTCTGGGTCCCGAGATATCTCAGTATTCGTCCATTTCCATTGCCTTGATTCTGCGCGTGATCTGCGCGCCAAATCGTGCGCTGGTGTTATAGAGATTGCTTGCTCCCAGACGACAGAAGCCGTCAACTGTCGTTCCCTTCATTCTCGACGCCGTCGAGGAGCGTGCCTGTTAACGCGGCGACCCTTTCGTGGCACTGGACCAAATCTCCGGCGTAGGAGTGATTCGGTTATGAGAGGCGTGGGCTCTCCACCATCAAAGGCGCTGGCGCACAGAAGCCAGTCCGTGCTAAGAGCTTTCGAATCCATTCGCGGCCAACACCCGGACACGCGCGCTCTAAATCCGACCAGTCGGAATTCGCCGACTTGAGCGCGAATCGCCACGACGACCATTTCTGCCTTCCGACTCTTTCATGGTGCCAGCAGCCAGATTGCTCAGAGGAGCGGAAGCCCCAAGGCCCGTAGACGACGGTCTAACAACCGCTGGTCGATATAGCTATCCGTGAGTAGTTGCCGAAAGGTAGCACGAAGATCGGTTAAGTAGCCTCGCAGGTAAAGTGTTTCGAGGAGACCCACGCTGCCGCGAACTTGGAGACCTTCTGTCGTGGCTAGTTTCCGCGCCTTGTAATCATCGAGCAGCACCGCATTCGCATGGAGTTCTTTCCCCAGGAGAATTGTGCTCAGCTCTCCAACACCGAGAGCGTAATTTTGTTGAGCCGCCAGCAAGTCCGCTTGGTTCTGAAGATTCCTTACCTCGACCCATTTCGCGTTCGCAACTTCCGTTGCTCCTGGCAGGCCAGCGCCGGCGACGACCACTTCGTGGTGAACCTCGGCGGAGATGTCAATGCGCCGAAAAAGTCTATTGAGGAGGTCAAAGCACCCAAGCTTTGTCAGAATAACAAGCGGCGATGAATCCGCTACGACAGTCACACTTCGATTCGGTCAGTCGACCGGCGCTCCTCGTCCAGATCTTCAAAGCTATATCGCAGCGGCGGGACGCCATGTTTGGCGACGAAATCCATGAAAGCAGCCAACGGCGTCTCGCATAGTTCGGCGGCGCGTCCCAGCGAGACCTTATCTTCGCGATAAAGTTCGAGCGCCAGCAATCGGGCAGCTTCCTGGGAGAGGTTGCTCCCTTCAAGATTTGCGGCCCTCAGAAGCGCTGAAGGCAGCTCCACGTTCACGGTTTCCATGTGTCAAAATTACCTTATACACGGGTGTTTGTCATGCAATTTCACCACCTGGCTGAGCCAGGAAGAAGCCCCCCGGAATCACTAATCGATATCGCTCGGAATGAGTGATCGGCATGAGCCCGGAACGCTGATCGGCATCGCCCGGAATCCGCAGCGTTGGGGGAACTGGCCGACGCTTGCGCTTCTTACTCATGAGCATCCTTTTGCGTTCTGTTCTTCACGCCCGCAGCGGACGGCAGCGGACCATTTGGTCTGTGGCTGGGATGGACTCCCTCGGTTTTTTTAGGTGTTTTCTTCGGGCGCTTGCTCCGGAGGAGAAACTGCACCAACGGCGGTTTCCCTTCCAGTTTGCGCTCGCGTTCGACGGCGCGCATCAATTGACAGATTTCGTCGTTGGTTAAAGGCTCGTCAGACAGCCAGACGTTGTATTCTTCCTCGAAGCGGCACTCATCGTCTTCTTCCAGCTTGCGCATTTCGAGCATGAATTGCAGGTTGATCCTGGAACGACGGCGTTCGAGACCAGCCATGGACTTGTGGTAGGTCTCCATGAAGAGTTTCGGAGATTTCTTCAGGCGTTGAACTCCCCGAACGGCTTCGTCAATACCGTGGTTCACCAGATACAGCGCTTCATACAGATGTGCTTTCTCCATGACCAAATGTCCTTTCGGCGGCAAATTGACCGCAAGTTCGGAGTTGATTAGGCGCGTCGAGGCGCACGTCCTCGATGCAGTCGAGAACCGACGTGCGTGGACAAACGGATTCAGTTGACAGGAAGCTACGGTGGAGGATGCGCGACGCGCAGAGGGATAGAGCGTGCGATGGAAACGAAACGGAGATGGGCGGCGGGTTGCACCCAAGGGGCGAACCCGCTACTTTCTATTCCAGCCATGGTTGCCTCTAATCCAGGCGACTTTGGTTAGGGGCGCGTTCGGTGTGCCAACACCGGCGCGTCCCGTTCACTCACTTCTTCTTGCTTGTCTTTTTCGCCTTCTTCTTATGCCTTGTCTTTCTGCCATTCGCTATTTTCGGCAGAATTTTTCGTACTCTTTCGATATCGGTACTATTCCATGATCGAACTTCGACCCCGCCGATGACTTGGGCTGCCGGTGCAGGCACTTTTTCGGCTGCAATGTATCGATTCAACGCTGTCTTGCTAATCCCAAGTTTCTTGGCAGCCTCTCGCGTCGAATATCCGCTCATTTCTGGCCCAGTGTCCCAGATACGATCTTATGTGTCAAGTGTGAAGTTTCCAGGTCAATGGAGCACCTAGCTCAAAATGGCTTAAGAGGCCGAAACCCTTGGTGCCGCCCTTGAGGCTCTTATTGCCGCCTTTTGCCGCCGCGAGACATCGCTAACTTGTTTAATGAAATTCTTGCATGAGCGGGCGGATATTCATGAGCGGTTTATTGGACAGTTTTCGCGAACTTTACCACCATTCGCTATGTAGCAGTCTTATTCGTTTCAACATCAGTAGCTTCGGTTTCACGGAACCGAGCGAGTCGAAAGATTCCTCTCGCTGGCTTGTATACCTCCTGCGGTCGCCAGGCGCGCAATTTCGCCGTATAAATCCTGATGGTGTTTTCTGACTCGTTTGGCAACAGCCCGTGAAGTCTTTCAACAAGCGACGTGAATCCCATGCCAGCAGGATGAGCGGCCAATATCTCAAGTGCCGTTTGTACAATTCGGACTTGTGTGGGCTTCTCATTGGACCGACCGGGCTGCGCTCTGGTCCGCGCGCGGCTTCTTAGAAAGGCATCGATATCCTTTTCCCTAGAAAGAAAGAATTCCAACACATCAAGATCTTTGTATCTGCACGTTTCAGAAACACTTAGAAGAATGAGGTACTCTTCAATTCCGGAGGCCGTTGTTGTCCCTTCAATTACATCCCGAAGCGCGGCAAATGCCTTCATCGCATGTTCCGCATTATTGTTGTTCCACGGCACGCCATCATAGCCAAGGAAAGTGAAGAGCTTTTCCCGATTCTTCTCAAAGCGCTGCTTGCACTTCGCGGCCACTTCGCTTTGCCACTGCCCGCTGAAAAGCCACCTGTAAAACCGCTTCACGTCACGAAGATGCTTATTGAGGAAGTATTTCTTCAGCCCACGCCGATCAATGGTATCCACAATCTGCTTGAGCAAGTCGCCGAACTGCTGCACTATCTGCCGCAGTTCATCGTCGTACGGATTCTTCAACATGTCATCGTTCAGATCGCGCATGAGATGAATCAAGCACTTTTGCTGTGGGCAGTCCATCGAGTCGTATGCTGGATAGAAGTCAGAAACCAAGACTCCTTTGAACCCCTTCAGGAGCGTCCGCATTGTCTCAGCCTCGCGGCTCTCGCTGTAAAAGTAGACGACATCGTCAAAATTGCAGAACACCCAGACGTAACCTCGTTTGCCCTGCGTTACTATCGGAGTCTCGTCAGCGTGAACTAGCGTTCCCTCTACGATCCTCCGGAGTAGCGTTTGCCGCGTCTCCTCGTACAGCCTTGCCGCCGCCCTCTTTTGTTCACCCACCGAACTGCGCGGCAAAGTCAGACCAAACAGACGGTTCACATGCCGCGTTGTCACACGCTGTGGGACACATAGTTCCACAATTTCGTAAATCAGGAACGCGATCAGATTCCACCCGTACTTCCCGCGACGCCACGTCCGCTCCGGAGGAGAAAGTTCCGCGCCGCAGCGAAGGCAGTCATAGTTGTGGAAGAGATATTTGACGATCCATCTTTTGACGCTTGTCTTTCCGATGTGTAGGTCATACACGATCTTCGACTGTTCGGGTCCTGCTTTTAGTTTCTTACCGCCACACTGGGGGCAGCGAGAAAGAGTGGAACAAAGAACCTCTCTGTTGATGCGGGGCCTGACAGCCGCAGTCCGTGAGGCATTGGATCTTCCGCGCCAGTCGCTGTTTCTTGCGTAGACTCTGTCGCGTTGATAATCCCAGTGCGCTGTCTTATTGATCTCCTCCAGGACCGGAAGAGAACTGGTGAACTTGCGCCACCTCGAAACGTTCTGGACGTCTTCTGAGTGTACGCAGACCTCATTCGCGTCACCGCTCACCGAGCAACGGCCTTCTGCAAAGACCGCGACCCGTTCAACGGCCCGCGTAACCAATTCCAAAGCTTCACAGTCCTCTCGATTGTACGTGATCAATGCCTGCTTGATGGAGGTATCCCGCGTTTCCTCCCATTGTTGTCTCCAGACAAGGGACTGAAGCCCCGACGCGGCCGGGTGCGACCACTGGAACCCAAGGTACCGCGCGACTTCTTTGAGGCGATTGGAATATGTTGGAAAATAGATCTGCGAATAGGTGATCCCCAAGAGATTCACCCTGCGGGCAATGAGTGTGCTGATGCTGGAGGAGTCGGGAGTTGAGTCGGGATATCGGCGCGCAAGTCGCTTGAGAAAGATTGTTTCATAGGCTCCATAATGAATCAGAACAGGATTGTCAATGTTCCCTAGGACACTAAGCAGGGAGCGCCAGATTCCTTCCTCATCGCTAACTTCATCCGCCCAGAAGCTGTATTGGAGAGGACCCGCGGGTATTCGGAGGCCTATGAGATAATAAAAATCACGATCCGGCATTCCTTCAACATCAAGATAAACTGGTGTTCCCTTGATTGCTAGCTCGGGCTTCCCGACTATGTGAATCTTGTGGTCTCGAATTGCGAGAGCCTTGAGAGCATGGTGATACTTCTCTTTGCGTGATGCCAGACGCTTGGGGCGGCGGCGTGGGCGAAAAGTATAGGCAAGTTGAGTAGCGGTAAATATGCCCTTCGCGTTCAGTTTCGCTCTGTCAGTGACGCTGAGGCTGTCCAAGAGGCTAAGGTCATCCTTCTCGGTCACTCTCTTCCTGCAACATGTTTCGAACTCGCACTCTGAGCAGTGCTTGATCAGAACAGGCTCTGGTGGGCTGCTCTCGCTGAGCAATGCGCGGAGCTTCCCCACGAGTAACTGCACTTCGTGAATCAAGGTATCAAGCCTGAGACCAAGGATCGTATGTTGCAATCCGTGAATGATCATTCCCTTGGTTGGCATCTGACCGGAAGCCTTCCAGAGGACGAGGGCGTCAAATGCCAGCATGAGTTTGTAATGCTTTGAAATCTTCTCAAATGGCACGAACCGGATTGGCACGTAGGCGCTGCGCCCCTTCTGGGTTGGTACCGCCCTCCGTTCGAGAGCGTGAATGTGGGATTCGGCATCCTGTGCGGTTATTAGTGGTTGAAAGATGAGCGGGTACTTGGCATTTCTTAGATCTTCTGGGCGCGGGGTGCCAACGAAGCAATCGGCCTCAGAGACTGATCGGAGGTAGTCTCGGCAGTTTTTCTGATAGATTTCAGCGATGTGTCCTTGCCAGTCAACGATTGGATGCGAAGGTTCACCAGTCCTCGCAGAAGAGAAGGTGAAGTGGGCCTTCGTCCTGCATTTGAGGAACGCATCGAAATGCTGGTCAGAAATCAACACCCCATGATTGCAGTTTAGCTCTTTTGTTGGCTCTCCGCAGGAATTCAAGGGCGCAGCGGAGGCTCTCAGGGGGCCGAGTCTGGTCAGTTCGTCGAAGGCGCGATAACAAAATTCCGACGCCACTGAAACTTGCCCCTATGGTGGCGGGCCGAACCCGTCGGCCTTGGTGACATCCTCGTCTGCGTTTGCGACGTAGTGCCCAGTATCGCCAAACCGTTTTGTCAATCCCTCAAGGTGTTCAGAGCCGCAAACAAATCAAGGGGCTGTTTTCGGGGCCGACGTGCCGATTAAATTCGTCAATCATGTACTGTTCCCGCTCGCGATCCCAACCTCCCTTCTCTGTTCCTCGGTGTAGCCTTCAGTCGAATCCGTGTAGTCGAGCGGTATTTGTCATTCCCATGAGATTGAGAACGCGTTGAGTGGCAGTAAACTCAACACTCAACAAGGAAATCCGGGTTTGTTACTCATGTTACTTTTTTTGGGCACTTTCGATGTCCATAGGAGAGACTGGAGGGCACTGGTGAGACGGATGCGACTGCTGAGATTCGGTCATAAACGACAGAAAATGCTGGTTTTACAAACGAAGTGACAGAAAACAAGAGGGTTGCAGAAAAAAGAGCAATATAATCCCCCCCTCTCCGCCAGACAGTAACTATATCCACCGTCGAGATTTGCTGACTACTTCCCAGAAAAACTTCTACATGATTCGTGTGCTGCCGAGCCTCTCGGGTTTGCACAGTAGTTGCACACATCGTTTCCAGGCTCCTCATGCCATTCGCTGTGCGTCTTTACGTCGATGTTCATCGTTGTGGTGACGTTCGCGTGACGCAGAATTTGTTGAATAAACTTGTTGCAAACTCCTAGTCTGCGCAGATTCATTGCGACCATCAAATTGTATCCGCGTATCCGTAGGCGCTTGCCGAGGCGGCAACTCGTCCTGTCGAAGTTCTGGCAAACGCAATAGAAGGGCTCAAAAGGTCACCTGCGCCTCCTGGCCCGAAACCAGTCTTTAGAACAGTGGTTTCGGCACTTGCTATGGAGTTAATTTGCTCTCGAAGTCCGTAGGCCATGCCAATGGGCACAAGCGGACGATGACGCCCGGATTGGTTCTGCAGGTCACAGTGAGGGCACAAACATGAGTATTGATGAAGCAAGCAGGAATATCGATGAAGCAGCGCGCGCGTACATTGAAAAGCTAGAGCGGCAGCAGCGCGCACAATCCACTGGGCTATCTGCGTTGATCCGAGACACAAGTGAGCGCGCACTTCATTTCTCTGGGGGAACGCGGTTCCAATCAACGTCCGGAGGGAGAATTCACTGTGAGGAATGCGGTCTGCGGATGAATGGGCAATCGATTTGCTCCAGATGCCGCGCTTCTCCTACGCGATTGTGGCTTCAGTTCGTCAGTCTAGGGACGCTAGGAGTTTTGACGGCGTACAACTACATCTTCGTCCTGAATTTTCTCCCCACGCGTGTTCCGCGCGAATACGCGGCTAGAGTGTGGCTAAATGTCAGCGAATTTGCATGGCACTACGGCTGGATAGTATTAGGAGTATACCTTCCTGCCTGGGCCTACTACTGGCGGAAGAAATATGGTTACAGCTTAGAAAGTGGCGTGCGGGTCGGGATCGGATTCGTTGTAATTCTTCTGATTGGGGCAGTTGCGCTGCACATATTTCCACGGATGGGATGGACCTGGGCGGAAAGCCTTCGAACCACGTTGGATTCCCACCCAGTACTCGGAATCGTTGCGGGTTGGGCAGTTGTAGCGCTGGCGTTGGTTTCTATCTGCTGCAATTGCGAGTCACGGGACCGACTCCTCGGTCGAGGCAAGGGGCTTGCTCTTTTGGCTATCGCGGTTCTTTGTATCATTCTTGCATTCAGCCTGTTAACGGCTGAACGTTTCGGCGGTCGCCTCGCTTAGAGTTTTCGATTTCCAGCTCTTCGAAATGCTTCTGAATGCGCCTAGCCAAATCGTTGTAGACTTTGCGCTCCTCCGGCTCGAGATAATCAAACAGGACGTCTTCGGCACTGCGCTTGGCGGAGGGTCCGACAGTATTTTCATTTCGTAGTATTGCGGCAATGCAGTACGCGTATTCCGGTGCATTCGGCGAGCGAGTGCTGATCCGCTGGGCAACCACTGGGCAAGTTAATCCCTCCGTTCCGGAGGGGCGAAAGCGAGCTTCAGGCAATAGATTCTGGATCTGAAAGTTTATTGAGTTCTTCGGCAGCTGAGGAAAATGTGGATCCAAGGCGAATTAGGCGAGCGGCCTGACGTAGAAACTGGTCGAACGCGCCCTGCAAATCCCAAATGTCGAAGACTCGCGATCCACCGGAAGCCTGCCTGCACATTGGAAGATCTCAAGCATCTGTATAACCCCTATGTACTGTTCCTTTGTGAAGCCTGACATTTGTGATCGGCACCCGATTGCCATTGTTCCACCTCTTTGCCCCGCGCACCTTGTAGGTAAGGAATTGAGCTGGTCGCGCGCGAGAGTGCTGCGGGGCAAAAAGTAATGTCAATACGTTGGCCGTAATGCCGGTGGTGGCGTGCGCAACGCCAGGCGCAGTCCTTCGCGCGTTGTGCTCTCGCTCAAGGTAAGACTCAGCTTGCAAGTTTGCCGCTGCGAACTCTCTGCGGCGTTCCATGGGCGGCCAAACGAACGGGTCCTCCAGTACCATCGCACCCCGTTCGAATTCCGTTCCTAAGAACAGTTTACAGCGTCGTGCAATTCCGCAATCCTTGAGCCCAATGCAGGGGGACATTGCGGGCTTCCAGCTCCGTGTAATGCTCCATTAAAACAGGGGTGAATACAATGCGTTTCCATTCACTTCGCATTGCGGCCTTGTTCGGTTTGGCCGCGCTTGCGTTGATTGCCAACGGGAAAAAGCCTATTGCCGCGGCGCAACTGGTACCTCCAGCGTCCCCGAGCGTCGCTCTGAGCGCCTCGCCGGCTTCCGCCCAAGCGGGCCAACAGGTCACGCTCACGTGGTCGTCGACGAACGCCACATCCATCACGTTGGAGCCCTCGGTGGGCCCCGTGGCGACGCAGGGTTCTACGACAGCGAGGCCTTCTCAATCGACCACTTATACCGTCACCGCCACAGGTCCCGGCGGCTCGGCCCATGCCACCGCGCAAGTAATTATCACACCGGCGCCCTCTCCAGCTGCGGTTCAGAAGCCTTCCCAAGAAGAAATCACGTCCGACCAACGGCAGATGAGGGGCCTTGACGAACAGATCCAGGAGATCAAGTCAGACGCCCTCCGCATGTCGGCAGAGATGAGCCAGCTGGAGGAGAAACTGCTGTACCCGTCAGGGACACAGGTCGCGATCTTCGTCGCGCTCGCCAAGGGCGACACGATGCGCCTCGACGCCG